>Ga0308164_10000405_pt1 | contig 79546 bp, 89 predicted proteins | sample PhyTR2_FD_201031 | JGI IMG/M metagenome (GOLD analysis project Ga0308164, IMG submission 201031) | Phyllosphere microbial communities from UC Gill Tract Community Farm, Albany, California, United States - DLSLT.R2 | ecosystem: Host-associated > Plants > Phyllosphere > Unclassified | place: USA... | reverse complement strand
GTTATCAGAATGCCAGCGAAGTGATGCGGGAAGGTTTGCGACTATTGGAACAGCGTGTCGCCGAAGACACCGCCAAAATTGAGGCCCTGCGTCTGGCGACCTCTATCGGCATCATGGACCTTGAGCAAGGGCGCTTTACTCAGTTGAACGAACGGGGTCTGGAGCACTACCTCGAGGGCCTGAGCCTGGAGGCCACCCTCCCCGCGCGCGAGAAACGCTGAACATGCCGCAGTATCGGATTTCCAACGCGGCGCGGGCCGACATTGTCGACATCCTCAGGCTCTCCCAAGCGCAGTTCGGTGATCAAGCACGCCAGCGCTACCAGGCGCTGATCCTCGCGGCGCTGCAAGCGATCGCCGACACGCCTTATCGCATTGGCAGCTATGAACGCGATGAGCTGGTACTGGGCCTTCGCAGCTATCACCTCATCTATTCACGCCAGCAGGCCAAACAGCCCCTTGGGGCGGTCAAAAGCCCACGCCATGTCGTGTTTTATCGTGTAGCAAGCGCCGACGTGATCGAGGTCGTCCGACTCCTTCATGAGGCCATGGAAGGACAACTGCACCTGCCCAACGACTGATGACCGACCTAGCTCAAAGGCTTAGCTGGCAATGAACAGCGAAGGTAAGGCGCCCTCATCTATATGCAACATGAGCGCCCTCGCTGCCATCCGACTCCGTGGCCCGTTGAAGCGAGAGGTTCTGGGGCCGACCGGACTATTGAGCCCCATAATCAGAGGCACGATGCTCAGCGTTGCGTACCACATTGAATGCTGAACAACCCCCTCTTAAGCGTTTTCCGTGGCTAGGCGCTTAGCATTACGCTCCAGTTGTCGATGGACACGCGTATCGATCTCCCTGGCGACCAGCGCCATTGCAACATCTCGCAGAGCATGAGCATCTCACGATCCCGATCTCAGGACATGTACAGAAAGACAGCCCAGACAACTCCGATTGAGGATATCGACTCATCTAACGACCAAAAGTTTGCCAGATTCGGGTTGGTAATCCAGTATACGGAGGCGCACTGAATACCAGCCACGGCCAGCCAGATCCATGTCAGAAATCGCCATTCGCGATCGCTCGTACACCCTGTGCAGTTGGGGGCATATTTGAGGGCATGCTTTGGATGGTTTGAAAAGGATGCCCCCAGCCTAAGGCTCAACAGCACACTCCTAGAAACACTCGCATGCAGCTGTTACCAAATCGCCGCCGAGCGCTACGCAAGGAGTACATTTTACCCCTGCGATAGTTGCCATAAGTTCCGCTTGTGACGTGCCGCCCCGAGCGAAGCAGCCTGCACTCTCCGCACGCTCACCATATTTGCAGATACCCACCCCAGCCTGCCACGTGCGCTCGGCGGCAACCGCCAAACCAGGTTATCAGGATCTGAGTTCGGTGGTGTTAATCACTGCAGTAGTCACCGGTTTTGTTGCTATCGCTATGCCCAATCCATCGCCAAAGAGTTGTTGTAGCGTGTCCTCGTCCATAGTCCCTGCATCTAGGTGCCGAATTGCTTCAGCCATCACTGCTGACTTAGCGAGAATTAGGTAGCCCATCGATCTCTCGGCCATCCCATGCTTCGTAGAGCTGTCCTCAACGATAGCCAGCTTCAAGGCATCAATTACAGGAGATGGCAACTCGAGCGGCCCCTCAACCGCCATTTTGATCCCTCGGTTGAGCAGGTTCAAAATCCGCTGCCCCTGCTCATCGATGATCATTCGAACGCGGTGGAGGCGCTCAGCGGTATTCATCTCTTGCGCTGCCAACAGTCGCGGAAGTAAGTCTTCGACAAGGCGAGCCATATGTATATCGCTGTGCTCACGCAAGATCTCTGTTACAGGATTGGGCTTTTCCTGGTTTACCATTTGCTGCAGGTACTTTCGGCCGTCCTCACGTGGTGGGACGTTCAACGGCGAGCCGCCAGGTATTTCAAGCACATCCTTATTGAGCCCAGGCCGCTGCGCTAATGGATCTATCAAGATTGTAATGCGCTTTTCGGCACCTTGAGGTAATACGCCTAGATCTACGGCAAGGCAGAGGTGTTTGAAGAGCGTGATGAGGCCAGTAGCCTGTCCCGTTGCTCCCGATATCTCAATCACGACTGAATGAACGTGTGGGAACGAGCTATCGGAAGGCACCGTAACGCGGGATGGATCTACCCACCAAACCCGATCACCTATCAACTCTTCGCCGAGGATGCATTTTTTGATTGAGGACAGTGCACCAAGACGCGACACATCTGGAAAGTAATGCGATAGGAGAGTGAGCGCCACGTAGGCCAAAGCACATCGAAACTCATCGGAACCAAACTCTAAGCGCTGGCTCATCGCCGTCGGGAAATACTCAGTCCGAGACTCACCCGTGACGGCAGATAGGAATTCAAAGCCTTTCTTCTTCTGCTCCGTGATCCACCTATCTCGCTGAGGGATAGAGGCAAATGCCAAGACAGCTTCCTTGCCCAAAATCGCTGGAGTCTGACTCAAAGGAGGTGGTGGAGCGACCTCGATGTTGTCATGTAGCGCCTGGAACCGCTGCCCATTTGGCTGAGCTATCTGATGTGGCTGAGGGGCATCGTAGTGATCGGATCGAACCCCTAGCGAGGCGTTGAAATAGCTCAGCGCCTTCATCAACTCCTTTACGTGGTGGCCGAGACCTTCGTTGTGGTCTTCGCAGTAAATCCCTTTGTTCTTCCTCCGTCCTCCGAATGCGGCGGGGAACACGTGCTCCCGCGATCCCGCCGGGTTGCCGCACATAATGCAGTCCAGTGCCATAGCTACGTATCTCATGTGGTTACGTACAGCGAAACTATACGAATTTCACCTAGGATTCCATTTGCAACAAGTAGATTTTCGACCTGCTGACCACGCCTTGTTGGAAGTCATCGGCAGGCGGTGAAGCGGCAGACAGCAGACAGTAATGTGCAGCATTTGCACATTGCTGAGCTGATTACTCAAGATCGCATTCGGCTGCCAATGCAGAAGGCTAGTGAGATCGAGCCGTTAGCTGTTGCCGCATACATGGATGCCGGGCTGAGCTGCGCAAGACGTATTTACCGTACGCTTACCAATGAAATAGACCGGCATCGCATTTTTCTCGATAGAGGTGAGTCGGCACAAAGCGGCCGAATAAATCCGCTGGCTCGCCCTAATGAACCTAAGGGTTTATCTTGCGAGTGACATCAAGCTTACGATGCATCAGCGATACCATCGTCAGAATGTCGAGCGCGTCTTGCTCGGACATAGGCCAATCTATCTTCGTCGCATGCGCCAAAGGATTCCGGACGGCGCCGAACAGTCCGATTAGCAGATTCGCGAATCCCTTCTGCTCACTTTTCTCAGACTCGGTGGCCAGGGGCCCCACCGCAAGCACTGGGCTTTGCCCTAGGAAAGCCTTTGTCACCAAATCGGCGCCATCACCATTCAAGCCCGACAGACTTCGGATTCGTGCCGCAATCCCCTTTGTAGCCTCAAATACGGCGTGGAAGTAATTTTCGCTCAACAGTTCTGCCCGGCAATATTTCACAACCTCCTCATGCACTGCTCGGGCTTCTAACGCAGCTTTGAGCCGACCTACACGGGCACGGGCCACATCCAGAGTGGTTGCCTTGTCCGCACGCCCGACCTTTCCATCATCGCGCACATAGAATCCCGAGAATGCTAGGACAACATTGAGCTCATCCCTGCGCCAATTAAAGGCCTCACGATCTCGGGCGTAGCTCACAGGATTCATAGCGCTGTTGATGAAAAGGATGAGATGGTTTCCGACCTGATGCTGGTTTTGCATTTGTGCCAAAGCGTTGAACAAGCGCTTCCACTTGGTGTTGTTGGCGTCGGCGTCTGGAACGCGAATGTCTTGGAGAAGATATCCAATTTGAGTGCCGCTCAAGCCACGTTCCGTATCAGCGAGAACACGACATGCTGCTTCTAGGTGTTGCGAACTAAAAGGTTGGATGCGGGTACTCAAAGCCAATCTCCATCGATAAACACTAGAGTGCCGCTCAAGCAGCTGGAAAAATAGCCCATAGGCCAATGTGTGGGATGAGAGAGCGCACGAGGTGCTAGCCCTCAATATCCGATCTGAGGTTTTCCTCCAGATGCTCAACTCTGGATGTGCCCGGGATTGGGAACATGACCGGCGAGTAATTCAGAAGCCATTTCAAGGCATGGGCTGCCGAAGCGGACTGGTTTCGAACCTCACCGGATGAAGAATACCTTCCGGCGCTCAGAGGCGCGTAGGGAATGAACGCTATTTCGTTCTGCTCACACCAGCGGATCACATCCTCGGACTGGTAATCCAGGATACTAAATTGATTCTGAACCGCGACGATGGGTGCAATCGTAATCGCCTGCGTGAGTTGAAGAATATCGACTTTCGACAAGCCTAGGCATTTGATCTTCCCTTCTTGACGCATCTTCTCAAGCTCCCCGACCTGGTCAGCCAAAGGGACATTTGGATCGACACGGTGCAAGTAATACAGATCTATCGCTTCGACGTTGAGCTGCCTGAGGCTCATCTCAACGCACTGGCGCAAATACGCTGGAACGCCACACGGCGTCCACTTGCCAGGGCCTTGGCGGGTGAAGCCACCCTTAGTCGCAATGATCAGGTCGTCGGCATAGGGAAATAACGCTTTACGAATTAGCTCCTCGGCCACATTTGGCCCATAGGCGTCAGCGGTATCGATGTGTTGCACGCCCAACTCCACCGCTTTACGCAGGAGCTGAACAGCATCAGCTTCTGAAGCTGGTGGGCCCCAGATGCCCGGCCCCGTGAGCCTCATGGTGCCAAACCCGAGGCGCCTAACCTGCTTTCCTGCCAAGAGTCCCGTACGGGCGGCGGTCATAAGTGCTCCAATTTTCGAAGGATTTGAGTGTGTAAGCTATCGAGAAGAGCATCCCGTACGTCAGGAACAAGCATCTGATGCTGGATCCCGAAGTCGCTCAAAATCTGGTGCAAATGGCTGTCGACGGACGCCCTGAAAGGCAAGTTGGTATCACGTCCTGGGCCGAGAGCAATGGAGCTATCAAGCCTGGTCGCAACGATCGTCGTGTAGCCAGGAAGCTGGCTGGTGATTAATGACTTGACCGCATCTACCTGGTGCATCGGTGCAGGTTTACCCCGATGCTCGACTGCGGCATTCCAATACGCCACGGCATCGATGATCGGTCGATCAACCAATATCACCTCGGCAGAGTCAGCCGCTGTTCGTTGCGCCTCGAGCGTACGGTCGATAAACCACATCGTGGAGTCGTAGGTATGCTGAGTGAGCAGCGGGATACCTTGCTGTACCGCCAGCTTCCCGAAAGATGGAATGGTTGCAACGCAGATGCCTTTGCAATCAAGTGAAACTTTGAGCGCTTCACAGAAGGTGGATTTTCCCGTGGAGTGCGTTCCAGTGACACCTAAAAAAACAGGCTTCACCATAGGCTTCCTTGCTCCGGGGGAGGCGATTGCTCGTCAGGTTGCGTTTTGAGCTGCGCAATTTTGCAGATTTCCTGCCAAGTGCTGGCAGATGACTTTTCGATGAGATGATCAAGCAATAAGGCCGTCGCATAAGCATCATCAGCTGCTCGGTGGAGCTGGTCGGCGACTTTATCGCGCAGCCCTGTGTCAATGAGCAATGACTCAAGCCGATGGCTTTTGGCGTTAGGGTAAACGTGACGAGCAAGTTTCAACGTGTCGATGACCCCCACCGGCGACCATTCGGGCAAGTGACGCTTCATCACGCCATAGTCGACCGACGCATTGTGCGCGACGAACCATCGGTTCTGCAGGTGCTGTTCGACGTCGTCCATGATCTCAGCCCAGGATTGGCAACTTTCCAGCTCCGCATTTTTAATACCGTGGATTCGCTGGGCGAGCCAAGTGATCCGGTTGACGGGTTTGATTAACCAAGACAAAAGTTCGCGGTTTTCCATCGGTGGAAATGAGGCGATTCCCACTTCGACCAAGTCGGGTGGCGTATGTCCATTGCCCTCAACGTCTACGATGATGATTGGTTCAGAGGGCCAGACGAAGTCTGTTTTCAGCATCAGAGATTCCTTGTTGCCTCGGCGCGGCCATGGCGCGCGTAGTGGTGGGGCTTGTCAGCGTCGTGCACCTGATAGCCTAGGGAGTGCTGTAAATAGTAACGACGCTGTTCGTCCAGACCACGAACGACAATCGCACGGTCGTTCACCTGCGGGTCTTCCACAGCACCCAGCTCGTGGCACATTCGATTGAGAATCTGCTGATCTGGCTTCTTCCATGCCGCCTTGCAGATGGAGAATTGCGAGCTAGGGCAGGTATCGCACAGTTCGGTGATGCCGAAGTGTCCGTTGTAATCGGGTTGCAGATGCGCATAGGCGACTCCGCAAGAGGTTTTGTGGAAGATCGGCGTCACCTGATTCTGCTCCCCGTACAACCTCAATAGCCTCTGCTCATCTTCCAGTGGGAGGAGCTTTCGCCTGGCCGTCATTTTGTATGGCTCAGGGATTCCTTGGCTCTGGTAAAACTCGGCTATCTCCTTTCGATAGAACAGCCCGCTAAATACGGTCGCGTGGGCATAGTTAGCGAGCGCCGCGGCCTTTGCAATGTGCTCTGACGAGTCGTTTAGCCCTGGAACGATCGGGCGCCAATACAACACCACTTTGTAGTGCCTGGCATGGCGGAACAGCATCTTCAGGCTGTTGGCAGCAATCGAAGACTTGATGGGTTCGATCTTCGGATCATCAATTCCTGAGTACGTAACCAGCACTGTCAGCTTGATATTTCTGAGCGTATTGAAGCGCTCGCAATCGTCCTGAGATACACGCCATCGAGTGATAACAAGCACATTGTTGGTTAGCCCAGCCTCATTAAGCATACGCAGCAGATTGTGGGTATGACTCTTGACCTCGGGGAGCATCGGGTCGGTGGCCCGGTTGAACAGCTGAATAGGTGTGATATGAGGCTGGAAATGCCTGTGATTGATAAATCGCTGGAAGGCTTCTTCATCGCTCATCAGCGCCTGCGGCGTGCGCTGATCGAAATTTCCATAAAGGTGACGAACGCAGTAGCTGCAGTCGAGTGGACAGCCAATGATGTGATTCAAACTGAGCCCGCTTTTGCGGTACCCGACTGGATCTACAAGACTCGGGTTCGCGTTTTGTAACTGCGTCGAGTTGATGATTCTGACCTGGGATCTCACTGCGATTCTCCTTGCTTGCCATCGGATCATCAGATGGAGTGAGCGCCCATTTAGGGTGCCTACCCTCCCATCCTTGGTAGGTAACAATAATGGCCAGATGACAGCTTGATTTCTGAGCTCGCGGGGGAGCCAAGTTCGTATGGTAGGGCCAATAGTTTCGCTGTCCGCAGCTTCCGGCATACGGAGAATTTATCGCTTATCCTGATCGACTTCGTAGGCGCTTCTAAGATCCTCAATCAGATGGGTTTGAGGTTCATCTTGGCTTCAAAAATCAGCAGATCGCTTTCCTCGTTGTTGATCATCATGTTGACTAGGCGAGGGCTTACTTCGATCTCGCCGCCGAGCGTCGCACGCACGGTTTCGGGGTACCGTTCGAGCATCAGATCCGCCAAGCCATGGCTGTAGCCATCGCGGATGAGCTTGATCTTGGTGTCATCCGCGGTACCGTATTTGATGAGTTTGTAGAACCCTGGATCCAGGGCTCCTACCCCATTCAGCACCTCGACGAACTTGAAAATCTTGTTGTCGAAGAAATCGTCCTCGTCCTTGAGACGGACGATTGCCAGGTTAATACGCTCGCCGTCATCCTTTTGGGAGATTCTTACCCAGTTCTCGTACTTGCTGTCGCGATATTTGGTATCACCCCATTTACCCACGAATACGTGATCGCTATGGCTAGTCTCGACCAGCTTTTTCCAGTACGCGAGCGTTTGTCGGATCGTCTGCTTGACGCTGAGTTTCTTCAGCTTCCAATCCAGGATCATGGCGTAGAAATTCCGGGCAGGCTCTTGCTTGAGACGCACCAGGTCGCTGTACTCTCGGCTGTCGTCGAAGTGATCGACGAACGATTTGGAGATCGCAAGCATCAGCCTGTCAACGGTATTGATGACGCCGTTCGCCTCGATGCCTCGCCTGATCTTCCGTTCAATAGCCTGCTCCTCTGAGAACACGTCAATTTCACTGACACTGTTCGCGATGAGGAGCTTGCCCACCTGAGTGGTAACGTAACGACACTCTCGATCTTTAACCACGCCAGGATGCAGATTCTCTAGACGAGCCACGGCGTCGTCGTAGAGAACCGACACCTTCCCATCGATGATCTTGGTGGCTTCAAGCAGAACGTTGCTGACAGTGTCCTTGACCACCTTTGAGACGTTGACGGATTTATCGTAGAAGGTCTCAAGCGCTGCATTTTCGCGTGTGTAGCCATTTACGCCCAACAGGTAGATGCTGGACTCCAGCTTTCTCAACGCAGCCTTAGCTCCAGGCGCAAAGACCTCACTGAACCGATTGACGCGTCCGACCAGGTTCTTGAATTGAGATGGCGTCAGCTTTTGCTTCCCTTTGAAAAAATCAAAAACGAAGAGTCGTTCGATCGGCAGGTTCACCCCTTCCAGAAGCGTGGAGTTGCAGACCAGAAACCTCATCTGCTTGGAGCTACTGAAGAGGTTCTCCAAGTAAAGACGGATGGTGTCAGGGATCGAACCATGGTGGTACATAACCCCTTTGCGCAGGCAGCCGATCAGTTTGTAGCGTCGGTCAAAAAGCTCTCCTAGCTCGGCACAGGCCGTCTGGATCAGCGGACAATCTACGGGCGGCAGCACGGCTGCCAGTTCAACCGCAAATGACTCAATGCTTTTCTTCCTGTTGCCGTAAACAATGTTTTTGGACAGTGCTTCGCCTTTGATGAGCTCGAAGCAGTTTGCATACCTCCGATCGAACTCCATCCAGTCATTCAGGAAATGGTCATAGAGCTTGAGCTTCGTCTGGCCCCTCCCTCCCCTAAAATCCCTGATGTAGAAGCGCTCAGACTTGATGTACTCGTCGATCTTGAATCCGCTCGGGATCATGTCCAGGAAGCGCACACGGACGTTGAGTTCATCGCATAGGAAGGGAGTCAGGAACTTGAATGATGTTTCCGGATTACGAGCCCCCAGGATGCACAGCATGGCGGCCAGTAACTCATTTCTGCGGTCGCTCTGCAGCAGGTTGTGGGCCTCGTCGACGAAGACCATATCGAAGCTCAGCCCGGCGTTCTCGTTCAAGAGCCTGTTGAGCCGCTCCTGGGTCAGGACAAATGCCCTGTTCTTTCGCTCAACCGAATACATCTCGGGATGGGTCACCACCTTGCCCAACCCCTCAATGTCCGCGTAGATCAACCGCTTTTTCGTCTGGGCCAGCAGAGCCTTAGAAGGCACAAGGATCAGGATCCGCTGCCCTGGATTTTCCCTCACCGATTGGATGATGAGCTCAGATTTACCGTAACTGGTCGGAGCAACCACGACTGACGACTTACGGTACTCCGACTGAACAAATGTCCGCAGGGCATCCTGTTGCTCAGTCAGCACGATGCCTTGATCACGGAAGGTATCGATGTAGCTGCCCACGATGTTTCGGATGAACGACTCGCTGCGGTGATCATCCTCGGAAAAGTAGCTGCTGATTACTGCTGAGACAGGGTGAAGACCACTGTTGAGTGCTACATCGTACAGCGCCTGGTACTGACCCGAAGCGTTACCGTAAAACAGGATAATGCGGTAGCCGAGACGTCGAATTTCGAGGGTCTTGTGGTTAAGGAGCAGCACGGCGACCGCCAAAAGTTTCACAATCTCTGTGTTACCCAGTTCGTCTCCCTTGAGGAGTTGGAAATACAGATCCTTGAACTTGGTGTTGCCCAGTTTCCTGATAGTCAGCTCTTCCATGCTACTGCTCCGCCTCCTGCCTCAAAAACTCTTCCAGCTTTTCCATGGTGCCTTTGTGGAGGGACAGCACCCACACCGTTTTGAACACAGCTTCAGCTACCAGCTTGGTGGTGAAATTTGACACGGTATTTTCGGCGATAGCCTGGGACACTTCGCTGAACAGGGCAGAGACCAGAAACACATTGTTGTCCGAAGCAATCGCCCCGTCTTCTTCAGCCAAATCACCTTCCATCTCCAAGATCTCAATAACCGAGTCCCGGTAATTAGCTTTGTTGTGGATCGCATTTTTCGCGGCATTTATCGCATTGAGCCAGTGATTGAGCTCCGGCTCAGCCAAACGCCTCTTAAGGTCATCCCGAGCCAAACGCAATTGAGCACTTGTGGCCGAGCAAGAAGTCTTGTCCGCCCCTCTGCCGCCCGACTTGACCTCGGTGATCCAGACGTTGTTGGTTGAGGTCTCGTATAGGAGGAGATCGAAGCCCTTCCGGATACTCTTCTCTTCCATATTGAAGAACGGGGAGACCACATCGAAGTTGGGGAAGAGCTTCAGAATGATGACGTGAGACAGGAGCTCACCCAGCATACCAATCCGGGTTTCCCAAGTTTTCTTGGAATAGCGCTCGTTCCAGAAGTGCTTAATCGTCGCAGGGTATTTGTAGATCGCCCTGTCCTTGCTGGCCTGATCAGCACCATGGCAGATACGGGTGAGGTTTTCCCTCAGCGCGAGCTTAAGCTCATCAGAAAAATTCTCGACACAACACAGGGCATACTGATCTACCTGCTTGAAGCTCACGCCATCCATAACACTTCCTACAAACACTAAACCGCAGAATCCTCTTGCGGTTGCTGCGCGCGATCAATGATCCCGCCCTGATTAAGGGTAGGCACCAGCTGAGCAGCTGTGCGCGCGAGTGAGATCTGGTCAGGGATGACCGATAGCGGCACTCTGCCAGCGTTACCGCAAGTTAGCGTGATTGACGGGAGCGGTAAACAACAACGGAGACAATTTTTGGTGCAAATCGTCGGAGGTTGCGCAATGGCTGTATAAGTATCCAGATGTTCGCAGATCAATCAGCGTCGGACTGAAAGATTCGCAGCACCGTAGACAGCTCTATCCGACGTCGCTGGTAATTCCCGACTGAGAGGTAGGCAATGTGAGCCCCCCTCTCCTCACTTATGAACTACTGAAAGCCATCTGAATCCATCTGGCTCTGCCGGAGATCGCCACTCGCGAACCTGATGCACTGGGGGCAAAACTGGGGGCACATTTGAATTTTTCCCGCCTGAAAATACCGTCCTAGAGCCCAGTCAAAATGTTTTTTGGCGACCCCGAGAGTTTGTAATAGAGTTCTACTAGATTCTATAAAGGCTTATAAAACATCAGCTTACAGCATCTGTAATCCATGGACGTCCGTCCAATTCCAAGGGGTTCTGACGCTTTTGGGGGGCATAATTGGGGGTATATTTTCATTTTTTAAATAATGATGCCCCCACTTATACACGCCCGAGAAGGCGCTCTGTTCAAGCGTAAACTGACCGACGCTTTCGTACGCGCACCAACTTTTATAGCATGTCTTCGTTGCTCTTCACTGACTGCCTTAAGTTTTTCTACAAGGCTTTTCACAACCTTTTCTAAACGCATAATTATTATTTAGCCTCTGGCAGTGATTTTAATGGCGCGGACACATCCTGTGCGCTCTTTAAACTACGACTGCCAGAATGTCAGACAGACACCATATTCATCGAGAAGGCCGTCAGCAATCTCAAACTGAAATACCTTCTCTGGAAAGGCATCGGATAACGCGCGTTTCCAATATCTAGTGATCTGTTCAGCAAATAAATGACAAAGACGATAATCTTCTTCAGACAGGCCCACTTTAAATACGGGTCGCCCCGGTGCATCCTCCCACTTTGAAAAGAACTGATTTATTGAAAAAATATTTCTGTATCGTTCAACGTCTCTACGCGATGTACTTAGTTCCAATACACTAGATTCGGTCTCAACCAGCCCGTTCAAATGAAATTTTTGCGGATCGTATTGCTGAGCGTTAGGCAGCCAGAAAACATGACCACTGACCTCAATAAAATCAGGAGAGAGCAAACCCAGAACAGAAATTGCCTATTCTAATGAAACCAAGTTCCCTACATATGAAAAAAATTTCCGGAGCCTATATCTGAAACAAACAAACTCAACGACTCTTTAGAAATATTACCCTGATAAACTTTCATCATTTCAACCCCAAGCTATCAAGAACCGACTAAGGGACATTTCCCTCAAAAACTTTTGTATCACTTCCCTTCTTGGGGAAATATGTTTCATTCGGAGCTTGGTTCCATTCGACCACCTTAATCCGAGAGCTAGACACGTCATATAGTGCACGCCCCTCAGGACCGTAGACAACAACATGCCGATTTCCAAGATTCGCATAAGAATCGGGAGTTTGCCCTTGCAACGGATACTGAACACCACCACGCGTTCCCGTGACGATCACATTCGTTTCCCTGAGTCCCTTGATATAATCTAAACCAATAGTATTACCGGCAGAGTCCGTAATGAACCTGGGTGTATTTGGAGCATTAGTAGTTGCTTTTGCACCGCTTCAACCCGGCAATAGGACGTTGCTTCTTATTAAATCACAGACTAGAAAGCTTCCACAGTATCGCGTAAGGCAGCTCGTCATCCACAATATCAAGCAAGCGGAAATAATAAACAGCCAATGAACTTTCTAAGCCCTTATGAACAAATGCACCATCAGACATAACACGATAAGAGGCGTATTCCATAAACTTGTCAGAACCAAGAGAGCTAAGAGCATTTTTAATCTGACTATAGGTCGCCCCCGTCCCAACCGGAAGCAATTCAGGCGGCGGCCGGCATACGGCCATGTCATCATTTTCAACATCCCTGTAGTAGGCTCTTCTAAATGCAGGCTCACTGCAGGCCCAATAGAGGGATAGCAAACGAAATTTTTCCTCTCCCTCATCAGAAAAAGCGTCAGCTAAAAAATACTGATCGTCTGAAATTTTGTATGCACCGTCGTCCATAGCGATAACGCATTGCTCCCGTACATCAACGGCGTCCCCAACCTTTGACTTGCACAGCGATAACCATTCCTTCATCTTAAACACCTCAATCCTATTGTGGCCATTTGAATATTCGGCCTTCGACCCTGCCAGCCTTAAGCGCACTCTCTGCGGCTGCTTTGGCCGATCCCTCCGGCATATTTTTAACAGAGTTTATGATCTCTTACTGCCAGGTCTGTAACTTTGAATCTGGCAAGGACGTCGGATAGCTTGCGCCAGGAGCACGATACTTGGCGTCCCAGACGATCACAGATCGCGATGATGGATCATACGTAATGTAATCTGCACCAGGGAGTGACGCTTTCCCAGGTCCGGAAATTGGTGTTTGCCCCGACTCAAGACGGAGAAACATTCCACGCCGCTGCAATACGTGAACTGCGTGAGGAGACCGGTATTCAGGTCAACACAGTTGTAGGGCCTGTGGCAGATCGGAGGTTTTCAATGCTCCTGCCCAGCGGCGAGACGGTATTCGCAGTTGAGCAGTATTTCGTTGTGCACGCGGAAAGCCAGATCCTTTCTAGCTCCGAATGGACCTTACACGAGACTCAGGTCATGGCAGATCATCACTGGTGGTCCGCCCCCAAGCTGAGATCTACTGGAGAAACGGTATGGCCAGAGGCGTTAGTTGAGATGCTCGTGGATGCAGGTGTCTTCGAACCGGATGCGTAACCGTCACCGCGACTCCATATGCGTTTATACACACTCTGGGCCAGAAGCAGACGCTCGAAGCTATCCACGTAAATTCGGGTGAATCAGCTTTTGTTGACTGACGCGCGATCTTAATAAGGCCACATGCAACACGCCCTGGCGTTCGCCAAGGCTTCTGCATTTTCCGCGAGTAAGGTCAGGTCACTACCTTGGGGCTGGGATACTCGCCCCGTCCCGCACCTTCATCAGCGCAAACCCCAACAGATTCAAACCTTTCCACAGATTTGGATTGTTGGCATCCGCGCTGTCCTGTGCGAGCCCTATACCCCAGACGTTATCAACGGGGCTGGCTTCGACAATAACGCGCGAACCGGTTTGTAGAAGATATTCATTTAACTGCGGATTCTGAGAGAACTTGGCCTGGTTCGCTCGAACAACAATGTCGTATCGGTGTTGCAGCCAAACCTTATCATTAAATCCGCGAACCTTTCGACCAAGTGCTTTGGCAGCATTAGGAGTAGGAGCGCGGAGCACCTGCGCACGATTTTCCTGATCGTCGAACAAGGCCGCTTTCTCGGCCATCATGAAGTGTTCGGCCGTCGGGTAATATTGCCCCTCGATAATGAACCCGGCCTCGAACCATTGGCTGAAGCACGAAGCCGTGACGACAGCTTTGCTGCGCTGGTGCCCCCAGAAAAACGTAAACCTCAGATGCTCTCCAGAGTTGAAACGGGAGCACAGTCTTTTCAGATGTTCAGAGTCGTTCAAAAATATATCCTCGCTGACGAAGATCAAAGTTACAGCTACTGTGCTGACCAAGGCAATCAGGAAGTTTGGTAGGTCTTCGGCTCAAAAATTCAGTCTCGGTGTTTCGGATGTAAACTAAACGGTAACGTCCGGTAGACACGTCTTGACGGAATAATCTTAGGCCGATGGCGCGAGCAAGACGCCCTTGTTGACAGTTGCGGTGGAGCATTTACGGGCTTTTGGTGTCCGGGAGAGGACCTTTGGCCCAGTGGTCAGATGCTTGGCCGCGCAGGTAAGGCTGAACCTCGCGGGCCGTATCCGCGAACCGAGTAGCACTGTTGCCTTTATTGTCATATCTGAACCAGTGATCGCCTCCCATAACCGCCCCTAAACGAATACGCTTATTCGGATGCAGGTGTGCCGCGACCACCTTTGCCGGCGGGATCTGTTCACCCCAAGGCATAGTCACTCCCTCTGCGGGGCTAACAGCTACCTCAATGACGAATCCCCCTCCATGCCTATCAAATTGAAACGTGATCAGATCAATTTGTTGTCCTGTATTGCGGCGAAAATGGGGAGGCGATCCCTTGAACCCCATGCTACGAAGGATCGGGATGACATGTTCCTTTAATGCGGCATCGATTTTTTCGCGTTCCATTGCATTACTCTACTTGGCAAAAGAAGAAGATGTTCAGTAATACGTTTAGCGATTAGATGGACGTCCACTCATGCGGCAGAAGCTCAGTAATCTCGCTCGCCCGCTGCGTAGGCAGGCGTGTAAGAACATCCTTCAAGTAAGCATACGGATCATGCCCATTGAGCCGCGCAGACTGGATCAAACTCATGATCGCTGCGGCACGTTTACCACTGCGTAGCGAACCTGCGAACAACCAATTCGAGCGCCCAAGAGCCTACGGTCGAATTTGATTCTCGCACCAATTGTATCGATGGGCACAGCACCGTCATCGAGATAGCGCCTTAGCGCTATCCAGCGTTTGAGGCTATACGACGCGCTTGGATCAGTTGTGGCGGGTGAGATGTTAGTGTTGGTTGGGTGCTGCTTCCAACATTATCACCGCCGGTATCGTGCAGACAGCCGTCGATACCCAGCGCCATTTGATCGTTGCTCATGAGGTGACCAATATCGGTTCCGACCGCGATCAGCTCAATGGCTAAGCAGGCACGCGAGGCCATCGCATCGGTTACTTGGTCGGTGGTGGCTGACCGAGGCTATTTTAAAGGTGAGGAAATCCTGGCCGGGCACACGAGGCTTCATGAAGGAAGCGCCTCAACGAGCGCCGCAAGCAGCAAGCAGACGCTCGCCACGAGGGTAAGCCGTAATCGCATCGGCATGTACCAAGCGGGCAAGCTTATAACCCGCAAGAGCTTCCTGTCCTGCCGGAGGTGGACGACTAAGCCTATGACCAACAGCAAGCAGCCCAAGGGCATTGGCAGTAACGTGGCGATCCAAGCGATAAGAGCAGGTATAACACTCCAGATGAACCGATCGCTGCGCTGCTTGGCACTCATATCTCGCATGGTCATGGCGAAGCCCCAGTGCAAGGCTCCGACGAAGCTCAGGATGACTGCGCCATAGTTAACAAGCGCAATCGCAAACAGCGTCCGATAGTCGAGAGAGAACGGAATCAACAGTGCCAGAACAATAAACGGCAACAGACCGCCATAACCCAGCAGGGTGACGTGCTTTGGCGCAGGGGTTGAAGGGAACCCATTCATTTGTATTCCTTGCAGTGAGCGACACTCAAGACTGTAGGCCCAAAAGCCCTGTCTGGGCGAGATATTGATGGCGAGGTGGGTTACATGACTGCAGCCCTGACCTGTTTCAAACTTAGTGAATCTGTTACGCAAGCGTGTACGCCTTCGCATAGCTTGCCGCCACCAAACTTGATATCGAAATCGAAAGCACGGGGCGATTTACTCACGAAAGCAAACATGACCGTCCATAGCAGAGCGGAAAATTGTCAGCCTGTTGCTTTCAGCATATCTTGCACAAAGGTTATACAAGAGTGCCCACCATGTACAAGAAAATGAATTGGCCACTGACGCTGTACTTTGACGGTGAATGCCCTCTATGTGCGCGCGAAATCAAGCTCCTGCGCGGGCATGCCGTAAAGGATCATCTGCTTTTCGTGGACATCAGCAACAGTGAATTCGACGCAAATGCACTCGGGTTCACGTTCGAGCAGATGCAGTCCTCGCTGCACGCCCGCTTCGCTGATGGACGCTGGATAACCGGCCTGGATGCCACCCTGTGGAGCTGGCGAGCCGCCGGCTTGGGCTTTTGGGCAACGCCACTGACTTGGAATGTACTCCGCCCGCTGCTTGAATTCGGCTATCGCCTTTTTTGCCGTATACGCCCCCATTTGGCGTGGTTACCTCACCCAGATAGCGGCAGCCGCTGTGTCGATAACCGTTGCGTAGTGCCGGCGTCAAAACCCGCATCAGACGAGCAGTCCACTTTGAAAAATAAGCAGACCTAGACAGCTTCGCCTTGTCATGTCGCAGACGCATAAGCTGGGTCATAGCTGATCCGGCGAAGCCTGTGGCATCTGCGTCAGATAGTGCGCAGTAGATACTCTCCTACCACCAAGGTTTGCCGACTCATAAAGCGCAGCGTCGCTGATGGGATTCAAGATGAACCCATCATCAGTCGAACATTATCGTGAGATTCTCCTCGGCGTAGATGGGAACCCTGAGCGTGAAGAACTGCTGGATACCCCCACAGCGCGAAGCCAAAGCGATGCAGTACCTGTGCAATGGCTACACACTGAGTCTGGAGGAATTGATCAATGGCGCATTGTTCGAATCGCAAAATGATGAAATGGTCATCGTGCGCGACATCGAACAGTGTTCATTGTGTGAGCATCACATGCAGCCCTTCATCGGCAAGGCTCATGGAGCGTACATCCGCACTCGAAGGGTACTGGGCCTGTCGAAGATAGCCCGAGTGGTAGATGGCGTGCGAGTTATCATTGACTTTACCTCGCTGCAAGCAATCGGAAGGCACTGTGAGTGAGAGCTATGCCGAAGATTCGAAGAGCACCGCAGCCGCTTCCCTCAGAAAAATTTCAATAGTTTTTGGCCCTATCCCTTCGAATTCAGACAAGCGTTTTTCGAACGCGCGACGATCGGCGCTAGCCGCAACAATGTTGCTGACCTTGCCATCGTATTCAGTATTCACTTTGTTAGCTAATGCGAGTAACCGCGACGACGTAGTCTCGTCGTAACGCACGTAGTGAGCCTCTCCAAGCATCGTGACCAACTGGCGGTGAGTGCAGCTCGCCAGTTTGTGCGGCGTATCCCGATGGTGTTTCTCGACGATCACCCGGTACGCGTTAGCCGCAATCTGCCCCTGGATTCTTTTGCCCATCAAGAAACTGGCAAGCAGCCATTTGAACAACCCGGCTTCGTTCGCACCTTGAAGGTCGATTTGTAAGTCATGTGCGCTGATGATTTTGCTCACTGGTTCACCCTTTAAGCGACGATCTCTATATAGACCACCTTACTCTCAGATACAGGCGAGCCTGGTCTGAAGCAACCAATGCTGAGTCATCAGTTTTTCGTAAGCGCCTGAACAACCCACCTTGTGAAGTGCGCGCTGAGGAGTAAGCGTCTGACCAACACATCTTGCTCAATGTTCAGCGCCTGTCTGGAAGTAGGAAATCTACCTCGTAGATTCCCCGTGCCGCACGGATGGCCACAGGGTGTGTGACTGGCCTTACGTCACTCAACTCCCATGCGAGCCAGCCATCCTCAAAATAGCTTGCACAGGCCGCTTGCATGTCAGCGAGGATGAAGGGGCGCACGGTTTTCACGCGCACAATTGCGACGGCAGTACCGTTATTGTCTTCGTCCCCGTCGTTATGGAGAAAACGCCCGTTTTCCACAATCAGGAGATCCTCAGAAGGATCTAAGTCTGGATGCCAACGACGGACTTCGAGGATTTTCTCGCCAGAAGCGATTCGGCGTAATAGATCGCGGTCGAGAAAAAAATCAGCGTCGCCAGGCACGCCCCGGTGCTGCCGAACAACAGTCGTGAAAACAACGCCACCGACAAACCGCTGCGAATCGCAAAGCGGCTGAGAATGCTGTTGACCAGTCCATAACTGATCACCGACAAGACCATGCCGATCAGCGCATTGCGCGCACCGAACGACAATGCCAATGAAGCACCCACTACGATGTAAAACATCGCACTGCACACCGCCCACCACGCCATGGTCAGAGACAGTCGCCCCATGCGCGCTTCGGTGGAAACAGGATAATGCGCCGGGTCTTGCCCGGTTTGACTCGATTGCGATAAAGCAGCCATATGCGTGAACTCCAAAACCAGTCAATGGTTGAAGCGCGGGCAGCCGTCACCGCACCGAAGTGCGGCGTTGGCGTACCGTTTGGCATGGCCCGCGCTAGACGGCGGGCAGAATCAGGAAGGGAACAGCTTGCTCAGGCAGCTGAGTTTTTTCTTATAGGAACGTCGCGCTTCCAGCGCCTCTTCGAGGGTTACCGCAACAAAGCGGGCCTTCTGGTTGGGTTGCATCTGGCCGATCAAATCGAGGTCGGCGCTGATCACCGTGCCAATCATCGCGTAGCCGCCACCGGACACCGCATCTCGGTGCAGCACGATGGGTTCGAGCCCGGCGGGCACCTGGATCGAGCCGATTGGGTAGCAACTGTCGACGATATTCGACGGATCGGAACCGGCTCCGAACGGCTGCTCTCGGGGCTGAAAGCTCAGCGCGCTGCCGCCCTTGAAGCGATAGCCGATGCGATCGGCTTCCGAGCCGACCGTCCACGGCTCGGCGAAAAAGCTTTTCGCCGCCGATTCGGTCAAGCGGTGGTAGTACAAACCGGGCACCACTCGCAGGGTGATCTCGCCACCCAATGATTGCCGTAACGTCATGGGCAAACTGGCCCCGGCGCGGCTCTTGCCACTGGCGATGCCCACCGGCAACTCGTCGCCTGCAATCAGGCGTCGCCCCTGAAAACCGCCGAGCGCGCCGAGCGCATAGGTGGATCGACTGTTGAGCACCACCGGCACATCAATGCCGCCGGCCACTGCCACATAAGCGCGGGCACCAGCCTTGGGAAAATCAAAGCGCAACACTTGCCCGGCCTTCACGGTGAACGCGGTGTCGTGGTGCATTTCCACGCCATCGAGCCGAGGCGTCATGTGCGCGCCGCTGACCGCCACCAATGCATCCTGCTGAAACTCCAACTCAGGCCCGAGCAGCGTGCATTCCAACCCCGCCAAACCGGCCGGGTTGCCGACCAATTGATTGGCCGCGCTCAATGCATATTGATCGAGCGCGCCGGACGGCGGAATGCCCAAGTGGTAATAGCCTTCGCGGCCCAGGTCTTGTACCGAAGTGGCGAGGCCGGGTTTGAGGACCTTAATCATGCCAACACCTCCTGCAGCGACTTGGGATAGCCAACGGGATCGGCGAGGAACGCGTCCAGCGAAAACTCCACCGGCCGAATCCGCAGATCAAAGCAACCGGCGTCCACTTCGGCCACCGCGTGGTCGTAAGCCTCACGGTCCATCGGTTTGAACTGCACGATGTCGCCTGGACGGAAAAACACCATGTGATCTTTCAGGTACGCGAGGTTCTGTTGCGGGTCGTAGATCGGCGCGGGGGTCACGCCAAACATCTGATAACCGCCGGCGCCGCGCACCGAGTAAATGCAACCAAAGCAACCGCCATGGCCCAAGGTCAATTTTGGCGTGTCGGTGCGTGGACGCAGGTACTTGGGCACCTGCAACTGACGCTCGCGCTCAACCATCTGGAACATGAACGGCAACCCCGCAACGAAGCCAACCATCGAGACAAACCACGGCGCGCCACTGTGGGCCGCGATGAACGCATCGACGTCGGCCAAACCGTTGATGCGTGCGGCGTATTCCAGGTCCGTGGCGCTCGGGTCTTGGTGGCGGTCGCGAAAACGCATCAGGGTTTCGTGAGTCCAGGGATCGTTGTAGAGCACCGGAATTTCGATAATTCGCGTCTGTAAGGTGCGCTCGGCGACGGCTCCGGCCTCGGCGGTTTTTACCGCTTCAAGCAAGGTGTGCGGGGCGATGCGATCCGGGTCGAAACGAATCTGGAACGACGCGTTGGCCAGGCAGATATCGAGCACGCCATCCAGCGCCAGCCGTTCCACGGCGCGGGTGACGGCCAGTCCTTTGAAAAACGCGTCCAGGGACATGCTGTCGCTGACTTCGGCAAACAAATGCTCATCGGCGCCAAAACTGTAGCGGATGGGCGTACTCATGCTTCACCTCCGCCGCGGCGCTCGGCCAGCCAGGTTTCCAGGGTGCCGGTGTGAAAGTCGGCGCTGTGCAGCCACGGTTGCTCCAGCAATTCACCGTGCAACGCCAAGGTGTTGGCCATACCGGTGAGCGTGGTGTGCGCCACGGCACCACGTGCGCGAGACAAAGCCTCGGTACGATCGTGACCATGAACAATCAACTTGGCCAGTAGCGAGTCGTAGTATGGCGGCACGCGGTAACCTGGGTAGAGATGGGTATCGACACGAATACCCTCCCCTTGTGGCCAGATCAGCGATTCGACCAGGCCGGGGCTGGGGAAAAAATCCCGCGCAGGGTCTTCAGCATTCAGGCGCATTTGCAAGGCGGCGCCGTTGAGTCGAATGTCGCTTTGCTTGAAGCCCAGCGGCTCGCCGCCAGCGATGCGCAACATGGCCTGGACCAGGTCGATGCCCGTGATCAGTTCGCTGACCGGGTGCTCCACCTGAATCCGCGTGTTCATCTCGATAAAGAAAAACTCACCGGTAGTATCGTCATACAGGTATTCCAGGGTGCCGGCGCCCTTGTAACCCAGGGATTCAGTCAGGCGTACCGCGCTGGCGCACAGCGTTTCCCGTTGCTGCTGGCAGAGGACTGGCGATGGCGCTTCTTCGAAGATTTTCTGCCGGCGCCGTTGCAGCGAACACTCGCGCTCAAACAAATGCACGGCGTGCTGACCGTCGCCCAGCACTTGCACTTCAATATGCCGGGCCCGGCTGATAAACCGCTCCAGGTACACCGCGCCATTGCCAAACGCCGCTTGGGCTTCGCGCTGGGAACGGGGGAATTCTTCGCTCAGCTGCTCGGCGTTTTCCGCCAGCCGAATACCGCGCCCGCCGCCACCGGCCGAAGCTTTGATCAACAGCGGGAAGCCAACGGATTCGGCAGCCTTGAGCGCCGATTCAACGTCGAACAGTTCATCCGGCGAACCCGGCACCACCGGCACACCGGCGGCTTGCGCCGTGCGCCGCGCCTCGGCTTTATCGCCCATGCGCCGGATCGTCTCCGCGCTCGGGCCGACAAAAATGGCGCCGGCAGCCACCACTGCTTCGGCGAAGTCGGCGTTCTCCGACAGAAAGCCGTAACCGGGATGCACCGCGTTGGCGCCCGTGGCTTTCAAGGCGCCGAGCAATGCCTCGACATTCAGGTAACTTTTGTCGGCACGGGCCGGGCCGAGAATATGCACCTCATCGGCCATACGCGCAGCCTGGGAGTCGACGTCCGCCTCGCTGCACGCAGCAACGGTAGGAATGCCCAGTTCCTTGGCAGCGCGGATAATCCGCACGGCGATCTCGCCACGATTGGCAATCAGCAATTTATGAATGGCGTGAGTCATGATCGTGCCCTCACTCGCCGTCGAGTGTTGCGACGACTTGACCCGGTTCCACCGGATCACCGTCTTCTACCAAAAAGGCATTGAGGCGACCGGCCGTCCCGGCGGTCAGTTCGGAGAACTGCTTCATGACCTCGATCAGGCCAATCACCGTGTCGGCGCTGACCTGCGCGCCGACCTCGACGAAGTTCGCCGATTCCGGAGTAGCTTTGCGGTAGAAGGTTCCCGGCAACGGGGTGATTACAGTGTGTTCGGCCATGTCTGTTCCTCTTGGAATAGTTGTAGAAAGGCAGGCAAAAAGTAAATCGGTGAGTCAACCCTGGCGTCTGTGTGCCAGGTGTTTTCATTCGGTCTCAGCGCGGTGCTCGGACCTTTATGCTCGCGCCATCAAGTGCACGACGCGTGGCTTCGACCAACGCCAGGGCACCCGGCGTGTCGCTGTGCAAACAGATGGAGTCGAACTCAATCGCCAGGTCCTCGCCCTCGACGGTGCGCACCACGCCTTGTTGGCAAGCACGCAGCACTCGCTCGGCGACGAAGGCCGGGTCGTAAGCTCGCACGTTGCGGGTGAAAACGATGGAGCCGCTGAGGTCGTATTCGCGGTCGGCGTAGAACTCGCGGATCACCGGTTGCCCCAGTTCCGTGGCAACCCGCCAGATCACCGACTCGGGCATGCAATACAGCAGCAACTCCGGTTCCAGACGTTGGAGGTTCTCCACCAGCAAACGGGCAGCCTCTTCGTCCCGGGCCAGATGCATGTAGAGCGCGCCGTGGGGTTTGATGTGTTGCAGGGCCACGCCTTGAGCCCGGGCGAGTTCACGCAAGGCGCCCAACTGATAGAGCATGTCGTCGACCAGTTCTTGGGCCGGTGCATTGATGTGCCGTCGGCCAAACCCCACCAAGTCGCGAAACCCCGGATGCGCGCCGATGGCCACGCCCAGGCGCTTGGCCTGCTCGACGGTGCGGCGCATGGTGCCGGGATCACCGGCATGAAAACCGGTGGCAATGTTGGCCGAACTGATAAAGCCCATCAGCTCATTGTCGACACCATCGCCGATGGTCCAGGGGCCAAAGCCTTCACCCATGTCCGAGTTGAAATCTACTGCCTGCATGACGCTTGCTCCCGACGCTTGTGACTTCATACAGGCCAAGTTAAATTCCTGCCTACCCCTTGGGAAGATCTATTATCAGATAGGCCATCTTCTGAAAAACAGATACCTCATCATCCGGAGTGCTGATGTCCCTGACCCTGCGCCAAGTACGCTATTTCGTCGCTACCGCCGAGATCGGGCAAATCTCTCAAGCCGCAATTCATCTGAATATTTCCCAATCCGCAGTGACCACGGCGATCAAGGAACTGGAAAGCATCCTGGGGACGCTGTTGTTCCAGCGCTCGGCCCAGGGCATGAGCCTGACCGACGCCGGGCGGCACTTTTTGAACCGGGCCTACGTGATTTTGCGCAGCGTCGATGATGCATTGAACAGCCCGTTGCCGGATATCCGCGCCAGTGGTGTGTTGCGCTTAGCGGCAAGCTACACGGTGATCGGCTATTTCCTGCCGCACCATTTGCAGCGCCTGGAACACTGGCATCCGGACGTGGCCATTGAAGTCCATGAACAGGAACGGCAAGCGATTGAACAAGGCTTGTTGGAAGGTCGTTTTGATATGGCCGTGGTGCTCACCGCCAACCTCACGCACCCGGACATCGTTTCAGAGATTCTCTTCAACTCCGAACGGCGGTTATGGCTGCCCAGCCACCATCCGCTGTGCGAGCGCTCGGCGGTCAGTCTCGCCGACGTTGCGAAAGAACCCTACATCCTGCTGACCGTCGACGAAGCCGAACAAAGCGCCATGCGCTACTGGGAACATGCGCATCAGCAGCCAAACGTGCGGGTGCGTACCAGCTCAGTCGAAGCGGTGCGCAGCATGGTCGCCAATGGCAGCGGCGTGGCAATCCTCTCAGACTTGGTGCACCGCCCCTGGTCACTGGAAGGAAAACGCATCGAAACCCTGACAGTCACCGACAAGGTGACGCCGATGAGTGTGGGATTGGCGTGGCATCGCGAGCGCGAATTCAGCCCGGCAATGCAGGCTTTTCGTAACTATTTCCACGATGCATTTTTAGCACCGCAACAGCTGTCTGCGCGCCGCTGAAACGGCAAACTTACCCTGAGCATGGCCCGAGCGCCTTGCGGCGTCGGGCCAAGGTTCACTCAATCAGAACGGTTTGGTAGGCAGGTACTTACCGTCCAGCGTGATGACGGCACGCGAACCGCCGTCTGGATCTTCCACTTTTTTGACATCCAGTTTGAAGTTGATCGCGCTGATAATGCCGTCGCCAAACTTCTCGTGGACCAGCGCCTTAAGCGTGGTGCCGTACACCTGAATCATCTCGTAGAAACGGTAGATGGTCGGATCGGTCGGCACGCCATTACCGATGCTGCCGCGTACCGGGATGGTTTGCAGCAGCAGCACGGCATCCGCATCGAGGCCCAGGGTGTCGGCGACGACTTGGGCGGCGTTAGCCGGCAGCGGGTGCTGGCCAAGCAAGGCAGCGGTGACGAAGGCTTCGTGCAGGCCGGTGCCTTCGGCGATCTGGGCGAACGATAGGTCTTTACGAGCTTTGGCCAAGAGGATGACGTCGGTCAGGGCAAGGCGAGTGGTTTGGCTGATTTGCGACTGGATCATGGGGATTTCTCCGTGGGTAAAAAAGGGGCATAGGCTTGCCTGCGATGCAGGTACCTGGGTACTTCAGTTGGAGCGAGGTGTTGCCGGGATGGCGGCGCTCACTGGGTAGTCGGCCAAGGCCACGAACGTGCCGGTACGGCTGTCGAAAGCCTGGATGCAGCCGCTTTCGATGTCGTAGACCCAGCCATGCAGCGTCACGCGTTTTTCTTCAAGGGCCAGGCGCACAGACGGGTGCGTCTGGAGATTGGCCAACTGTGCGATCACGTTTTCGCGCACCATGGACGCGACTTTGGCGGGCTGGTCGACGTGCTGGCGTGCTTCGTTGACCACTCGGCCGGAATCGGCGTAGCGCAACCAGCCGGCCACCGCAGGCATATGGTCCAGGCAGGTGCAGGTGGCGATGGCCGTCATGGCGCCGCAATCGGAGTGGCCGCAGATCACGATGTCGCTGACTTGCAAGGCGGCGACGGCGTATTCCACCGAGGCCGACACGCCGCCCGGCTCAGGGCCATAGGACGGCACGATATTGCCGGCGTTACGGATCACAAACAGGTCACCCGGCTCACGCTGGGTGACCAGCTCCGGCACCAGGCGGCTGTCGGAGCAGGAGATGAACAATGCACGGGGGTTTTGCTGGTTAGCCAGGTCTTTGAACAGACCGGCACGCTTGGGAAAGGCATTGCGCTGAAACTTCAGAAAACCGTCGATGATGTCTTGCATGGGGTAACTCCTTTGGCTCGCATTGCGATGAACCAAGATTACGGCGCCCTAAAAATAAGGTAAAAGTCTTATATATGATCAACTACATCAGATAATCTTATGGAAACAAACAAGCTCGCGCGCCACCTTCAATACTTTCTCGCCGTCGCGGAACATCAAGGTTTCACCAAGGCCGCAGCGGCCCTGCATGTCTCGCAACCGGCGCTGTCACAGCAAGTTCGACAACTGGAAGAAAGCCTGGGTGCTCAGCTGTTTGATCGTTCAGGGCGCAAAACCCGCCTCACCGACGCCGGTGAGGTCTACTTGCGTCATGCGTTGCGGGCGGCGCAGGAGCTACAGCAAGGCAAACGGGCCATCCACGATGTGGGCGATTTGAGCCGGGGCACCTTGCGCATCGCCGTCACACCCACCTTCACCACGTACCTCGTTGGGCCGTTGGTGGACGCCTTTCACAGTCGCTATCCCAACATCACGTTGACCGTGCGTGAAGTTGCCCAGGAACAAATGGAGAACCAACTGCTGGCTGACGAGCTGGATGTAGGCATCGCCTTTGACGAGGTACACGCGCCCGACATCGACGCTTACCCCTTGCTGGTGGAAACCCTGGCGCTCGTGGTGGGCAGCCAACACCCGTTGGCAGGCCGGTCGTCCATCGGGCTGGAAGCGCTGAACAGCGAATCACTGATTATGCTGAGCAAAGAGTTCGCCACCCGCGACCAGATCGACCGCTATTGCAACCAGCACGGTATCCGCCCGCGTGTAGTCATGGAGGCCAATGTGATCGGCGCCTTGATTGAGGTGGTGCGCCGGACTGCCTTATCGACACTCTTGTCGGCTGCGATTGCACGGGCCCATCCCGAGTTGGTGGCGATTGAGCTGGCCCCGCAGCGCTTGCAGCGCACGGCGGTGTTGATGCAGCGCAAAGGGGTGTATCCCTCGGCGGCGGCGCGGGCGTTTATCGACGTGGCCAAAGCCGTGGCCGTAGCCCTGAATGATCATGAACGGGCAAACGCAGCCGATTGAGGGCGCGTGGGCTGGCCTGCGAGCGCGCTGCGGGCTCCTCACTCCTCGTCCATGGCCATACCCGTACCTTGCAATCACCCCCATAACACGATGACTCGCCTTGTCACTTATGCTCATCCGCCTTGCCTTCTTGCATCTGCACAGAAGATTTGGTCGTGCTGCTATTGCCTTTGGTGGCGTTGTCCGAGCTGTCGAAGCAGCCATGCAGCAGGAACAGGCTGCACACACTCAAACACAGATATAACTTCTTCATGATCGTTTACCGGATTAATAAAGCGACGTGTGATGGCGGGCGCTTCGCATGCGCCAGCCCCTTTTGGTCTGGCCGGCCGCTCGCAGTTTATGTTCAACAAATGTGCTCTGGGCCTGATGAACGGTTGACCTCGCGCGTTGTATGACTCGGCCTAAGAAACTTTCCCGGAGTACGGGTTATCCATAGGAATGCACTCGACTCAACGGAAAGGACTCAAACATGGCGGGCATTCAAACAATCCCTACACTCAAAATGGCCTGTGCAAGCGCAATGGCCCTGCTGCTCGGCGCCTGCGCGGCTGGCAATTCGGCATCCAACGTGGTCGCACCTGGCGATGCCTCTTCGACCACCACGCGCTCCCTGGACGCTGGCGCAGCGCTGTTGCAATCGCGTCCCCCGATTGAGGCGTTGAACGCCTACCTCGACGGTTTCCATTTCTACAACGGTCAGATGGACGTGCAAATGGAGGCGCATCATTACTGCGCGATCCTCAACGAAGAGGTGATCCAGTGTGTGATCTACGATGGCAACCGCAAGGACGCTAAGTTGATGGGCGTGGAATACATCATCAGTGAGCGCTTGTTCACCGGCCTGCCCAAGGCCGAGCAGGCGCTATGGCACAGCCATGTGCATGAGGTGAAGTCCGGCCAACTGGTGGCGCCTGGCATTCCTGAGGTGGCCGAGCATGCACTGATGGAAAAGCTCGTGCACACCTATGGCAAGACCTGGCATACCTGGCATACGGACCTGCATAAAGACCTGCCCTTGGGTGTTCCCCAGCTGATGATGGGCTTCACCGCCGACGGCCAGGCCGACCCACAGAAAGTCGCCGAGCGCGACCGTCGGTTCGGCATCGACAGTGCGCAAAAGCGCAGAACCCGCGCCGACATACCGACGCCTACCGTGGCACCGGGCGCGGATGCGTGGCGCGAGGGGCAGGTATTTCAGATAGCTGACCCTACCCGCACGCCCCATCAGCACTGACGTCACCGGTTGAGGAGCCTGGCCATGCACCCTCTCAAGATCGCTACATTCAATGTCAATGGCATCAGCGCGCGGCTGCCAAACCTGTTGCGGTGGCTGGAGCGGGAACGTCCGGACATCGTCTGCCTGCAGGAGTTGAAAGCGCAGGACAACGCCTTTCCTGCCGAGGCGCTGGAGCACGTCGGATACGGCTCCGTGCACCATGGGCAAGCTGCATGGAACGGGGTGGCTATCCTGGCGCGCGACGCCGAGCCGCTGCTGATTCATCGAGGTTTGCCAGGGGCCGATAACGATCCCCAGGCCCGCTACCTGGAAGCGGCGGTGCTGGGCGTGGTCGTCGGCTGCCTGTACTTGCCCAACGGCAACCCTCAGCCTGGGCCGAAATTCGACTACAAACTGCACTGGTTCGAACAGTTGATCCAACACGCCCAAACCTTACAAAGCAGCGAGCACCCGGTGGTGCTGGCCGGGGATTACAACGTGGTGCCCACCGATCTGGATATCTACAACACTCGCTCATGGCTCAAAGATGCGCTCCTTCAGCCGGAAACCCGCGCGTGCTACCAGAAGCTGCTGGATCAAGGTTGGGTCGACTCGTTACGGCACCTGTATCCCGATGAGCGCGTATACACGTTCTGGGATTACTTCCGTCAGCATTGGCAGACGAATTCCGGCTTGCGCATCGATCATCTCTTGCTCAACCCGGTGCTGGCCTCGCGCCTTAAAAACGCAGGCGTCGATGCCTGGGTGCGCAACGAAGAACATGCCAGTGACCATGCGCCTGTGTGGATTGAAATCAGTGCCAAGCCGCGGACGCACAAACGTACCCGCCGCACCAGCACAAGGTGACCCTTATCTCTCTAGCTCGGTGATGCAACGGGCGTCGCCAGACGGTTGCAGCCATACAACATAACCCCAAGCAGCATCAGCGCACCGCCCCGCAGCCAGGTGTCGAGGCTTTGCTGGCTGAGCAGAACCAGGCACGACATGATCGCTAGCACCGGCACCCAGATCGGCACGCGGAAGTGATCCCTGTCGACACGGTCCCGACGTAGCACCAGCACGGCCAGATTAGTGCTGAGGAACACAAACAACAGCAGCAGCACCACCGTTTCGGCCAGGGCCGCGAGCGTGCCGGTGGCGGTCAGAGCCATGGCCACGCCGCTGGTGGCCAAGATCGCCACCAGCGGCGTACGGCGTTTGGGCAGAACCCGCGACAATGGCGCCGGCAGCAACCCCATGCGAGCCATTCCGTACGCCAGGCGGCTGGCCATGATCATCGTCAGCAGTGCGCCGTTGGCAACCGCCACCAGGGCAATGAAGGCGAATAGTTGGGGCGGAATGTTCAGGCCCGAAGCCCGCACCACTTCCAGCAGCGGCGCTGAGGTAGCCATCAGTCGGTCCGTCGGCAGCACCACGGAGGCAGCGACTCCGACCGCCATGTACACGATACCGGCGGTGATCAATGCGGCGAACAGTGCGCGCGGATACACGGTGCGCACGTTACGGATTTCTTCCGCCAGGTTGGCCGAGGTCTCAAAGCCGACAAACGAATAGAACGCCAACAATGCCGCCCCCAATACCGCGAGCATTGGGTTCACGCCAGGCTTGAATTCTACGGCGCGCCCCAGGTTCGCCTCACCGGCCTGGAAACACCAGGCCGCCGCTATCACCACCAGCAACAACCCAGACAACTCAATACAGGTCATGACCATATTGGCGCCCAGGGACTCTTTGATACCACGCGCATTGAGCAATGCGATCACCGCCAGGAACACCAAGGCCGCCAAGGTCGGTGGCACCTCAAAAAACGCCGCCAGATAGTCGCCGGTAAACGCCAGGGACAGCCCCGCCGCACTGGTGACCGCGGCCGCGAGCATACTGAAACCCACCAGAAACGAAACCAGCGGCGACTTGAACGCCTTCTCGGCAAACACCGACGCGGCGCCGGCGTGGGGGTATTTGGTTACCAGTTCCGCGTACGAGCCGGCGGTGAGCATGGCGAAGAACAACGCCACCAGCAGCGGCACCCAGATCGCCCCGCCCACTTGGCCGGCAATGGTGCCAGCCAACGCATAGACACCGGCGCCCAGCACATCGCCAAGGATGAACAAAAACAGCATCGGTCCGGTGACGGCGCGGCGCAGTGACGGCTTGGAAGGCGAAGCGTTGCTGAGGCTGGAATCAGTCATGGGCGGCTCTACGGGCGGGTTGCACTGTGGATTCAGCCGGCGTGAGCCGGCAATAGCAAAGTTGTTTAAACATGGAAACGCGTTACGCTGCCATAGTTCATTTATTTGCTAATTCCAAAGCCGTAAGAGCCATGAAAAAGAGTGATCTGCCAGTCAAAACCTGCGTGACATGTGGCCTGCCTTTCACCTGGAGAAAGAAGTGGGCGCGTTGCTGGGACGAGGTACGTTATTGCTCGGAGCGCTGCCGACGCAACAAACCCTGAGCATGGCCTTGGTCAACGCTGGACGATCAACTGCAGGGCTTACGGCCGCATAGCCAATTCCGGTAAGGCTTGTGCTGCGGGTCCTGCACCGTGAAAAGCAGCGGCGCCTTGATTTCCAGCTCCCCCGAGCTGTCCGTCAAGGGCGCGGATTCGCCCATGGTCACCCGCGCGGCGGCCCTCATGACCCACTGATCCACATTGGCATCCCCCGAGGGCTCGACCATTGTTACCTGAGGGGCGCCACTGTCTGACTTGAAGCGGTAGGACAGCGTGACGCGCTTGGCCTCGCCGGTGGCGTCAACGGCCTCGAACACTTCACCCACTGCCATCCGCCGCTTTTGTAAATTGACAAAGCTGCTCAGCCACATCTGCTGATAACGTTTGGCCTGAACCTCAGTGAGCGGCTGGCCGGCTTTACGCAAACGGTTCATCGCCAGCCAGGCCTCATCGCCACAGCGTTCGGAGGCCTCCAGATATAAGGCCAGGGCGCCAGGCAGGTCCTGCGGCCCTCCTTTGCCCTCCTCCATCAAACGCCCCAACGGTAGCGCAGCGTTCTTACCGGAAAGACGGTAGAACGTACGCGCCCTGGCGTAATCCACCGGCTCACCTTCGCCGCGCTCGGCCATCTGCCCGAGCAGCACATTGACAGCCGGGTCTAACTTGGCGGCTTCGACGAACAAGGCGTGGGCCTCGCGAAAGTCTTGATCGACCCCATAGCCACCCTCCTGATACAGCTTGCCGAGTATGGCCATGCACGTGGCATTGCCATACTCGGCATAGCGCTCGATATAGCGCAGATTGTCGCGCTCAAACGGTTTCTGGCCGGCAATCCACATGCAGCGAAAGCCAGTCATCGATGAGTCGTAATCGGCGGGTCGAGTCAGGCTTTTACAGCCCATGATGGTGCTCAACAGCACCAGAAGCGTCAGGGTCTTTAACATAGCGTCCATGCATCCGGTTGAACGGGAAAACGGCATTATGCCAGTAATGACTGGATTGGCTTTAACCCTAGAATCCGCGAGTCAGGGTTGCTTGCGCCTGGATCGGTAATGGCGTATCAGCCCCACAGCCACCACCACGCCGACGACGCCTAGTGCAATGGGCAGTCGATAAGGTTTCAAGTCGCCCAGGACGCGTTGCAAAAACTCCCCAGCCCAATACCCGGCACTGGCAAACAGCGTGGCCCAGACCAGCGCGCCCACCGCATTGATGCAGGCAAACTTGAGCGGTGAAATCCTGCTCGCGCCAATCACCATCGGCCCCAACAAACGCATGCCATAGAGAAAGCGCACCGAAAAAATCGACACCGTGGGGTGCCGATGGATCAACGTTGTGATCTTGTCGATGGCCGCTTGTTTTTTATGTAAGCGCGGCAACAAACGGTCGCCGAAATAGCGCCCCGCCCAGAACAGCAATTGGTCCCCCAACATGCCGGCGAGACTGGCGTAGGCGATCACGGGAAGCAACTTGAGCACCTGCTGATGCGCCGCCACGCCTCCCAGTATCAGAATGGTTTCGCCTTCCAGTAGGCAGCCGACAAAAACGGCCAAGTAACCATAGGTGGCCAGCAGGTGATTAAGGTCGAGGTGTTCAAACATGCGCGCGCATTTGCTCCATAACGGCTAGATATCTCGGGGCCAGTGCTGACAGGTGGCGACAGCACATGGACACAGCCGTGAGCGAGACGGTTCCTTCAACAGGTGATGAGCAGCCGCTTATGGGACATTCGCGCCAGCGCCGCCCCCTGCTTTATTTACCCCCGGTCACATCAAGAAAGGTGCCGGTTACGAAAGACGCCTCCGCGCCCGCCAGCCATAGAATCGCCCGTGCCACTTCTTCCGGCTGGCCGCCACGCCCCATGGGGATCGAGTCCTTGACGCGATCGACCCGCCCAGGCTCGCCGCCACTGGCGTGCATCTCGGTGTAGATATGCCCGGGGCGAATACCGTTGACGCGTATGCCTTCCCGCGCCACCTCTTTAGCCAACCCGATGGTGAACGTTTCGAGGGCGCCCTTGGAGGCCGCGTAGTCCACGTATTCATTGGGGCTGCCAAGTCGGGCCGATGCCGAAGAGACATTAATGACCACCCCACCAGCGCCATTATGCCGATAGGACATGCGCCGTACCGCCTGTTGGGCACAGAGTATCGGCCCGATGGCGTTGACAGCGAAGATGCGCTGCATCCGCTCGAAGTCGAGAGCCTCCACCCGTGATTGCAGCGCCAGTACCCCGGCGTTATTGACCAGGACGTCGATGCGCCCGAACTCACGGTCGATGGCTTCGAATAGATCGGCCACCTGGCGCGGATCCGCACTGTCGGCGCGCGTGGCCAAGGCCTTGCGTCCCAATAACTGCACATCCGCAACCACCGCCTGCGCTGCGGACTCGTTGCTGACGTAGCTGATGGCCACGTCATACCCTCGTTGGGCCGCCAGCCGGGCGGTGGCGGCACCCACCCCGCGACTGCCGCCGGTTATCAGGATCAAAGGGGCCTGCGAAACAGTGGTCATAGTGAATCCCTCTCTAGGTGATTGGCCGAGTCAGCCGATGATGATGGCGCCGCAGGCGATCACCGCGCACGCCAGAATGCGACGCGCAGTCAGCGCCTCGCCGAGGAACCCGTAGCCAATCAATGCTGCGAACAACACGCTGGTTTCGCGCAATGCGGATACTGCGCCCAAGGGCGCTTCGTTCATGGCGTAGATGACCATGGCATAGGCGAGCAAAGAGACCAGCCCGCCGAGCACCGCCGTCAGGGTGCCGGGCCGCACGCGGAACAGGCTGCGGGTATCGCGCAGAGCGATGTAAACCATGGGCATCAGCACGCCCCAGAGGGCGCTCATCCAGACGGTGTAGGCCATTGGCGCGCCGGAGAGCCTGGCGCCGATGCCATCGACAACACTGTAGGCGGCGATAAAGCAGCCTGTGCCCAGGGCATAGGGCAGGCTGGGGACCGAAAGCCGTCGCCCTCTGAACGCCAGCGAAATAATCCCACCCGAGACCAACGCAATACCGAGCAACTGGCCAGGAGCGATGGTTTCCCCGGCAAAAACGGCGGCCCCCAGGGTGATCAGCACCGGCGAAGAACCACGGGAAATCGGATAGATCTGCCCCAGGTCGCCGACCCGGTAACTGCGCACCAGAAACAAGTTGTAGCCCACATGCAGCAGCCCCGACAGCAGCGCATAGCGCCAACTTTCCACCGCAGGCGGCAGCATAAACACGGCAGCGACCGCGCAGGTGATGGCGATGGCCATGCACATCACCGTCATGGACCACAGCCGATCGGCACCGCTGCGCAGCAGTGCATTCCAGCTGGCATGCAGGAGCGCGGCGAAAAGGACGAGGCAGACCAGATGAATAGGCATGCCTCATTCTATTTACGCCGATGTCGGGACTACAGCGAAGTCTCCTCATCGAGGCATGAATGAACACTCATCATGGGCGCCTTCACGTCCCGCACTTTCAGCGCCTCACTCAGTAACCATTGGCGAAAGCTGACGATGTGCGGCAACGTTTCGACGCCTTTGGGGCACACGAAGTAATAAGCCAGCGGTGATGGAAAATGCACGTCGAATAGCCGCACCAGACGGCCGTCGCTGATTTCCTTCTCGACATGCCCGCTGCGCACCAATGCCACGCCTTGGCCAAGCAATGCCGCCTCGACCGTCATGTTGGTATCGCCGAATCTGACACTTTCCCTAAGCGGCAGATACACCAGCCCCAGCGCCTCGAACCACGCCTCCCATTTGGGCGCCAGTTCTGCGCCATCACGGGCCAACAGCGGAAAATGCAACAACTCGCCGGGGCCCAGCGGTGTCCCGACGCGGCGCAGCAATTCGGGACTGGCCACGGGAAATACCTGTTCCCCGAACAAGAACTCCGAATACAGGCCAGGGTAACTGCCCTTGCCCAGCCTGATCGCGACGTCCGCCTGGGCGTTGGAGAAATGAATAATGGCATCCGTGGTGTCCAACGACACCAGCAGCTCGGGGTGCAGGCGAGAGAGGTTCGGCAGGCGTGGCAGCAGCCATTTCAGCGCAAAGGAATAGGTGGTGCTGACGCTGAACCGAACCCTGCCCTTCTGCTCGCGCAGGTCGCTGAGCGTCGCCTCCAGGCTCAAAAAAAACTCGCGCACGATAGGCGCCAGAGTTGCGCCCGCCGCTGTCAGGCGTAGCGCCTTGCCACGCTCGAACAACTGCACGCCCCACAGCGCCTCAAGATGCTTGAGCTGGTGACTGACGGCGCTTTGAGTCACATGCAGTTCCTGCGCGGCGGCAGTAAAGGTCGGGTGGCGGGTAGCGACTTCAAAAGCGCGGAGTGTCGCGGTGGGTGGCAGGTCTCTCATCAGGGCGTATCCAGCGAGTCATCAGAGGGCATTGCATGAACGTTAGCTCATGATAAAGCCAAGCTCATTGAATAATCTCGCCATTGAAGCCGCCCAAATACCTCACTCTAGGCTACAGTTCATAATAGTGGCATTTAGACATAACCGTCCGTCACCTGCTGGTCATAAACCAGACGGAAGGCACACTGCCGACTCTAAAGTTGCGGCACATAGGGCAGATAACCCCTATGTTGTTTATATCCGCAGTACTGTTCAAGGATCGAACTATGACCCCGCCTCCTTCCAGCCGCACTTCCCTCACCGGTCATCCGCGTTTTCGTTGGTTCGCTTTCATTCCCGTGGTGCCTGCGGTGATCTGGATCCTCATCCAGTCAACCTCCCCGGCCAACCTCGTCGCGTGTGCAGCGTTGGCGCTGATCGGTCTTGGGGCCTGCGCCTGGAGCGCGAAATCTCAGCGCGATGCCCTATGGCGCGCGACATCGAGCACGTTGGCCAATCAGGCCGATGCCGACGCAGCGCACAATAGCCAGGCGGCGCGGGCGCAACTCGATGAGGTGTTGCTGGGCGCCATGCCGATCTGGGCCAAACAGGTAGAAAGCTCACGCCAGCAGACCGAGGAAGCCATTGTCAGCCTGGCGAATCGTTTCACTGGGATCGCCGCACGCTTGCAGGAAACTGTCCAGGCTTCACAGCACGCAGCCGGTGAATTGGATGGGCAAGCCGCCGACGGCGCGCTCAAGGTGCTGGCACGCAGTGACAGCGAATTGAGCCAGGTGATCGACTCACTTAAGGCCACCCAATCCAGCCGCGACCAGACCCTGGCGCAAGTACGCGGCCTTACCGCCTACACCGGCGAATTACGCACCATGGCCGCCGACGTCGCCGCGATTGCCGCGCAGACCAACCTGCTGGCGCTGAATGCCGCGATCGAAGCGGCCCGTGCCGGTGAAGCCGGGCGCGGTTTTGCGGTGGTGGCCGATGCGGTGCGCAGCCTGTCGAGCAAGTCCAGCGAGACCGGCCAGCAAATGTCGGCCAAGGTCGACATTATCAACAACGCCATTACTCAACTGGTGCAGGCCGCCTCCACCAGCGCCGATCAGGACAGCAACTCCGTCGGCGCGTCCGAGCAAAGCATCCAACTGGTGCTTGAGCGCTTCCAGAACATCACCGGGCGCCTGGCCGAGTCCGCCGACCTGCTCAAGCAGGAAAGCTACGGCATCCGCGACGAAATGACCGACGTGCTGGTCAACCTGCAGTTCCAGGACCGGGTCAGCCAGATTCTCAGCCATGTGCGCGACAACATGAACGCCTTGCACGATCACTTGCGTCAGGCCAGACAAGCGCCGGACCAGGCCGTGAGCATCGACGCCCGACAATGGCTGGCCAGTATGGAGTCCACCTACGCCACCGACGAGCAGCGGCGCACGCACCATGGCAACGACGCCACGCAGCAGAATTCCCAAGACATCACTTTCTTTTAGGAGCCCATCATGGCGAAAAGTGTATTAGTGGTCGACGACTCCAGTAGCGTGCGGCAAGTGGTCGGTATTGCCTTGAAAAGCGCCGGTTACGACGTGATCGAGGCCAGCGATGGCAAGGACGCCCTGGGCAAACTCAACGGGCAGAAAGTGCACCTGATCATCAGCGACGTGAATATGCCCAATATGGACGGCATCACCTTTGTCAAAGAGGTGAAGAAGCTGGCCAACTACAAGTTCACGCCGATCATCATGCTGACCACCGAGTCCCAGGAATCGAAAAAAGCCGAAGGCCAGGCCGCGGGCGCCAAGGCCTGGGTGGTCAAGCCGTTCCAGCCGGCGCAGATGCTCGCGGCGGTGTCCAAGCTGATTCTGCCGTGATCCGGGGAGGCTGGCATGTCCATCACCCACGAAACCACTGACGACACGGCCCGCGTGGGCATTGAAGGCGAGCTGACGATCTACACCGTCGCCGAGCTGGCCGCCGCGCTGCTGCCGCAGGTTGGCGCCGCGGCCCGCCTTGAGCTAGACCTGTCACAGGTCACTGAGATGGATGGCGCCGGCCTGCAACTGCTCGCGGTGATCGAGCGCGAAGCCGGCATCAACGGCACGGCCCTGAGCCTGACTGGCCAGAGCCAGGCCGTCACGCAAACACTGCAACTCTGTCGCGGCGCCGCGTTGTAGGCGGCGCCACCGTTCATTGATCGACAAGGAAAGTCCAGGTGAGCATCAATCTCGATCAGGCACAGCAGACCTTCATCGTGGAGGCCCGCGAACTGTTGCAGGCCATGGAGCAATCCCTGCTGCAACTGGAGAACGAACCCGACGATCAAGACGCCATCGGTGCGATATTCCGCGCCGCGCATACCATCAAAGGCTCAGCCGGGCTGTTCGGCCTGGCGCCGATCGTGGGGTTCACGCATATCGTCGAAGATGTGCTGGATCGCCTGCGCGACGGCGATATCGCGGTGGATGCCGACTTGATCGCCCTGCTGCTCAAGTGCGGCGACCACATGCTCGAACTGATTGACGTGGTTGCCAGTCGTGGTGAAGCCCTTACACCCGCCGCCTTGCAGCGCGGTGAGGCTTTGCGCGAGGCGCTGGGTGTCTACCACCCGCTTCACGCCACCACCGCCGACGCCGTAACCGCTAAGGCGGCCGACGGCGAGTCAGCCGAAGTGCTGTGGCATATTTCTCTGCGCTTCGGCGCGGACGTGTACCGCAATGGCATGGACCCGCTGTCGTTCCTGCGCTACCTCCAAACCCTGGGGCAAATGGTGCAGGTCGACACCCTCACCGACAGCATCCCGGCGCTGGAAAGCTTTGACCCGGAAAGCTGCTACCTGGGCTTCGAGATCGACCTGCGTTCCACTGCCAGCCACGCCACCCTCAACGAAGTGTTCGACTTTGTGCGCGACGAGTGTGAAGTGCAAATCACGGCCGTCGATGAAGCGCCCATCAACCTGGCGAGCACCGGCACCGAGCTGGTTACCCAGGCCGAACCCACTCACCGGAGCACCGCGCCCCAGCGCGTGGCGACGGCCAGCGAGGCCAAACCCCGAGATGGCAACTATGTACGGGTCAATGCCGACAAGCTCGATGAGTTGATCAACCTGGTCGGTGAGTTAGTGATCGCCAGCGCCGGCGCGAGCCTGTTGGCGCGCTCCTGCAACCACGACCCACTGCATGAAGCCACGTCAACGGTGTCGGGGCTGGTGGAAGAAATCCTCGATGGCGCCCTGCATCTGCGCATGATCCCCATCGGCGACACCTTCAACCGTTTCCGCCGCGTGGTGCGCGACGTCAGCCAGGAGTTGGGCAAGGACATCGACCTGCTGATCAGCGGTGCGGAAACCGAGCTGGACAAGACCGTGGTGGAGAAGATTGGCGATCCGCTGATGCACCTGCTGCGCAACGCCATGGACCACGGTATCGAAAGCGCCGAGGCGCGGCGTGCGGCGGGCAAGTCGAGCAAGGGCCATCTGAGCCTCAATGCCTATCACGACTCCGGCAGCATCGTCATCGAAATCGCCGACGACGGCGCCGGGCTCAACCGCGAACGCATTCTGGAAAAAGCCCAGGAACGCGGGTTGGTGGCCAGCGGTGCGGTGCTGTCCGATCAGGAAATTTACAACCTGATTTTCGAAGCGGGCTTCTCCACGGCCGAGGCGGTGACCAACCTGTCCGGGCGCGGCGTTGGCATGGACGTGGTCAAGCGCAACATCACGCTGCTGCGCGGCACTGTAGATCTGGACAGCCGCCCCGGCCAGGGCACGGTGGTGCGCATTCGGCTGCCGCTGACCCTGGCAATCATCAATGGCTTCCTGGTCGGCATCGACCAGGCCACTTATGTGATTCCCCTGGACATGGTTCAGGAATGCATCGAACTGGACGAACCACAGCGCGACTCCAGCCGCGAACAAGGCTATCTGGACCTGCGCGGCGAGGTGCTGCCATTGGTACACCTGCGCGACCACTTCAACCACGAAGGCCCCGCCGCCCGGCGCCAGAACGTGGTGGTGGTGCGTTATGCCGAGCACAAGGCCGGGCTAGTGGTGGACGACCTGCTCGGTGAGTTCCAGACCGTGATCAAACCCTTGGGCAAGCTGTTTGGCGCACTGCGCGGCATCAGCGGCTCGACCATTCTGGGCAGCGGGGCCGTGGCCTTGATCCTGGATGTGCCGGCCCTGCTCAACCAACTCGTACAAATGGAAGCTCGCACAGCCCAGGCGCCACAGTCGCCACTGGTCGTCGCTCGCTGACGTATTTGCAATTCCATGGAGGTTCCGCGATGAAATGGTTTTACGATCTAAAAATTTCCACCAAGCTGATCAGCTCGTTCCTGGTGGTCCTGGCGCTCACAGCGGCCATGGGTGCCTTCGCTATCCTCCAATTGGGGGGCGTCAACCAGGCCGCGCAGGACATCCGCGGCAATTGGATGCCGTCAATGCGCGCGGCGGCCGGTATGCGCTTCTTTGCGGCCAACTACCGCTTGAAAGAGAACCGTCATATCTCCACCGAGGTCGCCGAGGAAAAGGCCCTGGCCGAACGCGAAGCCGCCGAGGCGCGCCAGCAGTTCGAGACGCGCATGGGCACCTATGAACAACTGCTATCGAATGACGAAGACCGGCAGTTGCTGGACAGCGTGAAAACCGGATGGGCTGCGTACCTGGCCACCAGTAAACAGTTGCTTGAGCTGTCCCGGGAGAACCAGGAAACCCAAGCGCGCGGGCTGCTCAGGGGCGAATCCAAGACGCACTTCGATGAAGTGACCGCGCGCCTGCAAAAAATGGTCGAGCTCAATGATGCTGGCGCCACTGCTGCCGGTGACAAGGGTTCTGCGCTGTATGAAAGCTCGCGTCTGTCGATCATCGCGGCCTTGGTCGCCGCCCTTTTGATCGGCTTGGGCCTGGCAATGTTTATCGCACGGATCATTTCTCGCCCCCTAAGGCAGGCCGCCAACGCCGCCGAGCAATTGGCCGAAGGTAACCTCAGTGCACAGATCGAACCGGGCGCCAAAGATGAAACCGGTATGGTGCTCAACGCCATGCGCAATATGGTCGGCAAACTGGCGCATATCATCGGCGAAGTGCGCAATGCCGCAGACAACCTGGCCAGCGCCTCCGAGCAAGTCAGCGCCACGGCGCAATCGATGAGCCAGGCCACCAGCGAACAAGCGGCCAGCGTCGAGGAAACCAGTGCCTCTATCGAACAAATGAGCGCCAGCATCAACCAGAACACTGAGAACGCCAAGGTCACCGATGGCATGGCCAGCAAGGCCGCCAAGGAAGCCACCGACGGCGGTGAGTCAGTGCAGCAGACCGTAGTGGCGATGAAGAAGATCGCGCAGCGCATCAGCATCATCGATGACATTGCCTACCAGACCAATTTGCTCGCGCTCAATGCCGCCATCGAGGCCGCGCGGGCCGGCGAGCACGGCAAAGGTTTCGCCGTGGTCGCCGCCGAGGTGCGCAAGCTGGCCGAACGCAGCCAGGTTGCCGCTCAGGAAATCGGCGAACTGTCTTCCAGCAGCGTCGACATGGCCGAGAAAGCCGGCAAGTTGCTTGATGAGATGGTGCCGTCGATCAACAAAACGTCCGACCTGGTGCAGGAAATCAGCGCGGCGTCCGAAGAGCAGGCCGCCGGTGTGGCGCAGATCAACACGGCGATGACCCAGCTTAACCAGGTCACCCAGCAGAACGCCTCCAGCAGCGAAGAACTGGCCGCCACCGCCGAAGAGATGAGCAGCCAGGCCGAGCAATTGCAGCAGGCCATGAGTTTCTTCGTGCTCGACACGACGTCCAGGGCCGCCACCCAAAGCAGTGTCGACAGCGCCGGCAGCAAGCCGACTCGCCAGCCGCCGCGCCCCGCGCAACCGCCAGCGCGCAAGGCCTTTGCCTACAACATGGCCACTGCCCCGGACGAATCGGAATTTACCCGTTTCTGATCGTACGCATCAATCCGGGCTCACAGGGAGTAATGAGATGGGCGCAGTGATGACTACCCGCCAGGCCGCCGTCGCGGTCGACGAGGATGCGCAATACCTGACCTTTATGCTCGGCGGCGAGATGTTCGCCATCGGCATTCTGGGGATCAAGGAAATAATCGAATACGGCAGCCTGACCGTGGTGCCGATGATGCCCGCGTTTGTGCGCGGGGTGATCAACCTGCGCGGCGCGGTGGTGCCGGTGGTGGACCTGTCGGCGCGTTTTGGCCGGGCCAATTCGCAGATCACCCGCCGTTCATGCGTGATCATTATCGAAGCCAGCACCGAGGACGGCCTGCCCCAGGATATCGGGTTGCTGGTGGACACCGTGTCCGCCGTGCAGGAAATCCCGGCCACCCAGATCGAGCCGCCGCCCAGCTTCGGCGCGCGGATTCGTGCGGACTTCATCAGCGGCATGGCCAAGGTCGAGGGCAAGTTTGTGATTGTGCTGGAGGTGGACAAGGTGCTGTCCATCGATGAGATGTCCAGCCTTGCCGAAGCCGGCCAAACCCCGGCCCTCGACTTCGACCCGCGGTGAGGTGCGATCATGCCTGATACCACCCCGCTGGATGACCGCGAGTTCGGCCAGTTTCAGTCCTGGCTGCATCGCGCGGCGGGTATCAACCTGTCACCGGCCAAAAAGGCCCTGGTGGCCGGCCGGCTGTTCAAGCGGCTCAAGCACTATGAACTCAAGAGCTACGGCGAGTACTTCAAACTAATCATGAGCGACCAGCGCAAAGGCGAGCTGCAAGTGGCGCTGGACCTGCTGACCACCAACGAGACCTACTTTTTCCGCGAGCCCAAGCACTTTGATTTCCTGCGCCAGCAGGTGCTGCCCAACGCCGCGCCCGGCAAGGTGTTCCGCGTGTGGAGCGCGGCCAGTTCCTCGGGCGAGGAACCCTACAGCCTGGCCATGACCCTGGCCGAAAGCCTGGGCGCCACGCCTTGGGAAGTGCTCGGCTCCGATATCAGCACCCAAGTGCTGGCCAAGGCGCGCAACGGCCACTACCCCATGGAGCGCGCCGCCAACCTGCCCCAGCCACTGCTGGTCAAGTACTGCCTCAAGGGCATCGGCCGCCAGGAAGGTACGCTCCTGATCGACAAGCCGCTGCGCAACCGCGTCAGTTTTGTCCAGGTCAACCTTAATGAACCCCTGCCCAGCCTGGGCGAATTCGACGTGATCTTCTTGCGCAACGTGATGATCTATTTCGACCAGCCGACCAAGACCCAGGTGGTAGCACGACTGTTGCCGCAGCTTAAATCCGGCGGTTATTTCATCATCAGCCACTCTGAAAGCCTCAACGGCGTGAATGACACGTTGAAGCTGGTGGCGCCGTCGATTTACCGCAAGCCATGAAAAAGCCAGCCAATGCCGCCGAAGTGGTGCTCGCCCCTGGCCAAGTCAGCTTTGCCACCTGCCCGACGCGTTTGCGTACCTTGCTCGGCTCCTGCGTGGCGTTCACTTTCTGGCACCCCCAGCGGCGCATCGGCGGCATGTGCCATTTCATGCTGCCGGCGCGCAACCGTACGGGCCAGCCACTGGATGGCAAGTACGCTGACGAAGCCCTCGAACTGTTACTGCGCCACGCCCGCGCCAACGGTACACGGCCGCAGGATTACCAAGTCAAAGTGTTCGGCGGCGGCGAGATGTTCCCTGAGCAACCGCGCCAGCGACCGGCCCACAACGTGGCCAACCTGAATATCCGCGCCGCACTGGCCCTCGCCGAACGCCACCACCTGCACCTGACGGCCCAGGACATGGGCAGTACCGGCTATCGCACGATTATGTTCGACCTCTGGAACGGCAACGTCTGGGTCCGGCACCAACCAATGGGAATACTCGAAAAAGATGCCTACCAAAAAAATCAGCGTGCTGCTGGTCGATGACTCGGCCGTGGTACGCCAGGTGCTGCTGGCGATTTTCAACGACACACCGGATATCCACGTCATGGGTGCGGCTTCCGACCCGATCTTCGCCATGGACAAGCTCGCGCGGGAATGGCCGGATGTGATCGTGCTGGACGTAGAGATGCCGCGTATGGACGGCATTACTTTTTTGCGCAAGATCATGAGCGAGCGCCCCACGCCAGTGGTGATCTGTTCGTCGCTGACTCAGAAAGGCGCGGAAACCTCCCTACAGGCATTGTCGGCCGGCGCCGTGGAGATCATCACCAAGCCCACCACCGGGCTGAAAAACTTCCTGATCGAGTCCGGCCCCGAGCTGGTGGCGGCGATTCGTGCGGCGGCCAACTCCAACGTCAAGAACCTGGGCAAGCGCATCGCCAAGCCCACACCAGCCCCCGTCCCTGCCAGCAAGCTCACGGCGGATGCGATCCTGCCCGCCGCCAATGGCCAGGCCATGGCCCAGACCACCGAACGCATCGTCGCCATCGGCACTTCCACTGGCGGTACCCAAGCGCTAGAAGCGGTGCTCACGGCGCTGCCGAGGGTGTGCCCGGGCATAGTGATCGTGCAGCACATGCCGGAAAAATTCACCGCGTCCTTTGCCGAGCGCCTCAACGGCCTGTGCCAGATCGAGGTGCGTGAAGCGCGCAATAACGACCGTATCCTGCCCGGCCTGGCCTTGATCGCCCCAGGCGGCAAACACCTGATGGTCACCCGCAGCGGTGCCTTCTATCACGCCCAGGTGATTGACGGGCCGCTGGTCAATCGCCATCGGCCGTCGGTGGATGTGCTGTTTCGCTCAGTGGCCAAATTTGCCGGCAAGAACGCCACCGGCATCATCATGACCGGCATGGGCGACGACGGCGCCCGCGGCCTCAAGGAAATGCTCGACGCCGGCGCCGCCACGGTAGCTCAGGACGAAGCCAGCTGTGTGGTGTTCGGCATGCCCAAGGAAGCCATCAAACTCAACGCCGCCCAACGCGTCATGCCGTTGCAGGAAATTCATCAGGCGATTTTGCATAAGTGACGTCCAGCGGCTGCGCCCTTGTCAGCGGGCGACCGTGTTGCTAGTGTCGATTCATGACAAATTATTGCCTCACCTCGACCACCCTCACCACGACCGCTCAAGGCGGTGCGTGCGAGGTGTCGTGAGCCCATAGCCAACGAACTTCAAAGGCCCGCCAGCAATGGACAGGGCCTTTTTTTGTGCCTTGTGTTGCTGGAGCAAACGCAAGGAGATGCACCCATGTATGCACTGTTGGTACTCGATATCCAAGTCGGCCTGGTTCATGGCCCGGAAACACCCTGGCGTTGCGACGCGATGCTCGACACCGTCAATGGCCTGATGGATCAGGCCCGTCGCGCCGGGGCTGGAATTTTCCTCGCGCGCCACGTCGGGCCCGCAGGGTCGCCGATGGCGCCGGACAGCCCGCTGACGAGGCTGGCGCCGCAGCTGAAGCTTTCAGGCAATGAAGTGGTGTTTGAAAAGCAGCGGCCTAATGCTTTTGCCCAGACCGACCTGGCGAACAGCTTACGGTCTGTCGGGGCGACGGGCGTGGTGATCGCGGGTATGAAAACCCAATACTGCGTCGACAGCACCTGCCGTGCCGCCCGTGATCTTGGCTTCGATGCAGTGCTGATCGGCGATGGGCACACCTGCTCGGACACCGCAGCGCTGCAGGCCAAGGATATCGTGGCCCATCACAACGCAACGCTGCACGGGCCGTTCTGCCAGGTGATAAAAGCTGAGGACTGGTGCTTCTAGCCAGCGATGGCCAATGCGGGGAGCAAGCGCGTGCCCTCCCCGCAAACAGAACGTCAGTTGTCCGGATGCTCACTGGCGACCGAATCCGCCGCATCTACATCCGACATATCCTCGTCCAGCGGCGCTTCGTCATCGGATGGCAATGGCAACGCGTCGTCGCCTTTGCGCGGATCATGCCCGGTCTCGTTGTCGGTGCCCCGCGTGACAGCCTGCTGTGAAAGGTTGCCCGGTGCGTTCTCATCGATATCCATGTTGGCTCTCCGTGGTGACTGAGCACGGAATACCCGCGCCTGATCATAAGAGCCAGTGGCTGACCCACGAGTGCCGAGTACTGGACGAACGGTGACCACCAAAGCGGTCAGCCCAGGGAGGATTTGAGTCGTCGGAAACTGCCAAACGTTGCCTCGGAGCGTGCTTGCTCCAGCACACTCATGGGCATCGGCTTGCGCACGACGTTGATCACCGGCTTTTGCACCACCGTGCGCTCATGCGTCGCCAGCCGCTCATCGCTGGGCGGCACACCGAAGTACTCCCGATAACATTTGGAAAAGTGCGGCGTCGATACAAAACCACAGAGCACCGCCAATTCGACGATAGAGATGGGCGTCTGCTTAAGCAACTGCCGCGCGCGGATCAACCGCAGCCGCAGGTAATAGCGCGACGGCGAGCAGTGCAAGTACTTCTGAAACATCCGTTCAAGCTGCCGTCGAGAGAGCTGGACATACTCCGCCAGGTGGTCCAGGTCGATGGGCTCCTCAAGGTTCGCCTCCATCAGCGTGACGATTTCCTGCAGCTTGGGCTGCTGAGTGCCCAGCATATGCTTGAGCGGTATGCGCTGGTGGTCTTGCTCACTGCGCATGCGTTCGTAGACGAACATGTCTGAAATGGCTGCTGACAGTTCATGCCCGTGATCCAGGCCGATCAAGTGCAGCATCATATCCATCGGCGCCGTGCCCCCTGAACTGGTGAGGCGGCCGCGGTCGAGGGTGAACAAGCTTGGGCTGACAGTCACTCGCGCAAACGCTTCTTGCATCGCGGCCAGCCACTCCCAGTGAACGCTGCACTCAAAGCCATCCAACAGCCCTGCCCTGGCCAATACCCAACTGCCGGTACAGATGCCGCCCAAGCGTTTGGAGTAACGCGCCTGCGCGCGCAGCCACTTGACCAGCTCGGGGGTTACCGTGTTTTGAATGCCCGTCCCGCCGCACACGAAGATAATGTCGGCCGACGGGGCGGCATCCACCGAGCTGTCCGGCGTGATGGGCACGCCGTCGCTGGCCCAGATGGGCGTGCCGTCGAAACTGGCGGTGTACCAACGATAGAGCTCCTGCCCCGACAATTGGTTGGCCATGCGCAGCGGCTCGACCGCCGACGCCAATGAGATCAGCGTGAACCGGTCCAACAACACAAACAGGATGCTGGTCACAGGTCGTGCATTCATGGCGGCGAAACCATCGAAAGTGGGCTCTGCGCGCGCACGGGTTGGCGCGCAGTGACAACCCCCACCAGTGAAATCAGCAACGCCAACCCAATCGTCGAAGACACCTCAAGACGATGCTCTGGCGTCACCAGCATCACCCCCAGCGCGGCGCAAATAAAGGCGATGACCAACCAGGTCAGCCAGGGAAACAGCCACATCTTGAACGTCAGCGTGATATTGCGGCGCTGCATAAGCTTGCGCATACGCAGTTGCGAAATGGCGATCACCAAGTACACCAACAACGCGATCGCCCCGGAACTGGCCAGCAGGAACTGGAACAGCCCGGCCGGCATGAAGTAGCTGAGCAACGTCACGCCAGCCCCCAGCACGGTACTGGCGATCACCGCGGCCCTAGGCACGCTGGCTGCCGACGTCTTTTTCATCAACGTGGGCGCATCGCCGCGTTTGCCCAGGGAATACAACATGCGCGAGGCAATGTAGATAGAGGAGTTCATGCAACTGGCCACGGCAATCAGCACGACACCGTCGACCAGCAACTTGGCATGGGGAATATTCATCAACTCCAGTGCCCGTTGATAGGAACCGACGGACGCCAGCAAAGGGTCATTCCAAGGCACCACGGAAATCACCACGAAGATCGACAGCACATAGAACACGCCGATACGCCACATCACCGAACGTGTGGCGCGGGCGATATTCTGCGCGGGGTTGCTGGACTCCGCTGCGGCGATGGTGACCGCCTCCGTTCCGATAAAGCTGAACATGATGGTAATGAACGCGCCCACGACGGCAGACATACCGTTCGGGGCAAAACCGCCATGCTCCTCCATCAGTCGACTCAAGCCACTGGCCTCCCGCTCGGGAATCCAGCCCATCAGCACGGCGCCACCCAGGCCGATAAAGCCGATGATCGCTACGACCTTGGCCATGGCAAACCAGAACTCGAATTCTCCGTACTTGGAGACACTGAACAAATTGGTGACCACCAACAAAAAGATCGACAACAAGGCGAACAGCCAAGCGTCGATCTGGGGAAACCACTGGTTCAAGATATGCCCGGCGGCCAGGGCTTCGATCGGTATCACCAGCACCCAGAACCACCAGTACAGCCAGCCAATCGTAAACCCGGCCCAGCGGCCGATGGCCTGGTCGGCATAGGTCGAGAAGGAGCCGGTGTCCGGATTGGCCACCGCCATCTCCCCCAGCATGCGCATGACCAGCACCACCAGCAGCCCGGAAAAAAAATACGCCAGCATGACTGCAGGGCCCGCCGCCGCAATCGCATGCCCGGACCCGACAAACAACCCAGCACCGATAATGCCGGCGATGGAGAGCATGGTGACATGACGCGGCTTGAAGCCCTGCGCCAGTTGGCCGTTCGAATCCTTGGAACTCAGGCTATTCATCGTTCTTTTTATTCTCTGTGATCGACGTTAAGACGTGCTGACCAGAGGGTCAGGCGATCATCATTTCTCAATGACGGGTCACAGTACGCGGCATACCACTGGCCAAAATAGCCTCATTGCGTCATCCAGGCGCCTGATATCGACATTGGCGTCACGCGCAAGCGCTCGATCCAATGCCCACTCCCCAGCCTATTGGATCCAAATTTATTGGAACGCTGGCGCTTCTCGGGACTCTTCTAGAACAGAGCGCGAACAGCGCCGGATAAAGGCTTATAGCCAGCAAGTGCTTGTGTGTGGAGTATGGAAAGTGGTCGATATCAGCAAAGAAATGCCTACCGGCGTGAAGCGCCAGGCAGACAAAATCATGACTGAAATTCAAAAAGCTGGCTCGATGATCATGGCCGTAAAGGCCGGAGCACGGGCGGACGGTTTTGTTATAGGGTTATTGTGCTCGGGCAGCATTACAGATGACACGGCGCAATGGCTTCAGGCGCAATTCGATGCGGCAACCGAACAAAAGCTCAAGGAGCTCTCGGTATGGTCTGCGCCGCAGCATTGAATCTAAAAAGGGAGAACATCGATCACCGTCGCCGCGACGTATGACTCGTCCGCTACCAAGTCTTCGACTTACCCAAGATATAGGGTTGTTCTTTCAAGCAGTTAGTTTGCCTCTAACTGCTGATTCGCGGTTGCCAACATCGCCTCGCAGATAACCCGGCGCAAGCGTGGCCGGAGCAACGATGCCCTACGCCACACCGCCAACGCCAACGACCCCTCCCCCGTTTGTTGCGCCGCCCCAGAGTTACTCCTTTTTTTGTCGGCCAACGATACGCAGATTTTCCACGAAATTCCGAACGGTCACGGACTTCTCCCGGGGCCTGAAAACCAGCGCGATCGTCGTCTTCAACGCCTTGTGCCTCAACTTTTGATAGGTGACGCCGACTGCATGGATCTGGCGGATAGATGCAGGAATCAACGTCACGCCAAAACCTGCAGCGACCATATTCACCGTGGAAGATAGCTGTGGCGACTCCAATTCGATTCGCGGGGAAAATCCGGCCGATCGGCAGGCGCTGATGATCGAGTCGTAGAGGTCCGGCCCGATTGAACGGGGAAAAATGATAAAAGGGTCGCAAGCGAGTTGCGCGAGTTCCACGCTCCGCAATCGGCCCAACGGATGACCGGTAGGCAATACCGCAACCATCTCCTCTTCGACCAAAGGAACTGTTAGCAGCTCTGCGCAATTGAGGGGTAAGCGGACGATGGCACAGTCCATCTGGCTATTGACGACTTTATCCAGCAGCGCGGTGCTGTTGCTTTCTTCTGTCTTAATCAGGACACCCGGGTAGCTTTGGCGAAACTGCCGAAGAGTCGTTGCTACCAACGGATGGAACACCGTTGAGCCAGCGAATCCAATTGAGACATGACCGCTCTCCCCCCGAGCGGCCTTCTTGACATGCTCCAAGGCGTCGTTGGCTTCGTCCAGCACCCGCTTCGCGTGCTCCTTGAAGATGACGCCCGCTTCGGTCAACTCAACGCGACGCGGATAGCGCATGAAAAGCTTGGTGCCGATTTCCTTCTCGAGCTTAAGAATCTGCTGACTCAACGGCGGCTGTGCAATGCCGAGCCGTTCTGCGGCCAGGGTGAAATGAAGGTGCTCGGCGACGGCAAGGAAGTACCGCAGTTGGCGAAACTCCATGGTTGATCCTCCGCAGACTGATAGTGGGCGTCCTTGGGATCATACGCTCCAAGACGAATATCGTCTTGAAGATGCAACCACGAAGTATTGGATCGAATGGGTGTGCGTTCTTACGATAACGGCCATGCACTCTAGCGAATAGCTTTCTGACACCGGCTGGAGTGTCCTGGCACTGCGTGACATGTGCCCGATGAACTCAATCAAGGAATCATCTATGTCTGCCGTTCCCGAATGGGCGCCCGCCGCTTCTGTTAAACCTGGCAGCGATCATAGCCATCTCGTTTCCAATCTCGCAGCAATCGTCGGGAAGAAGCATCTTTTGACCGGCGAAAGCAAGACCCGCCGCTACCGCACGGGATTTCGCTTCGGTACAGGCCGGGCACTGGCCGTCGTGCGGCCCGGGTCGCTGGTTGAGCAATGGCGCGTGCTGAAGGCGTGCGTCGAGGCAAACGTCATCGTGATCTCACAAGCATCCAATACAGGGCTGACCGGGGGCTCGACGCCAGATGGGGACGACTACGACCGCGACATCGTCATCGTCAGCACCTCGCGCATGAAGACCATCTACTTGATCGAGGGTGGCAAGCAGGTAGTCTGCTTGCCCGGCGCGACGCTAGACCAGCTTGAGCGCGCGCTTCAGCCCATCGGCCGTGAGCCCCATTCGGTCATAGGCTCAAGCTGCATCGGCGCTTCGGTGTTCGGCGGCATCTGCAACAATTCAGGCGGTGCTCTGGTGCAGCGCGGGCCGGCCTATACCCAGATGTCGGTGTTCGCGCGTGTTGACGAAGCCGGCCGCCTGCACTTGGTGAACCACCTTGGCATCCGCTTCCAGGGAACAGAGGAGGATGTGCTCGCGAGCCTGGATGCGGGGAAAATTTCCGATGACGACGTTCTTCATGATGCAGGCGTCGGCCACGATCATGCCTATGTCGAACACGTCCGTGAGATCGATGAGCCGACCCCGGCCCGCTTTAATGCAGATCCTCAGCGACTCTATGAATCGTCAGGGTCGGCCGGAAAAGTCATGGTATTCGCTGTGCGCCTGGACACCTTTCCGATCGAAAAGAACCCGCAGGTCTTTTACATCGGCACCAACAAGACTGAGGAACTGACCGACGTTCGCAGGGCCGTACTGGCCAAGTTCAAGCACCTGCCCATTTCAGGTGAATACCTGCACCGCGACGCCTTTGAGATCGCCGAGAAGTACGGCAAGGATACGTTCCTGATGATCCATTACCTCGGTACGGCGCGACTGCCGGGGCTGTTCGCACTCAAGGCCCGGTTCGACGCGCTCTTCGATCGCATTCCTTTCCTACCGTCGCATTTGACGGATCGCATCATGCAAGCGGCCAGTCATCTCTTTCCGCGTCATCTACCGGCACGGATGATGGACTTCCATAAGAAATATGAGCATCACCTCCTATTGAAAGTAACCGCCGAGGGCGCAGATGAGGCGCGAGCTTTCCTCAAGGGCTATTTCTCCAAGACTCGCGGGAGTTTCTTCGAGTGCACGCCGGAAGAAGGCGAAAAAGCCTTTCTGCATCGCTTCGCAGCTGCAGGTGCAGCCAATCGCTACCGCGCCCTACATACCCGATCCGTGGAGAACATTCTGGCGCTGGACATCGCCCTGCCACGCAATGAACGTAGCTGGTTCGAACAGCTGCCGGCAGAGATCGAAGAAGCGATCATTCTCAAGCTCTACTACGGCCATTTCCTTTGCCATGTCTTCCACCAGGACTACATCGTGAAAAAGGGGAACGACTGCATGGCCATCGAACATAAAATGTGGAAACTGCTGGATCGCCGGGGCGCCGAATACCCGGCCGAGCACAACGTAGGCCATCTGTATAACGCCAAACCAGCGTTGCGTAATCACTACCTGAACTTGGACCCATGCAACTGCTTCAACCCAGGTATCGGTCACACCTCCAAGTTCGCGTTCTACCGGGACCCGGAAATGCGCAATTGATGATGCCGACCATGGCGGCAACATGGGCAGGCAAGCGCATCCGATTGGAGGTGCCTGCGAAGCCGGTTGGGTGGTCGGACCTTCCGAGGTCGCTCGATGAGTCGCGAGTCAGGGAGCAGATGGATCTGCAACGCACAGCAGTGCTATCAGTTCAGACGCCAAGGCGGCCGCTTCGTGTCGATAGTTTTTGTTCCAGCAGCATGACCAGTCATCGGGTCTTCCCTGGTCATCCCAGTGCGCCAACGCAAGCCCGTTGATTATCTCCAGTTCGAACCAAAGGCGCTGCCAAGTGACAGCGTCTTGGACCAAAGCAGTGTCTTGCCACAGGAACTCGGTTTGCGCGACAAAAGCCGACCATGCGAACAGATCCTCTGATGCTCGTTCGCCGCGGTTCAGCCAATACTTTCGGACACCCAAAGACCGACTCCCAGTGTTCGTGTTGGCAGACATAAGTTTGTACTCGTCGATATTCTTATAAAACATCCACGCCGGGATAGTGATCCGCAGGTGGATGGTAATCGGGATTCTCAAAGCGGCTGTTGTTGTAATGAGTTTTGGCCGTCGGCCCTTCGCCCTTGTACGTCACTTGTGTATTTGGAGTGAGATGCCACCCGTCTCCGTCCTTGTCGCGCTCGATCAGCGACGGGTACATGGTGCAAGTGCCCGTCGAACCTGATGTCAGCCTGAACTGGTAAAAGCGCCCAGCTTGGGGCGTGAACTTCGCCGTGACGTAGCAGGATTGCGTGCGACCTCCCTCCCAGAGCATCCCAACGTGCGTTTCGATGCCTGGTCGGATCTGAGTTTCGTAGTAGTCCGACGTGAGGTTTTGCCCTGCTTTGGGCATCCCCTCATCCCGCGTCTGGATGAACGGAAGCGGCCCACTGCGAATTACTCCGCCGGAACGTTTACCGTCTTGGTATTGATACAGATCGGCATGCTGAGTGAAGTTGACGATGCGTATCCAGGCGGGGTTGGACTCGTGTTCGGGTGCAGTGAAGTAATCGGTGTGTGGGAAATACTGGCAGCCTGCGAACAGCGGAAGGGTCATCAGGCAGAGGGTGGCGCGTATCGACATGGAGCCTGTCCTTTTGCGGAGTCAGGGTAGAGACCACAAGAAAGGAGGAGCATTGCATAACAGATGAAAATCTCATCCTGGAAACCAAAGGTCTAGCGCCGCGACGCGTTTGAAGATCAGCTTCAGAATGAAGTCGCGATAGCCTGGGCGAGCTGCATGTCCGACATAAGTGGCGTGTTGTGCGTCGAGCGGTAGTACCGGGATGCTTGTTCAAACTGAGCGCCGCGTATTTCGCCGTCGGAACCGATGAAGGCTAAGGCATCGGTCTTGGCCGCTTTGAATGTCTTGGGCGGCTCGGTCGTCAGCGAAGTTATTCCGCCAATCAAGATGGTAGGTAGGAATGTGGTAATCATCAGCCCTTTATCGATAGGGTTGGCGTTTTCTGCAGCCACTGCCTGAGTACCGACTAGCGCCAATATGGCGATCGCCAGGGGCGTCCATGAATTCATTGTTGAAGCTTCCATTGCGATCAAAGGGTGTCACCCTAACAGAGTGATGGGCACCTTTAACAATAGCCCAGCACTTCGCCGGGCTCGATGGCAGGTGCCTATGCTGCTACCCGCCAAGGCATTACGCACCACAAGCACCCGGATCTTTGTAGGCTTCGCACCAGGCGGCCTTCAGAAGGACTCTGCATTCGGCGTCATATTTTTCACGTAGCTTGGCAGTGCCAGCTGGCGTCATCGGCCCGGGTATCTCTTTGCGCAAGTCCACCAATTTTTGCGCAACGTCATCCTGAGCTTTCGGGGTATCGCCAGCATGCACCAGCAGTGCATAGAAGGCTCTTGAGGACTGCTTGCGGCTTATATCGGGCTGGTCACCCGCTACTGAAAGCAATTCGTAGTAGGCCGCGCAATGGATGTCTCGGTCATTTTGCGTTTCAGCGTGGGCGGGCAAGGAAATGCTGGTGAAAATGGCCAAGAAGGCCAGCGGCATCAGGGATGTGCGCATTAAAACGAGTCCATTCGAGGGGGGCTGAATCTTATCAGTTCAGGAGAATGGAAACAAAAAGCTCGGGGCTCGACCGTGCTTAGTGAATCTGTATCACTCCTTGATTCGGCTCCATGCCTGTAATCCGTAATACTCATCAACGCCAAATTGCTATTGCCCTGGAGAACGGTATCTGCCCAAACACACACGATACTTAGCGTGGGGTTTTGCTTGCACTGCAAGGAGCGATTTGGATTACCCCCAGCGCCGTAGACATCTCCAGCCTATGCCACCAAGGACCGCTTGGCCATGGGCACCGTGATGGTGAAGGGCACACCCTACGTGATCGTCGACATCTGCCTGCGGATGCTAAAGCCGTCCGAGCCGTCAAGGCCGATGGCTTCCCGGCCGACTACTTCATCAGCCAAGGCGCCGACGGCAAGCCGTTCACCAAGACTGGTGCACATGTGCGGCAGTGGCATTAGCCCGCCGCCGATGGCAGCGCTGGCACGGGCCAATGACCCGTGTTGCACGGAGCAATGCCAAGCGCGCGCGGCTTGATATTCAGCTTGAACCAGGCGGAATTCCGTCCTTGTTGAAGTCCTTCAAGCGTTCGCGCTCTTCCTCGGTGGAGTGCGCCGGGGTTTCCTGCTCGGGCTCTTTGTTCTTTTCTTCAGTCATCGCTACGTCCTCGGGTGGTAGCTGTTTCGGCACTTGGTGGGATCGGCAGTTCAATCAATCTACTCCACCGCCGGACATGGCCCGGCAAGGGATGCCGTATGACTTAAGAAAACCTGATGGGGCCGACCAGTAGTGCTGGTATATCAGACTGGTTTAGGCTGCTTTCATTTGTCGAGATCTACCAACTCGCACATTCGCTCTCCTAACATTCCACGCAACCACGCACCATGAAACTCAATATTTTCCAGAGAAGTACCGTCCCCTACACAATGCTCAAAAAACTTGCCCTTCGCTCCGCGATAAGCGACGCGAAAGTGTCCATCATGAGCAGACGATGTCATCACATAAGGGCGGATGGAGATGATCTCGCTAAACGGTACGTGTACTTGAACGGGGCTTCGACAACGACGAGTTATGGTGAGGGTCAGCAGTTGCTTGTATTCGTCGAACGTGAATGCCTGCACTTGAGGCTCAGAGACAACCCAGGCAAAGAACGCACCAATGAACACTGCACTGACCAGTATTAACAGAATGAAGGATGACGCCGTGAGGCTCTCGCCGTGGTTAGGCTGCACACCATGAATGACGTCCTGCCCTGAAAAAAGGTACATCGCTAGTCCGTAGCCCGGTAAAAGCAGAAGTAGCGCAAGAGAGAAGCCAAAAACACCCATACCGTTGTTTCCGATAATTGGTATTTCGGGGCCGTAATACCAAATAGGCGGGTGGGCAGCCCTGAGCCCGCCAGCATTGGTTGCCGTGGCGCTAGCGGATTTTTGATGATTCATCTGGCCGTCTCGAGGGATTGCAGCGCAGACGTTAGCACTATTACCGGACAGTCTGGAACGGATCACAGGGCTTTCTCATCGCGCTCTGCCCTTCGACTACTCACGTCACCCCGCAATAACCATACTGGTTTGCCTACTCGCTCTCATCCTGGGTTAGCCCAACGTTGATGGCTGGGCTTGTGGTGGCCAGGCCGGGCATGAGTCCCGCGTGGTTACGGTGCAGGTGCCGGCAACTCCTGGCACCACTTGATGGAACGCACGCTTCCTCGCCAGGCACAAGCGCGTAGCGCGAGTAAAACATTGTTCCACTGAAACGACGGCCGTCGACTTCACCCAAGGTCTGCCCATCCGTGTAGTCAGAGGTGCTAAGTTGATCGGCGATGTAATACACCTTTCCATTTTCGACGGTGATATCGAAACGCTGGTTAACCATACCGCTGATGATGGGTGGCGAGGTGGAGGCGACGCTGTGCTTGCCGGCAGGAATACCGGCCTTGAAAAAACTACCGGAAGGCAAGCTGCCGATGGCGCGGCCATCGACCTCAATGGTCGGGGCCACACCGCTACCGATGCTGGCCGAGGTGCGATAGAAGTACACCGTGGCCTCATCCGCACGGGGTTCAGCCGGTGATGTGAAGAACGGTTGACCTTTGAGGTCCGGACCGCTGATGCAGCCGGTCAGTGAGGCCAGGGCTGCGAACAGGCCGACCCAGAGTAGCGTACAGCGCTTCATAGCATGGAACTCCTTGAACGTGGATCAACGGCCGTCGGGTTGGATGACTGTCACCGCTACCGAATTCAGATCTTGCACAGCCCTTTACCGAAGTCAGTGGCATCAGAACTCGGCCAAGGCGCAAAACCGCTCTTCGGCGTCAGATTCACGATGTTGCGGTCCTTGAGCATCGGGTACTTACGCTTGAGCGCCTGCACCGTGTCCTCGGCGTTGTTCACGTTGGACAGGCAAAAGCGCAGGGCATCGGCGCGCAGATCGCCGATATAGAGAGTTTCCCCGGCCTTCACAGAGAAAACCGCAGGCACAGGGCGCGGCATCGATTTTCCTGAGTAATACACGTAATGCCACTGCGTGTACTCATACTCGCCAGGCGGCACTTCATACATGAAGTAATGGCCCAACAAAGAGGGTGATGGCTGATCATCTTCATTGCCCAGCGTCGTCAGCCGTATTGCGGTACCGGGTGCTCCCTGTTGGTCGATTTCAACCACCAGCCCATGGGGCTGCATCATCGGAAAGCTCTCACCAATCGAACCCATGATGATCGCCTTACTCGGGTCCGGTGCGTGCCTGCCGTCGTAGCGTGACGTAGCGCACCCGGACAGAAGGGCCGCGCAAAGTGCGCCCGTAACCCAGACAAGACGTTTACTGCTGACTTTCCCTAGCATTGGTCTTTTTTCCGATCAGTAATCTTGCAGTTTGTAGATCCCAGCCGAGCGAACCGAAAACGCATACATAGTCCAATGTTGCCGGCTCGTTCGAGCCTATTGTCCGCCAAGAAAAAGCCGTGCCGATAATGGATAGGTTGTATGCCTGGATAATCGCCCAGCGTGACGCTGTGCCCGAAGGTCGGGCTATCAGCAGGGCGTTCGATTGTAACTTAAAACCCTGGGCAGGACTGTCCTTCTAACTCGATAACAGCGCCGTCCCCATTGACAACAACTGGGCTGAGAACAGGATTGACCGTGGGCTGTTGGGCGCTCGAACTGGCTGTGTGAATCGCCCCGGATTTTTAAACACACCTTGCAATCTCATCCAGGGTTTCGCATCGCCCGCAGAAACCAGGTCGAACGTGCCGGTAAGGGTGTGAATCTGCTCAAGCAATGCCACAAATTGCGGTGACAAAGGAACAAGGTTTACATCCCCCGCCATTTTCGTTCCCCGTGTTGAGTGGCGTACCTCGTGAAGCTCGGGTCGCGTATCCGGGCTCTCCCACAACCCGTGTTTGAGGTCGAACCCGCACCAGCGGGAGAAACGCAATTCACTGGATCGAACAAACACATGCAACGACAACATAAGCGTCAGCCGGGTCAGCTCTCCTTCGGTTTTGGTTTTGGCTTTGCGTTTGTGTTCTACAGGGTCTATGCCTTCTGCGCGCATCAGCTAGTCCAATTACGGGCTAGCTTCCGGGGGAGGTCAGCCCTTCCCGGTTATCTGGCTTTACATACCTGAGGCGCCAGCCTTTACGGCCATTGGGCTGGACAAGCAAGTTCAGACCGTCACCGTCGAGCAGCTTGTAGGGACGCCCCTAGGCTTGGCTAAGCGGCAGGCAGAATCAGTAAGCGGAGCAGTTGTGCGCGACATAAGGGTACTCTCCTTAATCGAACCAATTACTACCCCTAACTCTACCCTCTAAATGACCGGATTCCAGAAGAATGGACGAGAATCCGACGGAATGCTAAAACGAAAAAACCCGCCAGAAGGCAGGTTTTTCAAGGCTTCCACGGAACTCGAAAGCTCTCAGTGGAATGTAAGATGGTGCCCGAAGCCGGAATCGAACCGGCACGCCCTTACGAGCGGGGGATTTTAAGTCCCGGGCCGAAATCAAGCGGGCTGCGGCTTGCACTCTATTTTCCGGTCCGCAATCCATTAATTTTACGCCTAATTTACCTCAATGTATTCAGATAGTTATAGTTCGTTGCGGCCCATATAATGGGCATAAAATTGCTTTTTCGTCCTCGCGAACAGGACAATCAAATCTGGCGCTTCTTGCACCGATATGCCGGTGGTGCATACCCTCCTCGGCGTCCTGCCGGCCGAACCTAAACCAACCCAAAGCCCCACTGCTAAGCTGGTCACTCAAAAGAGGAAAAAGCATGCCGAATTCAGACCTACTCCCCTCTCTGGTTTCCAAGCTCTATGAAAATCAGCTGGCACTCGAAGCATCGATCATGGAGTTATCAAACTGGGTGGAGCAGCGCGGCTCCGCTGAGGTTGCTGCGAATGTACGCGGCGCACTGGACACGCTCAGTCACAATGAGGAATTCATCAAGCTCACATTGGCGGTGTTGATGTCGCCAGAGTGATGCCTTACAGCTCGTCGCCTCGAATCGCATCAGTGACAAACCTCGATTACTGTATACACATACAGTAAAAATAAGCAGTCACTCACATGCTCCCTACAGAACTCAAAAAGGAATGGCTCGCCAAATGGCGGAGAATCCTCGACGACAACGCGTCCCGGATGGGTAACCCGGAGGCTCATCGGATGATGTGCCGGTGGGAGACTCGTGACATGTTGGAGGCAGGGGTAATTGATGAGATGGAACAATTTGAGATGGATGAGCTGGCCGACGCGGCTTACTGGCATGCCGTTGAAGAGCTGGTCACGACGCCCGCTGGGTACACGTATGGCGGCTACTATGACGTCATTCAACGAGGGACGGCGGAGTGCGTCGGTTACATCCGAAGCAACACCTATTACTCAGCGCTCGGCCCAGGTGCTGATGGGTTTGATGGAAAGGTGTTTCGCGACAAGAATGATTTGCGACTGGTGTTCCGCAACGACAACCAGACTTGGGCGATAAATGGGTTGTTGCTTACCGCGCCATCTGGTGAGCTGTACGATCTGGTACAGACCGCGCAATTTATCTATGGGCAGGTCTACCCAGTTATCTGCGATGCCGATATCTACCGTGCGCTGGTAGATTGCGCACAGGTCGCCTTGGAGAGCCGCGATTTTGAGAGCTATCGCAAGGCCCGTCCTCTACTGCTCTCCGCCCAGTTCACCAAGTGCGGTGCCTGCCTGGACCGATTCGGACAGCGCGAAGATTGCAGCAACTGCACAGGTAACGGCTTTGTCAGTACAGCTGGCACTCAGCCGACCTCGTCCGCATAACCTGCAACAGCCTCCTCGACCAGCTCGCGCCATTCTCCGCTGTCGATCACGCCTCGCTCCAACATGTTGTCGGCCAGTGCGAGGCGCGTTTCATAGCGATACTCAGGGCCGCCTGCCGTGAATTCGGCGTCATTGAGCAGCGCATGCCACGCTTCCATCTCGTTGACCTGCTGTATATCAGTTGTCATGACGAATCTCCGGTGCCGGTGTCTACAGTGTAGAGATCGGCCGGCGCGCGGCTGTTCATCAAGCCCGACGAGCGGAGACAGTTATGTGCGGACGCCTTTCACAGTACAGCGGCATTCATGACTTCGTTGCGGCCCTCAGCATGCCGAACGCCATGGTCAACTCGGTCGGCGAACTGCCCCTGGAGCGATACAACGTCGCCCCCACCACCCAGGTCGCCGTGCTCCACGTACAGGGCGAACTCCTTTTGGCTGATCCGGTGCGCTGGGGATGGAGACCGCACTGGGCAACGGATCGCGCCGCGCCGATCAATGCCCGCGTCGAGAAAGTCGCCCACGGCCCGTTCTTCCGGGCAATCTGGCCGCACCGTGCAATCACACCAATCAATAACTGGTTTGAATGGGTCGATGAAGGCGGGCAGAAGAAACAGCCCTATCTGATCCGACGGCGCGACGGGGCGCCGATCTACTGCGCCGCTATTGGCCAGCTACCCAACGCTAACGAAGGCCCAGGTGAGCATGACGGATTTGTGATCATCACTGCCGACAGCGGAGGCGGCATGGTGGACATCCATGACCGGCGGCCCGTGGTGCTGAATCCCGAACTGGCTCGCGAATGGTTGGACCCGGCCACCCCCAAGGAGCGCGCCGAGCAGATGGTGCTCCATCAGGGCGAGCCGGCCGAGGTGTTCGAGTGGTACAAGGTCGACACAGCCGTGGGCAATGTGCGCAACAAAGGCGAGACGCTGATAACGCAAATTGGAGGTGTCAGCTGAAAATCCACATGACAAAAATTACGGCACTGATCCAACAGACCGTGAGAAGGATTGAGAGGCCCGCCAGTTGCTTGTCCATAAGGCACTGTCATTTTTGAGATCAAAAAGAATGGCCTCGATTTTTCGAATACGCAACGATGACTAATAGCCATTATTGCGTGATGGTCCTTACGTATGCCTGGCATGCCCGTAAAGCAATCAGTCCTCGATCCCCGTCGCCGGTGATGCCGAGAATTCTTTGAGCATGCGCTGGGTCAAGTTGGGCTCGACGGGCTGCATGAACCACGCCGACGGCGCCGGTGGCGGTAGGCACGTTGCAGCCACCGGCTGTATCGGCTGCGTCGATAAGGACTGACAGCCGCACATCAGCAGTGGCAAGGCGATCGCGCAGAGCAGCTTGGGTACGTTGGGCATCGGTCAATTCCTTGGTGTGTTGTTGGTCCTGGATGGCCAGCTGTTGCTCGGTGGCCAGGCGCTTGTCCTGTTCAGCGCGGGCCTGGGCGGCAGCGGCCATGCTGATCCTGGCCAGGTCGCCCTGGTGCAGGCCGGCCTGCTCGGCCAATTTCTTACCCATCCGCCAGTCCTGTACCTGCCAGGTCACGCCCGCGGCACTGGCCATCAGCGCCAACATCAGCACCGCCAGTCCGGCCAGCTTCTGCACCGGCGTCATGCCAGCGCCTTCAGCGCCTTGTCGTACAGCGCCTGTCGGTCGTCCTGTCCGGTGAGCCCGCCATTGATACGCCTGGTGATCTTCGCGAACTGCCCCTGATCAGAAAGTGTATTCAGCCCATTAGTCGACCAGAACCAAGCCGCCGACATCGCGGCGTGCTGCGGTAGCTCCAGCAGTTCCGGATTGCTGATGAGGTCCAGGCCCAGCGCCTCGCCGCATGCCGCGTAATTCGCCCGGCCCGTGATCTGGATCAGGCCGCGCCCGCGGTACTTGGAACCGTCGCCCTTCTGTGTATTGCCCAGGTCCGCGCGGCCTTCGTACCCGGCCTGCTGCGCAGTTGGTCCCCATATTTCACGCACCCACCGCAACTGACCGGACTCGTGACCAACCTGTGCAATGAACGCCGCCACGCGCGCGGTGCCCACGATGCCGTAGCGGCTCATGGCCGTGTTTAAAGCAGTAACAAAAACGCCGGCTTGGCGCCCGGCGTTCGGGAGGATCTGCAGCAATTGCTGCTCGGTGATCGGCATAACTTTCTCCAGGCAAAAAAATACCCGCTCATGGCGGGTGGCGGTGTTTGGCAAAAATTCAAGACGCTGGTGGAGGGCTCAACCGATTGATGGTTGCACGAGCTGCTGCGCGTGCTTCTTTGATGTCGTCCGGAATCGGTGTGCCATCCTCAAGCAGAGCGAAGGCATGCCAGTTGGTCTGGCTCAGGTACGCCCGAGCCTGACCCAGGCTCAATTCATCCGTTATGTCTTGCGCCGTTTTAATCGGTTCAAGCTTGCTCAAGTCCACCATTTTCTTGTCCTTCTCGGATCTCAGGAAGTTCAGCTGCAAGGATCACCACAGGCGAGGTATCGGGAAATTTCACCGGACCACTACGTACATCAATAGTGATCGGTTCTGACGGGTTACGGTATTCTTCTGGGCTATCCCAGTGAACTGGAAGGCGTAGGGTAAAATGTAATTTTTTACCAATTCTTTCAACAAATTCGGTATCAACAAAAAACTTATTACCTACCGCGCTTCCCGGTAGGCGGAACCCGTCGGGGATACCGGACAAATCAATATCTTCACCGTTGATCGTGATTACATCGCCCAACACGGAAGCCTCAAGCGGCCAGTTAACCAGATCAGGCCAAAGTTTAATTTTCATTTCCAGCGCCCCCATACGGAAAGTCTAACTTCAAAAGCTTGAGCAGAAGGCCCGTTTCTTATCAGAATTGCTAATGTGGTCAAGTTAGTGTTAATTATACTTATTACACCATAGTGATCATTGCTGACAGTGGCGGCTATAATTGCACTTGCAACCATGTAGTTTGTCGAGATAAAGCCCGCCGGTATGGTTACGTTAAGCTGCCCTACAGCTCCCGCACCAATACTAGCGGTATTACCAGCGGGTCCAACAATATTCATAATTCCGCTAGCGTATTTTGTAACAGTATATCCGTTAACTACAGTGGAAGACATTAATCCGCCGCTGGCCGGATCAACGAGTGAGTTAATAGAGTCGTAAATCATTCCCCATGCACCGCTAGTGCCGCCCGCCCGGCCCCTGCGATACATATAGCCGGTACGCCAATCTCCCAAAATCTGATAGGCGAACTGACCCGCAGTATCGTAACCCATGTTTATTAAAGCGCCATCGGTAACACCAGCCGGATAAGTTCCCCCATTATTACCATAGGCGAATGAGCCGCCGGCTTGGGTAGTAAACATTTGGTCGGGCGTGTATGACCTACTTTGCAATTGCCCCCCAAGACCACCCCAACCTGCTAGTAGCAGATTCCCGCTTGTGCTATCAATACTAGAGGTAACTTTGACTAAACCTAAACCCGTCTGCGCGGTAGCTTGTGAAGTTCCCCCAGTCCCACCTTTCGAAACCGGAAGAGGCGCAGTATTTGTGCCAATGCCCTGGTAGAGTTCCGAGGTCATTGCATTTATCTTTGAGTTCGCCACTCGCGGCGTGTCGCCTCCGAGACCTGTAGGCGGCGTACCGAGAATAATTTCTTGTCTTGCCATAGTTTTCTCCAGGCGAAAAAATACCCGCATAGCGGGTCGTTTAGATCGATTAATGAGTATCCGATCAGGTGCCGGGGAGTCTGGCAAATACAGCGCCGGGGGCGCCGATATTTGTCCATGGTGAGAGAGCGCTAATCCCAAACACCTGTAGCCTGTTCTCTGAATAGTTGAACCTTACAGCTGATGTTAGCCAGTTTGTGTGGTTCTGTAGTATTCCTCGCGAGAATGGGTTGATCATAAAGTACTCATCAGATTGCAGTGGCGCAACAGATCCATTCGCCCAGTAGTAAGCCTGTGCTGTCGCATTTAGAACTATCTGCCCCTGATATGACCATGAGTTATTGGCCCTCGTGAAGATCACCGGAGCAGCCCCTGAGTCGAAAATCAACACGCCATTTGCGCCCCACATCCTGAGCCCGTAATCGGCCTTGGTGATTGACGCGAACACTGCCGCAAACCACTTGCCTGTTGGCCTGAAGTCAATGTTCAGGGACGTTATTGAAAACCCAGTCCAAGCACCAGGACCGCCGCTTATGGTCATGCTCGTGTATAGCTCATTCGGTCTAGCCGAGCTGTTCTGAATGAATACGCACGGCGGCTCCGGCGTGGTTATGGCGGATGGGAACGACACTGACACCGACGAACTGCCGGATGCCTGATAGGTTCCACTGTACAGCGCACAAAGCCTAGGTTGCTCTGAGTCTATCTGTACATAGCTTCCATCGTTTACAACAGATAGACCGAACTTCAATTTTTGAACCTCATTACAAGCAACCTGAACTGTATTGTTGATCCTATAGCGCCAGGTTCATTTGGGTGTTTTGAACGTACAACAACCGAACCGACGCCTACCGACATAAACGGCATAGCGCTGTAGCAGTAGTTGTTAGCTGCGGCCTGGGTAGGAAGTATGACGGCTGTGCATGTTGCCGGATTGAACCCGGCAATGTTTGCTGTAACTACGGCGCCCATGGCGAGCGTATAGACTGCATTGTGGAGCACCTGATAGGTGTAGCTGTCGGTATCCATTTCGAGCACGCCACTCTCGCTCCACGTCCTCACCCCATAGGTCATGGCGAAAGCCTCCCCACCACCACACGCAGAAGCTCGTTGATGTCGTACACCGAAAGGCCATCGTTATTGAGCAGTGTCGAGCCACCGGTGCCGGCGCTGCGAAGCGTGAACGTGCCGGCCTTGACGTTGATCTCCAGCAACGGCCGCCCCTTGGAGTCGACCGTCTCTGATTTCAGCGTCATTCCCAGAATGATCTCCTGGATGAAGACCTTATTGATGACCGCTTGGTTTATGAAGACCTGGCCACCACTCACCACGAATGGCGTTATCAGTTGCCCGCTCACCTCATCCACAATTGCGAAGCGTTGAGCAAACGCGAGGATCTCCGATGTATTGCCGTCAGAGCCCAGGGAAAGCCCTGCAATCACCTTCTTGCCGTTGCTGGTGGTTTCGGCCTTGATCGTCGTCATCGACGAAACCTTCCCGTCAGTGGTGGCTTGGGCCTTGCTAACCACCTGAATTGCAGCCGCGTTCTCGCCGGATGACGCTTGCACGGTTTCAATCTTTTGAGCCAATGCCTTATCAGCGTCTGCTAGCGCGGAGGTTTCCTGCTTGAAAGCTGCCTCGTTACTGCTGACCTTGGCCCCAATGGTGGTAACTCGCTCTGCCAGAGCAGACGTAGCACTCGCTGCCGTTTTGGATACATCCAGAATGCTGGCTGTGTTTTCTTGGACCTTGGCTTCGACAATATCCGTCCGCTGCGACTGAGCAAAATCCCGCTCAGCAATTGCGGACATCAGCGACCAGGCCCCGGCCGAGGCGGTGTCGTCACCCGCACTGCCCTGCTCCGAGCCTGCAGAATCAGATTTCACCAATGCATAGACGCCTTCCAGGCGTTCAGCAGTGGCCGTGACCTTACCGTCCACTTCCTCGATAGCGGACTTGTTCTGACTGATTTCCAGGGCCATCGCTGCATTCGTTTCGGCGATGGTGCCTAGGTTGAACCAGTAGTTGGCGTTAGGCGGAATGGTGTCGACCGGTACCGCCTTGGTCGCCTGGAATAGCTGCTGGCCCACCCGAACCATATCGCCCTTGGCGTAGGTCTTTGTTGGAACGTACTCCAGTGCATCCACCACTTCAGAGATCAGGTTCTCCAACTCCTGCTTGGCTTTCTCTAAACGGTCGTTGACCGAGCCCGGCCCATCACCAGTAATCAGATCGATTTCTTCTCGCAGGCTCTGGTAGAGCGCACCCTTGCCAATCTTCTCGGCGAAGTACTTGTCGTACTCCGTCTGATCAGAACTGGCCCGGCCATTCACGGCGCCCGGGATCGGCCAGAAAGGTCCGAGGTTGCCGGTACGGTCCACCAGGCGAGCCCAGAAGTAGAAGCTCGCCCCTGCCAAGATATTCTGCATTTCGTGCTTGGCTTGCGGGTAGCTGAAGTCGCTCAGCTTCTCCGCAGTGGTTAGGTCCGGCGACGAGCTGTGCCAGAGTTCCGTCCGCTGGGTGTCTTCGGCACCTGGTGGGAATCCCCACTGGATACCGATGCCATAAACTAGGCTGGTGGTGGTCAGGAACGAAACCGCCGGCGGCAAGCCAACCTTCCCTTCCAGGTTGGTCAGGTTGGAGCTCTTCCAGATAGACGAGATCTCGAAAGCGCTCACCGAGCGCACCCGGGCGAGGTAGGCGCCTGAGTAGATGCCGGTGACGTCCACGCTTGTTGCGCCAGTGCGCTGCAGTTTGATCCAGTTGCCGCTGTCCTTACGCCACTCCACGTCATACGCGACGGCGCCGGTGACAGCCGGCCACGAGATGTTCATGGTGCTAATCGCGATGCCCTGGTTCACGGCGTAGCTCGATGTGAGCGTGACGCTTGCCGGCGCGGGAACTACGGTGATTGGCACAACGCTGATTGGCCGTTCTTCAAGCCGCGCCCCGGTGTCGATGTGAGCGAACTTGCTTGGATCGTACTGCACGGCCGAGATCTCGAACACGCCTGGCTCCGGGCGGGCCACGCTTACCACCCTGTACAACGGGATTGCCAAATCGTCGGCATCCAGCGCCCACACCAGTTCAGGTTCGGGCGGAACGGAGTAGGCAACGGTAACGGTGACCTGCCGGCCGCTGACCAACTGCACGGTTCGCCCCTCGCACTTGCCGTCTGGCAGGTTGAGGATCAGCCGGTCACCGGGCTTGGCCTGAGTATCGCGGTCCAGCGTGATGACCTTGCCATTCACTGCGGAGATACGCCCACCCACGGGGCGCCCAGCCAGCAGTTCGTCCGCGATAGGAATTACGTAGCCAGGCAGCGGGATACGCCCGTCCAGGCCGACCTTGAAGGTAACGGCCCGGTCCTTGGAGTTGGTGAGCAGCGCCCACTTACCTCGGCGCTGGGCCTCGGATTCGCGGGTACAGCCGATGGCACTGATCTCCAGCGGATTGTCGCCGTAGCGGCGCTGCAGCTTCTGGTCGGTCACCGCCGTGACGTCTGTGTCGTAGTTGTTCAGTGGGTTGTCGTAGCTGATCAGCGCTCTGGTGTACCGGGTGCGCTCCGATGCGCTGGAGTAGGTGAACTTGCCATCGATGACGTTCGCCTTGGTGTAGGCGAAGTCGAAGTCGGTGGCGCGCGGCATATCCGCCAAGGTGAAAACCTGGCCTTGGGCCCAATAGGTCATACCCCGGTAAATGGTCGAGATATCGCGTAGTAGCGACCAGGCGTCAGCCTTGCTCTGCAGGTTCAGGTTGCAGATGAAGCGCGGCTCCTGGCCACCCTTCCCGTCCGGCACCAGTTGGTCGCAGTACTGCGAGATGCGATACAGCTCCCACTTGTCCACCATCCACGGCTTGATGCGACGGCCGAGGCCGAAGCGGTCTCCGGTTGTAATGTCGTAGGTCATCCAGACTGCGTTATCGGTCCAAGCCTGCTTGAATGTGCCGTCCCAAACGCCCGAGTAGGTGCGTGACACCGGGTCATAGTTGCTCGGTATCTGCATCTTTTTCAGCCTTGTCTCGACGGTCACGGCCGGGATACTGCGGAACTGCTCGGCGGAGAACTCAATGTAGAGCAGCGCGGTGTTTGGGTATCGAACCTTCGCATCGATGACCTCAGTGAAGCCTGAGATCTGCATCGTGTCGGAGATTTTGTTGTTGTTCTGGTTGATGGTCAGCCGCGTGATACGCATCAACCAACCGGTTGTTGCTTTGGGAAGATCAATGCGGCGGGTGCGCTCGTAAAGGCTGGTGGTCTTGCCGTCGACCGCTTCACTGAGCACCTGTTGGTAGGCGCCGCCGTCGGTGGCCAACTCAACTTTGTACTCAATCCGGTAACCGTTAATGTTGCCGCTGGCGTCCACAGACTGAAGTGCCGGCCAGGCGAAGCGCACGCGAACAGCAGAGAGCTGCGTGTTGTTGATAGCGCGAACCCATGGCGTCCCGCTGTGCAGCTCGGTACTGATCGTGGTCTCGTTCTCGATCGAGGGGATGCCCTGGATATAGCTCTGATCCACCGCTCCGGTGCGCCACTCCCACTTCACGTTCGGGAAGTTCATGTTTCCCTGGGGATCTTGCAGCGGGGTGTTGTCGAGAAAGATATCGCGCGCGGTAGGCGTGCCTTCGAATTCTCCTTCACCGATAGCGATTAGCATTTTGGCAATGGCGATAGAGCGCAGGCTGTCAGGGGCCTCGGTGGGCGTTTTTGGCTTCTCGGAGCCACCCTTGGCGCCGTAAATATCGAGCTTCTGTGCTGCGCCCATGCTTTTCTCCAGGCAATAAAAAACCGCCTCGGGGGCGGCTGCGGTGCTACGAATGTTGGCTACATTTGGTCTTCGGCGTAGATCGCGGCGCTGATAATTGCGCCGCCCACCCGGCGCTTGCCATAGCACAGCGGGACCGGGTTACCGGATGCGGTGGTGTTTTTGGCGCTGCCGAAGGCGTAGCCGGGGGTGTTCTCGGGCGCTGCGCTGGTTTTAAGCCCGCTGGCTTGAGGGCTCAGCATCTGGATAACACCGCCGGCGACAAGACCAATGCCCGCGCCTATGAGCGGAGTACCGAAAGGCGTTGCAGAGAAAATAACACCCACAACAATCAAGATCGCACCAACGATGGTTTGAAGAATTCCGCCGCGCTTGCTGCCTACGACCACGGGCGCAAAGCGGATGTCACCGGAACCGTTATAGCTCAGCTCCTTCTCCCCAATATTGCGCTTATCGCGAAAAACCGCGAATTCAAGGCCGCGAGACTTGGCATTCGAAAGAAACCGCTCGAATCCAGGGATCTGCACACATAGCGCTTTGATCGCCTCCGCGGGCGATTTCACCGCGAGCCTGAACGACTTCCCGAACTGACGTAACTGCCCGTGCAGGCGGATCGTAGTCATGGATTGATAGTTGATCGCTGATACCTGCATCACTTTCTCCGGGCAATAAAAAACCGCCCGAAGGCGGCCCTGTAGTTTTCGTTGTTCAGTTGTAGTCGACGTAGGGGCCGATGTAGAACCCAGCCATATCACCGCTGATGCGGTACAGGCTTTCCTTGCCAGGCTGAACCGTCGCTGCGATGGTTCGAATTGCAGCGCCTGCGCACAAGCCAGAGCCCGCTAGACCGGCACCCAGATTGGGCGTTCCCGGCGGGAGGTAGAATGTAGCCCGCTGACCAGTACCGATTTTCGCAGCCCTGCGGCCGTCGACATAAACAACAATGTCGCACCCAGAGCCCACAGCGCCCGAGTCGCGTACCACGGTGACTTTTCCGCTCTCGCCAGCCGGTTTAGTCTGGAAGGCATATACCTCATCCGACGGTACCGGCTTAGCATCCCGTATTGAGATCGCTGATGAGGCACACCCTGCGAGCATCGCCACCGCTACAGTCGCTATCAAAATCCGCATGTCGTTCCCTCTCTGGTTTTTGGGGACTGTACCACCAGGTCGGAGAAAGCAAAAAAGCCCAGGGCGAGGCTGGACCTGCAGACTTTTATGCTTCGGCACTCCAGACCGCTAGTTCATAACCATCCGGGTCGATGAAGTGAAACCTTTTGCCGCCAGGAAAAGAGAAAATCTCCCGGCTTATTGTTGCCCCTGCTGCAATGACTCGGCGCTGAGCTTCCTCGAGATCATCCCCATAGAGAATGACCAGAGGGCCACCGGTCCGAACGGGCTCTCCAGTTGTGAATCCTCCGGTGAGCCTTCCATCGCTGAATTCGGTGTAACTGGGCCCGTAGTCTACGAATGTCCAACCAAATGCTGAGCCATAGAAATCTTTGCTGCGCGAGATATCGCTAACGTTGAACTCGATATTGTCGATCTGCCGATCGTTTCCTCTAACCCCATGATTCACCTCCTTGTTATACAAAGACCTCATCATGACGCGATCCTGTCCAGGCATCCAGCGTGGATGGAATGCCAGTGGCGCAGTCAACAATCAAAAGATAGCATTATGCCACCTAACTATACCTTCATAATTTTAATGGATCTGATAAATGGACTTATTTTCTATACCGCCTACAGTATATGTAGCACTAGGCGCAATCGTTGCCGCACTCTTAGCTGGCTTTTTCTCTTATGTAAATTTAGTAAGTGCCAAAGAAAACAAAGTCTCTGAGTTCCGGTTGGCGTGGACTGATGGTTTAAGAGAGGAGGTAGCATCATTCACCTCTGCGATTCAGGTATTAGCCAAACACGAAGAAACCTTTATGGATCTACGGCAATACAAATGGCCCGACGTTAGCGAATACGATCTTGAGGTGAAATGGATTGAAAAGTCTGAACTTTTATTCTCTAAATGTATTGAGAACATGTCGAAAATTCACCTTCGTCTTAACCCAGAGCACATAAAAAAACCGGATGGACTAGAATCAAAGTTAATGAACGCCCTAAAGCTATCCAGGGACTGTTTCAATGATGGTGACTACGCGGGTGCACTGGACGGTTGTGCAGCTATCAGAAACACGGCAGCCCCTTTATTGAAACAGACCTGGGAAACAGTAAAACTGGGAGAGCTGGGCTACAGAAAAATTAGAAAATACGCGCTACTCACTGTAGCTGGCGGCTTTTATTTACTGATATGTGCGGCAACCGGCATTGCCCTATACAGCACTGTGAAACAGGAACAAGCTCAATTTGCATACCCAGAGGAAACCTCCTCGGTAAAGTTGAATTCCGAAGAAATTTCTAAGCCATGCTATAAAAAAATCCCATTAATAGAGGACTGCAAAACTCACGAATCGCCATTGCTGAAATTACTAACTGAAAAATACCAAAGATAATGAACAGAATATATTCAGTTATGGAGTCGGCAACTTCATATAATTATTCAATTCAAAGCGTAGCTTTTAAAATATTAGGATTTCCCAGTCCTTCGCCTGCAAGCCAAAGGACTGGGATTGCGCCAATATCGGCGCGTTTATGACCTGGAGGTCAAAATGTCACAGCAAGAAATAAGTGCAGAACACGCAATTGCCCAGTTAACGAGTCTGGTATTGGCTCTCGCTCATACTGCAGCGGCATCAAACCCCGACCATACATTGGCCAGAATTGGCGCTGCCGTCTTGGCTTGCCGTCAGCAAGGCGTAGGTGACTACTATCCACTGCAGGTCTTTCAAACTGTATTCCCTGGCAAAAATCTCCCGATCGTGCTGAGCGAAGAAGAGTTTGCTGCCAAACAGGCTGAGCTAGGCAAGTAACTTGGCCTTGGTGACGGTCGAAGCCTTGATCGTGGCGCCAGCGATATAAATTCGACCGTCACCCCCAACCAGAAACGGAACTGCTTCTTTCAGCGATTCGGATTTTTGAGTACTCATGTGGTTTCCCCTGCAGCAATGCCGCGTCATGTTGGTTGTCTTGCGTCTTTGTGCCTGAGGATCAGGCGCGTTCGATCGTGCCAGGGGCCGCCGTAGACGATGATCTCGGATGGCCTGCCATACAGGTGGTGGAGCAGGAAAGGACCTGGACCGAAGACGCCCGACTCTTCCCCTGGTAGAACCGGATCGGTGCCGAGGTAGATCCCGGCATGATTCGGGTGAACCGTCCGCCCGACGTGCATGACGATCAGATCGCCGCGCTGCGGCCGGTCTACGCGTACAAACCCGGCCGCCTCGTAGTGTTGCTCGTACAGGCTGGCGCTTTCCGCGTTTTCCCACCAGCCGTCTGCGCGCTGGAAGGCTTCGAATTCCAGACCCCATTCGCGCTGGTACCACTCGGCACAAATACCCCAACAGTCCCAAACCCCATGAACAAATGGGCGATTGAGCAGCGGGGTGCTGCCCGTTGGAATGATCGACCTGAGATCGCCCTCGGGCCAACTCAGGATGTGCCAGGGCAGCTCTGTGGCCTCGCACATGGCCAGGTCGTGCGGTGACGGCCTGCTGGTGGCGTCCGGGTGTGAGTGAACGATGCCGATCACTTCGCCCAAGTCTTCCGCCGCGGCGTAGTTTTCGGGATCGAGCCTGAACTCTTCATTCGGATCCGTGGCGATGTTCCGGCACGGGAAGTACTTCTGCTTGCGCCCGATGGCCAACAACAGACCACAGCACTCGCGCGGATATTCCGCCGCAGCGTGCGCCTGTATGGCCGCGATAATGTGCTTACGCATAATCAGCTCCGGGCTATGAGGGACACGGCGGGGAACCCACCGAAGGACAGTTCGTTGTTCTCGCCGAAGCGCAGCTTGCAGGACGACAGGCACCCCTTGCACTGGTCCAGGGCCGGGTCATCCGTAGGGTTGTCCTCGTCGTCGAACATGGCCGCGCCGGTATAGCCGCAGTTCGGCCCCCGGTAACCATTGGTCATGGCCCAGTGGCAGAACGTTGTCATCTGCCGGCCGGGCAAACCGTGGTTATCGATCTCGCCCGGGGAGGACAGCTCCCATACCACCGCCTCGCCGTCCTCGCTGGTTTTCTGGTCGATGTACCAGATCTCCAGCGCCTCCTGGGTAGGGTCGGCGGTTGGGTTCCCCTCGGGGAAGTTAGCCGCATCGAGGTACTGCGCCAGGGTCTCTCGGACTGTCAGCTTGAACTTGAGCATGTCCTCAAAGGCCAGGCACAGCGCGGTGACACGCCCGTTGATGTTGCCAGCGGCGAAAGTAGGGCGAGAGGCGGTGCCGTCGCTGCTCGAGGAAATACCCTCAATCTGCACCGGCCAGGCCGCGTACTCCTGGCCCTGCCAGATAATCGACTTGGCGGGCAGATCCTCTTCCGAACCCTCATAGGCCAGTAATTCTTCTGGCGTGTGCGGGATAGCGTGACCGTGAAAGCGCAAGTAATCGGCGCCGTATTCGGTACCGTCAATTTCGAACAGGCGAATCTCGCCGCCCGGCTCCAGCTTCTGGATGTCCGTGATAAGTGCCATGGGCGGTAATCTCAGGGATGAAAGGTTTGCTGGAACGTCGCTGTTATGGCGTAGACCTGGCCGCCGCGGTGCACGGGCTTGTAGCCGTTACACTTGTAGAGGCCAAGCTCACCCAGGGGCGGCTCCCAGAGGAACCCCTTCGCCCCTTTGTGCCGGTCGAGGAACGCCATGATCTCCTTGATTCGCTCCTTCAAACCGGTGAAGGTCACCGGCCAGGATTGCGATCGGTTGTTGAGGCCATCCTCGACCGACTGCTCGTAGCCATCTCCGAACTTCTTGGAGCGGACGCGCTGGGCAATATCGCCCTCCGCGCCTTTCTCCGTTGCCCAGGTGAATCGTTCGATAGCCATCATCGCCCCTTGATTGCGTTGTTTATGACGCCGCCCTGGCGCATGTCCCTGCTCCGAAGCTCCTGATACTTCTGCTCCACGAACGTCGCCAGTTCCTTGCCGAAGAGGTCATAGCCAGGCGCGTCAGCGGTTGACGATGCATTTCCCTCGCCGTCGATATGCACCTCGACATTGATCTGCGTTCCGCCAGCCCCACCGCCGCCCATTGCCATAACGCCAAGCTTGCCGCTAGACGTCCGGGTCAGAGGCATGATCGCCTCTTCACCAGCTTCGCCCATGACGCCGGTCTTGCCGTTGGCCATCCCGAACGCCGTGGGCTTGCTGACGATGGAGTTCGTGAACGCACCGCCGTCGGCGAACATCTGCACACCGCCCGACCACGCGCCGCCCTTGGCTTGCGGGAAGTAGGTGCTGGAGTAGCCGGCCGAAGAGGCACCGAGGTTTGACGATGTGGCGCCAGCAGACCCGGCAGCCATGCCATTGCCGCCGCCGGCCGCGCTGCCACCGAAGTAACTCGCCGCCGCGCCAACCAGACTGCCAAGCAGTGCCGAACTTGCCTGCCGTGTCGCAATGCGCGCCATGTCCGCCAGGATCGATTTGGCGAAGTCCGAGAACGACGCCTTACCGGTCATGGCAAAGTTGACGATGGAATCCTCCATGGAACTGAAGGCGTTGCCGAACAGGCTTTTGGTTTGCCCGGCGATGTTGCGCGCCGAATCCAGGTAGTTATCCCATGCTGCCGTTGCGCCCTTCGTCCAATCGCCCTGGGCGTTCTCCACATCCGCATAGTTCTGCCGGATCTGGTCCGTCGCGGTCTTGTTCGCGTCTGCGAGCGCCTGCGACTTCCGTTTAAACTCTTCCTCCGACATGTTGCGCGACGGATCAGACTTCTGATTGGCGAGCTCCAGCGACTGCTGAGCAAACCGGTCCTGCTGGCTGTTCAGTTCGCCGCTGAGTGCGTTCTGTCGATCGCCCTGCCCAACGCCGAGCACTGCGCGCTGGCCTGCCAGTTCCAAAGCCCGCTGTTGCTGCCCCAGCGCCTGCACGTACGTGCTGATCGCCCGCTCCTGCTTTGCCAGGCGCCCGGTTTCGTTGGTGGCGAGCACTTCAAGCTGGCTGTTGGCATCCTTCTGCGCTTTAACCAATCCGGCGCGCGCGTCGGCGATCTTCTGGTCCAGCTGGATGCTTTGCGCAGCCGACGTGGACTTCTTGCCCTTGGCGGCCTCAAGCGCCGCAATCTCTGCTTCGTAGGCTGCCGTTGTCTGGTCGAGCTGATTCCCGATCAGCGCCTGGCGCCGCAGCAGATAGTCTTCCTCAGACAGTAGGCCAGCCTTCTGGGCCGCCTCCAGTTCCTTCTGGTAGTTTTTGTAGGTGTCGGTGATCGCCGCCAAGTCGTTCTTGGCGTTGTTGAAGCTGGTCAGATCAACTTGGGTGGCGGCGGTTTTCGGGTCCTTGTTTTTATCCTCAATGCCTTTCAAAAGAATGTCGTACGCACCACCGGAAAACTTTTTGCCGTCGTAGCTCACACCGTCAAGCAGTGGCGACTTTTGCCCTGCCTTTTCTGCATTCTCGTAAAGCGCTTTGAACTGGTTGTTCAGCTTCTCCAGTCCCGCTTTGCGCTTGTTCAGAGGGTTGACGTTGTCTAGTTGCGCATCCAGCGCTTTCTGAGCCTCGATTGCCTTCTGGTTTGCGTCGGCGTTCTCACCGGTGACAATTGCCAGGTTAGAGCTGGCAGTCTGTCTGGCCTTCAGCTCGGCAAGTTTTTTCTCAAGCGCCTCAGTTGAGTCGTCATGCTCACCGGTGCCCAGACCAAGAGCCGAGTTCAAGGAACTGAGACCGTTAGAGATGGCGCCAGCAATTCCGCCGCTCTTGCGGGTATCAAGAACACGCTGGGTGATCTCGATCTGCTTGGCCAGGTCAGGGAATATCTCCGACCGGACTTCTGCGTACGCGCCCTTGATGGCGTTCTTGATCCTGTCCCAGTCGCGCTCCACGTCGGATAACGATTCGCGATAAGTCTTCAGGCGCGTCAACGCGGCCTGGTTCAAATCTTCGCTGAGCACATCCAAGGCACGCTGGCTGTCGCCCTGGTCATCCAGCCCCTTGATCACCTGATACTGCTCGAGGGTGATCAATCCGTACTGACTGCTGATTTTGCTGGCGGCTTCAGTTGCTGTATCGCCAGCGGTGGCAAAGGACTTGGCGAGTTCGCCCGCCCCCTGACCGGTAACTTCGCTGACTGCCGCCGCAGCTTCAGCCAAATTGCGCATCTGGGTGCCGCTGATGGCCGCGCCAGACGCAAGCGAAACAACGGCCTCTCGCGCACCGAACAGGTTACCGGTAACACGCCCAACGCCGTCGGCCATATCCTTCAGGCTGGCAATAGTTTGCCCCGCGCCATTCGTGCCGCCGTTGATCGCAGCATTGAACTCTCGCGCCTGCTTCATCGCATCGAAGTAGGCATAGCCAACCGAGCCGAGTACAGCAACCAGCAGGCCGGCCGGAATCAGCATCCCTGCCAGGCTTTTCGCCGATTCACCGGCGCCAGCCCCCAGCTGAGCGATCGCACGCGCCCCACTGCCCAGATCGCCTGCCTGGATGGCGTTAGCCAACTGCATGACGTTTTCTTGAGCTTGACGGGTACCGAGCTTCAGCTTGTCGAAAGCGCTAGCGGCTTCAGTAAGCCCCGACCGGTCCTTCCCGATCTTAGCCAGAGCCTCGTTGTAGCGCTCTGCATCGATCTGACCAGCTTTATGCAGGTTATTGAGCGCGTTCTCCTGAGCCTCAAGCTTCGCCAACTTGGCGGTTACCGGGTCAATCCCGTTGACGGTACGCTTCAGCGCCTCAATCTGACGATTTTCCGCTTCGATCAGCTTCTGCTTCTGCGCCAGCTCTTTGGCTTCTGCCTTTTCAATCTTGTCGTAGGCCTTTCCCAGCTGATCCTGATATTTCGCCTGCTCTTCGATGGTGACCAAGCCGCCCTTGCGGGCGCGCTCCAGCAAACCCTCGGCTTGAACCAGCGACTCCATGCTCGAAATATTGCCCGTCATAGCCTTGTCTAGCTGGCTGATGACGGAGATTTCCGCGACTGCGCTGTCAGTTGCCTTGCGACTGGCTCCAGCTTGCCGACCCCTCGCTGCCGTTGATTTATCGATGCTTTGCGCAACATCCGCTTCGGCCTGGGAAACCTTTTTACCGGTGTCGGCCAGGCCTTCGCCCGTTGTGCCCAGGTCATCAATGGCCTTCTGGGCGCCTTCAGCGGAATCGACTAGCTTATCAAGATCATCAGCAGCCTTTGCGGCCTGTGACGACTCGACAGCAATACCCAGGGAAGCGAAGTTGGTGCTCATTTGTTTTCTCTCTGTTCCGCCATCACCTGCAGGGCTTCAGCCTCCATACGGCGAAAGTCGCTGAAAATGGTTTGTCGCTGGCTGATCGGTACGCCACACATCCGAATAACCCCGGAGAGAACGCTGTAGTCCATGCCTGTCACGCCGCACGCGCCTGTGCGCCACTGTGTGCTCATTGCCTCAAAGACCTTGAAGGCGTCCCAGTTGTCGGGCCAGATGCCGATCTCTGTGGAGTAGTCGGCCGCAGTGAAGCCGAAGGCATCCGTGCCCTCCAGCGTCGGCTCATAGAGCGCGCGTGCAGCGCTTAGGAGTTTCCCAGGCGGGCCTCGTTGAAGGCTTCGGCGTAGGCATTCAGCACGGCCTTGGGGGCCGAGTTAATGGAGTTGACGAGGATGCGTACGTTTTCAGGCGTAAACTTTTCCTCGATATCCCAGCCGACGACGACATCAAGCAACTGGTCGGCCTGCAGATCGATCTGAGCAGCCGTGAATGCCTTGAGGTCCATGTCTCCTAACTGCTTGCTCAGCTCGTCGTGCCGCTCGTTCCAGCCGGTGTACAGCTCGGCGAGCGCGGTGCGATCCAGGTACTTGAACTCGAACTCCACCTTCTCGGCGCTATAACCGGCACGCTGGATCATCACCGCCGCCTTGAAGGTCGGCTTCTGGATCAACTTGAACTTAGCCATGAGCCCTTCCCTTACGACGCGTAGCGAATGAATTTGGCGACGACTGCAAACACTGCGGTGACGGTCATGATGTTGTTCTTGTTGAGGGACGGCACGTTGTCGAACGAGGTGTAGGCGTTGTAAACGATGCAGCCGCCAGCGGCGAGGTTCACCTTCACGGCGCGAGGCTTCTTGTCGTCATCTGCCTCAATCAGCAAGTCGTTGTGAGGCAAATCGGGATCGTCAGCCAGAGTGAGCGTGAACGCGATCGCCGACTTGGTCGTCGGGATCTGATGCTCGTCATCCTCTTCAAGAAAGGAGTAGGTTGCGTTCTGCTGATCACCGCCGGACTTCGCGGATTCCGTCACCTGGCTGACGGGCACCCAGTCCGTGATCTTGCGCACAGACCCAGCGCCGCCGCCCGCAACATAGCGCGCTACGTTGAGAGTGTTTGCCTTTTCAAGGACAAACGCGTCGGCGGTAGCAGTTTTCACGCGCAGCACGCGATTGTTCAGTCGGACCCAGCCAGACGTCACCTCGACAAAATCGCCAGCCTTGAGGCCGTGAGCCGCCGCCGATACCGAGGCTTCAAGAGCATTGGAGATCGCAGTGACGACGATCGGATTGCCGTAGCCGGATGCGACGACAACGGTAGAGCCATTCGGCAGAAAGACGGCCATGGGTATTTCCTCTTTTCAGAAATGACAAAACCCGCACAGAGGCGGGTTATTGGGTTTGCCCTATGGGCGGTGGAAGTGCTAATCAGGTAAATCTGGGATGGAGCAAAGGGGAAAACCAAGGTGACAGAGGTCTCGCTACTCAACCTGCTTCAAGACATGGAGATCAGATTGCATCAAGCAAGCGTCCGAAATGACCCTGAGCAACTCAATCGTCTATTGCACAAAGAGTTCCATGAAATTGGCCGTTCAGGGGCCTTCTATTCAAAAGCTGATACCGTTGAAAGCTTGCCGCGTCAAAGATCTCGCGTTGATATCTTGGCGCGAAATTTCAAACTGACCGTGATCTCCAAGGACGCTTGTCTACTGGTATACGAAGCCTCACAATCCAGCCTCGACGGAGCACCAAGGCAATACGCGCGGAGATCTTCAATCTGGAAGCTTGAGGCTGGAATTTGGCAAATGCTATTCCATCAAGGGACGCCTACTCGCCCGTTTGATCCTGACTAAACGGTGTCTGCTCGGTATTCGAACGACACAGGTACGGTGAACGTGGGTGGATCGGCTATGCCAGGGCCAGGGTCTACCGGTGACATCGTGACGACGGTGACGCCCGCCTTCGTGTCTCTCGCGTACAGTGGAAACAGTGCGCTCAGCTCACCCACAAGCGGGTTCGTTTTTGTCTTCCCGGTATTAGCCGGAGCCACAATGCTGACCTGGTAGACGCCGATGAAAGCGCGGTGATCTCCGGCAAGCGTGCTACTTGCGGTATCGCCTGGGAGCGCAAATGCCCGTAGGTAGGTCTCGCCGTCCGCAGGGTCATACTGGATATTCTCAAACACGACCTTGATCGGCTCTGCCCGCGCCTTGCTCCAGGCAAGTACCTTGGCCTCGTAGATAGACGCGATAATGGCGTGGCTCATACCTGGTTGTTCCTTGTGGCTTCGTCGACGATCTGCTGAAAGCGGGCCAGAGTGATCCGGACCATGCCGCCGGGTGCCTGGGTTGAATGCCCATACTCCAGCGGGATGCCATACGGCAGGTTGTTGACGATGTAGGCCGTTTCGCCAGCCGTCAGTGCCTGGACCTGCAGTCGCAGCTTAGCCAGCGTCACGCCACCAGCCGGATCGACCTGATCAAGCGTGCCCTCCGCCGGCGTGCCGATGGAAAACTGCCAGTTCCCCCGAAACCGGCCGCCAACGTAGTCCTTGCCTGCCACCAAACCGTTCACGTTGAAGTTCTGGTCGCGCTCGGTCTTGGTCAGGGGCTTGGCGTATTTGACCCCGCGCCGCAGCTTGCCGGCCTTCGTGAAGTTTGATTCGTTGAGGTTGATGATCGTGTTGCGCACCGCAACATTGAAGTCGTAGTCATCGGCCGCCCGGGTGTTGCTCTGTCGATGAGCGACGTTCGCCGCCCAGATCTCTGGATTGCCCACCGGCGACATTCGGATAACGCTGCTGCCGATCTCGATAACGATCTCTCGGATGGTTGCATCGATACCAGCCTGGGCTCGCTCAGCGAAGTCTCGAATGTTCTCGGCAAAGCTGCCGTTCATGCTCGCGTACTTGTTCGCCATGTCACTTCCTCAGCTGGGCCGTCCACGTTGCATCAGCCGGATCGCCGGACACGTTCATCACCCGCAGGTCGTTGATGATGTCGCCAATGGCTGGGGTAGCCGGTACCGTCGTTGGCACACCGGCCTCCGACACGAACAGTTCGTTTTGCAGCACCAGCAGCTTCTTGTCGGTAGTCTGGATGAGGGAACCGTCGATTTCCTTGGACAGGTAGCTGCCCAGAACACCGCGCCCCGTGTAAGTGACGGTGCTGTCTGGCGTTTCGCCGCCCAGGTCAGGGTCATACTCGCCCGCGATCTTGCGCACGCCCGTCACGGGTTTAACCGCGTCGGCCAATCCATCAGGATCGTCGAAGGACTCGGCCAATTCGGCCTGGATCTCTTCACGCATGCCCATGATCAGATCCTTTTCAGCATCATCACGCTGGAGCGCTTGATCCACGGTTCCAGCAGCACCATGGCGAAGTTGACGCCGGCTGACTGATCGGTGGAGCCTGCCACGTAGGTCTTGCTCACAGACGTGCCGGACTGCGCGGATACGGTCTTGCTCTGCACTTCCTTTTGCGTGGCCGTGAACAGCTTGCCCGCCGCTGCCTCTTTGGCAACCTGGGCGCCGGCTGTTTTGATCTCGGCCGGAACCGGCTCAGGAACAGCCCGCTTAATCTTAGCTGTGAGCCAGGCGTTTGCCATAGTCACAGCAAGGACCGGTTCACCGGTGCCGGACCAGTCAGGACCGAGCTGGGCGTCAACATCGGCAACGGTGATGAAGTCGGTCATCTGCTTTTCCTTATTCCGCTGGCACCAGGGCCTGCAGGTCTTCTTTCTTTGCGGCCGGTTCGAAGGCGATGCCCTTGGCGATCAGCCACTCTTTCAGCTCGGGGACCTTCATTTTCAGAGGGTCGGTTTCCGGGGTTTCCTGCTCCTTGCCGTCGGAAACCTTGATGCCGGAGGCCTGGTAAGCCTCGACGATATCCGGTGCATCGCCATCGACGACTACCTCAGTGGCGGAGCCGATGACGCCAAAAAACTCGCTCAGCAGGCGGTAGCACACGCCGCGCTCTTTGCCCGGCTTGTCCGTGTAGATCACTTTCATAAGTCACCTCATAAGCATCCCGGCGCCATACAGGCGCCAGGCTGTGTGGGCCGAATTACGGCGTGGTGGTACCGCTGATCACAGCGGCGAACGGAACCTGCTTGCGGCTGAACACACGCTCCCAGTTCGCAGCAGCGGCGTATTGAGTGGCGGTCGGGCTGAGGTTCTGAGCCTCGGAGCCCTTCCAGCTGAAGCCAGCAGGCTGGAGGATGTAGGTCTTCCGCTCCCACAGCACTTCGGCACCGCCGCCGTTACCTCCGCCGGGCTTACGCTCGAGCTCTACCGGCACTTTCGGCGTGCCTTCGCCGTAGCCGAAAGCGCCCTGGCCGAAGAACACGGACAAGTACTTGCCCGCGCCGTACACCAGGGCGTCGTCCATGAACACTGGTTTGCCGAGGTAGGTGGCCAGGATGATCTTGCCGTCGGAGTCACGCAGATACTCGATGAGGTCCTGCTTGACCATCTGGTTCATCACCACCGAGTGCACGCCGATCGCGCCGAACTGGTCAGCGGCATCGCCGGCGGTAAACGCAGCATCCTGAAAGGCGTTCGCACTGATTGTCGCACCGGCGTCGATGACCATGTCACCGCCGTTGTTCGCGATGTTCGAGGCAATGATGCCGCGAGCCGCGCCCAGGGTGTAACGCTGCCACTGGCGAGCCCAGTAAGTGCCGAAGCGGTTGCGGATCTGCTGCTGAGGCTCGGTGTTCGCCAGCTCAGCAGTCAGGTCGGTGACGCCGTAGCCTTTGTTGAGGTACAGGACGCGGGCACGCATGCTGTCCTGGGTGACCTTGCCGACTTCGCCCTGGTCGTTCGGGTCATCGTTACTGATGTTCGGAGCTTCATCAGCGTTGAGATCCTGCCAGTAGCTGATCTCGGC
>Ga0308164_10000404_pt1 | contig 79826 bp, 65 predicted proteins | sample PhyTR2_FD_201031 | JGI IMG/M metagenome (GOLD analysis project Ga0308164, IMG submission 201031) | Phyllosphere microbial communities from UC Gill Tract Community Farm, Albany, California, United States - DLSLT.R2 | ecosystem: Host-associated > Plants > Phyllosphere > Unclassified | place: USA... | reverse complement strand
GCGCCACCACCGACGAATTCATCATCGTTGCCGACGGCAAGCTGCAACCGTTCGACGGCGACCTTGACGACTACAAGGACTGGCTGTTCAAGACCAAGCTCGGTAAAGGCACCGACGTGCTGCCGGCGGCCGGCAAGGCCAACAAGACCGACTTCCCGGTGACGTCGCCGGTGGCGCCGCCATCCGCGCCAGCGGTCAACACCAAGGACCAGAAGCGCAAGGATGCCGAAGACCGCCAGCGCCTGGCCACGCTGCGCAAGCCGATCGAGCAGAAGGTCAAGCGCCTGGACGAGCAAATCGCCAAGCGCAGTGCGCAAAAAGCGGAAGTGGATGGCCGGCTGGCCGATGCGACGATCTACGAAGCTGCCAACAAGGCCAAACTGAAACAGGCGCTGGCCGACCAGAGCTTCTTCACCAAGGACCTGGGCGAGCTGGAAGCACAGTGGCTGGAACTGCAGGAGCAGCTCGAAGCGCTGGTTTGAGACAGTAGTTTCAAGCCGCCTGGCGTGGCGCGCAAGGCACCTTGCGGATCGACATCAGCTTGTCGATATCGACCACGATCAGGCGGCGTCCGTCCGCCTCGGCCAGGCCAAGCAGGTAATCGACCGCAGGCCGCGCGGCGTTACCTGCACCAGCACCTGGAATCGGCAGGATTTGTTCCACCGTGAGCGACACGATGTCGGTCACGCCATCGACCACCATCCCCATTACACAACTGGACAGCTTGAGGATGATCACGTCCGTGAGCGGATCATGCGTGGGCGGGCGTGGACCGAACGCGATACGCATGTCGACGATGGGCATGATCACGCCACGCGACACCGCCACGCCGCTGATGATTTCGCCGTCCGACGAAAATCGTTCGAGTTCCTTGAGTGGCCGCAGCTCCTGCACCCGGCTGAAATCGAGCGCGTAATCGAGGCCGCCGAGCCGGAACACCAAATACTGCCGCGCCGTCGATTCGACCGCGCCGGTGCCGGCGGCAGCGTTGGCGTTGACGCCAGGGGCTTGCGAAGTTAAACGAGACATGATGATCCTTTCGTCCTCGGACGTGCGGTAACAGGCATGTGCCATCGTAACCGCGCCCCCCGCGCCGGTCGTTGACTAGCGTCAACTTCCACCGGCCGTTGTGATGCGTGTTTGCTACAATGTGCCGATGAACCAGCAGATCGATATCAACCAGGTGGAGTTGAGCGCCATCCGCGCGCAGGGACCTGGCGGCCAGAACGTCAACAAGGTCTCTTGCGCCGTCCACCTGCGCTTTGCAATTGCGGCGTCGTCGCTGCCCGAGCATATCAAGGAGCGCCTGCTGGCCCTGCGCGACAGCCGCATCACGCGCGACGGGGTGGTAGTGATCAAGGCCCAGCAATCGCGCAGCCAGGAAGCCAACAAGGAAGACGCGCTGCGGCGCCTGCAAGACCTGGTGGACAGCGTGGCGGTGCTGCCCACGGTGCGCCGCCCAACCAAGCCCACGCGCGGCTCGCAGCGACGGCGGCTCGACGGCAAGTCCAGGGACGGCGAACGCAAACAACTGCGTGGCAAGGTCAGTATCTGATAAGCGTCATTCCCGCACAGGCGGGAACGACGGATGTGAAGTCAGCGGGCGTGGCATGAGACATCAAACCATCATGGCCGCGCGGATGCATTGGTGTGCGCCCAGCACCACCAGCGCCGCGAAAAAGCAGCGGCGGAACACCACGGCCGCCATGCGCTGGCGCAGCCACTGGCCGATCACGATCCCCAGGGCTGCCGGCAGCAGCGCCAGGAACGAACCGGTGGCAGCTGCCGCATGCCATTCACCGCGCCAGGCCAGCATGGCCGCCAGCGCCAGCGTCGATACCGTAAAACTGAGGCCCAGTGCCTGTACCAGGTCTTCGCGCTCCAGCCCGAGCGCCTGCAGGTACGGGGCCGACGGCATGATGAACACGCCCGTGACGCTGGCAATGAGGCCGGTTGCCGCACCGGCCAGCGGCCCGGCCCAGCGTTGGGCGGTCGCCGGCACCCGACCGCGCCAGCCCGACAGTCCCAGCACGCCGTAACCGGCCAATAACACGCCCAGCACTGCCGGAGTCCAGATACCCGACACCGCACCAACCGGAGCCTGAATTTGCGTGACGCTGTCGCCGGCAGGCGCCAGCAGCCACCAGCCACCGATGCCGGTGCCCACGCACACGGCCAGCAGCATGCCACGCAGCCGGCGCCACAGCGGATACAGTGCCGGGCCGGTGGCAAGCTGCCACACATTCGTCAACGCCGAAGGCACGATCAGCAGCGCCGCCGCCTCCAGCGGTGCCAGGCGCAGCGACAGCAACGCCACTGCCACCGTGGGCAATCCCATCCCGGTAACGCCTTTGACCAGGCCCGCGAGCACGAAAACTGCCGCAATAAATAAAGTCATGATATCCATGACCGCCATTGTCCTCTTCCGGGCCGCACCTGGAAATGTGGAATATACTGATTGAGACTTCGTCATACACATAGGCTGCACATGCGTTTCGATCTGACCGACCTGCGGCTGTTCGCCCACATCGCCGACAGCGGCAGCATCACGGCCGGCGCCAAACTGGCGCACCTGGCGCTGCCGTCAGCCAGCGCCCGCGTACGTGCACTGGAAGAATCGCTGGGTGTGCCGCTGCTGCAGCGCGGCCGGCGCGGCGTGGAGCCCACCGAAGCGGGGCTGGCGTTGCTGCGCCACGCGCGCATCATCGGCCGGCAGGTGGAAGATTTGCGGGGCGACCTGGCGCAATTCGCTAGCGGCATGAAAGGCCAGATTCGGCTGCTATGCAACACTTCGGCGATGACGGAATTCCTGCCCGACGCGCTGGCAACGTTCCTGGCCCGCCATCCGCGCCTGGGTGTGGACCTGGAAGAGCGCCAGAGCCGCGACATCGTGCAGGCGGTAGCCGACGGCGCAGCGGACATCGGCATCGTCACCGACGCCGTCGACAGCGCGTCGCTGCAAACCTATCCCCTCTGCGACGACACGCTGGTGCTGGTGATGGCACGCGACCATGCGCTGGCGCGGCAACTGGGGCAGCGGCGCAGCATGGCGTTCGCCCAGGCCCTCGATCACGACTTCATTGGCCTGGCCGGCGACAGCGCGCTGCAACAGTACGTGGCCGGCCAAGCCGCGCGGCTGGGCCGGCGCCTGCATTGCAAGATACGGTTGCGCAGTTTCGAAGCCGTGTGCCGCATGAGCGCCAGCGGCGCCGGCGTGGCGCTGCTACCGGCAACGGCCGCGCGTCGCAACGATGGCGGTCGCGCGCTGCGGGTGGTGAAGCTCACCGACGACTGGGCAGCGCGCAAGCTGCTGATCTGCGTGCGCGACCTGCACGCCTTGACGGCCCATGCGCGCGAACTGGTCAACGCGCTGCGCGGCGCTGCCTAGTCCCCTTGTGGCGGGGCCCAGCTGATCGGGCCAACGCTGCCGAAAAACAGCGTGGTCATGCCCGGCGCCGTGCCGCGCACCTTGGCCTTGAGCTCCCTGGGAGAATGGTCGTAGGGCGCCACGCCGTCGGGCACATACGGCATGGCCCGCAGTTGCACTTCGCCGGTCAGCAGCTGCACCGAGCATTGCGAGCCACGGATCAAGGCAGCCTTGTCGCGCTCCACCTGGCCAACCTCCCCGCGCACTTGTTCTTCCTGCACCTGCGCCGCCTTGAGCGCCAGCGAGATGCGCCCCACCGCGCGCAGCGACGGTCCCACCGTGGTAGCCATGCGGTGGAACAGCGGTTCCTGCTCGGGTGTGAGCACCAGTTCACGCTTGCGCACGCGGGTGGCCAGGGTCAGATAATTGCGCACCTCGGCCTGGCTGGTGATGGCGTCCATCTCCGCCTTGTGCTGTGCCGCTTCGCGCTGTGCGGCAGCCACCTTGGGCAGCAGCTCGGCCACCCGCTTGTCGTACCTGGCCGTATCGGGCACCAGCACGTACAGCAGCATTTCGTTCTGCTTGCGCGGGCCGGCATGCGCAATCTCGATGCGGCGCGCAGCGATGGCGCAGCCCTCGGCGACCTTGATGACGACTTCGTCGGCCATGATCTCGCAGTTGCTGGCCTCCCCGATCACGACGCGGGTGCCGGAGATGACGCAGTTTTCAGCGCGCGTGAGCGCCACTTCGCCTTTTTTGGTTTGCAGCACCGCGCCAGAGGCCACGCCACGCACGCGTATGGCGCCATCGGCATTGGTGGCAGCGCCACCCATCAGATTACGGTTGAGCGAGACATCGCCGCCGCGCGACTCGATGATGCCGTACACGTCTCCGTGAATCGTGATATTGCCGCCTTCAACGCGGCGCTGCTCCTGCACCGCGCCGAACTCCTCGTACTCGCCCGTCAATTGCAGGTTGCCCGTGGTGCGCGCACTCACGCCTTCGCGGCTGATGATCTTGGGGCCGATCGAAATACGGCGGGTCTTCGGGTCGACGCTGACGAATCCTTCCACGGCGGAGACCAGGTATTCGCCGTCGCGAAAATTTTCGATCAGCGTGCCTTCTCCCGCTACCGACGTCAGCTCCAGGTCCCTGGGCGCTGGCGGCTCGATCACCAGGCCGGACATCTCGAAGCCGCGCACGCCGGGTGCGGGCGGCACCTTGCGCAGCAGCTTGACGTGCGGTTTGACCTGCGGGAAACGGTTCTGGAACGCCTGCAGATCGAGGCGGCCATCCGATTTCTCGCGCGGGGCATTGCTGCGGTGAATATCGCGCGACACTTCAACGATGGAAGCATCGCGGCCGGGTACGGCATTCAGGCGGCGCGCCACCGTGATGCGCGCCACGCGCCCGGTGGCAATGACGTCGCGCACGGCCGGCGCATCGATGCCGAAGCGGATGCCCTTGCCCCACATGTCGGCCACAAACTCGTCGAAGGTCAGCCGTGCCGGTTGCGGCGGCAGACCGGGCACGTCGAAAAACACCTGCTCGAAATAGTATTCGGCTTCGCCGCCGATGATCTTGAAGTTTTTATAGAGCTGGCGGCGCGGCGCAGGGAATGGCTCGATACTGTCGGCAAAACGCAGCAACGGCCGATCGGCCAGCGTGGGCGGCAGCTCAGGACCGCAGTTATAAACCATTTTGGTGAACACCGCGTAGTGCAGGCCGACGAAGCAGGCGCCGCCCAGGAAGATCTGGCCTGCGGCAGCCAGGCGCGCCGCCGGCGTGGCGGCAGCGTCGAAGTAGATACCGTCATCGCGCTTGACGATCGCTGCAGGCAGTTCGCCGTCGGCGCTTGAATTCAACGTCGTTGCGTCGTCGGACACGGTATTCCCCACAAAGATGTACGTCGGCGTCGGGTGAAGACACCTTCACTTTTTAATGTTGGCTGTAGATTAGCATGAACGGCCTTCGTTGTGTATGCGGCGGGGATCCAGGTGCCAGTCGAGCGAGCCCGCGCTGTCCCAGAACAGCACTTCGCCGCCGGCCGGCGCGCTGCGCAGGCGCTGCTTGATATCCCGGGCCGGGGCCTGCGCCAGCAGCGCGCCGTCGCCCGCGTAAGACATGGTGCGCACGACGGTCTCGCCGCTGACCATGTGCAGGCCGCAGCGCGCCACGCCGGCTGCCTCCACCTTTTGCTCGATCACGCGCTGCAACCGGTCCTGCAGCAGCTTTTGCTGGGTAAGCGCGATCTGCCCGTCTTTTTTCAGTCGATCCAACGCCTGCATCGGTTCAGCCACGCTGGCGGTAATCTTACGCAGCAAGTGTGCCTGCTCGGACGATACGGTCAGCTCCTGGTTGCGCAACTTGAGCGCCAGCGCCAGGTAGCGCCGTACGTCAGGCAACGCCGCGATGCGCGCCGCTTCCTGCTCGTGGATGTCCAGGGCCTGCGCCAGTTCGGCCAGGCGCAAATCGAGTTCGGCGATTTCCCGGTCGAAGCGCGCCACATCGCGCACCAGCACGTACACCAGCATCTCGGTGCGGCGGCGCGGACCGGCGGTGTCGATCTCCACGTTGCGCCCCGCTACCGCGCAGCCCTCCGCCACCGAGATCGACACCTCGTCGGCGATGATTTCGCAATTGGATGCCTCGCCGATGGTGACCGTGCTACCGGTGATGACGCAGTTTTCCGCGCGTCCCACGGTCACCGCGCCACCGCTGGTATGGATCACCGCATTCGATGCCACCCCGGCGATCGAGATCGAACCGACCGCATTATGGATGCTGCCGCCCACCAGGTTCCGGTCCAGCACCACGGCGCCGCCGCGTGAATGGATATTGCCGTACACATTACCGTGCACCGTGATGTCGCCGCCGGTAACGTCACGCTGCTCCTGCACGTCGCCGTACTCCTCATACGCGCCGGCCAGCTCCAGGTTGCCGGTGGTGCGCCCGCTTACGCCATCGAGGCTGACGATTTTATCGGTGACGGAAATCCGGTTCGATTTGGCGTCCACGCTGAGAAAGCCTTCGCGCGTGGACACCAGGTATTCGCCGTCTTCCAGTTGCTGTGCCTCGGTGCCGTCGCCGGCCAGGTGGCGCAGGGTCAGGTCGTTCGATGGCGCCGGCGCCGTCATGCGCCCGGCCAGGTCGAAGCCCGGCAGGCCCGGCGTGGCCGGCACCTTTTTCAGCAGCCGCACGCCAGCCTTGATCTGCGGGAAGCGGTTCTGGAAGCTGTGCAGGTCGATGCGGCCATCGGCGCGCGCTCTGGGCGCGTCGCTGCGATGAAGCGCGGCCGACACCTCGATCACGGTGGCGTCCTGGCCCGGTTCCGGTTCCAGGTCGGTAGCGAACGTGATGCGATCGGCCTTGGGAGCATTGATCGCTTGCGCAACCGCTGCGGCATCGATGCCGAACACGATGCCCCTGCCCCACATCGCGGCAATGAATTCATCGACGTCGAGCCGCGCCGCGCGCTCCGGCAGCACGGTGCCGTCGGCCAGCACTTCCTCGTCGAGGAACAGCGGCTCGAAATAATACTCGGCATAGCCGCGCCCCAGCTTGGGGTTTTTATAGAGGGCGAGTCGACCTGCGTCCAGCAGCCGCACGGCATCGGCCAGCCGCACCGCCTGCGTGTCGCCCAACTCGGGGCCGACGCCGTATAGCGCCTTGACCAACACCGGATAACGCAGGCCGGCCAGGAAAAAGCCGGCGCCGAACACCTGGCCGATGGCGGCCGCACGTGCCGGGGGTGGCAGGCCGAGGTCGAGGTAAATACCGTCGGTGCGCCCGATCAGACCGATAGGCAGGCTGGCGTCAGGCTCGCTCGCATCCGGCGCTGGTGGCGCGGGCACGGCGGATAGCGCTGCGGATGCAACGTCTGGGACCACGATCTTCCTCCTGAAGGAACACGCGGCCGGCAGGCATTGCGTGCAATAAATTAATATTACACAGCACCAAACAAACACAAAGCGTTATCGGTAGTGATCAATACCTAATTGTGATGTAATTGCTACAGATCATACTATTCAGATAAGACAACGGGCCTTGACGGCCCGTTTTTTTAACTAAAAATTAACTTACCTGCGTGGCGGCAGCGCGTAGACTTCGGCGCCGGCCTCGTTGATCTGGCGCCGCAGGTCGCGCCGTTCGTCGGCCGTCATGCGGCCGACGCGGCGGCTCATTTCGGCGTTGCGGTTATTATCCTGCATGGCACGGCGCTGTTCTTCGGCGCGCGCTTCGTAGCTGCGCGGATCGAGCTGGCGCGGCTGCTCCTGGCGCGACTCCTGACGCTGACCATTTTGCTGCCCACGATTGTCGTCGCGCCGATCCTGCGCGGCTGCCGGCAGCGCGGCCAGCACGCCGCAACACAGCAACGCGGAAGCGATGGACGATCGAACGCAAAAAGATGCGCTTGCAGCCGCGTGTATTTTTTTGAGGTCGATGAACATGGCGTTCCTAAGAGGTGTATCCATGCCCGCAGTGTATGATGGTTTGCACAGGGGGGTAAGACGAATTGGGTAAAGTTTGTAACACTTTGTAATGGGTCAAAACAGACGTTTTCGTAGCGCGATTATGACGTTACCATAGCAACATCAATAAGACAACTTGGCAGAGAAATGACTACCACAACGCACGATTCCAACAACAGTGGCGGCAGCAATACCGTCAACCAGCATGGTCACCAGGCCAAGATTATGGTAGTGGACGACGACGTGCGCCTGCGCGACCTGCTGCGCCGCTATCTCACCGAACAAGGCTTCAATGTTTTCACCGCCGAAAGCGCCACGGCCATGAACAAGCTGTGGCTGCGCGAGCGCTACGACCTGCTGGTACTGGACCTGATGCTGCCCGGCGAAGACGGCCTGTCGATCTGCCGCCGCCTGCGGGGCGCCGGCGACCAGACGCCCATCATCATGCTCACCGCCAAAGGCGAAGACGTCGACCGCATCGTCGGCCTGGAGATGGGCGCCGACGACTATCTGCCCAAACCGTTCAATCCGCGCGAACTGGTGGCACGCATCGGCGCCGTGCTGCGCCGCCGCGGTCCCGACGAAATCCCCGGCGCCCCGTCCGAAACCCCGCAAACCTTCGAGTTCGGCCAGTTCGTGCTCGACCTGGGCACCCGCACCCTGAAGAAGAACGGCGAGACGGTACCGCTCACCACCGGCGAATTCTCGGTACTGAAAGTATTCGCGCGCCATGCGCGGCAGCCGCTGTCGCGCGAAAAACTGATGGAACTGGCGCGCGGGCGCGAATACGAGGTCTTCGACCGCAGCCTCGACGTGCAGATCTCGCGCCTGCGCAAACTGATCGAACCCGATCCATCGAGTCCGCTGTACATTCAAACCGTGTGGGGCCTGGGCTACGTGTTCATTCCGGAGGGTCAGCCGCGCTAAGGCGCGGGCCTGCGCATGAAGTATTTGCCCAAGTCCTGGCCAAAGTGGCTGTTCACGCTCCGACTCACCAGCCTGAAAAGTGGCCTGTTCTGGCGCACCTTCATCCTGCTCGGCGCCCTCACCACCACCAGCATGACCGCGTGGGTAGGCATGATCAGCGCGGTGCAGCACGATCCGCAGGTGCAGCAGATTTCGGCGCAGGTAGTCTCGGTGGTCACCATTACCCACGCCGCCCTCACCCACTCGGCGCCCGAACTGCGGCGCGAGCTGCTGTTCGACCTGGTATCGAATGAAGGCATTCGTGTCTTCACGCTCGAAGAAGACGATCGGGTGGACCCGCCGCCCGACAACGCGCTGATGCCCGACATCCAGAAGCTGGTGCGCGCCAAGCTGGGACAGGACACGCGCTTCTCGTCAAAGGTCAATGGCGTCTCCGGTTTCTGGGTGTCGTTCAAAATCGACGACGACCAGTACTGGCTGATGCTTGAACGGGAACGGATACGCGGCCTCACCGGCATCCAGTGGCTGGGCTGGGCCAGCGTGGTCTCACTCATTTCCCTGCTCGGCGCGGCCTTCATTTCCAGCCTGGTCAACCTGCCGCTGCGGCGCCTGACCAAAGCCACGCGCGCCTTCGCGCAAGGCATGCGCCCCGACCCGCTGCCGGAAAAAGGACCGAACGAAATCCAGGAAGCGAACCGCTCGTTCAACCAGATGGTGAACCAGTTGCAGCAGGTCGAATCGGACCGCGCGGTGATTTTGGCCGGTATCTCGCACGACCTGCGCACCCCGCTGGCGCGCATGCAGCTCGAAGTGGAAATGGCACACCTGTCCGACGAAGCGCGCGAAGGCATCCAGTCCGACATCGCCCAGATGGACGCCATCATCGGCCAGTTCCTCGACTACGCCAAGCCCACCGAAGCGTCGAGCTTCATCAACGTGGACATCAGCGAACTGCTGACCGATGTAGCGCACGATGTCGCGCGCCTGCCCGATGTACGCATCACGTCAACCCTGGCCGACATCGTGCCCAACATCCACGCAATGGGCAACGCCACCGACATCAAGCGCGTGATCAACAACCTGGTGGAGAACGCCCGCCGCTATGGCCGCACGCCGGGCCAGGACTACACCGAGATCGACATCAAGTGCAGCGTCAAGGGCATGCATACGGCGCGCCGGGTGACCATCGAAGTCCAGGACCACGGCGTAGGCGTACCCGACGACCAGATCCTGCAACTCCTGAAACCGTTCACCCGGCTCGACACGGCGCGCGGCCAGGCCAACGGCGCCGGCCTGGGCCTGGCGATTGTCGACCGCGTGATGCAACGCCACGGCGCCGAACTGACGGTGCGCAACCGCGACGGCGGCGGACTGGCGATCCAGATCGTGATGCGGGCGCTATGATGGGCACTGTGTTGCGTCCTGCCCTGTACGGCGCGGTGCTGTTCGCCGCTGGCGCACTGGCTGCGCCAAAACAGGCGTGCGCCACGCCGGCGCCGCCGCCATTCCAGCAGCGCGAACCTACCGCCGAGGAACGGACGTCGTTCGAGGATTTTTTCAGCGCGCGCCAGGCGGCCACGCCGCAAGGTCCGTGGGCCACGCGGCCGCTGTTCGCGCCGGTTTTCGACATCGAGCGCCAGGGCCGCAAGCAGCCATGGCGCGTGGTGGCGCGCGTGGATTCTGCGCCGCGCCGCTCGGATCCCGACCTGTGCCGCCAAATCCGGTCCAGTTATGTGTATGACGCCAAGGCACCGGTGGGCCAACGCTGGCAGGATGCAGCCGAGCCGCCGCGCTGGTACGTGTGGCTGGCCACGCCCGCGGTGCCGTGTGCAGCGGCGCGCTACACCACGCGGATGGACCCGGCCGTGCCGGCCGCCGACGTGGTAGCGCTGTTGCGCCAGCACCGCGACCTGCTGGGGCGCGCGCGCCTGCTGTTCGCGGGGAACTCGCAGTGCGCACCGGTGCGCGCGCTCACGTACCGGCTGGCCGCGATCGAGCCGGCGCCACCGGCCAACGGCGCGCCCGCCATGCTGGGCATGGTGTTCGAGAGCGACCGCGAAACGGTGGCGCGCGTGGCTGTGCGCAAGAGCCGGGGCGAGTACACGGCGTGGAACGTCAGCTGCAAGGGCTGACCCCGACCCCGACCCCGCACGGCGCCAGGGAGCACGCGGGCGGAATCGCTATCGCTGGCGCGATGCATGCCAGACATGCAAGAAATGCAAGGCATGGCGCGCACGCAACACCCGGCCATTTGGCGCTCAGGAGCGTGGCGCAAATATGAGATGATGCGTCAACACAGAATCATGCTGGAGAGAAATATGCACTACCTGAACGGTGGCCGCCCGCGCCCCCAGGCCGGCTTCACCCTGATCGAGCTGATCGTGGTGATTGTCATTCTGGGCATCCTCGCTGCCGTTGCCCTGCCGCGCTTTACCAACCTCAGCAGAGACGCCTACATTGCTTCGCTGAACGCTGCCAGGGGTGCGCTGGCGTCGGTTTCGGCGACCGCCCACGGCCAATCGCTGATCAACCCGAGCGCCACCACCGTCACCATGGAAAACACCGTGGTGACGCTGGCCTCGACCTATCCGTCAGCGGCCAGCGGCGGCAACACGGCAGTGGCAGCAGGGTTGAGAAATGGCGATTACGTCATCCGCTATGGCTCGGCCATCGCCACCGCCACCCAGCCGGCGGTGCCGTTCAACGCGTTCGTGGTGATGCCGGCCGCGATCAACAACAAGGTCGCATCGCTGAATTGCTACACGCTGTACGTTGGCGCCAGCACCACTGGCGGCGTGGTCACGCCCCCGTCGGTGACGGTCGTGACATCAAGCTGCTGACTTAGTTGCTGACTTAGTTGCTGACTTAGTTGCTGACTTAGTTGCTGACTTAGTTGCTGAGTTAGTTGCTGAACTCACCGGGGGCGACCAGGAATGCCGCCTGGGCGCACGCTCAGCGCTGGCCCGACTGCCGATTCAGCGGATGATCCGGCCCTTCCAGCAACTTGGTGAGCAGCAGCTCGGCCGAACCATAACCGTACAGCGAATCGGCTTCCAGGCCCGCGGTTTCGTACGGCACCGATTCTTCGCGCTCGGAGCGCGCCGGATCGGCACTCGAATACGTCACGCGCCAAGCGCGCTTGAGCGCGTCGGCACGGCGCAGAAACTGCGGCATGGGCCACTGCGCCGGGTCGAAGTCATCGGCCTCGCCCAGCACGCGCCAGTGGCCGCTGACGAGCGCCATGTCGCCCACCCGCAGCACCTTGACCGCATCCTCGGCGCGCAGGGATTTCAGTTGCTCGGGCGGCGGCAGGGTTTGCTGCTTGGGGCCGAACAAATACGCCAGGATGATCTTGCTGCCCGGCGACAAACGGGCCAGCAGGCCCACACCATAACCACCGTCGAGCAGTGGCACGGCAAAAAAACTTCCCTCTTGATACGACTGCCTCATTCCCATCCTTTCGCTACCCGCACCGCGCCACGTCGATTTGTTGCCGTGGCCGCTACGCTGGCGCCTCACGGCGCAAAGCCGCAGTGTAGCGAGGCAGCGTCGAATGTGGCGCACGCGTGGCAATGTGTTACACTTCCGGCTCGCTAGGGGTCCTGGAATCGTTTCCGGGTGAGAGATACCCTTCGTACCTGATCTGGATAATGCCAGCGAAGGAAAGCGCAAATGTCGGTCTTCCCCCCTCCTTTGATGGCTCTCTTCGCGGCTTCCGGCCGAACAAGTAGAGAGCAGACATGTACAAACCAAACCTTGCCGTATCCGTCATCGCGCTGGCGGTGTTCCATACCCTCGCTGGTGCCGCGCGCGCCGAAGAAGCCGAACAGTCGCTGCCCGAAGTGGTGGTCAGCGCCACCAAGGCGCGCGCCAGCACGGCCGCCATCGGCGGCTTTTCCAACGCGCCACTGCTGGAAACGCCGGCTTCGCTGAACGTGATCACGTCGCAGCAGATGCTCGACCTGCAGATCCGCTCCACCACCGACGCCGCGCGCTACGACGCCAGCCTCTCCGATGCCTACAACGCGGTGGGCTATGCCGAACAGTTTTCGATTCGCGGCTTCAAGCTCGATAACGGCTCGAGCTACCGCAAGGACGGCATGACCGTCTCGGGCGACACCCAGATCGCGCTGGAAAACAAGGAGCGTCTCGAAATTCTGAAGGGCCTGTCCGGCCTGCAGGCCGGCGTGTCCGCGCCTGGCGGTGTGCTCAACTACGTCACCAAGCGTCCTACCGACTCGCCGCTGCGCACCGTGGTGCTGGAAACGCGCGAGCGCGGCACGCTGTACGGCGCGGCGGACCTGGGCGGTCGCTTCGAAGACACCCGCTTCGGCTACCGCGTCAACGTGGCCGCCGAGCGCCTGCGCTCGATCATCAAGGGCGCCGATGGCAACCGCAAGTTCATTTCGGGTGCGTTCGACTGGCGCATTTCGCCGCAGGCGCTGCTGCAGATCGATGCCGATTACCAGCGCAAGTCGCAACTGACCGCTCCCGGCTTCCAGCTGCTCAACAACACCACGCTGCCGGCCATCGATGCCGACACCATGCTCAACGACCAGCCATGGGCACGCCCGGTGGAAACCATCAGCAGCAACATCGGCGCGCGCTTCGAATACACTTTCTCGCCCGCGTGGAAAGCCACCGTCAGCGCCAACCAGCATACCTTCAAGCGCGACGACTACACGGCCTTCCCTTACGGCTGCGGCGCCGACAACCTGTACCCGGGCTTCTGCGGCAATGGCGACTACGACGTCTACAACTACATCAGCGAAGGCGAGAAGAAATCGCCGCTGACGGTGCAGGCCATGCTGCAAGGCCGGTTTGCCACCGGCACGGTGGCGCACGACGCGACGGTCGGCGCGGCGCTGATGCGCAACAGCGAAAAATGGGGCGACGATTTATACGAATACTCGGGCACCAGCAATATCTATCACCCGGTGGTGGTGGCGCCGCTGGGCACCTATGTGCGCAACGTCTCCGAACGCCGCCACACCAACGAGCGCTCCCTCTTCGCCCAGGATATCGTCAGCCTGAACCCGCAGCTCAAACTGCATGCGGGCGCGCGCTACGTGCAGGTGCGCCGCAACCAGTACGTGGGTGCAGACGACGCCGGTGTGATCCGTCCGAACGCCCTCACCGATGCCGGCTTCTGGCTGCCCAGCGTGGCGCTGGTGTACAGCCTGCGTCCCAACGTGTCGCTGTACACTTCGTACGCGCAGGGACTGGAACATGGCGGCGTGGCGCCCAAGGGCACCAGCAACCAGCGCCAGGCGCTCGATCCGTCGAAATCGAAGCAGGTGGAACTGGGCGTCAAAGCCGACATCCGCAACGACCTCAGTGCCACGCTGGCGCTGTTCCAGATCCGCAAGGGCCTGGAATACACGACGGCGCCAACCGTGATCGCCGCCGGGACGTTCGTGCGCAACGGTGAGGCCCGGAACCGTGGCCTGGAAATGGCGCTCAACGGCCGCGCCACGCGCGAACTCTCGGTGGGCATCTCCGCTACCGCACTCAATACCGAACAAACCGGCACCGGCCTGTCCAGCTTGGACGGCAAGCGCGTGACCAACGTGGCGGCCTTCAAATCGTCGGTGTACGCCGACTACGCGGTGCCGCAGGTGGCGGGATTGAACCTGAGCGCCAACTGGCAGTACTCGGGCAAGAAGGCGTTCAATGAGACCAACACGGTGTTTGTGCCCAAGTACCACTTGGTGAACCTGGCGGCGGCGTATGCAACGCGCATCGGCGGCGTGCCCACCACACTGCGCGCCGGCATCGACAACGCGTTCGACAAGTTTTACTGGCGCGATGTCACGCCCGATCTGGGCGGTTACCTGATGCCGGGTGCATCGCGCACCGGACGGATCTCGGCGCAGTTCGACTTTTAATCGGGGTTCAGTCAGGGTAAATACAGCCTGGCTTGCGCCAGGCGCTGCGCGAGATCGCCAGCCACCAGTTGGTAAGCGATGCCGCGCTGCGACAGTTCTTCCGTCAGCATGGCGTTAATCGTCACGCTTACCTGCTCCGACTCGCGCTGCAGGCCGTCGGCTACCCAGGGAATATCGGGGGCAGTGACCAGCGTGACCGCATAGTCGCGCTGGTGGGCGTCGGCCAGCAGCGCCAGCTGGTCGTCGACGCCATGAAAATAATGGCGGCTGTACACGGCCGTCATCAGCGGCGTGGTATCGCAAAACAGGTAGCGGTGCGCGTGCAGCGCGGCGGCGTCTTCGCGCGCGCGCTGGATACGGGCGATATGGATTTGATCGGTCGCCACCGGGATGCGCTGCTCCGCATCGACAAACTCGCGCAGGTATTCCGGCACCCACACGGTGCCGTATGCGTGCGCCAGGGCGGCGGCCAGCGTGGTCTTGCCCGACGACGCCGCACCCAGGATGGCTACCTTCAACGGCGCCGGGTTCAAGCTCACTCCAGCACCAGCCGCCGGCCACCGCCACCACCATTGCCGCCGCTGCTGCCGCCACCGGTGGGCATGCCGGCCGACTGCTGCCAGGTGCGCAGGCCCACGATGGCCATGCCGACAAAGATCGCGTACAGGATGGCGGTCAGCATCAGGTTCTTGTGCAGGTACAGGCCCACGTACAGCACGTCGACGATGATCCACACGTGCCAGTTCTCGACCTTCTTGCGCGACAGCAGCAGTTGTCCCACCAGGCTGCCGGCGGTGAGAAAACCGTCGGAATGCGGCACATCGGTATCGGTCCAGCTCTTGAGGAACCACGCCAGCAGCAGGAAGCCGGCAAACCAGGCGCCGGCCGCCAGCCAGCGCCCGCGCGCGTCGAGCGCCGTCACTGGCAGCATGGCGTGGTGGCCATCGCCGCGCAGCCACTGGCGCCAGCCGTAGATGGACACGGCGATGAACACGAACTGCAAGCCCATGTCGCCATACAGGCGCGAGCCGAAAAACACCATCGCGTAGGTGGCCGACGAGACGATGGCAAACAGCCAGGCCCAGTGGCTCTGGCGGATATTGAGCCACACGGTGGCCACCGACAGCACGAACGACAGCAGCTCGAGCGGGGTCGTCACGAACACCGCCAGGTGCAATGGCAGGTTCAGATACCCGAGCAGTACTGTCAGTGCGTGCATGTTACTTACCGGCCTTGGTTGGATACTTGATCGTCATTTCCTGCAGCAGGTTGTCGGCGTGGTCCACCTCCGCCATGATCCACAGCATATACCGGATATCCATGTGGATGGCGCGGGTGATGTCGGTGTCGAAGTACCAGTCCTTGGTGATCGACTCGTACGTGGAGTCGAAATTCAGGCCGATCAATTCGCCGTTGCGGTTCATTACGGCCGAACCGGAATTGCCGCCGGTGGTATCGGCGCTGGTCAGGAAGTCCACGGGTACGGTGCCCAGGACCGGATCCTTGAACTGGCCGTAGCGCTTGGCCTTGATGGCGTCGAGCAGTTTTTGCGGCGCGTTGAACGGGTCCTTGCCGGTGTGCTTCTGGACGATACCTTCCACCGTGGTGAACGGACCTTTGGTGATGCCATCGGCCGGCGAGTACGGCGCCACCGTGCCGTAGGTCACGCGCAGCGTGGAGTTGGCGTCCGGGTACACCGGCTTGCCCTGCGACTTTTTCCAGGCGATGACGGCCGCCATGTATTGCGGGATCACGCGCTCCAGGTTGCCGTCCAGTTCCGCGCGGCGGTCCTTCAGCGACTGCGTTACGCTGTCGAGCCGTTGCGCCAGCTGCAGGAAGGCGTCGTTCGAGGCCTGGATGGCAGCGGCATCCTTGCCCATCCAGCCCACGCGCTTGGCGGTGTCGCCCAGCTGGGAATTGGCGTACAGCGCCGGTACCGCATCAGGCGCCGGCAGCAAGGCGTCCAGGCCCTGCACGTGCAGCGACGACGGCAGCTTGGCATAACGCTGCAGGGCGGCCGTAAAGCGCGCCTGGTCCACACTGGCCACGTACGATTGCTCGAGGCGGTTCAGGCGGGCCTTGATGATGTTGACGTCACGCTGCTGGTAGCCGATTTCGCGCTGCGCATCGGGCTTGGCGCTTTCCTTTGCCAGGCGCACCAGGGTGGCGGCGCTTTTCAGCAGGTCGCTGGTATACGCCACGCCGTGGCCGAATTCCTCGTCCGACAGCGCGATGTCGGCGGCGATCACCGCGTCCAGTTCGGCCAGCAGTGCCGGCGATTTACCGGGCTGCTTGGCATACCACGCGCGGAACTCTGCATCCTGCGCATCCTTGATGGCGGCAATGTCCTTGCGCGCAAAGCCGTCCGACAGCCCTTGCGCCTTTTTCATCACGTTGTTGAGGCTTTTGGCCACGCTGGCGTAGCGCACTTCATTGGCCGCGCTGCCCTTCGTGGCCGCCGCAATCACGTCGAGGTCGGCCCGGATTTCGGCCACGCGCTGCGGGAACGCGACGTCGCGCGCGGCGCGCACTTCCGACGGCAGCTTGTAGCGGCTGGTGCGGCCCGGGTAGCCGGCCAGCAGCACCGGGTCGCCGTTTTTCAGGCCGGCGGCCGACACCACCAGGAAGTCCTTGGACTGGTACGGCACGTTGTCCGGCGACGGATCGGCCGGACGGCCGTCCTTGCCCACGTAAGCGCGCAGGAACGAGTAATCGCCGCCCTGGCGCGGCCATTCGTAGTTGTCGATATCACCGCCGAAGTTGCCGATCATGTCGGCCGGCGCGTACACCAGGCGCACGTCGCGGATCAGCATCTGGCGGATGCGATAGTATTCCAGGCCGCGGTGGAAGGCCGGCACCGAACAGCGGTAGGCTTTATCGCTTTCGCATTCGGCGATCAAGGCCTTGATGGCCTTTTCCACGGCGTCGTGGCGCTGTTTGCCGCTCATCGACGGCGTGACGTCCTTCAACACGCGCGCGGTGACGTTTTCCACCTTGTCGGTCACGTACACCAGCGTGTTCGGGCCGCCCGGCAGTTCTTCGGCACGGGTTTTGGCCAGGAAGCCGTTTTCGATGTAATTATGTTCAGGGGTCGAGTTGCGCTGGATGGCGCCATACGCGCAATGGTGGTTGGTGACCACCAGGCCGGCATTGGACACGAACGACGCCGAGCAGCCGCCCAGCGACACAATGGCGCTCATCGGATGCTTCGACAGGTCCGCCAGTTTTTCGGCCGGGATCGTGATACCGATCTTTTTGAGTTCGGATTTCAGTTGTGGCAACTGGTATGGCTGCCATTGACCTTCGTCGGCGTGCGCCGCTGTCGCACAGATCATGGCGACAGACACTGCTAGTTTTTTTAACAAGATAAGTACCCCTGATTGAGATTCAGCGGCAGTATATTCCTTGCGGTTCATCCCGTCCATGCCAGGTCGAAGCTGAGCGTGAGCACGCAGCCTCCTCCTGCAACATAGGGGCCCATTTGCAAACTGCCGCCCAGCGCCTGTACCCGCTGCCCCATGCCGATCAAGCCGAACGACTCGCTCTTGGCGCGCTGGCTGGGCGCCAGGCCCACGCCGTTGTCGGTCACGCTGAAGGTAAGCCGGCCGTGGTCCACCGCGAGCTTGATGGCGACATGGCTGGCCTGCGCATGGCGGCGCACGTTGCTGAGCGCCTCCTGCAGGCTGCGGAACAGCACAATCTCGAGTTCGGGGCCGATGGCGGCGAAATCCGCTTCCGGCGGCAGCGTCAGCTCGCACACGAGACCACTGCGCTTGCGGAACTCGGCCGCCTGCCAGTCGAGCGCCGCCTGCAAACCCAGGTCCAGCACCGACGGCCGCAGTTCGTTCATGATGCCGCGCACGCTGCGGATCGTGGCGTCCAGCTGGTCAAGCGCACCGTTGGCCCGCCGGTGCAGGCGCGGATGGCGGTGCGTGGTGCGCACGGCCAGCAGCGAAATATCGATGCGCAGCGCCAGCAGGTTTTGCCCCAGCTCGTCGTGGATGTCGCGGGCGATGCGCTTGCGTTCTTCTTCCTTGACCGATTCCAGGTGCAGTGCCAGCTTGCGCAGCTGTTCGCGCGACTCGTGCAGCGCGGCCTCGGTACGCTTGCGCTCCCCGATTTCCATCGTCAGCAGGCGGTTGGCCGCCGTCAGTTCGGCGGTGCGCGCCGCTACCCGTGCATCGAGCTCGCGCGACAGCGCCAGCAAATCGGCGTCGGCCCGCTGGCGCGCGGTGATATCGGAAAACACGCCGATGTAGCGCACAATGACGCCGCTTTCGTCGCGGATCACGGTAAGCGACACGGCCGCCACGTAAGGCGTGCCGTCGCGCCGGCGGTTGTGCACTTCGCCCTGCCACTTGCCGTGCGCGCTCAGGCAGCGCATCGCCTCCGCGTGAAAGCCGGGCGGGTGGGCGCCTGGGCGGCCCAGGAAGCGCGGATCGCGTCCCAGCGCCTCTTCCACCGGGTAGCCGGTCAGCGTGGTGAAGGCGCGGTTGACCGAGACGATCAGGCGGTTGGCGTCGCACACCATCACGCCCTCGCCCATGTGGTCGAGCACCTGGAACGCGCGCCGCCGCGCGGTTTCGCGGGCATCGTCGCTGCCGATATCGGTCAGAATAACGCGAAATTTGCGGGCAATTGCATCGATGTTGACTTCCAGGTGCACCTGGCGCCCGGCGTCTTCGCCGCGCGCATGAAAGAGCGGCAGTTCCAGCGTGCCGCGCTGACCGTGGTCGAGCACCATGGCCAGGAATCGACGCAGGCGGATTTGCGCCGCCGGCGCCACGAACTGCTCGAAGTATTTGCCAAGCAGCGCGTCGCGCCGCTTCCCCAGCAGCTCGCCCGCAGCCAGGTTGGCGCGGGTAATGCGGCCATCGGCATCAAGCGACAGGTAGCCGGCCGGCGCCTGGTCGTACAGCGCGGTGTAGTGGTCGCGCCCCGCCTCGGCCTGATCGCGCTCGGTGTGCAGATCGGCCAGCGCCATCGTTTGCATGTCGAGCTCCACCTGGCTCACTTGCAGCTCGTGCCACTGGCGCAAGGCATCGGTACCGGCACCGGCAGGCGGCTGAATGCCTGCCGATGACAACGCCGACACTGCATGCTCGGCCGCCTGGCGCAGTTCCTCCGCGTCGAGCGGCTGGCGCGAGCGGTCGCTCATGTCAGGCCGCGCCGTTGCGGATCGACCGCAGTTGCGACTCGAGCTGCTTTGCCTCGGTGATGTTGATGAACGTGACCACCACGCCGTTGATCACGTTATCGACGGTGCGATACGGCATGATGCGCACCGTGTACCAGCCCTCGCCCTTGGTAGGCACGTGCTTTTCGCATACGACCAGCGTACGCAGCACGCCCTCGGCATCGGCTTCCAGTTCCGGGTAATCGAGGTCGCTGGCGATGTCGCTGAGCGGACGCTGGACGTCGGTGGGGATCAGCTTGTAGATGTGCGTGGCCTGGTCGGTAAAGCGGCGGATGCGCAGCGCACTGTCGAGGAAGATGGTGGCGATGTCGGTGCTGTTGAGCAGGTTCTTCATGTCGCCGTTGATCAGCGAAAGATCGTCCACCTTGGACTGCAGCTCGGCGTTGACGGTGTACAGCTCCTCGTTGAGCGACTGCATCTCTTCCTTGGACGTTGTGAGCTCCTCGTTGGTGGACTGCAGTTCCTCGTTGGTGGACTGCAGTTCCTCGTTGGCGGACTTGAGTTCCTCGCGCGACGCCTGCATTTCGTCGCGCACGGCCTGGATTTCCTGGCGCGCCTGCGCCAGCTGCTGCTCCAGTTCCAGCAATCGTGGCTGGCCGGCGCGCGGCCGGCGCTTTTGCGGGGGCAGCGCACAACTGGAAAACGTGACCATGACCGTGCCGGCCAGCGCGCCGTCGCGCGGCATTGCCTCGGCCGTCATGTCGAGCGCGGTGGCGGGCCGGCCGTCGGCACCGGGCTGGATCAGGCCGCGCACGGCCACCATGTCATCGCTTTGGGTGGCGTTTTGCAGCAATGCGGCCAGTTCGTGGCGCAGGCTGTCGCGCGCCATGGCGTGAATATTCCAGTTGGCCTTGCCCGCAGCCGGCTCGAGGAAGGCGCCGGTGCGGCCGTGGATGTACAGGATGTCGCCGTGCGGGTTGAGCAGCACGGCCGCAGGCGAATGCTTGCGCAGCAATAGCTGCTCGACCTGGTTTTGCAGATTCTCGTTCATGGAAGTGTGGCTCGGCTGATGGACGGCCGGCAGCGCAAAGCTGGTGGCACGGGTGGGAAAATAGCTGGTCACGCGACCGAGATCGGCATCGAGGCGCCGGTACACGCGGCTGGTGCCGGCCAGCGGCGCGAACAGTTCCTGGAAGCGGCCCGGGGTGTCGGCGCTGCCCAGCACCAGCAGCGCATCGGGCTTGAGCGCGTAATGGAACAGGGGAATCAACTGCGCCTGCAGCCGGGGCGTAAAATAAATCAGCAGGTTGCGGCAGCATAGGATATCGAGCTTGGTGAACGGCGGATCGGAAATGATGTTCTGGCGCGCGAAGATGATGGTACTGCGCAGGTCCTTGCGGATGCGATAGCCCCCCTTGTCGGTGGCCGCAAAGTAGCGGCGCAGCCGCTCCGGCGACATATCTTCGGCAATCGCCGCGCCGAACATCCCGCCGCGGGCGCGGTCGATGGCGTCGCCGTCGAGGTCGGTTGCAAAAATCTGCAGCGTATAGCGCGCCGTCGGCCGTTCCCGTTCGAGCACTTCGTCAAACGCGATCGCCAGCGAATACGCTTCTTCCCCCGTGGAGCAGGCCGGCACCCAGGCCTTGAAAGCAGCGCCGTCCGGGTGCCGGGCCAGCAGCTGGGGCAGCGCGTGCGCGACCAGATACTCCCACACCCTGGGGTCGCGGAAAAAGCTCGTCACACCGATCAGCAGTTCCTTGAACAGCAGTTCCACTTCGGCCGGATTGTGCTCCAGCCACTGGACGTAGTCGGGCAGCGTGAGATGCTGGCGCAGCTTCATGCGGCGGTCGATACGGCGCATGACGGTACTGAGCTTGTAGTCGGAAAAATTGGCGCCGGTCTGCTGCAGCAGCATCTGGAGCAGCTGCTGCAACGCTGCGCGCTGGCTGTTCGCCTCGGCCGGCAGCGCACCCTTGCGGCGCCGGCGCCATTTGTCCACTTCGTGCGCCATTTCGCCCGGCAGCGCCACGATGTCGACGGCATCGGCGGCAATGGCGCTGGCCGGCATCGGGTCGAAACGGGCCGATGCCGGCAGCTGCGCCAGCGTGAGCCCGCCGGCATCGCGGATGGCGGCCAGGCCGATGGTGCCGTCGGCGCCGGTGCCGGACAAGGCGATGCCCACCGCCTGTTGCCCCGCATAGCCGGCCAGGGCGCGGAAAAAACTGTCGATCGGATGGCGCCCGCCGCTCGTTGAGACAGGCGGTTGCACCGTGAAATGGGCGCCGTCGAAACCGCAGTCGCCGCCGGCCGGCGCCACGTACACGTGGTCGGGCACGACGGGCATGCCGTGCGCCAGTTCGGCTACCGTCATGCGCGTCACCCGCTGCAGCAACTGGGGCAGAATCGAGGGCTGGACCGGATCGAGGTGCTGCACGACCACGTAGGCGCAGCCGCTGGCCGGCTGCACGCTGGCCAGAAATTCGCAGATGGGATCGAACCCGCCGGCGGACGCGCCTATGCCCACGACCGGCACGCCGCTGGCGCGTGGCGGTTCTCCGTGGCGTGCGGCCGGGCCGTCAGGGGAAGCGCTGGGAGAATTCATGGTGGTATCCCGCCGGGGAGGCGCATGGCTAAGATGAATATATTGCCGGATTATTATAACAAAGCGCGCGCCCCTCGCCCAGCCACCACTTCGGCCCGTCCCGGTTGCCGCCCTACTCCCGCACTACTCGGCTGCCACGTGCCAGCCGCCGCCCAGCGACTGGATCAGCGCTACCGCCGTGGTCTGGCGGTCGCCCTGCGCCTGGATCAGCGAGCGGCGCGCGTTCAAGGCCGTGGTTTGCGCAGTCACCACCTCGGTGTAATTGACCTGGCCGGCGCGGTAGCGATTGAGCATTTGCGCTTCCACCTGGTCGGCCGCCTCGGACGCCGCGCGGCGCAGTTCCAGCTGCTGCGCCAGCGCGCGCGTGGCCGACAGCTGGTTTTCCACGTCCGCAAACGCGGTCAGCACGGTTTGCCGGTAGCTGGCAATGGCGGCGTCGCGCGACGCTTCCGCACCGGCCACGCGGGCCTTGATGGCGCCGGCATCGAACAGCGTTTGCGCGGCCGACAGGCCCAGCGACCACAGATTGTTCGACGCATTGAACAGGCCGCCGGTGGCGTTCGAACCGTAACCATACGAGCCGCTCAGGGTCAGGCTGGGGAAGTACGCGGCGCGCGCAATGCCGATCTGTTCGTTGGCGGCGGCCACCCGGCGTTCGGCCGCGGCGATGTCGGGCCGGCGCTGCAGCAGGGTGGATGGCACGCCGGTGGGCACGTCGGGCACTACCACCGCCCACTGGGCCGGGGCGATGGCGAAGTCGCTGGCGACTTTACCCAGCAGGACCGCGATCGCATGCTCGTACGTGGCCCGCTGGCGCACCAGGCTTACCTGGTCGATGCGCGCATTGGCCAGCTGGGTTTGCGCCTGCAGCAGGTCGGACTTGGCGGTCACGCCCGCGTCGAAGCGGTTCTGGGTGATTTGCAGCACCCGCTCGTAACCCTCGGTGGTGGCGTCCAGCAGCGCCTTCTGGGCGTCGGTCATGCGCAGCGACAGGTAGTTGGTGGCCAGTTCACCCTGGGCCGACAGCCGCGCGGCGGCCAGGTCGGCGGCGCTGGCCTGCAGGCTCGCCTCGGCATTGTTGGCGCCTGCGCGCAGCCGCCCCCACAGGTCCGGCTCCCAGCTGGCGCCGATGCTGGTGCGGTACGCGTTGGCGGTCTGGGTGTTGCCACCGCCACCCGACCGGTTGGCCGTGGCCGACAGATCGACCACCGGGAACAGCGCGGCGCGCTGCTCGGCCACCAGTGCGCGCGCCTGCGCGTAATTGGCGGCGGCCACCGCCACGTTCTGGTTATTGATCTCGATGCTGCGCGCCATGTCGTTCAGCCCGGCGTCGCCGAACAGTTCCCACCACGGCCCCCGTTCCAGCATGTCGGCTGGCGCGGCCTCGGTCCACCCGGCGGCCACTTTTTCGGCAGCGGGCGCGGTTTCCTTGAAGGCAGCGGGCGCCGGCGTGGCCGGCACGGTGTAGGCCGGACCGACCGCGCAGCCGCTGACCAGCAGCGCCGCCGTCAGGGCCAGGACCATCGAAGTTTGCTTTGGTACGTATGTGCTCATGGTGTGGTGGGCGCCGCAGTTACCTGCTCGCCTTGGATTCTGCTCAAATGTTGTTCGGACGGGCCGCGGCGACGCAGCTTGTCCATCAGGATGTAGACCACCGGCGTGGTAAACAGGGTCAGTAACTGGCTAGCGATCAGGCCACCGACGATGGCCACGCCCAGCGGCCGGCGCAGTTCGGAACCTTCGCCGAAGCCGATCGCCAGCGGCAGCGCGCCCAGCGCGGCGGCCACGGTGGTCATCAAAATCGGGCGGAAGCGCAGCAGACACGCTTCGCGCACGGCTTCCAGCGGCGACAGTCCGCGTGCGCGCTCCGCTTCCAGCGCAAAGTCGATGATCAGGATCGCGTTCTTCTTGACGATGCCGATCAGCAGGAAGATGCCGATCAGGGCGATGGTGGAAAACTCCATGCGGAACAACAGCAGCGCCAGCACCGCGCCCACGCCTGCCGACGGCAAGGTGGTGAGCACGGTCACCGGATGCACCAGGCTTTCATACAGGATGCCCAGCACGATGTAGATCACCACGATGGCGGCCAGGATCAGCAGCGGCAGCGCCTTGTTGCTGTCCTGCGCGTTCTTGGCCGAACCCTGGAAGCTGCCGCGCACGTTGTTGGGCAAGCCGATGGCCGCTTCGGCAGCCTCGATCTGCACCGTGGCGTCGGACAGGCTGGCGCCTTCCACCAGGTTGAAGGCGATGGTGGTGGCCAGTTCGCCGTCCTGGTGGTTGATCGACGTGGCGGTGGAACTTTCGGCAAACGTGGCCACCGCCGACAGCGGCACCATGGTGGTGGACGAAGTGCTCAGCGCGGAACCGGACGACGCATCGCGCACCGCCGGCGCCGAGACGTTGGCGGCCAGTCCGGTGCTGCTGGCCGTGGTGGTCGTGCCGCTGGCCGTGGTGGTGGTCGTGGTGGCCGCCGGCGCCCCGCTCGGATTGGACGCGGTGGGCGCCGGCAGCCCCTTCGACGGTACATACACATCCTTGAGCGCCTCGGGACTGCGGCTGTACTCGCGCGCCACTTCCATGATCACGTGGTACTGGTTTACCTCATCGTAAATGGTGGCCACCTGGCGCTGGCCGAAGCTGTTGTACAGCGCATTGTCGATGTCCTTGGACGTGATGCCCAGCCGCGACGCGCTGTCCTTGTCGATGCTGACATACGTTTCCACGCCGTTTTCGGCCTGGTCGCTGTCGACGTCGATCAGTCCCGGCCGGGTTTTCATTTCCTCGGCCAGCCGCGACGCCCATTTTTTCAGGTCGGCCTGGTTGTCGCTTTTCAGCGTGTACTGGTAATTGGCGTTGGCCGAGCGGCCGCCCGAGCGCAAATCCTGCACGGGACTGAGGAACAGGCTCACGCCCGTCACCTTGGCCAGCTTGGGCCGCAGCCGCGCCAGCACGGCGTTGCCGGCCACGGTGCGCTCGTTGGCCGGTTTCAGGTTGATGAACATGAAGCCGCCGCCGGCGCGCCGGCCACCGGTGAAGCCCACCACGGTGGCCACGTCCGGATCTTCCTTGATGATGTTGACCAGCTGGCGCAGCTTGCCCTGCATGGCCTGGAACGAGATGCTCTGGTCGGCGCGGATGCCGCCGTTGATCTGGCCCGTGTCCTGCTGCGGGAAGCCGCCCTTGGGAATGGCCGCGAACAGGTAAAAGTTCAGGCCCACCACGAACAGCAAACCCAGCATCACCAGCCAGGTGCTGGACAGCGCCCAGTCCAGGCCATGCTCGTAACCCTTGAGGATGCGGTCGAAACCGCGCTCGAACACGCGCGCCACGCGTCCCGGCTTCACCGTGTGCTGGTCGGCCTTGAGCAGCCACGCGCACATCATCGGCGTGGTGGTGAGCGAGACCACCAGCGAAATCATCACCGCCGCCGACAGCGTCACCGCAAACTCCTTGAACAGCGCGCCGAACTGGCCTCCCATGAACAATAGCGGAATGAACACCGCGATCAGGGACAGGCTGATGGACAGTACCGTAAAACCCACCTCGCGCGCGCCAAGCAGCGCTGCCGACAGGCGGTCCATGCCGGCCTCGATATGGCGCGTGGTATTTTCCAGCACCACGATGGCGTCATCGACCACGAACCCGGTGGCGACCGTGAGCGCCATCAGCGACAGGTTGTTCAGGGAAAAACCCAGCACGTACATCACGCCGAAGGTGCCGAGCAGCGAGACGATGGTGGCTACGGCAGGGATGATGGTGGCGCGCAGGTTGCGCAGGAACGCGCTCACCACCAGCACCACCAGCAGGATCGAGATGATCAGCGTGATCTCGATTTCGTGCAGCGACGAGCGGATCGAATTGGTGCTGTCGCTGGCGACCGACACCGTGACGTCGGGCGGCAACTGCGCCTGCAACGCCGGCAGCTGCGAGCGCACGCTGTCCACCGTTTCGATCACGTTGGCGCCGGCCTGCGGGCGGATCAGCACGATAATGGCCGGCTGACCGTTGAACAGCCCGAGGTTATTCTGGTCTTCCACGCCGTCGACCACTTCGGCCACGTCCTGCAGGCGGATCGCGGTACCGTCGCGCCAGCCCACCACCAGGTTGCGGTAGTTGGCGGCGCTGCGGCCGCCCTCGCCGTTCACCGATTCGGTATAGATCTGCAGCCGGCGCCCGTCGCCCTGCAGCGCGCCGCGCGGGCGGTTGGCATTGGTGGCCTGGATGGCGGCGCGCACGTCCTCCATTGACAGGCCCACTTTATTCAGGGTGTACGGATTGAGTTCCACCCGCACCGCCGGCAGCGAACCGCCGCCCAGCTCCACGTCGCCCACGCCCGTCACCTGCGACAGGCGCTGCACCACCACGTTGGACACCGCATCGTAAATCTGCCCCGGCGTGCGGGTGGCGGACGTCAGCGCCAGAATCATCACCGGCGAGCCGGAGGTATTGGCCTTGCGGTACGTGGGGTTGCTGCGCAGCGTGGCCGGCAAGTCCACCCGGCTGGCGTTGATGGCCGCCTGCACTTCGCGCGCCACCGCGTCCACGTTGCGATTGAGGTCGAACTGCAGCGTGACGTTGGCGCTGCTGGTGCTCGACTGCGAGGTCATTTCATTGACCCCGGCGATCACCCCCAGGTGGCGTTCGAGCGGCGTGGCCACGCTCGACGCCATGGTTTCCGGACTGGCGCCGGGCAGGCTGGCGGACACGGAAATGACCGGGAAGTCCACCTGCGGCAACGGCGCGACCGGCAGCACGAAGAACGCGCCGATGCCGGCCAGCGCCAGGCCGATCGTCAGCAGGACGGTGGCAATGGGCCGCTTGACGAAAGGCGACGACAGGTTCACAGCGCACCGCCTTCGACGGGACGCGCAACGTCATTCTTCGGACCCGGATTGCCGCCGCCGAAACGGCGACCGAGGCTGTCGAAGGCCAGGTAGATCACCGGCGTGGTGAACAGCGTGAGCATCTGGCTGACGATCAAACCGCCGAAAATGGCCAGGCCGAGCGGACGACGCAGCTCGGCGCCCTCGCCCCAGCCGAGCATGAGCGGCACGGCGGCAAACAGCGCGGCCAGCGTGGTCATGATGATGGGACGGAAGCGCAGCAGCGCGGCCTGGTGGATCGCGTCGCGCGGCGACTTGCCTTCTTCGCGCTCGGCCTCGATGGCAAAGTCGATCATCATGATTGCATTCTTCTTGACGATACCGATCAGGAGGATGATGCCGATGATGCCGATCACGCCCAGGTCCTGGCCCGTGATCATCAGCGCCAGCAAGGCGCCCACGCCGGCCGACGGCAACGTGGACAGGATGGTGAGCGGGTGGACATAGCTTTCATACAGCACGCCCAGCACGATGTACACGCACACCACCGCCGCCAGAATCAGCCACAGCTGGTTGGACAGCGAATTCTGGTACGCGCCCGACGCGCCGAGGAACGTGAGCGTGACCGAGGCCGGGAACTTGATTTCGGCAGCGGCCTCCTTGATGGCATCCACCGCCGTGCCCAGCGACACGCCGCTGGCGGTATCGAAGCCCAGCGTGGTGGCCGGGTACTGCGCCACGTGCGTGACCTGCAGCGGCGCCGGGCGTTCGCTGATGGTGGCCACGGCCGACAGCGGCGTGGCCTTGCCCGAGCCGGTACGCAGCTGCAGGTTGATCAGGTCCTGCGGCGACGTGATCGAATCGCTCTTCGCTTCCAGGATCACGCGGTACTGGTTGGTCTCCGTGAAAATGGTGGATACGATGCGCTGGCCGAAGGCGCTGTACAACGCGTCGTCGATGGAAGCAGCGGTGACCGACAGCCGCGAGGCCGTATCGCGGTCGATGGAAATGTAGGCGGCATTGGCGCTGGCGCCCACGTCCGACACCACGTTGCGCAATTGCGACTTGGTGCGCATCTGGTCCGCCAGCTTGGTGGCCCATTCGTTGACGGTGGCATTGTCCGCCCCCTCGATCGATACCCGGAACTGGGTAGGTCCCGTTTCCGCATCGATGGTCAGGTCCTGCGTGGGCTGCAGGTACAGCGTCAGGCCGGCGATTTGCGCCACGCGCGCCCGCAGGCGGTCCATGATTTCCTGCGGGTTGCCGCTGCGGTCGCGCTTCAGGTTGATCAGCATGCTGCCCGTGTGCAGCATGCTGTTGTTGGCGGCGTCCACGCCCACCACGGAACTGAGCGTGCTCACGGCAGGATCGTCGAGGATGGCGCGCGCGGCTTCCTGCTGCAACTGCGCCATGCGCGCATACGACACGGCCTTGCCGGTTTCCAGACGCGCCTGCAGCTGACCCGTATCCTGCGTCGGGAACAAGCCCTTGGGAATGGCGATATACAGCAGCACGGTGAGCAGCATGGTGCCCACGGCAACCAGCAAGGTCAAACCGCTACGGGCAATCACCCAGGTGAGCGACCGGTCGTAGTGACCGACCACCCAGTCGAAGAAGTGCTGGAAGCGGATGGCAAAGCGGCTCGGCTTTTCCTCGCCGTGCGGTTTGAGCCAGCGCGCCGACATCATCGGCACGAGAGTCAGCGACACGACGGCGGAAATCAAAATGGTGATCGCCAGCGCCATCGCAAACTCGCGGAACAGCCGGCCCACCACGTCGCCCATGAACAGCAGCGGAATCAGCACCGCGATCAGCGAGACGGTGAGCGAGATGATGGTAAAGCCGATCTGCTTGGCGCCGCGCAGCGCGGCCGGCATCGGCGCATCGCCCTCTTCGATGTAGCGGGCGATGTTTTCGATCATGACGATGGCGTCGTCGACCACGAAACCGGTGGCAATGGTGAGCGCCATCAGCGACAGGTTGTTCAGGCTGTAGCCGAGCAAATACATCACGCCGCAAGTGCCGATCAGGGAAATGGGCACCGACAGGCTGGCGATCACGGTGGCGCGGATGCTGTGCAAAAAGGCGAAAATCACCAGCACCACCAGCACCACGGCCAGCAGCAGTTCCATGCCCACGTGTTCGACCGACGCCCGGATGCCGGTGGTGCGGTCGCTCAGCACTTCGACTTTTACCGCGCCCGGCAGGCCCGCTTCCAGTTCGGGCAGGCGGGCCTTGATGGCGTCCACGGTGGCGATCACGTTGGCGCCGGGCTGGCGCTGCACGTTGAGGATGATGGCCTGGCGCGTACCCTGCGCCGAGCCGGCCCAGGCGCCCAGTTCCACGTTTTCCGCGCTGTCGACCACTTGCGCCACGTCGGACAGGCGCACCGGGGCGCCGTTCTTGTACGTGAGGACCAGGTCTTTATAGTCCCTGGCTGTGACCAGCTGGTCGTTGGCGTTGATGGTATAGGCGCGCGTGGGGCCGTCGAAGCTGCCCTTGGCGCCATTGGAGTTGGCCGACGTGATGACGGTGCGCAGCGTATCGAGCCCCAGCCCGTACGACGCCAGCGCGTTGGTATCGGCCTGGATGCGCACGGCCGGACGCTGGCCGCCGGAGAGCGTCACCAGGCCCACGCCCGATACCTGGCTGATCTTGAGCGCCAGGCGGGTGTTGACGATGTTCTGCACTTCCGTCAGCGGCATGGTGTCGGACGTGATGGCCAGCGTGAGCACGGGCGCATCGGCCGGGTTGACCTTGGCATAGACCGGCGGCGCCGGCAAATCGGTGGGCAGCAGCGACGAGCCGGCGTTGATCGCGGCCTGCACTTCCTGCTCCGCCACTTCCAGCGTCTGGCCCAGGCCAAACTGCAGCGTGATGATGGACACGCCGGCGGCACTGGTGGAACTCATGCGCTGCAGGCCGGACATCTGGCCGAACTGGCGCTCGAGCGGCGCCGTCACGGTCTGGCCCAGCACTTCCGGGCTGCCGCCCGGGTACAGCGTCTGCACCTGGATGGTGGGGAAATCGACCTGCGGCAGCGCGGACAGCGGCAGGAACTTGAAGCCTACCAGGCCGGCGAGCACGATCGCCAGCATCAGCAGCGACGTCGCTACCGGACGCTGGATAAAGGGAGCGGATGGACTCATTATTGCGCCGCGCCTGGTGCGTTCTGCGCCTTGCGTTGGCGATGCTCGCCGGTGGCGCCTTCCTTGGCGCCCTCCTTACGGGCGCCGGCAGCACCGGGCAGCGTCACGTGCGCGCCTTCCTTCAGGCGGTCGGCGCCCTCGGTGATGACTTTTTCGCCGGCCTGCACGCCGCTGGCGATTTGCACCTTGTCCACCGTGGCTTCGCCGCGCGTGATGCTGCGCATGGTGACAGTCTTGTCTTCCTTGAGGATCCAGACGAAATCGCCCTTGGCGCCGTGGCGCACCGCGTTTACCGGCACCATGACGGCGTCCTTGACAGTGCGCAGCTCCAGGCGCACGTTGACGAACTGGCTCGGGAACAGCGTCGATTTGGCGTTGGCGAAGCGCGCCTTGGCCTTGACGGTGCCGGTCTGGGTGTCGACCTGGTTGTCCAGCGCGGCGAACTTGCCGCTGTCGAGGACATTGGTGCGGGTGCGGTCCAGCGCCACGGCCGGCAGCGCGGCGTTTTCGTTAATGCGCTGCATCAGGTTCGGCACGCTGTCCTGCGGGATCGAGAATTCCACGTCGATGGGCGACATTTGCGTGATCACCGCAATGCCGGTGGAGTCGCTCGACCCCACCAGGTTGCCGATATCGACCACGCGCAGACCCACCCGGCCCGTGATCGGCGCGATCACCTTGGTGTACCCGAGATTGAGCTTGGCCGTGCCTTCGGCCGCGCGGTCGGTCATGACCGTGCCTTCGAGCTGCTTGACCAGCGCCGCCTGCGTATCGACGTCCTGGCGCGCGATGGAGTCCTGTTTCAACAGGGTGTTGTAGCGCTCGAGCGTGAGCCTGGCGTTTTCCAGTTGCGCTTCGTCACGCTGACGCTGGCCGCTGGCCTGCAGCAGCGCCATTTCGAACTGGCGCGGGTCGATCTGCGCCAGCACCTGGCCGGCCTTGACCATCTGCCCTTCCTTGAACAGCACTTTTTGCAGGATGCCCGATACCTGCGGGCGCACCGTGGTGGTGGCCGCAGCAGTTACCGTGCCCAGCGCCTCGAGCGAGACCGGGATGTCGGCCTTTTCGGCCGTGGCCACGCCCACCGTGGTGGCGGCCATGTTGCGGCGATTTCCGCCGCCGGCACCGGGACCGCCGGGGCCAGGGCCACCGGGACCGCCGGGACCCGCCGCGCCGGGCGCACCGGCAACGGCAGCCGGCGGCAGATGCGTGAGATACCAGGCCAGCCCTCCCAACCCCGCCATTGCCGCCACAGCGATCACGCCGCCGACGATTTTCGAACGGCGGCTTTTGGGAGTGTTTGGATGCGAATTCGGCTTGACTGGTGTTTCCATTATTGTCCCTGTTGGTATGCTGGCTGGCCTGCGGCGAAGCGCCACGGCTCACGAATGCGTGGACTCTAGCACAAGGCCCCTGCCCTGTCAGTCGCCCACATGCAGTCGATACAAACTCGCTACAAAGTGATCGGAAAGCCGTGGACAATCAAGGACTTCGGCCACATGCCGTTCATCTGGCTTTACATTTCTTTACCGGCGTGACATCGGCCTGATACCGCCGCCGGGCACAATCGCCGGCATCGACAAGAATCGGGCAGCCACGCTGTAAAATAACTTGATGAATACCGCTCCGGCCAACCACAACCACCCCGCCAACAGAATCCTGCTGGTGGAGGACGATCCGCGCCTGGCGGACATGCTCACCGAATACCTCACCCAGGCCGGCTTCCACGTCACCCACGCGCCCAACGGGCGCGACGCCGTGGTGCTGATCGCCGCCGGCCAGGCCGACGCCGTGATCCTCGACCTGATGCTGCCCGATATGGATGGCCTGGATGTCTGCCGCCAGGCGCGCGCCGTCTCCGACGTACCGGTGCTGATGCTTACCGCGCGCGGCGACGCCATCGACCGCATCGTGGGACTGGAAATGGGCGCCGACGACTACCTGCCCAAGCCGTTCGAGCCGCGCGAACTGCTGGCGCGCCTGCGCGCCATCCTGCGCCGCCGCGTGGATCCGTCGGCTGCGCGCCACGACAATCAACGCGGCGGGCCGGCCCACGACAGCGACTTCCTGCGCTTCGGCCGCCTGGAAATCGATTCCGCGTCCCACTCGGCGCGGCTGGACGGCGTGCCGTGCGAACTGACCGCCTACCAGTTCGACCTGCTGCTGGTGCTGGCGCGCCATGCCGGCCGCGTGCTCTCGCGCGACAGCCTGATGGAATTGCTCAAGGGTGAGCCGATCGAAGCGTTCGACCGCTCGATCGACGTCCACATGTCGCGCATCCGCGCCGCCGTCGAAGACGATCCCAAAAAGCCGCGCCGCATCATCACCGTGCGCGGCGCCGGCTACCTGTTCGCCAAGGTGCAGGATTGAAGGCGTTTTTCGGCCGCCTGCAGCATGGTCTGCCGCGCCTGTACTTCACCTTTTACGTGGCGCTGCTGGTCGTGCTGCTGTTGTTTGCCATGGCCGTGCTGCAGTCCTGGGGCCGTTCGGGCGGGCCGCTGGAACGCTCCAACGCCACGCTGTCGCGCGTGATGATGAATGTGCTGGCCCCGGCCGACGCGCCGCGGGCCGTGCAGCAGGCAGCGTTGGCGCGGGTGGCCGAGGGTCTCGACGCCCACATGACGCTCTACACGCGCGACTGGCGGCCGCTGGCCGTGGTGGGCGACCTGATTCCGGCCCGGCACTGGCGCCAGCGCGGCATCAACGGCCCGCCGCCCGAATCGTATGTGCGCCTGCCAGATGGCCGCCGCCTGCTGTCGAGCGTGCCGCTGGGCTTCATCCGCCCCAAGGCGGCGCTGCAGAACACTATGCTGATGCTGGCCCTGGTGATCGGCGTGGCGGCGTTCCCGCTGGTGCGGCGCCTGACCAAGCGCCTGGAACGGCTGCAACAGGGCGTGGAATCGCTGGGCGCCGGCGACCTGACCGCGCGGGTCAAGGTGGAAGGCAACGACGAAGTGGCGCGCCTGGCGCAAAGCTTCAACCGCGCTGCGGACCAGATCGAGCAGCTGGTGGGCGCCCATAAAACGCTGCTGGCCAATGCGTCGCACGAGCTGCGCACGCCGCTGGCCCGCATCCGCCTGGCGCTGGAACTGGTCAAGGACAACGTGGATCCGAAGCGGCGCGCGGGCCTGGAACAGGATATCGCGGAGCTCAACGACCTGCTCGACGAAATCCTGCTGGCCAGCCGCCTCGGCGCGCTCACCGACACCACCCAGTACGAGGAACTCGACCTGCTGGCACTGGCGGCGGAAGAATGCGCGCGCTATGACGAAGCGCTGCTCGACGGCGCGTCGGCCATCCTGCAGGGCGATCCGCGCCTGCTGCGCCGGCTGCTGCGCAACCTGCTGGAGAACGCCTACCGCCACGGCGTGCCGCCGGTGCATGTGACGATCGCCACGTCCGCCGGCAAGGCAACGCTGCTGGTATGGGATGAAGGTCCGGGCATACCGGTGGAAGAATTCGAACGCGTGTTCGAACCGTTTTACCGCCGCCGCAACACCCGCGACAACAGCGGCGCGGGGTTGGGCCTGGCGCTGATCCGGCAAATCGCCCGCCGCCATGGCGGCGAAGCACAGTGCGTGGTGCGGGACGGCGGCGGCAGCTGCTTTGAAATTACGCTGCCGTCACCAATGTAGGCTGACCTCCGAGTCGTCATTCCCGCGCAGGCGGGATTCCAGTTTGCGGGCGGACCAACAACATTGGTTCCCCGCCTGCGCGGGGATGACGGAGCGAAAGTTCCGGGTAAAAGTTCTTACGGTACCTCGCACAGGCAGTGCGTAATTGCCGTAAATGGCTTGCGCGACGCCTTGATGTCGGCCAGCCATGCCAGGTCTTGCGCCACGCCGGCTACGGCGCCTGGCGGCAGACCGGTGGTGGCCGTCACGCCCAGGTTCAGCTGCGCCGATACCGATTTCGCCACCGTTTGCACAACCGCCTGCGCGGCGGAACCGCCCACCATTTCCAGCACCCGCTCGAACTTGCTCACTTCGCGCTCGATGTACACGATGCGGTACTCACCGAGCTTGGCGCGCTTGGCGGCCGATGCCAGGGCGTCGCCGTAGCTGCCCAGGGTATCGACCAGGCCGCGTTCCTTGGCCTGGGTGCCGGTCCAGACCCGGCCCTGCGCCACGGCATCGATTTTCTCGGGCGTGGTCTTGCGGGCACGGGCCGCGCGGGTGGTGAACTCCGCATAAATGTGATTGACGCTGCCCTGCATCACCTGCACGAAGCGCGGATCGAGCGGGCGCAACGGGTTGTACGCGTCGCCGAGCCACGTGGTGGGCTGGCCAGCGGTATGGATGCCCAGCTTGTCCACGACTTTTTCCGCCGTGGGTAAAATCGCAAACACGCCGATCGAACCGGTAATCGTGTTCGGCTCGGCAATCACTTCATCGGCCGACATCGAAATCCAGTAGCCTCCCGACGCCGCCACGTTCCCCATCGAGACCACCACCGGCTTGCCGGCAGCGCGCGTCAGTTCCAGCTCGCGGCGGATCAATTCGGAGGCAAAGGCGCTGCCGCCCGGCGAATCGACGCGCAATACCACGGCCTTGATGTTGTTGTCCTCGCGCGCGGCGCGGATCAGCTTGGACGTGGAATCGCCGCCGATGCTGCCCGGGCCGGCCGTGCCGTCGCTGATGCTGCCCTGGGCGATCACCACGCCGATGGCGTCGCCGGTGAGCGCATCGTGCTGGCGCGCCAGGTAGTCGTCAAAGCTCACCTGGCGGAAGCTCTTGCCTTCGTCATCGGGCGCGCCGCGCCTGGTCATCAGTGCGCGGATTTCATCGCGGGTTTTCAGTCCATCCACCATTTTGGCGGCCAGCGTGATTTTTGCCAGGTCGCCATTGAATTCCACCACCCTGGCCGGCAGGTCGTTGATGGTTTTCATGATCTGCCCCGACGGCAGCTTGCGCGCCTGCTCCACGTTGGCGGTGTAGTCGGCCCACAGCGCGTTGTTCAGGTAAGCGTCCGCCTCGGCCGCTGCCGGCGACGGGCCGTTGGCGATATACGGCTCGGCAAAGCTTTTATAGGTGCCCACTTTCATCAGGTTGACCGTCACGCCCAGCTTGTCGAGCGCATCGCGGTAGTAATTGCGGTAGCGGCCATAACCTTCGAGCAGCACCATGCCCATCGGGTGCATATACACCTCGTTGGCGTGAGCGGCCACCAGGTACTGGCGCTGGTCGAAGTTGGAGCCCCACGCCACCACCGGCTTGCCCGTCGCCTTGAAGCGGTCGATGGCCGACGCCACTTCGCGCAGCATGGCCGGGCCACCGCCCTGCATGTCGTCGGTAAGCAGCACTGCGCCACTGATGTCCGGGTCCTTGGCGGCAGCGGCAAGCACCTTGAGCACGTCGCGCAACTGCACCATGCGCACGACCTCGCCGCCCTGCACGCCGGTAATCAGCGCGTCGCGCGAACTGGTGCTCGACTGCTCCACCAGCTGGCCTTTCAGGTCCAGCACCAGCGTGGTTTTCGGCGCCAGCGGCTTGGCGCCGCCACCGAAAATGGCCACCGCCAGCAAAATCAGCAATGCCAGGAACAGCAGGTTGAGGACCGTGCGGCGGCCGGCGTCCAGCATGCGCCAGATAAAAGCAAGGCCGCTGCGGAGATAGGAAAACGGTGATCGGGCCATCAAGACTCCATGTGGTTACTAAGTTTACATTGCGTATTTACTATGATGATAGCGCATCCGGCGCCGCTTGCCGAGGCGTCGAGATCAGCAACAGCCCGGCAAACACCAGCGAGCCGTTGAGCACCAGCAGTTCCAGTCCCAAACGATAGTGTTCGAACAGCAATGCCTGGTTGACGTCCACAGCGTAGCAAATCGCGGGACCGGCCAGCGCCACCCACGGCACCAGCCGGTTGCGCACGCCGCGCCGCGTGAGCAACCCGAACGCAAACAGCCCCAGCAACGGGCCATACGTGTACCCGGTCAGCTTCAGCACCAGCCCCACCATGCTGGCGTTGTCGATCCATTTGAACAGCAGCACCAGCAGCAGGAACAGCGCGCCAAAACCGAGGTGCACGCGGTGGCGGATGCGCGTCCGGTCCGCCTCGCGCAACCCGGCACGCCGTTCGATGCCCAGAATGTCGAGGCTGAACGTGGCGGTGAGCGCGGTCAGCGCGCCGTCGGCACTGGGAAACAGCGCGGACACCAGGCCGATGAAGAAAATCAGTTGCAGCGCCGCGGGCATGTGGCCCATCACCACGGCCGGGAACAATTTATCGCCGGTGGCGGCGATCCCCACCGTGGGCGCGTACAGCGACAGCAAACCGCCGAGGAACATGAACAGCACCAGCACGGCGGTGAGGATCACGGTCAGCACCAGCATATTCTTCTGGGCATCGCGCAGGGTCTTGATCGAGATATTCTTTTGCATGGTTTCCTGGTCCATGCCCGTCATGGCCAGCACGATGAAAAAGCCGGCCAGCACCTGCTTCCAGAAATTGGCCGGGCTGTCGAGGTCGCTGGTGATCCAGCGCGTCAGGCCCGCGTCGTGCAGGCGCCCCAGGCTGGCCAGCGGCCCCAGGTCGAGCGCGTGCAGCAGCCAGCCGATACACGCCAGCATGCCCACCACCATGCCCGTGGTCTGCAGGGTATCGGTCCAGACGATGGTTTTCACGCCGCCTTCGTACGTGTACAGCAGGATCATCGCCAGGATCACCACCGTGGTCAGCCAGAACGGCACGCCCATGCTGTCGAGGATGGTAATTTGCAGGATATTGACGACCAGGTACAGCCGCGCCGATGCGCTGAGCAGCCGCGACAGGATGAAAAACGCGGCGCCGCTGCGGTAAGCGCCGGCGCCGAGCCGCACATCGAGGTAATGGTAAATCGAGGTCAGCTTCAGGCGGTAGTACAGCGGCAGCAGGATGAACCCCACGGCGATGTACCCTAGCACATAGCCGAGGATCACCTGCAGGTAGCCGAAACCGCCCGCCCCCACGGCGCCGGGCACGCTGATAAACGTCACACCCGACAGCGTGGTGCCCACCATGCCGAACGCCACCACCATCCAGTTGCTGCGCTTGTTACCGATGAAGAAGCTGGCATTGGTGGCGTTACGCGACGTCCGCCAGGCCACCACCAGCAGCAGGCCAAAATACGCAAACACCAGGCAGAACAGGGAAACGGCAGACATCGAAACACCCGGCAAAATTCAACAGGCCGACAATATACACTGCCGCCAGCCTGCCCGTACCCTGACGACCGCCGCCTAGAACTTGTAGGTAGCGCCCACGAAGTAGCGCCGTCCCGACCAGGCCAGTTCGTTACGCCGCGCAGTGGAACCGGAATTGAGGTATTGCGCCTCGTCGGTCAGGTTCTTGCCTTCCACCGCGATGGTCAGATTATCGGTCACGCGGTATTGCAGCTTGGCGTCGAGGAACCCCACCGCTTCGGCATACACGGGCAGCAGCGCGTTGGCGTCCACCGTACCCGTGTAATAGCTGTCGCGGTAGTTATAGGCCAGGCGCGCATTCCATTTGCCCAGGTCGTACCACACGCCCACGTTATAGCTGTTGCGCGACATGCCGGGATACGGCAGCACCGTGTTGTCCAGCGGGTTGAGCAGCTCCTTGCCGGTGGCGTACGAGAACGTCATGCGCGTGTAGTTGGCATCCAGGCCCAGGCCGCCGAACGCGCCGGGCAACATGGTCAGCGCCACCCGACCGGCCAGCTCCCAGCCCTTGGTGACGGCGCCCTCGCTGTTGATCGAGGTTTTCAGATCCCAGCGCTGGCCGTTGCCGAACACATCCACGTTGGGCAGGATCACATCGTTCTGGATATAGCTGCTGATGTCCTTGCGGAAGAACGCCAGCGACAACTGGGCGTCGCGCGACGGATACCATTCCACGCTCACGTCCTTGTTGGTAGCGCGGAACGGTTTCAGGTTCACGTTGCCGCCGGTGCAGTCGTCGGCGCTGCCGTCGCCGCCGTACTGCGACTGGCCGCTGTTGGCAATGCAGTTGACGGTGGGGGTCAGGCGGTCGATGAACGGCCGCGCCATCACCTTGCCCCAGCCCACGCGCGCCACCAGCGTGTTCGGCACGAACCATGCGGCCAGGTTAAAGCTCGGCAGCGTGTCGCTGTACTTGTTGCGCACCGTGACGATGTCGTTGGCCAGCACCGTTTCCACCCGGGCGCCGGTGCTGGTGTTGGTCGAATACGCGCGGTACGAGCGCAGGCCGGTGGCGCGGGTTTCAGTGCCGGCGTAACGCAGGCCGATGTTGCCGTCGAGCGCCACGCCATAGAACTCGTGTTCGAAGTCGGCGCGCACGTAGAACGCCTTGATTTTCTCTTCGACCGCAAACTGCGGCGGCATGGCATACATCTTGCCGTCGCTGCCGATCGATTCGCGCAGCAGATCGTGGTTGTAGCGGCTGAGGTCGAAGTACTGGGCCGAGTTGGCAAAGCTCGGTGCGGTCCAGCCGCTGGGATAGCCGGACAGGCCGTCGTAGCCGTTCAGGAAAGAACCGGGCGTGCCGGTGCGGATCGCATCGACCAGCTGCTGCATTTGCGTGGCGTTCACGTAGCGCGTGCTGTTGTTGGCGGTAAGGCCGCTGCCGTACACGGTATTGCCGCCATTGCGCAGCACGCCCGACGTGTTGAGCGGATCGAGAATGATTTCGTGCCGCACTTCCGGACTGCGCACGACGATGTCGTCGGCAGTGGTGGCAGGGTCGCCAGAATTGGCCAGGTAGCCGGTCCAGCGGTATTGCTCCGACGTCGATTTGCGGCCCTGGCCGCCGAAGTGCAAGGTGGTGAGGAATGGCGTATCGGGCCGGTACTTGAGGTCGAGCTTGACCTGGTCTTCGCCGTTGTCGGTAAACGATGGCTGGTATTGCGACGTGATGCGGGTGTAAATCGCGCTGTTGTTCGGGTCGTACCCGGCCGGGAACACGAACTTGGGCAAGCCCTGGCTGTCGAAATTCACCCGCAGGCCCGGAATGTTCGCTTCCATGACGATGTTGTTGGTGTTGAGTTCGTAGTACGAGCTGGTCTTGGCCACCAGGCCTTCGGCAGTCCAGGCGCCGCTTTTCCAGTTGAAGCCGCCCGAGCGGTAGTCGGACTTGATGTTCAGCGCAAAGTCGCGCGCGGCCGTGCTGAAGTTGTACGACGCGCCCTCGCCCGGCACATTCTGGCACGTGCCAGACAGGAACGATGTCATCACGTGGTTGGTGAAGGTCATGCCGGCCGGCGTCACGCCCGCTGCCGGTTCCGCGCACGACGCGGTGGGCGTGGTCAGCGGTGCACCGTTGGCGCCGTAGACCGGCGCCACGCCCGACGTGGAAAACCGCTTGATCGAGCCGAAGTCGGTCACGTAGTTGCGGTCGTTGAGCATCTGCTTCTGGTTGTTCTTGTTGTAGCGGCCCCAGACGTTCAGGTTGTTATCGATCTTGTACTGCGCGGTCAGCTCCGCGCTGGAGCGGTTGTGGTCGCGGGTCCAGATGCCGTAGCGCGGCACGCCGGGCGAATAGTCGTACCACTGGCTGTCGCACGCGGTCTTGTCGGCGCCGGCCAGTGCGGCGCAACCGTCCTTGGCCGTAACGGCGGCCGCGCGCGGATTGAGGCTGGTGTTGGTCTTGTCCGGCGATTGATCCCAGTCGCGGAAATAGCGCCAGTTACTGTTACGCACGTAATCGTTTTGGGTGTACACCTTGTCGTACACCAGGTTGGCCATCAGGCCCAGCCGGCCATCGAAAAATTTATCGGCCAGCAGCACGCTGCCACGCGGCTGGGCGCCGCCGCGGCTGGTGCTTTGCTCGCCTTCAAGCTTGACCACCGCCATCCGTTCCTTGAAGTCGAGCGGCATATTGGTCTTGATGCTGACGGTGCCGCCGATGCCGCCTTCGGTCTGGTCGGCGGTGACGCCCTTGAACACGTCGATCGACTTGATCAGCTCGGCCGGCAGCTCGCGCAACTCGGCGCCGCGCCCGGCCGTGCCGTTGGTGCTGAGCACCGACAGGCCGTTGATTTCGATGCGATTGAGGTTGGCTTCCACGCCACGGATATTGACTTGCGAGCCTTCGCCGAAGTCGCGCGACAGCTGCACCCCGGTCACGCGCGACAGCGCTTCACCCACGTTTTTATCTGGGAATTCGCCGATGTCTTCGGCAACGATGGAATCGACCACGGTGGAGGCGTTCTTCTTGCGGTCGATGGCGGACGCCACCGATTGGCGGGTGCCGGAGACCACGACCACGTTGGCCGGCTCGGCATCGGTGGTAGTGGTCGACTGTGCGAACACGGCCGGCGCGGCCAGCAGCGCGAAGGCGCCGGCAACAGCGCCGGCAATGACGGTCGGGGTAAGGCGGGAAGGAATGGCGTGGCAATGCGCGGAACGATGCAAAGGCATGATGTCTCCCAATATTGATATTGTTGTGGTATTGACCTGCCTTCTTATGTTAGGAGAAGAAACTTTCTAAAAATGAAAACGGATTCAAACACTCATGGACGTGACTGTTTACAAAGTGCGTCGTTGGGGGCATGCAACATGAAATGCGCCGGCCGCCAGAGCGCTTTGGTGTTATCCTATTTTTAGGTATGACAAGTTACCAATATAGATACCGTGACAATTCGATAGAATCGCGCGGATTTCGTCGATTCTCTTTCCTTGTGGCCCTATCCTGCGGATGTGAGTATTTCCACAAGGCTAAAAAATCGCTAATATAGCCATGAAAAGCGGGCCCCGTTGGTCCGCTTTTCTTACAATCGAAGCAACGCGTTGGAAATACAATGACTTTAGAAAAGACTGGGGAATGGCATCTGGCCTCCGGAACCTGGCTGGTGCAGGATCTTGCCGATCGCAACCACGGTCCGCAACTGGTGCGCACCCGGCTCGGGCATGACATTTCTCCGGAGCTGCAGGCGGCCGATATCGCCAGCCTGATGCAACTGCGCGCCGCCTCCGGCTCCGCAGCACGCTATCCCGCCGAATTCCAGCACTCGCCCGCTACCGGCGCGCCGTTGCCCGCGCCGGCCAGCGTGGCGCGGCCGTGGATCCCGCCGTCCGGCGCCAAGGCCGTGCGCGACGTCACGCAGGGCGACGTGGTCGGCTTGCGCCAGACCGCCGCGCCGCTACATCTGCAAAACAAGGCCAGCTACCACGCCGAGAGCGAGCCGAGCGCCAGGATCAGGCTGCCGCCCAGTGGCGATTATCAATTCTTGTCGGCCCGCTTCGGCACCCACGCCAATGGTCTGCTGGCGCTGAACCCGGAAAAAGGCAGCCTGTTCGCCTGGCTGCCGGCCAGCGCGCGCTGGGCGCCGTTGCATGGCGTGGGCGACGTCTTCCTGGCGGAGTCCAGCCTGCCCTACGCAGCCTGGCGCGCAGAACTGCACCACGACTTCAACAGCCGACTGTTTGTTGCCACCGATGCCGGCCTGGCCTGCGTCACGCCCGACCTGGCGGCGCTGCAATACGAGATCAGCTACACCGGCAGCGGCCCCGTGGTGGGGGCGCCGCTGGTGTTCCAGGGACTGGTGTGGGCGCCGGTGCAGCAAGGCATCGGTCAGGTGACGCTGGTGTGCGTGGAGGCCAATGGCCAGCCCGGCGCCGCCGTGCAACTGGCCGACGTGCCGCCGCTGCACGGCATCGGTGCGCCGGTCGGTTACGGCCGCACTGCCGTCTGGCCGTGCGCGGCCGGCCAGCTGGTATTACAGCGCAAGCCCGATGGCAGCTTCGCCAGCCAATTCCTGCCGTGGCCTGCTGGCATGGCGCCGCAGTTCGCGTTCGGTAGCCCGTACCTGGCCAAGGACGGCGACCTGTGGCAGCTGTGCTTTGACAGCATCCAGCATACGTATGCATACGTGGCGCTGGGCAAGCAACAGGCCGAGATTCAACCGGCGCAGGGGCCGCGTCTCGGTTCGGGCGCAATGAACTATCGCTTCGCCACCCGCCACCACCAGGCGCCATGGACCGAACCCGAACACGGCGACGACGGCGCCACCAGCGACATGGTGATCCCGTTGCTGGAAGTGGGACCGCACAGCACGATCGGCGTCAAGCTGACCAGCACGCTGGCGGTGGCCGACACGCTGGCATCGACCGAGCGCCTGCGCGTCCAGCTGGTGTGGGACGACAACGACAGCGACACCACGTTCAACACCAGCGTGCTGCCGCAGCCTTGGGCGTTGCGCCTGTTTACGTACGACGGCAAGGTATGGGCTTATCACCCTGAACTCAAAGAAATTCTCGGCTGGAACCTTACCGCATGAACACCACCCGACTGTTGACCTCTGCAGCGCTGCTGCTGGCGCTGGCGCCGGCCCATGCCGCCATCCAGCAAGCCTTCCTGGTGCAAAACTCGGGCTGGATGGAACCGTTTTATGTCGATGGCGCGTCGCAGTTAAAACCGCTGGTGGCGGCCGTGGCGCAAGCGGCAGCCGACGCGGACGACACCGTGCACACGCTGGCGTTCAGCCAGGGCACGGTGGGCAACGAGTCGCCGCGCCTGCTGGGCAGCGCCAAGGGTGCGGCCGGCGTCGCGCAACTGCTGGCGCCGCTCACTTTGGCGCGCAAGAGCACGGCGCCGGGCGCGGCACTGGCCGACACCGATTTCCAGGAAGCGGTGACCAAGACCATCACCGGCTCATTCAAGGCGGCGCCCGGCATCGTCTGGATTTTTACCAATAACAAGAACAGCCCCGGCAACGATCCGGCCACCGCTGCGCGCAACCGCGAGTTTTATCGTTTGCTGCACCTGGAACCGTCGATCACCAAGACCGTGGTGTTTCCGCTCAAGATGCCCGTGCAGGGCAAGCTCTACTCTGCCCGCGGCTTGATGGTGTACGCGCTGGCCTACGGCCAGCCGGCAGCCGACGCCCTCACCCGCATCCTCGCCAATGGCCGCCTGCAGCAAGTACTGACGCGCCCGCCCGTGCGCCTGAAACCGGTGGACCAGGACGCGCTGCGCATCGTGCCCGAGCGTTTGCTGGACGCACCCAATATGCGCGCCAGCCTGGGCAGCGACGGCCGCACGCTGGTACTCGACGTCGATGCCGCCGCGCTGGCGCCCACCGTGCGCCTGAAGGCCACGCTGCAAAACCAGTTTTATCCTTACGCGATTGCCCACGGCGAAGTGGCGGCCACGCTTGCGGCCGGCCAGCACAGTCTGCCGGTGCAGGTGGCGCCCGCGGTCATCAACCACCTGGCGCCGGGGGCGCGCCAGGCCGTGGACGTGCAGTTCCGGCTGCCGGTCGAGCAGGTGCCGTCGCCATGGTCGAGCCAGGCAATTGCGGCGATGGGCAAGCAGGTGCTGCTGCCGCTGCGCGTCACGCTGAGCCTGGATCGCCAGAAGCTGGCATTGCCGCCAACATTCAACGCCGAGATGCAGGCCCTGTTCCCCGGCGATCCGATCTCCGAAGTGCTGCTGCCGCCCGACAGCGTGCACAGCTCGCGTGCAGAGATACCGCTGCTCGTGCGCGTGCAATATCCGCTGCTGCCGGTCCTGGTGATGGTGGGCGGCGTGCTGGCGGTGCTGGGCGGCGGCGCGCTGTTTGCCGTGCTGGCCACGCGCAGCAAGCGCTACCCGGTGCAGGTCGATGGCGCGCTGCGCCACGTGGTGATCCAGCCGTTTAAAACGGTGGTCGTGCGCGATACCGAAGGCGAAGTGGTCGGTGAACTGCGGCGCGGCCTCGGCAAGCCGGTGGTGGCCCGCGTGGCCGACGGTCATACCCTGCGCCTGGCCTGATTTCTTTTAATTTATTTCCCCTTATTTGCTCAGGAGGCAAACCAGATGGCCCAGGATACCAAAGACAACTCCGGATTTGCATTACCCAACCCGGATGCGGCCAAAACCACGCCACCGGCCGACCCGGCAGCTGCCACCACGACCGGGACCGTGAGCGACGTGCCGGCGCTGCCAGGCGCGGCCGATACGTCGTCGCGCGACCTGCTGGTGGGCGGCGGCATCCTGCTGGTGCTGTTCATCGCCTTCTTCTTTGCCAAGAATGCTTACGCCAACAACCTCGTGGTCAAGCGCGTGCCGCCCAACAAAGCCAACGCTGCCGGCTGGTGGCTGTTCATCTTCCTGGCCAGCCTGTCCACCGGCGTGGTGCTCGCTGCCGTCAATGCCGCCAAGTTTTTGGCGCCGCTGATCATCGGCCCGATCATCGCGGTCGGCCTGCTGGCGCTGATACTGACCTTTGTGTCGGGCCGCAAATAAAACCCTGAAAGTCGAACATGGATAATGTGAACCCAACACCAGGCGCGCCCGAGCGCAAACCGGAACAGACCATCGAGCTGCGCCCCACGCTGTTTATCGGCATCGGCGGCACCGGCATGGAAGTGCTGATGCGGGTGCGGCGCCGCATCCTCAACACCATGTGGGGCGGCAATGGCGCGCGCACCCGGGTGGAGAGCCTGGTGGAGTTTCCGGTCGCCCAGTTCATCCAGTTCGACCTCGACACGGGCGCGGTGATCGACAGCGGCCGCGCCCAGGCCGACGATTTGCAGTTCGACCAGGTGAAATTCACCGACGAAGACAAGATCGTCGAGCCGTTCGACATGGACAAGTACAGCCGCGACGACGACGCGCTCGAACGCTATCCGCACATCAAGGCCTGGCTGTCGCTCACACCGAAGAAAATCCGCGAACTGGGCATCGACCCCAGCAAGGGCGCCGGCCAGATCCGCGCCGTCTCGCGCCTGTACCTGTTCGACAAATATGCCAAGGTGCGCGACAAGATCCGCCTGAAACTGAAAACCCTGAAAGCGAGCCTGTCGCACGAGCAGCAGCTGAGCCAGCTGGGCCTGAAAATGGAAACCAGCAAGTTCCGCATCGTGGTGGTGGGCTCGGTGGCTGGCGGCACCGGCTCCGGCGCCTTCCTCGACATGGGCTTGCTGTCGCGCTGGCTGGCCAAGAACGAAGTGGGCCAGGCCGACGTGGAACTGATGCTGTTCCTGCCTACCGGCTACTCGGGCGCCAACAAGGAACGCACCGAAGCCAACGGCTACGCGGCGCTGATGGAACTGGAATCGGCCATGCTCGGCAACAAGGGCTACGTGGGCCGCTGGGATGCGTACGACCAGCCCGAACTGCCGCGCGAGCCGTACAACGAGGTGTACCTGATCGATTCCGGCAACCTGGCCCAGCAGCACACCAAGGATATCAAGGACGTCTACCACATGGTGGCCGACGCCCTGTTTGAAGACTTCGCTTCCGGCGACTTCGCGCGCCGCAAGCGTTCGGTGGCCGTCAACCAGGCGCAGCACAAAAACTTCCTGTTCGATGCGCTGGTGCCCAAGGCGCGCTTCGCCGACATGCGCCTGTCGTACGCCAAGCGCTATTCGGCCTTCGGTCAGGCCACGCTCGACACGCGCCAGGAAGCGCGCCACGACGAGCAGGCCCACCGCTGGGCCGGCGCCATGCTCAAGGCGTTCTTCGGCGTGGGCGGCAATGACCTGGCCATCAACCGCGCCACCGACAAGCAGCGCGACGACTTCATGGCCGCGCAAATGGCCTTGCGGCCGTTCACGTTCAGCGACTTCCCCGAGTTTTCCGACCGCGGCGTGGAACTGAAACGCTCGAACGGCGACTTCCTCGACTACCAGATCGTCGAAGACCTGCTGCAGGATAAAAGCGGCCTGCTGCTGGCCGGCGTGGAACAGCGCGTCAACGGCCGCATCGACGCCATCCGCAGCGGTTTCGACCGCAAGGAGTGGCCTGCGCAAGTGCGCGACGCCGTCAAGCTGCTGGAGCGCGATGCCGTGCGCGACCAGGATTCCACCGCTGACACCACCGAAGACCGCGTGGCCAAGCGCCGCCGCGAGCTGCTGGAAAAAATCAAGGGCGGCGTGCGCGACCAGCTGTACGCCTACCTCGACAACAAGGAATTCGGCGGCCTCGAATACGTGCTGTCGCTGGTCGAGCAAATCAAGGACCGCCTGGAGGCGCCGGGCTCGGGACTGATGCCGGCGCTGGCCGTGAATGCCGAGCGCTACCGCGAAATCAAGGAAGCGGTGCGCACCCGCGAATACGAGCGCCTGCTGACCAACCTCGAACAAACCAAAGGCGGCCTGTTCGGCGGCGGCGAAAAGCAGGCCGTGGCCGTGATGGACCACCTGCGCACGGAAATTGCCAACGCGCTCAAATTCCACCTGCGCGCCAAGGCGGCCGACGAAGCCGTGGTCTTGATGCACGACCTGTCCAACTGGCTTGGCCGCAAGACCGGTGTCGACGCCCAGGGCCGCGCCGTCTGGAGTGGCCTGGTCGGTGAACTGCAGGCGGGCCGCGAAGCCGTGCTCGACATGCTGGCGCAGCTGCACACCGCCAACACCATCCTGCAACAGGACTTGAACAGCGACCACGCCACCCTGATCGCCATCCACAGCAACGTGCCGAACCAGCCGCTGCCGGGCGCACTGCAACTGCGCGAATGGGCCGACGAAGCGTTCCGCGACCTGGGCGGCTCCAAGACCCTGTTCCCGATGCTGGCCGACGCCGGCGAGCGCGCCACCATCCTGGTCAAGGTCAAACGCATGGCCGAACGCCAGTTGTCGCTGGCCGCAGCGGTCGACGGCGACGTGCAACGTACCGATCCGCTGATCGAGGCGCTGGACCAGATGTCTGTGACGGAACGGCTTGACCGCTTCCGCAAGCTGCTGGCGTGCGCCATGCCGTGGATCGACGCCAACCTGTCGGGCGACTTCACGGTGAAAGCCGACCAGTTCAAGTGCTTTATCGGCGTGGCCAATGCCGACGTGTTCGAGCGCAAGTTCAAGGCCGAGCTCGAAGCGTGCGTGCCCACCCAGGCCGGCATCACGGCGGCCCAGTTGTCCATCGTGGAGACCGGCATGCCGGGCCGCGCCGTGTGCTACTGCGAACTGTCGGGCGTGCCGATGACGGTGCTGCGCGGGCTGGAAGGCTGGCGCACCAGCTACCGCAAGGAAGCGGAAAAAAGCCCTACCCACACGCACATCGATTCCACCCAGTTTACCCACCCGATCACGCCCACCACGGACGAACTGAACCGCCTGGCCGAAGACTTCAAACAGTTCCTGCTGGCCGTGATGCTGGGCGTGCTCACGCGTTCCAATCAGCGCATCGTGCCGCCGGGCCAGTACCAGTTTGCCGTCGCGCGCGGCGACCTGCGCCGCATCGGAAACGAACGGGCCATCCGCCAGAACGGTTTGCCGGCCAATTACCGCGAAGCGATCGTGGCGCGCGTGCAGGAGCGTCTGTCCGAACTGGACGGCCCGCAAACGGTGGCGCTGGCGGCGCTGGCCGGCTATTACGAAACCGCCGTCTACACGCCCAAACTGGTGGACAACGCCACCGGTGCGCAGGATGTGCGCAAGGGCTTTGCCAGCGCGCTGGCCGGCGAAATCCAGCGCGAGTTGCATGACAAGGCCCTGCGCAAGGGTCTCGGCGGCAGCGAGATCAAGCGCCACGACGAACGCCTGCTCGACCTGCTGAAAAGCTGGGCCAGCGTGGTGCCCGACTCCGACGAGGATGCCTACGACTGGGAAGTGCGCGAACCGGGAGAAGACGGCTTGCCGCGCCTGAAGTACACGCTCAAGCCGGAGGTGCTCACACCCGGCACCATCGATGCGCTGCTCGGTGGCGCGCCGGCGGCAACACCGGGGCTTGCCTCGGCGCCACCCGCGTTCGCACCGCCACCGCTAGGCGGCGTGCCGCCGCTGGTGCCCGAGCATCAATACCACCTGGGCGTGAACGGCCAGCAATTTGGCCCGTACACCGCACAGCAGGTGGTGCAGATGGCGCTGAATAACCAGATCGCTCCGGCCCAGACCAAGGTCTGGCGCCAGGGGCTGGCAGCGTGGGTCGACTTGCAGCAACTGCCGGAACTGATGCAGTTGCTGCCGGCCGCCGCCCCGCCGCTGGCGCCACCACCGCTGATGCCGCCACCGTTGGCTTGAGGATAAGTAACAATGAATTGCAAGAGTTGTCACAAGCCTTTGTTTACGCTGGTACCGTACTGCCCGTTTTGCGGCGTGGCGGTAACGGCGACTGCTGCGCCGGCCTCTGCAGCGGCAGCGGCTGCTGTAACGCCCCCGCCGGCGCCAGCCGACACACCGGCGCCGGTTGCCAGGCCAGCGCCCGTTTCCACTGCGAAGGCGGCCCCTGCGCCCGCCGCCGCGCCGGTCCAGCCAGCGCCAGCTGCAACAAAACCGGCTCCGACCGCCGCCAAGCCGGCAGCGGCCGCCAGCGCGGCCAAAGCAGCGACCGGCAAAACCAGCGGCCAGCCTCCGGGCAATAGTCCGCCATCAGCCAAGCCGCCGCGCAAACGCAGCTGGGTCCAGATCGCCCTGATCCTGGTGGGGCTGCTGTTCGTGCTGTCGTGGTTTGGCAAGAGTCCATCGAAAGACAAGCTCGCCTGCGAAACTGCGCTGACCCAGGGCAACAAGCTGCTGGCAGCCGGCGACCTGGCCGGCGCCAGCGCCCAGAGCGTGCATGCGAATGTCAGTTGCAGCGGCGCCATGCGCAGCAAGGCCGAGGCGCTGCAGGCAGCCGTGCTCAAGGCCGAGAACTCGGGCTCATCGTGTTCTCGGGCGCTGAAAGCCATCGACGGCCAGCTCGACAACTTCCAGCTGGGCAGCGCCCGCAGCCGGCTCGACAAGCTGAACCAGCGTTGCGCGGCCGACGCCACGGCCAGGAAGCTGCGTCAACGCCTGACCACGGCACAAGCCGTGGCCAACACCGCCACCGATGCGGTGCGCCGCGCCCTGTCGCAGCGCGACGCCAACGCCGCCGGCAAGGCGATCGACCGCCTGGCCGGCCTGAACCGCGATTCGGACGACCTGGCCGGTTTCCGCGCCGCGCTGGCCACCTTGCAGGCCGAACAGGCCGCCGCCAGGCAGACCGCCGCCACGCCACCGGCGGCGACGTCCGCGCCGGCGCCAGTCATCACAGCGCCGGCCGCGGTGCAACGCCAGCCGGCAGCAGCGGCAATTCCGGCAACTCCGGCCGTCAAGCCGGAAGTGCATAACGCCAAGGCGGAAATGGCGGTCAGCTTTATCCAGGATGCCGAAACGGCGCTGTCGCAAGGCCGCTTTGACGCCGCCCGCACCTACCTCGACAGCGCGCGCCGCATGGATCCGAACAGCCCGCGCCTCGACGCCATGGCGCGCCAGATCCGCGAGCGCGAACGCCAGCTGATGCAGCAGGAAACCACGATCCGCTAACCTTTTACCGCCACAGGAAATACCATGAAAACCAACGCCTCGTCCAAAGTTGTCGCCTCGCTGTTGCTGGCCAGCCTGGTGGCCGGTTGCGCCAATATGCCGCAGCAAAACGGCGGCGCCCAGAACCGCCAGGCCAACAACCAGCAAGGCCAGCCGGCGCAGGACGACCCGTGCAGCGTCGGTAGCACCGCCGTGGCCGGCGCTGCCATGGGCGCCGTGCTCGGCGCGCTGATCAACGGCAAGAAAGGCGCGGTACAAGGCGCGGCGCTGGGCGGCGTGGTGGGTGCGCTCGGCTGCGTGGCCGTCAACTCCAATTCGCGCCAGACCAAGACCGCCGCCCAGGCCGACCGCGACTACGTCAAGGCGCGTGGCGCCCTGCCGCGCGATCCGCAGGTGGTGTCGTACGTGCCGCAGATGTCGAACAACGTGATCAAGCGCGGCTCGCCGATGGTGATCAAGAGCACGGTGGAACTGGTGAACGGCAGCGTCACGCCGATCACCGAGGTGCGCGAAGAAATGGTCGTGTTCGACACCCACGGCGAACAAATCCGCAGCAAGGACAAGCCGCTGGTCAACAGCAGTGGCGGCCGCTTTGAAAACAGTTTCGAACTGAGCCTGCCGCAACAGGCGCCGCAGGGCGTATACACGATCAAGACCAATTTGTATGTGAACGGCAAGCTGATGGCCAAACGCGATATGTCGACGCAGCTGGTGATGCGCGACGCGGAGGGCGCGACCGGCGTGGCACTGGCGGCGCGGTAGCCCGCGGCCAGGCCAGGCGCTTAACCCGCACGGCCAGGCCGGGGTCGGACCCCGTACGGGGTCCGACCCCATGCGGTGCAGCATGCATTGCGGCGACGGGATTGCCGGGTTGGACGCCTACATCCGATCCAGCAACTGCTGCTCCGCCCGCTCACTGAGCACCAGGATCAGCTTCAGCCGCGCCCGCGTCATGCCCACGAACAGCTTGCGCAGCACGCGTTCGTCGATCCGTTCGAAATCGATCTCGGTAAAAATAATCGCCGGCGCCGACTGGCCCTTGAAGCGGTACACGGTTTCCGCCAGCAGCCCGCCGGGCCGGTATTCCGGCGTGCCGAATAAATCGTACTCTCCCGTGAACGATTTCAGCGTGTGCGCATCGCTCAGCTGATCCATGTGCAGGATCACCGACTTGTCGCGGCCGCGGAACGAGGCAATCGCGATGTCGTGGCGGGCGAAGCCCGCTGCCAGGCAGCTGGTGACGGCGCGCCGGGTTTGCGCCAGCATGGCGTCGGTGTCGCCGTCGGGATAGGTCAGTTCCTCGATGTCGGCGCCGCGGAACGGGCTGCCCGCCTCCACCGGCGTGCGCATCGCGCCGATGGACGTCAGCATATCGACGATCTGGCGCGGGCTGCGGTAGTTGGTGTCGGAGTGCAGCGTCACCCAGCCCGGCAGCGGCACCGGCTCGCGGCCGTACAGGTTCTGGTTCGGGTCTTCCAGCCAGATGGCGCGGCCTTCGGGTTTCAGCATGCGCAGCACGATGTCGCGCCAGGCCGGCGAAAAATCCTGTCCTTCGTCGACGATCACCACGTCGTACCGCCAGTCGGCCGGCAACTCCGAGCCCGTCATCTGCGCTTCGATGTTTTCCCACACGTCGGGCGCGGCGTAGTTGGGCGTGACGCCTTGCGCGCGCGCGAACGCATCGCTGAGCATGTGGAACGACGTCACGCGGCCGCCGGCCGGCACCAGCTTGTCGATATGGTCCGATAACGGCCGGTTGTAGCACACGTACAGCGGCGTCAGGCCCGCTTCGATGGCGTCGCTGTATTCGGCCAGCGCCAGCTGGGTCTTGCCGCTGCCGGCCGTGCCCATCACGTGCAGGCGGAACGGCGAAAAGTCGAGGCGCCGGGCCCACGTGGACAGGCCGCCCGACAGCCGCGCGACCAGGCCGGCGGCATTGCCGATCATCGAGCTGGGATCGGGGCGCAGGCTGAGCATGTTGGACAGGAAGCGCGTGACCTTGTCGAACTTGTCGCCGGGCTGGGCGCCGTCGATCGGCAAGGTTTCGCGGATGACCTGCGCCAGCCGGCCCTTGTTGCTGGCGTCGATGATGTGGCGCGGGTCGATGCCGGCCAGATTCGGGTTGCGCACCGTGTAGTCCGGGCAGTACAGCAGGTAATCGATGGACAGCTCGCTGCCGAAGCGCTCGGTCAGTCCCTTGATCGACCGCAGGATGTGGTTGGCCACCTTGCGCGGCTTGCCTTCGTAGTTGCGCACCAGGCCGTCCGGCGTCTCGCTGAGGAAGCCGGACTTTTGCTCGATCAGCAGTACCCGGCCGTTGGGCGCCACCAGGATGAAGTCGATCTCGCCGTACACCGAGTAGCCCTTTTCCACGTTGGTCCAGTGGACGCCGTGGTACACGCGGTAGGGCAAATCGGCCAGCGTGGCCTCGAGGTACGACAGGGTTTCGATTTCACGCGCGGCAGTGCCGGTGACGGTCATTTCCTGCCAGCCGGTCGGGTGGATGTGGGCCATGGTGGGAGCGGTGTAGGGAAAAACTTATTGTATGCCAGCCCATGGCTGGCAGCGGTCCGCTCCCCTGCAAAAAATCTGCCCTATCAGTGCGCTGCCACACGCGCGCGCTTCTCCGCTCCCGCCGCCACCGGCCTGGGATCGCGCGCATCGAGCCTGCCGCTCAGCACGGTCAAGCCGAATGCACCGAGCACCACCAGTGCGCCGATCCACCCCGTGTGCACCAGACCGACGTGCTCGACGATCAAACCACCGCCCCACGCGCCGCCGGCAATGCCCACGTTGAACGCGGCAATGTTCAGGCCCGATGCCACATCGACTGCACGCGGCGTGTAGTGCTCGGCCTGCTGCACGACATACACCTGCAAGCCAGCCACGTTACCGAACGCAAACGCGCCCCATACCAGCACCGTCACCAGCATCAACCATTTGAATGGCGCCACGAAGGTCACAGCCAGCAGCACCAGCGCCAGGCCGAGGAAGATGATCTTCAACGCACCCACCGAGCCACGGCTGTCAGCCAGCTTGCCGCCCCAGATATTGCCGACGGCAACCGACACGCCGTACACCAGCATCACCAGCCCCACCGCGCTGGCCGTAAAGCCCGAGATATCCTGCAACAGCGGCGCCAGGAACGTAAACGCCGTGAAGCTGCCGCCGTAGCCCACGGCCGTCATCGCGTACACCAGCAACAGGCGCGGCTCGCCCAACACTTTCACCTGCTGCAGCAGCGACGCCGGTGCGCTGTGGGCGATATTTTTCGGCACGAACAGCAAGCTGCCCACGAACGCCACCACGCCCAGCGCGGACACGGCGAGGAACGTCTCGCGCCAGCCGAAGTGCTGGCCGATAAAGGTGCCGAGCGGCACGCCCGTCACCAGCGCCACGGTCAGCCCGGTGAACATGATGGCGATCGCGCTGGCCGCTTTTTCCTTCGGCACCAGCGACGTGGCAATGGTGGAGCCGATCGAGAAGAACACGCCGTGCGCCAGGCCGGTGAGTATCCGTGCGACCACCAGCGACGTGTAGCCGGGCGCCTGCCAGGCCAGCAAGTTACCAAGCGTAAACAACACCATCAGCGACAGTAGCAGCGCCTTGCGCGGCAGCTTGCCGGTCAGCGCGGTGAGGACCGGGGCGCCGATGGCAACACCGAGCGCATACAGGCTCACCAGCAGCCCGGCCGATGGCAGGTTCACGCCGAGATCGGCGGCAATCGTGGGTAGCAGGCCGACAATGACAAATTCGGTGGTGCCGATGGCAAACGCGCTGATGGTCAGCGCAAGCAGGGCAATAGGCATGACATAACTCCGGAAAAGTGAATGCCATCCAGTATCCCGAATTTGTTTAGTGCGAAAAAGATCGATAACGGCACAATATATTTGCCTACAAAGCAAATATCAGGAAAATTTACGTGTTTTTACGCATTCAACACTGGACTTTTGAGGTGTACTTGTCAGATGTCATACAAGTATAATGAGAATCATTATCAACAATCATCCATTTGATCAATGTCCCAGACCAGCCGTTCCACCTCCGCCAGCGCGCCTGCGCGTACCTTGCTTGCCCAACTGTGCTCGCTGATCGTCTGTTCCGGCGCGCTGCTCGCCAACGCCCAGGCGGAAAACACGCCGGCCGTTGCCGACGCCAGTGCAGCGGAAGTTACGGAAGTTGCCGCAGCCGCGCCGCAGGTGGTGGAAATCACCGGCGCCCGCAGCGACGAAGGCGGCTTTGCCGCGCGCCGCGCCGGATCCAGCACCAAGTCCGACCTGTCGTTGCTGGAAACGCCGCAATCGGTCACCGTGCTCACCCGCGATCTGCTCGATGCGCGCGCCGTCACCACGCTGAACGAAGCGCTGCAGACCAGCGCCGGCGTGGCATCGGGCAGCTGGGGCCGTCGCGGCTGGGACGATTTTATTATTCGCGGCCAGCGCGCGTCCGAGTCGCTGTACATCGACGGCCTGAAGCGCGGCCAGAACCAGTACGTGGGCCAGGACGTGTTTGGTGTCGAACGCATCGAAATCCTCAAGGGGCCGGCATCGATCAACTTCGGCATGGTGCAGCCGGGCGGACTGGTCAACATGGTCAGCAAGCGCCCGCGCGCGGAAAGCTTCAACACCATCGGCGCCACCTACGGCAGCAACGATTACAAGCAGATCGACTTCGACCTGGGGCGCCCGATTGCCGACAATGGCAAGGCCGCGTTCCGCCTCAACGGCATGTGGTCGGACCAGGACGATCCGATCGACTTCGTGTATTTCAAGAAGCGCTATATCGCGCCATCGGTCACGCTCGACTTCGGCCCGCGCACCGACTTCACCATCCTGTCGTCGTACATGGAGCGCGAATACCTGCGCAGCCAGGGCGCGCCCGCGCGTGGCACCATCCTGCCCAATCGCAACGGCCCGTTCAACCGCGATACGTTCACCGGCGAACCGGGTTTTGGTCCGTACAACTCGCGACAAAGCGCGGTCGGCTACAGCCTGACGCACCGCTTCGACAACGGCTGGAAGCTGGCGCAGAATGCCCGCTTCCAGAAGCTGGACATGGACGGCCGCTTCGTCACCCTGAACACCTTGCAGGCGGACGACCGCACCCAGGCGCGCAGCGGCTCGATCCAGGACGTGCAAGGGATCAACCGCGCGCTCGATACCTACGTGGAACGCGGGTTCGACCTGGGCAGCCAGCGCCACACCATCATGACCGGCCTCGACTTAAATAGCGACAAGGTCCGCAACGGCAACACGTCGTGCCGCATCGCGTCGCTCGACCTGTACCACCCGGTGTACAACCAGCCCTACACGTGCAACGCCACGCCCGGCACGCTCACCAATGCCACCGTCGAATACGCAGCGCTGTACCTGCGCGACCAGATTGCGCTGACCGACCAGCTGAACCTGAGCCTGTCGGCCCGCCACGACCGCAGCAAGAACGCCGTGTACAACGAACTGCGCAACACCACCACCACGCTGAAGAACAACAAAACCACGGGCAGCGCCGCCCTGCTCTACCGCGTGACGCCGAATATTTCGCCGTACGTCAGCTACGCCACATCGTTCCTGCCGGTAAGCGGCACCGATTTCTTCGGCGAGCAATTCAAGCCGGAAGAAGGCAAGCAGGCCGAGGTGGGCGCCAAGTTCGAATACCTGAACGGCCGCCTTACCGGCTCCGTCGCACTGTACGACCTGAAACGCCGCAACGTCACCACGTCCGACCCGGACCCGGCACACATCGCGATTCTGCCGAGTGCGCAAGTACAAACGGGCGAGGAACGCACCAAGGGCTTTGAGGCGGAACTGAGCGCCGACCTGCGCAACGGCTGGGATGTGCAGGCGGCGCTGTCGCTGATCAACGGCGTGGTCACGCAAGACAACAACGGCAACGTGGGCAAGCGCCTGCTGAACGTACCGCGCCAGAGCGCCAGCGTGCTGGCCAACTACCGCTTCCGCGACGGCGCCCTGACCGGCTTCGGCGGCGGCCTCGGCGTGCGCTACGAAGCGAAGAAAACGGGCCCGGCCGTCATGTACACGGTGCCCGGCTACACCGCCATCGACGCCAACCTCAGCTACGACGCCAAGTCATACCGCGTGACGCTGAGCGTGAAAAACCTGTTCGACCGCGACTACTACGCAGGCGTCCTCAGCGCCAACGTATTACCGCTCGGCGATCCCCGCACCGTGATGCTGCGTGTAGTTACCAATTTCTAACCTCACCACGGGGGTGGGGTTGGTTTATCATGCTCGCCATGAACTCCGAAAAACTCGCCCTGCTCCTCACGCGTGATATGCCCTATGGTAAATACAAGGGGCGCAAGCTTGCCGATCTGCCCGGTCACTACCTGGGCTGGTTCGCGCGCGAGGGGTTTCCGCATGGTGAGCTGGGTGCGTTGCTGGCGTTAATGTATGAGCTTGATCACAACGACTTGCGCAGCCTGCTCGATCCCCTGCGCGGGCGATAAACGTGTATAACGGGCCCATTGTGAGGAGCCCGCCATGACACACGATTCCGGCAACTGCACCTGCTGCATCATCCCCCCCAAAATGCTGCGCCTGCTGGCCGATGCCGCCTGCGACGAGACCGACCGCTGCCGGCTGCTTGACCAGGCCGAATTGTCGGCGCATTTACGCGGCCAGAGATCGATTGCACCGGTCGTGCTGAGCCTTGCACCCGGTAAAAAACACCGCAGCGTGTACGACGCCGCCACCCAGTCCACGCTGCCCGGCACGCTGGTACGCGACGAAGGTGCGGCTGCCGTGGCCGACGCCGACGCCAACCAGGCCTACGATGGCGCCGGCCTCACCTACGATTTTTTCCGCAAGATATTCAAGCGCAATTCCATCGACGGCAAGGGCATGCGCCTCGACTCCACCATCCACTACCAGCAACAGTTCAACAACGCCTTCTGGAACGGCCAGCAAATGGTGTACGGCGATGGCGACGGTAAACAATTTATGGGTTTTACCGATTGCATCGATGTGATCGCCCACGAGCTGACGCACGGCTTGATCCAGTACGCAGTGCCGGGCGGTCTTAATTACGAAGGCCAGAGCGGCGCCCTCAACGAATCGATCGCCGACGTCTTCGGCAGCGTGGTCAAACAATGGTCGCTGGGGCAAAGCAGCAGCAAGGCGGACTGGCTGATCGGCGCCGGCATCATGGCGCCCGACGTCGGTCACGCGCTGCGCTCGCTGGCAGATCCGGGCAACACGGAACTTACCTGGTCCGGCGACGATCAACCAAAAACACTCGATGGCTACCTGGCCGACGGCGGCGTGCACACCAATTCCGGCATCCCGAACCACGCCTTTTATGCGGCGTGCATGGCGCTCAAGGGCAACTCGTGGAGCCGCGCCGCGCCGATCTGGTACAAGGCGCTGTCGCTGCTCACGCCCTCGGCCACGTTTGCCGAGATGGCCGGGGCCACCACGCAGGCAGCCGCGCTGCTGTATGGCGCCGCTGGCGCCGAAGAGCACGCGGTGCGGGCGGCGTGGAAAATCGTGGGTGTCATATGAAATCAAACGCGAAGGAAACCAGATGAAGATGACCCTCACCTGCACCGGCGGTTTTACAGGACCGGCCGGCGCCCAGACCCGTACCGTGGACCTGGCGCACCTGCCAGCCGACCAGGCTGCGCAGCTCGCAGCGTTGCTGCAGGCGTCCGACTTTTTCGCCCTGCCCGACCAGCTGGCCAAGCCGGCGCCGCAGGCATGGGATTTTCAGTACGACCTCGTAGTGGACCAGGACGGCCACACGCACACGGTGCGCTATCACCTCGACGCGGCGCCGCCCCTGCTCAAGGCGCTGACGGAAACCATCAGCGCGCAGGTGGCGCCCGACCGTATTGCCTGAGGCAGTGTCAAGCGGTTACTCGGTTACGCGGTCAGGCGCGCGAACTCGCCGCTGTCCACCAGCTTTTGCAAATCGCCGGCACCACCGATCAGCACGCCGTTGATGAACACCAGCGGAAACGTGGTCCAGCCGCTCCACAGCTTGAGCGCCAGGCGCACCCGCCATTGCGAGAAATAATTGCCGTAGCTGAGGTAGTGGTACGCCACGCCGAGGCCGTCGAGTATCTTGCGCGCCTTGCGTGGAAACGGATTCAATCCCATGCCTACCACGACGATCTGGTGGGCCGCAACGGCGGCCTCCACTTCGGCCACCAGTTCGCGGCGGTAATTGTCGACCGTGCCGCGGATGGCGGGATGGATGCGGTCTTGTTCCAGGATGTGACGGCTCATTGCGGCTACCTTGTTAATCAAACGGACCCACAGGGTAGCCGCAACCGTCGCGGCCGTACAGGCCTGCGCACTTAAAAGTCGAGCTTGCTGATCTTGGTGCCTTCCAGGTTCAGGTTGGCCATCAGCCCCGCGTTGGTCAGCACCAGCGCCTGCACCGGGCTGTTGATGGTATTGGTGGCCACTTCGCCGTTGGCGCCCACCTTGATCACCGCCACCGAACCGTCGACACCGGCGGTCCAGCCACGGCTGTTGCGGAACTTGTCGAGCGCGTCTTTGCTCATGAACAGCAGCACCACGGCCTTGGACTGGGCCCCGGCCTGGAAGCCCACCGACAGCGTCGTCAAGCTGTAGTAGTCCACCGTCTGGCCGCCCGAACGCAGCACGCCGCGCCCGTATTCGCCGCCCACCACCAGTCCCGCCGCCAGCACGTTGGGAAACACCAGCACGCCATTGGCCTTGCGCACCAGTTCGCGCGAGCCCTTGACCTCCTTGTACAGCCGTTCGAGCGTATCGTAGGCGCCGCGTTCGATCTCGGTCTTGACGGCGGCCGGCTCGGATTTTGCGGCGCCGCCGGTGGCCGTGGTGGTGGTACAACCGCTCAGTGTCACTGCGGCCAGCGCAACGGCGGCAGCGGCGGTGGCGCGGATCAGAAAGCTACGTTTTTGCATGTGATTCCCCTCTGGTAAGAAGACGTTACGGCAACAGTGCATGCCGATTCTGTCACCTTTACCGTCATCACGCCACCGCCACACCAACCGTGCCCAAGGGCCGTGCGCATCCGTACCATCGGCGCTACGGCTGGGGATCGAAGACCAGGCGCTTGCCTTCGCGTAGCATGGCGGCGAAATCCGCGTCCGGCACCGGCGGGCTGAACAAGTAGCCTTGCAGCTGGTCGCAACCGAGCTCGCGCAGGAAGCGCATCTGTTCCGGCGTTTCCACGCCTTCGGCGACGATTTCCTGGCGCAGTTGCTGGGCCATGGTGACAATCGCGCGCGCTATGGCGCAATCGTTTTCTTCGTCCGGCAGGCCGATCACGAACGAGCGGTCGATCTTCAGCGTGCTGATCGGGAATTTCTTCAGGTACGCCAGGCTGGAATAGCCGGTGCCGAAGTCGTCCAGCGCCAGCGACATGCCCATCGCCACCAGCTCGTTCATGATGGCGACCACGCGCTCGGTGCCGCGCACCAGCAGGCTTTCGGTAATTTCCAGGTTGATCTGCTCGGGCTGCACGCCGTGGCGTTCGAGGACGGCGGCTATGCGCCCCGGCAAGCCGGCGTCGAACTGGCGCGCCGAAAGGTTGACCGCGATGGGCGGCATGGCCAGGCCCGCCGCGCGCCAGGTGCTGATCTGGCGGCACGCCTGCTCCAGCACCCACGCGCCCAGGTCGAGGATCAACCCGCTCTCTTCCGCCACCGGGATGAACACGCCGGGAGCCACCAGACCGCGCTCGGGATGGCGCCAGCGCAGCAGCGCCTCGGCGCCGACGATGCGGCCGCTGCGCAAGCTCACCTTGGGCTGGTAGAACAGCAGCAGCTCGTCATTGGCAATGGCCTGGCGCAGCTCGCTCTCGATGCGCAGGTGCTCTTTGGCGCGCTGGTTCATTTCTTCGCTGTAGAACAGGAAGCTGTCCTCGACATTATGGGCGGCGCGGTTCATCGCCACGTCCGCGTAGCGGATCAGCGTGGGTACGTCGTGGCCGTCGTCGGTGTACACGGCCACGCCGATATGGGCGCCCACCTGCAGGCTGTGCGCTGCCACCCGGATCGGCTGCGCCAGCGCGTCCAGCAGCTTTTGCGCCACCACGCCCGCGTGCTCGCGCTTGTCGATATTGAACAGCGCCACGGCAAACTTGTGACCGTCCAGCCGGGCCAGCACATCGACTTCGCGCAGCGACAGCCGGAACAGGCGGCCGATTTCGCACAGCAGCTCGTTGCCGATGTCGGTGCCGAGCGTGTCGCTGATGGCCCCCACGCGCGTGATTTCAATCACCAGCATGGCGCCGTGGGCGCCGGTGCGCTTGGTTTCCATCAGCGCCTGGCCTACCAGCTGGGTGAGCAGGCACAGGTTCGGCAAGCCGGTCAATGGATCGTAATTGGCCATGCGCTGCATGCGCGCTTCGGCATCTTTATGTTCGCTGATATCGGAAAACAGCGAGAACGTGTGGCTCACTTCGCCATTCGCGTCGCGCACCGCGCTAATCGTCACCGATTGCGGGAACAGTTCGCCGTTCTTGCGCTTGCCGATGATCTCGCCGCGCCACGGGCCGGCGCCGCGCATGGCGGCGCGCACCTTGGCGCGAAATTCCGGGCTGTGCACGCCCGAGCGCAGCAAGTCCGGGGTCTGGCCGATCGACTCTTCCGCGGTATAGCCGGTGATGCGCGTAAACGACGAGTTGATCGAGACGATGCGTTCGTTGGCATCGGTGATCAGCACGCCCTGGTCGCTGTCTTCGATGATGCGCGCATGCAGGCTCACCTTGTCGGCGGCGGTCAGCACCTCGTCGATGCGCGCCAGTTGCACCAGCATGCCGGACGGTTCGCCCTGCTCGTCGTGGCGCAGGAAGATGTGCAGCCGCACCCAGATGATTTCGCCGTTCTTCTTGCGCCGGCGCACTTCGGCGCGTACGCCTGCCCGCACATCCGCCTTTCCGCCTTGCTCGGACGGCAGCTCGGCAATGGTGCCGTCCTCGTCGCCGAACGCGTCGAGCGTGTACAGGAACAGCACGTGCTGGCCCAGCGCTTCGTCGGCCGTGTAGCCGAACATCTGCTGCGCGCCCGGGCTCCAGGCGGTGAGATAACCGGTGAGATCGAGTTCGAGCACGGCGCGGTCGTCGGCGTCCACCGGCGGCGCCATTAACGCCCGCGCTTCGTCGAGCGACGCCTGCAGGCTGGCCAGCGTGTGGTCCAGCGCCGCGCCGTGTTCGGTGCGCGCCCGCTGGCTCAGGGCGAGGCAGCGCTCGATGGCGTCAAGCATGGCGCAACCCCGACTTGCCAGCCTGCGCCTCCTTGCCTTGCGCCACCGACTGCATCCACAGGTAGGCATCGGCAACGATGCGGTCGAACTGGCTGCCGGCCAGTGGCAGCGCGGCCAGGCCCGCCGCCAGCGCCGCGTGGTCGTCGCGCTCGGCCGCTTCCACCACCGCCAGCAGCTGGCCCAGTTCACCCGCTTGCTCCAGCAGCGCCTGCTGGACGGCGTCGCTGATGGTCAATGGCTTGAGCACGTCGGGCAGCGCCATGCCGAACAGCACGCCGAGCAGCGAGAACATGCCGACCATGAATGCCATCTCCTGCTGGTGGCGGGACAGGCCGGTATCGTGCGCCAGCAATTCCATGGCCCGCGCCCGTACCGACACGCGCGCCAGCAGCATCGGCGAGCGGCGGTCGCCTTCGCGCGACGAGAACAGCATCAAGTTGAGCCAGCGCCGCAACTGCGACCGGCCCAGGATCAGCAGCGCCTGTGAAAAACTGGTGACGCGGCGGCCCGTGCCCATCCCCGCACTGAGCGAATTGACCAGTTTCAGTAGATGGTAGGACAGCGTCGGGTCCTGGCGCAGCACCGCTTCGATTTCATGGGTATCGGCATCGGCCGCCACCAGTTGCACCAGTTGCAGCGCCAGCGCGCGCGACGCCACCTGGGCGCCCACCGGCTTCGGTGGCGGCGCCAGGAACCACTCGCCTTCGAGCCACTGCACGGCGGGGCCCGGATCCTGCTGCGGCAGACCGTCGGCGCGGTGCAGCTTGTCGGCTGCCAGTGCGCTCCAGCCAGCCTGGTCCAGCACAGCCGCGACGGGCGCCGCGATGCCGGCACGATAGTAGCAAGCCATGCTGCCGGTAGCGAGCTCGCCCAGGATGGCAACCGGCAGGTGCGCGCCCGGGTCCGTATCGGGACTGTCGAAGTCGAGCAACAAGGCGGCCGGGTTGCCATGGCGGTCGGCCAGCGAATGCAGGAATACGGGCGGATGGGCGGTCAACGCGGTCATGTAAATGATCCAGCAAGGCGGTTGGTTATCCTGCTATGGTACTCCGAAACTATTGGCTTTGGTCAACATTGTCCATGTAACAGGAGGCCGGACCGTGGCTATTCTGTGCTGCGTCAAACGGATAGCGCGTGGTGTGGCAAATGCTGCAACAGCCGTTCGGCCAGGTTGGAGGCCCGCATACGCGCGGTCCACCAGTTCAGTGCGGCGCCGTTCTCGCCGCTGCGCCAGGCCAGGTAAAAGGTTTCGTCCGGTTTTGGCTCGGCCACCTGTTTTTCCACCAGCAGGCCCGCCGCGATGGCGGCGCGGGCGCAAGGTTCCGGCAGGAAGCCGAAACCGATGCCGGCTAGCTGGTATTGCAACTTGGTTTTCATGTCGGGCACGCTCAGCGTGTCCTGTCCCAGCAGCAAACCGACAGTACGCGGCGCCATGCGGCGCGCCGAATCGGCCACGCTCACCGCGCGGTGCCGTTGCAGGTGCGAGCGGTCGAGTTTTTCGTCCACGGCGGCCAGCGGGTGCGCGGGCGCCACCGCGAACACGAAGCCGATTTTGCAGATCGGCTCCGACACATAACCGCCGCCGGCGGGGCCGTCGCCGGCCACGCCCACCAGCAGGTCGGCGCGGCGGTCGAGCAACGTTTCCCAGGTGCCGGACAAGGCTTCCTGCACGATGCGCAGCCGGGTGCCCTGGGCAACGTCGTAAAACGCCGCCACGTCCTGGTTGAACATGCAGGCGGAAAACATCGAATCGCTGCCGATGGCCAGCTCGGTTTCCCAGCCCGACGCCACCCGGCGCACCCGGTGCTCCAGGTCCTGCGCAGCTTTCAGCAGGTACCGCCCCTCCTTGAGCAGTTCGACCCCGGCGGCGGTGAGCACCACGCGCGGCCCGTTGCGTTCGAATACTTGCACGCCGAGGTCGTCTTCGAGCTTGCCCACCGTGTACGAGATGGTGGACGGCACGCGGTGCAATTCCTTGCCGGCGGCAGAGAACGATCCGCGGCGGTCGATGGCGTCGACGATTTGCAAGGCTTCCAGGCTGAGTCTGAGCATTCGATTTTTTCGATAATAGAGGGGTAATTTTTCCGTTTTTTAAAACCGGAGCAGCGGTCTATACTTTGTTCCATGGATGCAGCGAAACGAACCCGGTCCTTGAAAACAGCGTTCAAAATTATCGCACATTAACTACATACACAAAGAAATGGAGCCCTATCATGTTGCAAATTCGTAAAAGTGAAGCCCGCGGTGCCGCCAACCATGGTTGGCTCGATTCCAAACACAGCTTCTCGTTCGGTCACTACCATGACCCGGAACACGTCGGCTTCGGCCCCCTGCTCGTGATCAACGAAGACCGCGTACAAGGCAGCCAGGGTTTCGGCACCCACGGTCACCGCGACATGGAAATCATCTCGTACGTGCTGTCCGGCGCGCTGGAACACAAGGACAGCATGGGTACCGGTTCGGTGCTGCATTACGGCGACGTCCAGCGCATGAGCGCCGGCACCGGCGTCCGTCATAGCGAGTTCAACCACAATGCGGATGAAAAAGTGCACTTCCTGCAAATCTGGATCCAGCCGAACCAGGTTGGTATTCCACCGAGCTACGAAGAGAAAAACTTCACGGTCGAAAGCAAACTGGGCAATCTGCGCCTGATCGCCTCGAACGACGGCCGCGAAGGTTCGGTGCTGATACACCAGGATGCGTCGATTTTCGCCTCCATCCTGCGCAGCGGCGACGCCCTTAAGCATGAGCTCGCTGCTGGCCGGATTGCCTATGTCCACGTGATCCGTGGCGATGTGACGGTGAATGGTACCGCACTGAAAGGCGGCGATGCGCTGAAGATCACTGCCGAGAACCTGGTAACGCTGGGCGATGCGACCGATGCCGAAGTGCTGGTATTCGATCTGCCGAATTAAGTTACCCAACTAAGGCCAGAGGCTGTCGGAGATAAATTTCCGCCAGTTTTGGTATGATGAAGGGCGCGCCGGGTCTGTAGAACAGCCCGGCGCGCCTTTTTTACCTTAGAGAACCTCGAAAAACCGTCGCGAGTGGTGTGTTATCGCCGGGAGTAGCGCAAGCGTACGGAGGTACGCTGAGCAACGCAGCGGCGATAGCGAAGCGCGCAGCAGGTTTAGCGAGGTTCTGGTTATTTGATGAAGAATTGAAGAGCATAGCTATGTCGCACAGCGCAGAAACCCCGGCCCAGGATGAACTGGACTACATGACCTCGTGCGCGCTCCCTACCCCGTGGGCGCAGTTCACCTTGCACGCGTTCGTGGAAAAAGCCACCGGCAAGGAACACCTGGCCATGGTCCTGGGTGACGTGAGCAATGGCGAGCCGGTGCTGGCGCGCGTGCACTCGGAATGCCTGACCGGCGACGTGCTGTATTCGCAGCGCTGCGACTGCGGCGCCCAGCTCGAAGGCGCCCTCAAGCGCATTGCCGACGAAGGCCGCGGCATCTTGCTGTACTTGCGCCAGGAAGGCCGTGGCATTGGCCTGGTGAATAAAATCCGCGCGTATCGCCTGCAGGAGGCCGGCGCCGACACAGTGCAGGCCAACGAACAGCTGGGCTTCAAGCCCGACCAGCGCACGTATGGCCTGGTGAAGCCGATGCTGGGCCAGTTCGACATCAAAAGCCTGCGCCTGATGACCAATAATCCGCGTAAGATCGACGCCATGACCAAGCTCGGCGTTGAAGTGGCCGAACGCGTGCCGCTGCTGGTAAACCGCAATGCTTTCAACCAGCATTATCTGGATACCAAGGCCGCCAAGCTCGGTCACATGATGCAGCCGCTCACGCCGGCGCCGGTGGAAGACGGCGCGCTGTAGCCACACGTTCCAACTCGTCCAGGGATTGCATGAAATTCTCCGTAATTGTTTCTTCTCTTGCCCTGACCTGGGCCAGCACCTGCGCCCTGGCGGCGCCAGCGGCCACGCCCGCTGCGCCGGCCGTCAAAGGCGCATCGGCTGCGCCGGCGGTTCCGCCCGCCACTGGCGAGGCCGCTGCAGCAGCCGACTCCGCTCCACTGCCCCCGCCATCGAGCGCGGCGCAACACCTGTACGCGTCTGCCAAGAACGACATCCTGCAAGTGCGCTCGCTGCTGAAAAGCGGCCGCACGCAATCCTCGGTCGGCTCCGGTTTTTTGATCGGCACCAGCAACCTGGTCGTCACCAACTACCACGTGGTCTCGCAATTCGCGCTCGACCCGGACACTTACGTCGGTGAATGGGTCGATACCAGCGGCCAGCGCGGTAACGTGGAACTGCTGGCGGTGGACGTGTTGCACGACCTGGCCGTGCTGCGCGTCAACCGCAGCGGTACCGGCTTTTTCAAGATGCCCGATCAGTTGGCCAAGCTGAGCCAGGGTCAGTACCTGTATTCGATGGGCAATCCGCTCGACCTCGGCTTTGCCATTTCCGAGGGCTCGTACAACGGCGTGATCGCCCGCAGCTTTTACGACCAGCTGATGTTCACCGGTCCGATCAACTCCGGCATGAGCGGCGGCCCCAGCGTGACGGTCGATGGCTCGGTGGCCGGCGTCAACGTTTCCAAGCGCCTCGATGGCGAGCTGGTGAGTTTCCTGGTGCCGGCCCGCTTCGCCCAGGACTTGCTGCGCAAGGTCGAACAACAGACCAAGCCGCCCGCCGATTTCAACGCCGTGGTGGCCAGCCAGTTGCTGAGCCACCAGCGCGCGATGGTCGACCAGTTGCTGGCCAGCCCGCTAAGCCTGAAACCGATGGGCCCGTACCAGGTGCCGGTGCGCGAGTCCGAACAGATGCGGTGCTGGGGCCGCTCCAGCGTGAAAGCGGATAAACCGTTTACGGTGGACGACGCCAGCTGCGCCATGGAATCGGCCATCTTCGTCAGCGGCTCGCTGCAGACGGGCCAGATCAGCATCCGCCACCAGTTCATGCGCAGCAACGGCCTCGACCAGCTGCGTTTTGCGCAACTGGCCAGCGCGTCGTTCAAGAACGAGCACTTCGGCAGCTTCAAGGACTCGCGCCTGACTGGCCCCAATTGCACCGAGGATTTCGTCAAGAGTAAAAACGTGCCGCTGCGCGCCGTGCTGTGCGTGCGCGCGTACCGCAAGTTTGCCGGCCTGTACGACTTCGCCCTGCTCACTGCCAGCACCGACCACGGCCTGATGAGTTTGCAAAGCCGGCTCGATGCCCGCGGTGTGTCGTACGACAATGGCTTGCGGCTGACGCAGGTGTTCCTCGATTCCCTGTCGCAGGCGCCGAAAAAAGCTGTAAGTGTCAAACCGGCAGCGGGAGGCGCGCGATGAAAGCTCCCTACTTTATCGAGTTCCTGGCCCGCAACGGCGAAGTGTTGCACCGTCAAAAGGTGGAGTCGCTGCCTGTCCGCATAGGACGCGGCTACGACAACGACGTCATCCTGGATGACGCCCACAGCGCCGCCAGCCATGCCATTGTCGATTTGGTCGATGATGCGGCAGGTGATGCCAGACTTGAATTGCGCGACCTCGGCAGCAAAAACGGCACGTTCGTGCGCGGCAAGCGCGCCACCACCGTGGTGCTGGCCGGCGACACCGTGGTACGCCTGGGACATACCCGGCTGCGTATCCGCGCCGCCGACTTCCCGGTGCCGGCCGAAATCGCCGACACCACCATGCACGGCTGGGAAGGCGCGGTGCCAGCGTCCATCGGCCTGGCGCTGATCGCCGTCTTCAGCTGCATCGGCACCTGGATTTCCGACATCGAACCGTTCGCGCTGATCCGCTACCTGCTGGTGCTGGCGTCGAGCCTGGGACTGGGCCTGCTGTGGGCCGGCGCATGGGCATTGGCCAACCGCCTGTTCGGCAGCCATGCGCGCATGGGCCGCCATTTGTTCATCGTGGGCAGCGGCCTGGCCGTGGTGTTCCTCTGGCGCGCGGCCAGCAACGTTGTTGCCTACGCGTGGTCGCTGGAATCTTTCACCGGTTACGGCAGCCTGGTCACGCTGGCCATCATCTGCACCATGCTGTTCTTCCACCTGCTGACCATCAAGCCGCACCACCCGCGCCGCTTTGCCATCACGGCCTGGGTGATGCTGGTGGCCGGTTCCGGGCTGTCGCTGCTGAACAATCTGCAATCGACAGGCCGCGCGTCGGACGAGCTGTACATGTCGGTACTGCTGCCGCCCGAAGTCCGTCAAAGCCCGGACCGCAACCTGGACCAGTTCCTGTCCAAGGCGGCCAAGCTCAAGGAAGGCGCCGACGCAGCGCGCGCCCGGTCCGTCAAGGATGGGTTTGTCGATTCGGATGAAGACGACGAGGGTGAAGGTGGCGATTGAAGACCGATCCACGCGCATGCCCCGCCCGGCCTCCTGGCGGCCGCACCGGTGACCGATCCGGAATATCGATGACAGACGGTTTTCGCGCCGATGTGCTCGCCAACCGTAACAACCGGATCATCCTTGAACGCTGGGAACGCCTGGCCCTTCGCGATGGCTGGCTCGTCGCAGGATGCCTGTTTCAGACGGTTTGGAACCTCCAGGCCGGCCGTGCCCCTGAAGAAAACATCAAGGACTACGATCTGTTCTACTTCGATAAAGATGATCTCAGCGAACAGGGCGAACGCGAAGTCCAGGCGCGTGTCGATGCAGTGCTTGCCGATCTGGGCGTCAAGATCGAAGTGTCGAATCAGGCGCGCGTGCATACCTGGTACGAAGCGTACTTCGGCCATCCCTACCCGGCCCTGCACAGCGTATGCGACGGCATCGACCGCTTCCTGATTCCCGCCACCTGCGTGGGGATTCGTCCTGCTGCCATCTATGCCCCAAATGGGCTGGACCTGCTCTATCAAGGCCTGTTGACCGTCAATCCGCTCACGCCGTATCTTGACCTCTTCCGCCAGAAGGCTGCATCTTATCAGGCACGCTGGCCTTCGCTTTCCATGGTCCAGCCGGAGTAATTCCAGATGTTTGATGCATATGCGTAATAGCGCGAATAGCTGTGCTACCAGCAGTAATAGAGCGCTCGAATCTTTTACTATCGGTCCGTGTATATACTGCTGGAGCAGCCTCACCATGAGATCCGCGATGAAAGAGCATGCTTTACTGCTAGTCTGCGCCTCGATAAGTGCCGCGCTGGCATGGGCCTTCTGGCACTTTCTGGGCGAGCACGGCTTGGGGGTGTTGATGATGATCGCGCTGCTGGGGCTGGGGTTTGATAACTACCGTCTGCGCCGTCGGCTGAGGCACGGACAGTAGAATGAGATGAGGCCACGCCGCAATCAAGCCACCGCCGGCTTGAGCAACAGCAAGCGCCCATCCAGCACCCGGAACTGCAACGGGTTGCTCATCACGTTCACCTCGCCGTCAGTCGCGACCTTGATACGGCGCCGGCGCGCCAGGGTGCGCACCTTGACTTCCATCTGCTGGAAGCTGAACGTGGTCAGCTCGTCGGCGTGATCGAGGCGTCCCATGCGGCCCAGGGCGCCGTGCAGCATCAGCCACAACATGCCGAGCTTGCCGCGGGTGCGCGGCGCCATCGCCGCCAGCCGGCCGTCTTCCACCGCAGCGCTCATGGGATCAATGCCGATCTGCTCCATTTGCAGCCGGTTGTTACCGACAAAAAAGGTGGCAGTGCGCAGGCGTTCCAGTTTGCCGTCGATGCGCAGCACCAGGCGCAGCCGCCGATGCGGACTGAGCACGGTTTTCAGGGCCGACAACGCCGCCACCAGCCGGCTGCGGCCGAACTGCTTCTTGTCCGCTTCGCGCTCTTCCAGCAGCTTCGGATACAGGCCGATGCTGGCGTTGACCAGGAACATGCGGTCGTTGACCATGCCCACCTGCACCGGGTGGATGCGCGCCGCCAGCAGCGCGTGCACCGCCTGGTCCAGTTCCTCGGGTATGCCGTGGGTGCGGGCGAAATAATTAAAGGTGCCCTGCGGCAGCACCCCAAACGCGCAGCCGTGATCGACGGCCTGGCGCGCCACGGCGTTGATGGTGCCGTCGCCGCCGGCGGCCACCAGCACCCCGCCGGCAGCGGCAGCCTTGGCGGCAAGTTCCGAGGCAATCTCGTCGATGGTGTCCGGCTGGTCGATCATCGTCAGCTGAAACTGCCGGCCGGCCGCGCGCAGCACGGATTCGATGGTGGCGCGCCGTTCCTCGGTTTCGGCATGGCCGGAGCCGGCGTTCAGGGCGATAAAAAATACGGCGTCGGTTGGGGCAGCAGTAGCTGTCATGGCAAGGTCAGGTTGGCACATCGTCACCGGCGCGGTGCGGAGCTTCATTGTATCGTTGACATGCATTTACCTGGATTCATTAGCGCACGGAAAATTTCAGCGTGTGCGGCCTTGCAGTTGCATTACAATTCAGATAAGTTTGCCGTCCCGCCCTTCCCCCGCCAGGAGATGCCCGATGAACGCTTTGCCACGTAATTTGTTGATGCTGATGCTGGCGTTGTCCAGCGCCGGCCTGGTCCAGGCCCAGGACCGCCGCGACCAGGGCTACCGCGAGAATGACAGTCGCGATGGCCGAGATTCGCGCGACGGCCCGGACCTGCAACTGGTGTGCTACGGCGGTGCGGAAAAGCCTACGGCCGAGGTGCGCTCGGGTTTTGAATGGGATGCCCGGCAACACAAGTACGTACCCAAGCAAAGCGTGGAGACGGGCAAGTCCGACTTCCAGGCCACCATCAATGTCTCGATCCACGGCGACCGCGGCGATATCCAGCTGCCCAAGAGCCTGATCCCGCCGCTGCACGGCGACAACCACGACGGCTGGTGGCGCCTCGACGACCTGATCGTGGGCCACGATGAAATCCGCGGCCAGTTCCGCCTCAATGGTTTGAACCAGCCGCGCCTGTCGATCAACCGTCGCAGCGGCGCCATCACCATCGAGGGCATGATCAAGTTTAATGGCCGCTGCGATGCCGATGAAGGCCATCGCCGTTTTTAGTCACATGCGCCGCATGCAGCCGCTGCTGCTCGCGCTGGCACTACTGGCGACAGGCGGCGCGCTGGCGCAGGGCGCGCGCGTGTCGTCGCCGGTGGAACTGGCGCGGCGCGCCGGACAGCTCCAGCCGGGCCAGTGGATCTGGGCGCCCAGCATTGCGCCGGCCGGGCCCATGCTGGTGTACGTCGACCTGTCGCGCCAGCTGGCCACCATTTACCGCAATGGCGTGCGGATCGGCGTGTCCACGGTGTCCACCGGCAAACCGGGACATGCCACACCCACCGGCGTGTTTACCATTCTCGAGAAAAATATCGAGCACCACTCGAACGCGTACAACAACGCCAGCATGCCCTACCAGCAGCGCCTGACGTGGGATGGCGTGGCGCTGCACGCGGGCGGCTTGCCCGGCTACCCGGAAAGCCATGGCTGCGTGCACCTGCCCTACGCCTTTGCCCGCGAGCTGTATGGCGCCACGCGGCGCGGCACCACGGTGGTGGTAACCGGCGACGCCAGCCACCCGGTCACGGCGGACGGCGGCCAGGTGCTGGCGCCGGCCGCCTTCCAGGACGAACCGGGCGACGACTGGTGGGCGCCCGAGCGCGCGCCGTCCGGGCCCGTCACCATCGTCATCTCGCGCAGCGACCAGGCGGTGGTGGTGCTGCGCAACGGCGTGGCGATCGGCCGCTCGCGCGCAGCGCTGCCTGCCGACAGCGAGGCCACCCACGTGCTCACGCTGGGCGCCGACGCGGCCGGCGCACCGCTGTGGTTTTACGTGGGCGTGGCGGGCCATGCGGAAGAATCGGGCCGGCCGGTGGCGGAGGCGGTGCGCAACCGGGTGCAGGTGCCGCCCGATTTTTACGCGAAGGCGGCGCCGCTGCTGGTGCCGGGCACCACCCTGCTGGTCACTGCGGCGCCGCTGGCGGAGGGCGCTGCGGGCACGCCGCTCACGGTCCTGAACGGCGCGGACGGCGACTGACAGGTCCGCAACGGCCTCAGTGCTTGCCGGCCACGCCTGCGCCGATGTCCGCTTCCAGCACGTACCTGGCCGTCTCGTTGCGGCGCGCGGCATTCCGCATCAAATACACCTGCACCCGGTACCCGCCGGCGCCCGTCGCGGTTGCGTGAAAATGATCGCCGTCGCGCGAGCCCACGAACAGGGCCTGGTCCGCGCCCTCTGCGTACACATTGAAGTACGCCGAGCGGTTGGCGCTTTTCAAACGCAGGTCGAGCGTCGCGCCAGCCGGAACGGTCAGGCTGTATTCGGCGGTGACATCGCCCTTGATTTTTCCACCGAGCTTTTTCAGGGGCGCATCGTGGGCGAGCACCACGGTTTCGTGACGCAGCGGGTCGGCCGCCGAGACGTTGGTGCACACCAGCATTGCACAGGTGATCAGGGTCGCGCATTTATACATGGGGTTCTCCGGAAGGATGACGCAAATTGATGTCGATCTGCTGGTACGGGATCGCGATGCCCGCTGCGTCCAACGCTGCCAGCACCTGCGACAGCAGGTCGCCGCGCACGTGCATCCAGCGTCCGAGGTCGGCGGTCCAGGCGCGAATGGAAAAAGTGAGGGCGCTGTCGCCATAGGCCGTGAGCAGCACCACCGGTTCCGGCTCCAGCGCCACGCCGGCCGTGGCCACTGTGGCAGCGGTCAGGATGTCGATCACCTGCGCCGGATCGGCCCCGTAAGCCACGCCCACCGTGACCTCGAACCGGCGGCTGCGGTCGTACATGGTCCAGTTGGTGAGGTTGCCGCTCAGGAGCAGGCCGTTCGGCACCACGGCGTCGGCGCCGTCACCGGTGCGGATGGTGGTGGCGCGCAGCCGGATGTCGCGCACGGTGCCGGAAATGCCGGCCGCATCGACCACGTCGCCCGGCTGGATCGGCCGCTCGAACATCAGCACCACGCCCGAAACAAAATTGTTGACCACGTTTTGCAGGCCGAAGCCGATGCCCACGCCCAGTGCGCCGAACACGAACATCAGCTGGCTGACCTTGAAGCCTGCGGCCGACAACGCCACCAGCAACCCCAGCAGCAACACCGCGTAGTAACTGAGGGATGCAATGCTGTTGCCCACGCCGCGCGGCAGCCGGCCATGACCTGGCAACTCTTCGCGCAGCAGGCGCCGCACTGCCTGCGCGATCCAGACCGCCAGCCAGGTCGACACCGCGAACACCAGCACGTCACCGAGGTGCACCGACACCTCGCCCACGTCGATGCCGGCGCCAAGCACGGTGGCGCCGGTCCTGTGCAGCGGCCGCAGCAGGCGGAACCGGTCCAGGCTGTACAGCAGCCAGCCGATCGTCGCGCCCAGCACCAGCAAGCGTTCGCAGGCTGCCTGCAGCACCGGCCCCTGGCGATGGACCAGCGTGCTGGCCCCCTGCTCCGGCTGATTCAGCACGGCGCCGAGCAAGCCCTGGCACGCGATCACGCCGGCGTACAGCAGCAGCGCCATGTAGCCGCTGTCGATTACGCCGCTGGTGAGGGTTTCGGCCAGCGACAGGTTGCCGGTAACATTACAGATGACGGCCACCGCCAGCGTCACGCCCACCGACCAGCCCAGCGGACGCCGTGCCCACTGCAGCGCACCGCCCGACGCTTCGGCTGCGGCCCATGGCTGGCGCAGCATCCAGAACGTAAGCCCCAGCGCCAGCAGGTTGAGCAGCAGCAAGAACAGGCGATAGATGCCGGGGTCTGCCACGGCGGCCACGCCGAGGCGGTCCAGCGCGTAAAGCCCCACCGCAACGTAGGGAGAAATACCCAGCCAGTTGACGGTATCGCGCGGCAGCAGCCGCAACACGGGAACCAGGGCCAGCACCAGCGCCACCTCCTGTACCAGCAGCGGCGCATCCGGTTCGAACAGCAGCACGGCCAGCATTGACAGCAGCACCCACGCCGAGCACGGGCGGCGCAAGGCACTGGTTGGATTGGCGGCGCCAGCGCCGCCCGGCCGGTGGCGACGACTGCGCAGCACCAGGCCCAGTATCAGCGGCAGCAGCAATACCTGCACCACGCGCAGCGCCTGCTGATTGCCGGTGCCGGCCGCATTGTAGTCGCGCGCGAACCGGGACTCGATTTCCAGTCCGCGCTGCACGGCATCGAGCGACGCCCGCGAACTGCCGAGGGTCCCCAGTCCCTGCCATAGCGGCGGCACGTCCACCCGCAGCAGCCTGCGGTCGATATCATCGATGGCCGCCGCCACGTCCGCCGTGCCGGTACGGATGCGCGCCTTGAGCGCACTGGCGCGCTCGGTCAGCGCGAACTGCTGCGCCAGCACCGTGCCCAGCGCCGCCTGGCAGGCATCGATCTGCTCCAGCATGGCATCCACGCGGACCGCGATCACCGGTGGCAGGCCGTCGAGCATGCCCGCCGCGCGCGTGGCCGACCAGGCCAGGCGCCGCTGCGCCAGTTGCACGGCGGCGTCCTCGTAAGGCGCCAGCGCACGGCGTGCGCCGGCTTCCCAGCGCGCATAACGGGCGGCGTCGAAGTCCCAGTGCCGCGCCAGGCTTTCGAGCCGCATGATGGGCAGTTCGCGCAGAGCCGCGCCGCTGGCGGCACGCAGCTTGACGTCCACCGGTTTGCCGATATCATCCAGCCCGCGCTGCAGGCGCGCGATCGGCGGCGGCGCCGCCAGCAACTGCCGGGCTACATCGACCAGTTGCTGTTCTTCGTCGGCCCTGGCAAGGATGTTCTGCACGGCGATGGGCGGTGTGGCGGCCGGCTGCGCCGCCCCCTGCCCGGCCCACGACACCAAGGGCACCAGCAGCGCCAGCAATGCCAGCAGCTCGCGTAGAGCGCTGCGCGATGGACGGATCACGGCTGGGCGCGTTCCCAGACGTAAGTGCCGGCGTGACCGGCCAGGTCGAGATGGAGCCGGCCATCGACCACCCGGTACGACTCGACATGCTCGACATCCTGCGGCAGGCGCTGACCGAGCGGGTCAGGCGGGCACATCATGCGCGTCAGGGCCAGCGGACCGAGTTTCAGGCCGCCGCCCGGCGCGGGAGTGGCGGTACGCTGCCAGGTTCCGCTGCCGCGATTGCAGGCGATTTGCGCCGCCAGGCGGCCATCGGGTAGGAATTCCAGGCGGTACTGGTCGGGGCGCGCGGGGCGGATTTCACCGGTGCTGCCCGCAGCGGGCGTGAACGCCACCAGTGTCCAGCGGGTGTCGTCCAGCTTTATGGTCGGGCCTGGCGATGCGGCGCAGCCGGCCAGGAATACCGTGGTTGCCAGAATAAGGGTAACGCGCATCACTGCCTCCGGAAGTTCGTCCGGTGGCGCATCGCTGGCGTGCGCCACCCATGGCAAATTAAAAAAATACTAATAATATTGTAGACGAAACTCGGGAGTCAGGCGAACACTGACCGGCAGTCAGTGATGGAACCAGGTGTAGAGAGCGCCAACGACAATCAGGATGGGATAACCGAAGAGCACCGCCTTGGCATGCGGGTATTGCACGCCCAGCAGCGGTTCGGCGCGGCGAACCGGGAGAGTTTGATCAGCAGATTGCGCGTGACACTGCCCACCGCTCATGGCGCCGGCCACCCGCGCAACACATGATCGACCACCTCCTGCAACTGCTGGCGCGACGCCCCGGCCGCCGATTGCACCGCCATGCCGTTCGACACCGTCATCACGTACCGCGCCATCTGGCCCGGGCAGCAATCGGGCGGCAGGTCGCCATCGGCGCGCGCCTGCTCGAAGCGTTCCTTCAACCGCGCTTCGCTGATGGCGCGGCGTTCGATCAGCGACGCGCGGATCGGCAGCGCGTCGTCGCTGCAGGCCAGCGCGCCGTTGATCACCAGGCAGCCGGCCGGCTGGTCGGATTCGGTCTGGGCGTCGGCATTGCCGCGTAAAAAATGCTCGACAACGGCACGCGCGGTCGGTTCTTTCAGCGCAGCATTGAACAGCGGATCGTGGGTAGCGCCATAGCGCTCGAGCGCCAGCCGGAACAGGTTTTCCTTGTTGCCGAACACGGCGTACATACTGGGCCGGTTCATGCCCATCGCTTCGGTCAGCTCGGGCAGCGAGCTGCCTTCATACCCTTTTTCCCAAAACACCTTCATCGCCTTGTCGAGCGCGGTGTCGGCGTCGAACGTACGCGGGCGTCCGGTCTTGCGGGGAGTGGCTTCGGATTCTTTCATACCATTCGGTTAAAAACTCGTTGACAACATTCGGCGGCGGGACCATTATGAACCGACCAGTAAAAAACTCAAGGGTTTTTACTTTCGGCCTCATGTTTTAGTCAGGCCGCTGCATGCAAGCAGAAGTTGGACTCCCGCCTGCGCGGGAGTGACGGAGCTCGGTGCGGCGGCCCTTTCACAGGACCATATTATGCAACAGACTTCCACTGCGCAGGCAGCGCCGCCTGCCGCTGCCCTTTCCGCCGCCGATCCCGCCACCGATCCCGATTTTGCTCCGCCCACCCGCGCCGCCTGGCTGGCCGTGCTGTCGGTGGGCGTTGGTTCGTTTGCGCTGGTGACCACCGAGTTCCTGCCGGTCGGCCTGCTGCCGTCGATTGCGACCGAGCTGGGGATCTCCAAGGGGACGGCCGGCATGATGGTGACCCTGCCCGGCATCATCGCGGCGTTTGCCGCCATCCTGGTCACCATCGGCATTGGCAAGACCGACCGCCGCTACGTGATCGCCGGCCTCACCGCCACGCTCATCCTGTCCAACCTGATCGTGGCGCTAACCGATTCGTTCCCCCTGATCCTGCTGGCGCGGGCGCTGCTGGGCATCGGCGTCGGTGGTTTCTGGGCCATCGGCGGCGCGATCGGCACGCGGCTGGTGTCGGCGCCGTATGCGGCGCGCGCCACGTCGGTAATTTTTGCCGGGGTGTCCGTGGGCACGGTGGCCGGGGTGCCGGCCGGCGCCCTGCTCGGTGAACTGTTTGGCTGGCGCGCCGCGTTCCTGGCCACGGGGGCCGTGGGCGTGGTGGTGCTGCTGATGCAGCTGGCATTGATGCCCCGGCTGCCGGCGGCCGGCTCGCTGACGTTCCGCCAGGTGCCGGAACTGCTGCGGATTAAAAAGGCGCGGCTTGGCATGGCGGTGACCTTGCTGGTGTTTATCGGCCAGTTCTCGGCCTACACGTACATCACGCCGTTCCTGGTGCAGGTAGCGCGGCTCAATGCGGGCACCATCAGCGCGTTGTTCCTCACGTATGGCGTGGCGGGTTTTATCGGCAACCTGGCTGGCGGCTGGCTGGTGGCGCGCAGCGTGCGGCGGGCGTTGCTGACGGTCGGACTGGTGATCGGGCTGTCGACGTTGTCGCTGCCGTTGTTGGGCACGACACTGGTCGGCGTGGTGGCACTGATTATTACGTGGGGCCTCGGTTTCGGGATGATGCCGATTTCGGTGCAAAGCTGGATGTTCAAGGCGGCGCCGCATGCGATGGAGAGCGGCGGCGCGGTGTTCGTGTCCACCGCGCAGGTGGCGCTGGCCAGCGGTGCGCTGGTGGGCGGGATCGTGGTCGATCACCTGGGCGTGCCGAGCGTGATGATCGTCAGCGGCGTGTTTGCGCTGGCGATGGCGTTGGTCATCTGGCGGTTTGGGGAGGAGGATGCGGGGGCTGCGGTCAAGCTGCAGGCGGTGCACTGAATTGTATCCCCGCCTTCGCGGGGATGACGGATTTTAAGCCGCTGGCCGTCGCTCCGTCATTCCCGCGTAGGCGGGACGGTCCGTCGATGCAGTCTAATTTGCTTTACCTAAATCCGCCCGCGCCGGAACTCGGCGAGAAAGGCCTTGGTCGCTTTCGGCGACAGAACCGCCACTGCATCGCCGTGCCAGGCGTACAGGTACTGCGTGCCGCCCAGGCGGTCGGTGAGTTTGGCGTCGAGCAGGAAGCACGTGCCTACCGGGTACACCGCTGTGTCCTTCAAGCGCGCCGAGCATTGCACATGCAGGTGCGGCGAAAACGCCTGGCCCGGCACCGGGTGGATTTCCACCGTCGCGCCGCGCTGCACCGAGTGCACCGCCACCTGGCGGTACGCGTAAATGTCGCGGGCCATCAGTCGGCCAGCAGCAAGGCCACCGCTTCGGCGGCGATGCCCTCTTCCCGGCCCAGGTAGCCCAGCTTTTCGTTGGTCTTGGCCTTGATGTTCACCTGTCCCACTTCCACGCCCAGATCCTCGGCCACGTTGGCGCACATGCCGGCGATGTGCGGCGCCATTTTCGGCTTCTGGGCGATGATGGTGGCGTCGATATTGCCGATGCGGTAGCCGGTGGCCGCCACGCGGCGCGCCGCTTCCTTGAGCAGCGTGCGCGAGTCGGCGCCCTTGAATTGCGGATCGGTGTCCGGGAAGTGCTTGCCGATGTCGCCCAGCGCGGCCGCGCCCAGGATGGCATCGGTGATCGCGTGCAGCAGCACGTCGGCGTCCGAGTGGCCCAGCAAGCCCAGGTGGTGCGGAATGTCCACGCCGCCGATGATCAGCTTGCGGCCTTCCACCAGCGCGTGGCAGTCGTAGCCCTGGCCGATCCGGAATGGTAGCTTGGGTAACTTGGGTAATGTGCTCATGGTGTCCTTGATAGATTATTCGCCGGCTGCAAGGTACATCTCGGCGATGCGGATGTCGGCCGGCAGCGTGACTTTCAAATTGCGGGGATGGCCTTCAACCAGTTTGGGCGACAGGCCCAGCATCTCGACGGCGCTGGCGTCGTCGGTAATTGCATTGGCGTCGGGGGCATTGCTTAAAGCTTCGAGCAGCAGCGCGTAGCGGAACATCTGCGGCGTTTGCGCCAGCCACAGACCGGCGCGCGGCACCGTACTGACGGCGTCGCCGCCGCGCTTGACGGTATCGACCACCGGCAACGCCAGCAAGCCCCCGGCCGGATGGTCGCCCACGCCCTGCACCAGCTTATCGATCAGCGCCGGCGTCAGGCCCGGGCGCGCGGCGTCGTGCACCATTACCAGGTCGTTGTCCTGCAGTTGGCCATCCAGCGCGCGCAGGCCGTTCAGCACCGAATCCATGCGGGTGGCGCCGCCGCAACGCAGCACCGTCACGCTGTCCAGGCCTGGCGGCAGCACGGTGTCGATCACGCCGTCGTCTGGGCTGACCACGACGTAGGTATGCGCCACCAGCGGGCTGGCGCGAAAAGCGTCGACGGCGTGGCGCAGCAGCGGCTTGCCGCCCACTGCCAGGTATTGTTTGGGGCCGCTGGCGGCCATGCGCGCACCCACGCCGGCGGCGGGCAGCAATGCAAAATAACGTGGTGTTGATGTGTTCATAGCTTCTATTGTTTGCGCCGGCGCCGTTCCATGATCTGGCGGATCTCGCCATTGCAGCTGTCGCCAAGACGGGCATATTCCTGCGGGGTGTCGATTTTAGCCTGCTCCGCGTTCCCTTTGTCGAATTCCGCATTAATAAACGGGAACCACAGGCTGTTGATCTCGTGCTGCAGCGCCGACTGCGCGGTGCCGGATGGCGCATACAGTGGCTTGGCCTCGAAGCGCCGCTCCAGCGCCTCGCGCACTGCCTGCTCCACCCGCGCCAGGTTGTCCATGTACGCCTTCAGGTGGCGCAGCTCGTGTTCGAGTATGACGTTGTACGGGCAGGTGCCCGGCGCGAACTCGTTGCCTACGTAAATCAGCACCGGCGCGTAATTGAGCTTGATCTCCACCCGCGGCGCCACGCATTCGTAGCCGCTCGCCGCATCCTGCAGCACCGGGCCGCCCAGCGTGGCGCCGTACTGCGCGCGCGTGACGGTCAAGCCCAGTGTCTCGCGGCGGCCGTCGACGCTGCCGGTCTTGAGCGTGAGCGCGCGGTACGGCAACTGGTTGTTGATGGTGTAGCCATTGCTCTTGGCGGACAACACCGAGACGGTCTTGCTGATCGAGTCCTCGCAGCGGATCTGGAACGGCGTGCGCGTGGCGGCAGCAGCATTGCCCGCTGCGGCAGCGCAGGCCACCGCGATCAGCAATCGCGCCGCCGCCCGCATGGGATCAGTCCAGCGTCCAGCCGCCGGCGCGCAACTTGTCGAGCCAGAACGCCCCGATGATGGTTTTCACGTCGGTCACCTTCCCTTCGCGTATCCATTGCAGCAGTTCGTCCACGCTGGCCGTAAACAGTTCGACAAACTCGCCGTCGTCGAGCTGCTGCGCGCCTGCGGTGAGGCCGCGCGCCAAATAGATCTCGAGGTGTTCGTCGGCGTAGGCAATGGCGTTGTGGATGGTGCACACGAATTGCCAGTCGGTGGCCGTGTAGCCGGTTTCCTCGAGCAGTTCGCGCTTGGCGCACAGCAGCGGGTCTTCGTTGGGGTCGAGTTTCCCGGCCGGAAATTCGATGAACACCTGGTTCAGCGGATAGCGGAACTGGCGTTCCAGCAGCACGCGGCCGTCATCGAACACCGGCAGGATGACCGCGGCGCCGGGATGCAGGATGTACTCGCGCACGGCCGGGCGGCCATTGGGCAGTGCGATGTTATCGCGTTGAACTTTGAGGAAGTGGCCATCGTAGGCCAGCTCGCCATCGATGCGGGTTTCGGTCAGATTCACGTGTTGCTCCAAAAGATAGCGAGAAGCAACAGTGTATCAGTGGTCCGTCAATCGTGGGGGCGGCGCAGGTAGCGCATGATGAAGCCCGGGAAGCCGAGCACCAGGAACAGGCAGGCGGAGATCGCGTAGAACTCCCAGGTTTGCGGGAAACGGCTGCCGATATTGGTTTCGAGTGCCAGGCCAATCGCGCCCACCACAAAATACAACCCCGCCATTTCCAGCAAGCGCACGATCAGCGGCTTGCGGTCGGCACGCCAGGGTACTACCGCGAGCACCCTGTCGTTGAAGAATGGCAGGTTGGCGGCCGCGATGGCTATCGCGATCACCAACCAGCTGGCGACATGGGCATCCATCAGGTGTTCAACGTCACTTTCATGGCGGCGGCGCACACTGCCAGCAGCGGGCCTGGCAACACGCCCAGGGCCAGGATGGCCACGCCGTTCAGGCTCAGGACCAGCTTCATGTCGGCCGGTGCTTCCAGCGGTGCGCTGTCGGTCGCCTCGTCGAACCACATGGTTTTGACGATGCGCAGGTAGTAGAACGCGCCAATCAGCGAGAACATCACCGCGACCACCGTCAGCCATACCTGGCCGGTGCCCAGCACGGCGTTCAGCACCGAGAACTTGGCGGCAAAGCCCACCAGCGGCGGCACGCCGGCCATCGAGAACATCATGATGGTCATCATCAGCGCGA
>Ga0308164_10000402_pt1 | contig 80263 bp, 73 predicted proteins | sample PhyTR2_FD_201031 | JGI IMG/M metagenome (GOLD analysis project Ga0308164, IMG submission 201031) | Phyllosphere microbial communities from UC Gill Tract Community Farm, Albany, California, United States - DLSLT.R2 | ecosystem: Host-associated > Plants > Phyllosphere > Unclassified | place: USA... | reverse complement strand
TGGCCTGCGTTGCAGGCCACGACCTGGGGTTGTGCAAGTTGTACGAGGGGCACACAGACGCCTTGGCGATCATGGCGGAACTGGGTGCCCCGCCCCCCGAACAATTCAGCACCTGGGGCATGTGGGCGGCAGAGCCGCCGCAGGCACGGGTGAATATCAGCGGCGCAGGCGATGCACTTCGCCTGCACGGCCGCAAGGCATGGTGCTCAGGCGCTTCGGCGTTGAGCCATGCATTGATCACGGCATGGGATGCCGAACATCGGCAGCAGCTGGTCGCGGTACGCCTTGACCAGCCCGGCGTACACATGACCGGCGACGGCTGGCGCGCAGTGGGCATGGGTGCTACCGGCAGTATCGACGTGGTCTTCGACAACGCCATCGGTCAGGCGATCGGGAAGCCGGGCGGCTATCTCGACAGACCAGGCTTCTGGCAAGGCGGCATCGGCATTGCGGCCTGCTGGTACGGCGCATCACGCGCCATCGCGCAGCGCCTGCTGGCCCATGTCGGCAAGCGCGAAGAGCCGCACGCCCTTGCGCACCTTGGCGCTGCGGACGTAGCGCTGCATGCCGCAATCGATGTGCTGCGCGCTGCTGCCGCGCACCTCGATCAGGCGCCAGCCGACAATGCCGAGATGCTTGCCAGACGTTGCCGTGCTTATGTCGAACAAGCCGCTGACCTGGTGATTCAGCATGTGGGCCGTGCTGTCGGGGCTGGTCCCTATTGCAAGGACCCGCACTTCGCCCGGCTGATCACCGACCTGCCGGTTTTCCTGCGTCAGAGCCACGCCGAACAGGACCTTGCGGCATTGGGCCAGTTGTCCGGCAAGGCGTTGCCCGCTGCACGCACGTGGTCACTATGAGAGCGTATAGAGCATGAGCGAAGGGTTCGTAGTGAGTGATGACGAGTCCGGCCAGGGTACTTCCCTCGCCGCCTGGAATGCCTCGACCAGGCTGCGCGGCCTGCCCGTGATCACCGCTGACTTGCTGGTGCCGACCAATTGCCGAGCCGTGATCATCGCCCCGCACCCGGATGATGAAGTACTGGCCTGTGGCGGTCTGATGAGCCAACTGGCACAACTGGAGCGCAGCCTGTTACTGATCTCGGTCACCGATGGTACAGCCAGCCATCCGGGCTCCACGCTCTGGCCCGTCGAGCGTCTGTGCGAAGCCCGGCCCAAGGAAAGTGCCGAAGCCTTGAATCGCCTCGGTATACCTGCCGAGCGCCTTGAGTGGTTGCGCTGCGGCCTTCAGGACGGCGCCGTGGCCGACGCGGAAGATCAACTGGTGGCCTTTCTTGAACAGCATCTGGGCCCTGCCGACGTGGTATTCGCCACCTGGGCAGAAGATGGCCACAGCGACCATGAGGCGGTCGGCAGAGCCAGTGCCAAGGCCTGCATGACCACCGGAGCACAGTTCCACGAAGTGCCGGTCTGGGCCTGGCACTGGGCTGACCCGGAAGACCAACGCCTGCCATGGGACAGAGCGCGCAAGCTGCTGCTCGATCCGGTCACGCTGGCCCATAAACGCAATGCTGCCCAAGCGTTCACCAGCCAGTTGCAGGGTGATCCGGCCATCGGTCTTTCCCCGGTTCTGCCGGACGCAGTGCTGGAAAGGCTGCTGCAGCCCTTTGAAGTGGTGTTCACATGAGCGTCGAGGACAGTTATTTCAATGAGCTGTTTCTCAACAACGATGACCCGTGGGCATTCAAGCAACGCTGGTACGAACGGCGTAAGCGCGCCTTGACACTGGCTGCTCTGCCCCGCGAACGCTACCGCTCGATATTCGAACCTGGCTGTGCCAACGGTGAACTCAGTGCCGATCTTGCCGGGCGCTGCGATTCGCTGGTGTGCTGCGACACATCGAATCTGGCTGTGGACCTGGCACGCAAGCGTCTGGCCGGCCTGCCCCATGCCAAAGTGTTGCAGGCGCGTTTGCCGCAGCAATGGCCACAGGGCGAATTTGACCTGATCGTCTTCAGCGAGGTGGGTTATTACCTGGACGCCGACGACCTGCACGGCCTGATCGACCGTGCACTGGCGGCCCTCGCACCAGATGGCCAGTTGCTCGCCTGTCACTGGCGGCCCGATATCGAAGGCTGCCCGCTAAACGCCCAGGCTGTTCACGACATCCTTGCTGCACGCTTGTCCATGCACCGACTTTTCAGTCATCACGAACAGGATTTCCTGCTGGACCTGTGGAGTCGTGATGGAACCTCCGTAGCAGAACAGGAATTCTCCGATGATCGGCATACTGATCCCGGTGCACAATGAAGAGCAGTTACTCGACTTGTGTCTCGAAACGATAAAGCAGGCGGCTGCACACCCCGACCTCAAGGGCGAATGCGTAGAGGTGCTGGTGGTTCTCGACAGCTGCACTGATCGCTCGGCGGAGATCGCGCGTGCCCATGGCGTGATGATTCTCGAAGTGTCGGCGCGCAACGTGGGGCAGGCTCGAGCACAGGGCGCGGAGTTTCTTCTCGACCGGGGTGCACGCTGGCTGGCGTGTACCGATGGCGACAGCACCGTGGCCAGTGACTGGCTTGCCGAACAGCTGGCGCTGGATGCCGACGCGGTGTGCGGAACGGTCACGCCCGGCGACTGGAGCAAGGACATCTCGGCGGCCGCGCAAGCCGCTTACCTGCAGCATTACCAGCACCGTGAAGGTCACCGACACATTCATGGTGCCAATCTGGGCGTCAGCTCGATTGCGTACATCAGCGCAGGTGGTTTTCCGGCACTGCCCTGCCACGAAGACGTGCACCTGATTCAGCAGCTGGAGTTGATCGGTGCGCGTATCGCCTGGAGTTGCCGCCCCAAGGTCACAACCAGCACCCGCCTCGACTCGAAAGCCAGGGGCGGGTTTGGTGATTTTCTAAGTTCGCTGAATGCCTGAACGGCGTGCTTACTGATGATGCGCCGTTTGCATGCCTGAACGGTCATCGTCGGCGGAATTGAGCGCCGCACTGAAAAACCGCACCGCTTCGGCACTCAGGTTGCGGTGAATATCCTCACGGTCCACGCCGTCAGGGTCGTTGCACAGCAACGGCGCACTGGCGCGTTGCTCATCGCTGCACGGTGCCATGAACACGAAATGCCCTGCCCCGGCCAGTAGCTTGTAGTCGGGCGGCTGCGGCAGCTTGCGCGCCAGTGCCTCTGCGTTTCGGTCGATCGCCAGCAACTGATCGTCATCCCCCGCGTACATCAAAACCGGCACGTGCACATCACCCAACGTGTGACGGCCGAACATCAGGCTCAATGGTGCCATCAACATCAACGCGCCAACCCGCGGGTCAGCTTGAGCATGAAGGTCATCACGGTCCGCGACCAGTTCGCCCTGCGTCTTGCAGGCGTCGCGGTCTGTCGGGCGTTCGACGCAGTACTGGCGCAGACGCTGCAGATCAGGCTGCGCGCCAGCGAGAATCAGCGCGGTTTCGCCACCGGCCGAATAACCGATCACGCCTACTTGCCGGGCATTGAGATAGGGGGCCAGCAAGGGGTCGAGCAAGGCCGTACTGATCGCTTCGGAAATCTGCAGCGGCCGACCGTACAGGTTGCTCAGGCTGCCGAGACGGCTGTGATCGCGATCATTGTCGCCAGGATGGACCACGGCGACCACCACAAACCCCTGCCGCGCCAGCGAAGTGGCCAGGTCATGCAGCGCCAGCGGGGTGCCGGTATTGCCGTGCGACAGCAACAGCAAGGGGAAACGGCCCATTGCGATAGGCGCCTCTTCACCGGCCTCGACGCGATAGCCATGCAGGATGCTCACTTGCTCGGCGGCGGTCGAGGGGTAAAAGGCGATGGCCTCGACCGGCTGGGAATCCAGTGGATCAGGGAAACTCAACGCGTGATAGCCCGCGCTCCAGGACTCGTCCGCCAGAGCGTGCACCGAAACAAGGCTATCGAGCAGGAAAACCAGCATCACTGCACAAAGACGTACCATGGCAAGGCCCAACCTTTGCAAATCCGGAACCTCGTCCGGACAATCCATCAAGCGCTTGTGTCGAGCATCATGCTCCAGCGCGCCGTTCCCACCCAGATATGAGTGTTGAAAACAGAAATAGTGCACAAGCCGGGCCATAAACTGCCCGTTGTTTTTTCGCGAGGGCGACTATTTTCGCCAGCCTGACAAGGCATTGCTCGAAAAGGCTAGTCTAGTCCCGAAAGATCGCCATTACCTGTAAGGAAGCTGTCAAGGTTGTCTCCCGTCAACGCGCAGCTTACCGGCAACCCATCGCCGTGCATCAGAAACAAAAAAACTCCACAACCCGGCAGGAACCCCTGCGCAGGTTGTAGAGTTTCGTGTACAGCGCTCTGGATCAGGCCGCGAACAACTCGTTCTGAATGTATTGCTGAGCAGCGCTCATGGCGCTGGCACGCGGCTCTTCGCCATACGCCAGGCCGTGGGCGCGAACGAATTGCAGGTCGGTGATACCGATGAAGGCGAACAGCGTCTTGAGCAGCTCTTCGTGACCGGTGCCCGTGGGTTGCCCGGCGTGCAGCCCGCCCGAGGTAGAAACGATAATGACTTTCTTGCCGCCACACAGGCCTTCAGGGCCCGCTTCGGAATAACGGAACGTGCGACCCGCGATCAGAATCCGGTCAAACCAGGCTTTCAGCTGAGTCGGAATGGTGAAGTTGTACATGGGTGCGCCGATGACCAGCACGTCCGAATCGAGAAACTGCTGCAAAGTAGCTTCGTTGCCTGCCACTTCTTGCTGCTGGGCGGCATCACGGACGTCTACCGGCGTGCCCGCTGCGGCGAGGCTGGCGGCAGAGAAATGCCCAAGCGCATCGCTGGCCAGATCGCGGTAGGTGATCTGGCTGTCGGCGTGAGCATTCAGGTAGGCCTGGACAACCTCACGGGTCAGCTGACGCGAAGCAGAGTGATCGCCGAGGATGCTGGAGTCGAGGTGCAATAGATTCATAACGTAGCTCCCATAAGAAAATCGCCACAGGGCGATGAAGTGGCGAGCATCCTATCCTTGATCGCAATAGCTGATTAGTGGTCTTGAATGCGACTGTTCGTTCTATTAAGAGAACAATAAAGCGAATCAGGACTCAGGCTGAGCTCTTTGAACGAGGTCTCGAACACATCCAGCAGGCCCCTGACCGCTGGAAGCAGGCCTCGGCGCGAGGCGAACACGGCATGCACGATGCCGCACTTGGGTCGGTGCTCGCTGAACAGCTCGATCAGACGTCCGTCCTGCAACGCTTCCCTGACAATCAGCTCGGGAAGCTGGGCCACACCGACACCCTGCAAGGCGGCCTGCAGCATCATGTCCAGGTCCGAGCTGATGAGCCGCGGCGTATGGCGTATTTCGGCATACTGGCCGGGCTGCGTCTCCAGCAACCAGCGGTGCTCGTGATTCGAGGAAGGCATGTCGAGGCTGGGCAGTGTCGACAGCGCGTCGAGAGAAGGCGTCGCCGATAGCCTGGCCGCCAGGTCCGCGCGCGCCACCAGACGCTGGGCACTGTGCCCGAGTTTCTTGACCACCAGCCCGTCGTCCTCCAGCGGTGGAAAGCGCACACGCAGCGCAATGTCGATGTTCTCGGTCAGCGGGTCGACGCGTCGGTTGGTACTTTCGACCTGGATCTGAACCTTGGGGTGTTCGGCCGCGAAACGGGCGATGGTCTCGTTGAAGCCCATCGCTGCCAACGCCGGAGGACAACTGATCACCACCCTGCCCTGCGGTTCGGATTTGGAACGCAGGATGGCCTCTTCGGCCGCCTCGGCCTCGACCAGCATGGCCACGCAGTGCGCGTAATAGTCACGCCCGCTTTCGGTCACCGCGAAGGTGCGGGTCGAGCGGTGAATCAGGCGCACACCCAGACGCTCCTCAAGCCCGGCAATGCGCCGGCTGAGCTTGGACTTGGGGATCCCCAGCTTGCGACTTGCCGGCGCAAAGCCGAGGCACTCGACCACCTGGACGAAATAAAACAGATCGTTGAGATCAAACACCCGGCCACCTCGTTTTCAGAGCCGGGAGTATGCAGCGCCGTGCCCCGTGCCTCAAGGCCGCGACTGAGGATCGCGCCGGGTCATTCGGCAGTCAGAAATGCCAGCACCGGGCCGGTAAATGCCTCACCCGCCTCGACGCTGGACAGGTGGGCCGCGTGCAGCTCGATGAGCTGCGAACCCTGAATCCGTTCGACCATGAAACGCCCGTCCGCCGGGGTTGTTACAGCGTCCTCCGTGCCACAGACCACCAGCACCGGCAGTTCGATGGACGCGATCTGCTCACGGAAATCCGCATCGCGCACAGCCGCGCAATTGGCTGCGTAGCCCTGTGGCGAGGTACGTGCCAGCATGCCGACGACCGTGTCAACCGCAGCGGGCTCGGCGTGCGCGAAGGAAGGCGTGAACCAGCGTGCGATCGAGGCATCGCGCAACGCGACCATGGCGGACTGCCCGTCACGCAGAACGGTTTCGATGCGAGGATTCCAGACATCAGGGTTGCCGATTTTGGCGGCCGTATTGCACAGCACGACCTTGTGCAGGCGCTGCGGCGCATTGATTGCCAGCCATTGGCCGATCAGCCCGCCCATGGACAGGCCGCAGAAAAAAGCCTTGTCGATGTCCAGCGCATCGAGCAGCGCCAACACATCGCGAGCGTTTTGCTCGATGCTGTAACTGCCCTCAGTGACCAGCGATTTGCCATGGCCGCGCGTGTCGTAACGCAATACCTGAAAGTGACGGCTGAAGGCAGGCACCTGGTTGTCCCACATGTGCAGATCAGTGCCCAGGGAATTGGACAACACCAGCACGGGCGCGCCCGCCGGACCTTCGAGCAGGTAGTTCAGTTGACCATCAGCGAGTTGCACGGCAGACATTCGAAACTCCGGAGAAAGGCAAAGCTGCACACTAATCAGTGTCGCAGCAGCATACAATCGGCGGATCGAATATCCGTGCGGCTATCGAACAGCTTACCGTGCGCCGTCGGAACCCAGGGAGCATCCATGCCAAAGACCCCGCAAAAGACCCTGCACAAGGAAGACATCGCCAGATTCTGTCTCGACCTGCCAGGCGCGCGTGAAGACTACAAGTGGGGCGGCATACGGGTTTTTTCCGTCGCCGAAAAGAAAATGTTCGCGGTCATGGATCTGGTCGGCGAGGACCTTGCGTTCAAGGTCCACCCGGAACTGTTTCTGGGTTACGTGGATCGACCCGGCATACGACCTGCGCCCTATCTGGCGCGTGCGCACTGGATCAGCGTGGCCGATCTGCAGACACTGAGCGCCGATGAGGTGCGCGATTTGCTGACACGCTCGCACCAGTTGGTGGTCGGCAAGCTGCCGAAACGGCAGCAGATCGGCCTCAAGCTATAACGGCAACAGTTGCACAAGCCGCTTGCCCAAAAACAGCCAGTCAATCCACAACGCTTGATGCACCAGCACGATCAGCCAGAACACGACCTGAAACGACACCTTGCGGGTCTTGTGCCGGAACACCTGCTGCGCCAGCAGCGCGCCGGGCCAACCGCCGAGCAGCTCGACGCCATGCAGGACGTTCTCCGGGGTGCGCTGGCCCGCGTTGCCGGCCTGTCGCTTGTCATGCCGGTAAAGCAAGAACGCCAGCAGACTCATGACGATCAGGACCAGCGCCGGAATCGGCGTGACTTGCCTCAGCCACAGCGACGCCGTGCCGTAGACCGGTAACGCACACAGCAGAAACAGTATCAGTACCTTCAAGCGCAGTTGCCGGACCGGCGGCCTGCCACGGCTGGCTGGCCGTGACGACTCGCGATTCGCTGTCATGCCTTGGCCGATGCCCAGTCGATCCAGCCAAACTGCCAGGTCGCCAGAATCAGCAGGCCAAAGGCGATGCGATACCAGGCGAACACCGCATAACTGTGAGTGGCGATGAACTTGAGCAAACCGCGCACTGCGATCATCGCGAAGATGAACGAGGTGATGAAGCCGATGGCAAACACCGCGAAGTCGTCCGGGCGAAACATGTCACGGTACTTGTAGCCCGAATACACCGCGGCACCGACCATGGTCGGCATGGCCAGGAAGAACGAGAATTCGGTCGCCGCCTTGCGGGACAGGCCGAACAGCAGGCCGCCAATGATCGTCGAACCCGAACGCGAGGTTCCGGGGATCATCGCCAGGCACTGTACCAAGCCTATTTTGAGCGCATCGCTCCAGCTCATATCATCGACGGTTTCGGTGCGCACGGTGTGCTCGCGGCGCTCGGCCCAAAGCATGATCACCCCACCGATGACCAGCGCCGTGGCCACGGTAATGGCATTGAACAGGTAGTGGTGAATGGTATCGGCGAAAATCACGCCCAGCACCACGGCAGGCATGAAGGCGATCAGCAGGTTAAGGGTGAAACGCTGCGCTTGTTGCTGTTTGGGCAAACCCACGACGACGTCGAGGATCTTGCGCCGAAACTCCCAGACTACTGCCAGAATCGCCCCCAACTGAATGATGATGTTGAAGGCCATGGCGCGCTCGCCGCCAAAATCGATCAGGTCGGCGACGATGATCTGATGCCCGGTACTGGAGATCGGCAAGAACTCCGTCAACCCTTCTACAACACCCAATATCAACGCCTGAGCAGCGGTCCAAAGATCCATCATTCCCCCATGAAGCGATGCCGCAGGCTCGCTGTTTAATGTTGTCGTGTAAAAAATGCTTGCCACTATGCCGCCACATGCCTGAACGAAGCTTGAAGAAACTCGCGCAAATGCAAGGCGCGGAATGCTAGCAGACCTGCACGCACAACGCCTGCTGACGTAAGCTCCGGCGCAACACAAGCTGCACGCCGCGCGCAGAAGCGCATACAATCGCCGGCCCCGCCCCTCACCACCCTCACCAAGGAGCCGCCATGTCCGGGCTTGAACTCTTCGCTGCCGCCATCGGCGTTATCGCAGTCTGGCTGACAGTGAAGCAGAATCCCTGGTGCTGGCCAATTGGCCTGGTCATGGTGGTGATTTACATCTGGATATTCTTCGACGTGAAGTTGTATTCGGACATGCTCCTGCAGGTCATCTACGCAGGCCTGCAGGTCTACGGCTGGCTGCAATGGACCCGGCACGGTGACGGCCTGCCGGTCAAAGCCGTAACCACGTTGCAGAACAGTTCGGTGCTCAAGGGGCTGGCGGTCGGCGTACTCATCAGCGTTGCACTGGGTGCCGGCATGGCGCATTTCACCGATGCGGCACAACCCTGGCTGGACGCCGCATTGACCGGGTTCAGTCTGGTGGCGCAGGTCTGGATGGCGCAAAAGCGCGTTCAGTGCTGGCCCCTGTGGATCCTGCTCGATGTGATTTTCGTCGGCCTGTTCATCTACAAGGACCTTTACCTGACGGCTGCGCTGTATGGCCTGTTCACCCTGCTGGCGGTGCAGGGCTGGCGCGAGTGGCGCAACGATCTGGCGCTGGCGCGATGAAAGTTCTGGTCCTCACCGGCCCCGAGTCCAGTGGCAAGAGCTGGCTGTCGGCGGAGATACAGCATAGGTTCGGCGGCCTGCTGGTCGGCGAATATGTGCGGTATTTCATCGATCAGCAGGGCCGCGACACAGATTACCCCGATATCCCGGCCATCGCTCAGGGCCAAATGGCCTGGGAGGACGCCGCGCGCGGCGCAGAGCCAAACTTGCTGATACTCGACACGCACCTGTTGAGCAACATGCTCTGGAGCCGCACGCTGTTCGGCGACTGCCCTGCGTGGATCGAACAGCAACTGCTGAGCCGTTCCTATGACCTGCACCTGCTGCTGTCGCCCGAGGGCGTTGACTGGATCAGCGACGGCCAGCGCTGCCAGCCGCAGCTGGGTGAACGCCAGGCCTTTTTCAACGCCAGCCGGGAATGGCTGGAACACCACCAGCAGGCTTACCGGATAGTGGGCGGTAGCTGGGAGCAGCGCCGCGAGCAGGCGCTGAGCGCTGTCTCGCAGTTGCTGGACGACTCAGCGGATCTGGTGCTTGTGTAACAGCCGATAAAACGTCGGTCGCGAAATACCCAGCACTCTGGCCGCCACGCTCAGATTGTCACTGTGGCGCGTCAACACGTCGCACAAGGCCTGACGCTCGGCCCGGGACTTGTAATCCTCCAGCGTGCCCATGTTGCCAACACTGTCCTCTTCGCCCAGCAGGCCCAGATTTGCCGCTTCTATCTGTCTGCCTTCAGCCAGCACCAGCCCGCGCCGAACGCGACCGGCCAGCTCGCGCACATTGCCCGGCCAATCGTGCTTGCCCAGCGCCACCAGCGCATCCTGACTGAAACTGCGCGCCCGCCTGCCGGTTTCCTGACTGTACACATGGGCGAAATGGTTAGCCAGCAACGCCAGATCGCCATGGCGCTCGCGCAGCGGCGCTACACCGACCTGCAGCACATTGAGTTGGTAATAAAGGTCCTCGCGAAAGCGCTTTTTGCGCACGGCCGTTTCAAGATCCTCGCGAGTGGCGGCCAGCACCCGCACATCCACTGCAATCGGCTCGCCGCCGTCCGCGCGCTCGATCTGCCGGTCTTCGAGAAAACGCAGCAGGCTCGCCTGGGTATCCAGCGGAAGCTCACCGACCTCGTCGAGCAACAGCGTGCCGCCGTCTGCGGCTTCAAGCAGTCCGACCCTACGCGCCTGAGCATCGTCAAACCCGCCGTCCTCATGACCGAACAGCACGGTGTGGATCGACTGCCCGTCAGGCGCTGCGCAATCAACCACGATAAAGGGTTTGTCACGTCGCAAGGACTGAGCATGCAGACTGCGGGCGATCAGTTCCTTGCCCGTGCCCCGCTCGCCCCTGATCAGTACCGGCGAATCGGTGGGCGCCAGTTTACTCAGCAGCCTGCGCAGTTCACGGACAGGCCGACTGTCGCCGAGCAACTCGGGGTCCGCGCTGAACGGCGATGGCGAGCCCTGCACTGGCGGCGGCCCGGCCGTAAACGCCCTGTCCAGCGAGGCGTGCAGCCGACCGGCATCGAAAGGCAGCGTATGAAAGTCGAAAAACCAGCGGCAGACGAAATCGCCGATTTTCTCGCGGCGCAAATCACTGGCTGACAGCACGGCAATCCAGCGCACCGGGCTGTTAACGAACAGCGCCTCAAGCCTGGGCAAGTGTTCAAAATGATCGGACGTCAGGTGAATCAGGCCTACATCACAATCAGAAATGATTGCCGAACCCGATGGGCTTTCCTGCACCGTCCAGCCGGCTTCGATCAGAACAGGGATCAATGGATGACAGTCGTCACCGCCATCGAGCATTAACAGACGTCGTGTTGGGGCCGATCCATGCATGAAGTTTCCTTGGCGCCCGGCGTATGGAGGGATTTTGAAAAGCTTTTTATAAACAGTCTGTTGGCGAGCCCAATCATCACCCTAGCAAATATTTGACGCGGCGTTGTACCGTTTGGGTCTAACGCTCATAACCTGAAGTCATTAACGCGCTACATGCCCGACCCTTTTTGCCCGGGACATCCATGCGCGCGCCCGTCGAAAATAATTCGCAACTATTTTCATTGAACAGTGTGACTCATGCCCCCTTGTCGTTCATCAACACAAGTAACCAGCCGGACGGTTAGCCCGCCGCCGTGACTGAATTGATATGGGCACTTGAGGAAACGACCATGAACGCCCCACTGCGCTTCAACGATGCACTTCTGATCGCTGGACACGCTTTTGAACCCTTCCAGTGTGTTGCCTGGGCACCACAGGACGGTAACGGCGAACTGAGCCTGACGGTGATCGACCGCACCAGCAACCGTATCGGTCGCAAGCAGATCCCGAGCAGCACCTATTCCGACAAGCGCCAGCTGGCCAGCGCTCTGGAACAGGCCCGTGCAGAAATCAGCAACGAAGGCTACGACCTTGAGCCGTGGACCATGCCGGCTTGATGGCTGACTGAGCCGGCTCCCCGCTTGGCGTAATGGAAAACCTGTGGGATCGCCGCACTCGCAACGCCCATAGGAATTTGTTCTCAGTGCCATGCTCTGCGCGCGCCAACCCCGCAGAGCATCGGCAAGAGAGCACAGGGCCTGACGGGTTCCCCACCCTCAGACCCGCTTCAACTCATCAATGTGCCGGTACTCGGCCCCCAGACTCGATGCCAGTTCCCGCGCCCTTCCCAGGCGGATCGGGCCTTTCTCGATATCGATCAGCAAACTGGCGCAGTCGAACGCGGGCAGTGCCGGCAACGACTTGATCCGACCATCGGTCAGCACCAAAACCCGCTGCTGTTCGGCCGGATAGCGTTTTTGCCGTTGCGCCAGCCATTCAGCCGCCTGTTGCAGCGCTTCCGGCAACGGCGTACCACCACCAGCCCCCAATGCATCCAGCCAAGGTGTCAACGCCGGTGAGGCTTTCAGCCCCTGATGTTGCCAGCGTGGCGCAGTGCCGCTGGCGGTCAGCAAGGCCAGCCGAGCCCGGCGTCGATAGGCATCGTCGAACATCTGCGACAGCAGACCCTTGGCCTGACTCAACGCCTGATGGCGGCGGGTAGACGCCGAAGCATCGACAATCACCAGCAATAACTCGCTGGGCCGGCTGCTACGCGGCTGACGCACCAGGTCCTTGTGGCTCTTCGGCTGACCGCGCAAAAAAGTCGGCAACCATTGCACCGGTCCATCAGCCCCGACACGCACAGCGCCCTGCCTGCCGCAGGCCAGTCGACCGGGACGGGGAATGGCATCCGCCCCCTGTATGGCGCGGGGACGGATGCCTAGGGCTTTTTTGGCCAGCTCGGCACTTCGCGGCGTGATCCGGTCGTGACTGCCTGGGCGGGCAACTCACCCCAACTGCCCTGCCCGCTTTCAGGCTCGGCCTGTTTGCTGGACGATCCTGGTGGCGGCGGCGGTGCCTCGGAATTCTGCGGCGGTGGCGAGGGCTCGCGGCGCCGGTGACGCAAGGCAAATTCGGCAACGGCCTCGATGTCCTGCTCTTCAATGTGCCCCGCACCCCGCCACGCCGCATGAGCACGCGCAGCCCGCAGCCAGACCAGATCGGCGCGCATGCCGTCGACGCCTGCGGCAAAGCAGCGCTCGGTGATCATTGCCAGGGACTGGTCATCCAGCTCGATGCCCGACAACAACTGACGTGCCTGTTCACAACGCCGCTTCAAGGCATCCTGCTGCGTTTGCCACTGCTGGCAGAAGCTCTGCGGATCGCTATCAAAATCCAGACGGCGACGGATGATCTGACTGCGCTCGGCAGGCAGCGTATGGCCGCTCAGGGCCACATTGAGGCCAAAGCGATCCAGCAACTGCGGGCGCAATTCGCCCTCTTCGGGGTTCATGGTGCCGATCAGCACGAAACGCGCAGCATGACGATGGGAGATACCGTCGCGCTCGACCAGGTTGACGCCGCTGGCCGCGACGTCCAGCAGCAGATCGACCAGATGGTCGGCAAGCAGGTTGACCTCATCGACATACAGCACGCCACCGTCGGCCTTGGCCAGCACGCCTGGAGAGAAGCGCGCGCGGCCTTCGCTCAGCGCGGCGTCGAGATCCAGCGTGCCGACCAGACGCTCTTCGGTAGCGCCCAGCGGCAAGGTGACGAACTGACCGCTGGCCAGCACATCGGCCAAACCGCGGGCCAGCGTCGACTTGGCCATGCCTCTTGGCCCTTCGATCAACACGCCGCCGATGCGCGGATCAATGGCAGTCAGGCATAACGCCAGTTTCAGGTCATCGGCACCCACCACAGCGGCCAGTGGAAAATGCGGAGTTTCGCTCATCGTTGAATCAGACACGGTCATCAGTTCTCTTCTATGTCCAGGAGCAGGTCTTCCAGCGCCTGCTGATACTCGCCAGGCTCCTGCCAGAGGCCGCGCTGCTGGGCTTCGAGCATGCGCTCGGTCATGTCGCGCAGCGCATCGGGGTTGTGCTGGGCGATGAAATCGCGAGTCGCCGGGTCCAGCAGATAGGCGTCGGCGAGCAGCGCGTACTGGTGATCATCGATCAGCTCGGTGGTCGCGTCGAACGCGAACAGGAAATCCACGGTCGCGGCCATCTCGAAAGCACCTTTGTAACCATGGCGCTTGGCCCCTTCGATCCATTTCGGATTCGCTGCGCGCGAGCGTATCACCCGGTTCAGCTCTTCCTTGAGGGTGCGGATCTTCGGCAGGTCGGGCTGGCTGTGATCGCCATGGTAACTGGCGGTCTTCTGCCCGCTGAGGGTTTCAGAAGCGGCGAGCATGCCGCCCTGAAACTGGTAGTAGTCATTTGAGTCGAGCAGGTCGTGCTCGCGATTGTCCTGATTCTGCAGCACCGCCTGCACCTGAGAAAGCCGTTGGGCAAAGCGCTGGCGCGCGGGCGTACCTTCATCGGCAGCGCCATAGGCGTAACCGCCCCAATTGAGGTAAACCTCGGCAAGGTCGTCGCGGCTCTGCCACAGGCGGCCATCGATCGCGCCCTGCACGCCAGCGCCATACGCACCGGGTTTGGCACCAAATATCCGCCAGCCGGCCTGACGCGCCGCCTCGTCTTCATTCAGGCCTTCTGCGATGAAGCCTTGCCGTTCTTCACGGACCCTGGCCGCCAGCGGGTTCATGTCGTCGGGCTCGTCAAGCGCCGCGACGGCCTGCACCGCAGCGTCGAACAGCTTGATAAGGTTGGCGAAAGCGTCGCGGAAGAAACCGGAGACCCGCAGTGTCACGTCCACTCGCGGGCGGTCGAGCAGGCTGATCGGCAGAATCTCGAAGTCGTCGACCCGCTGACTGCCCGTCGCCCACACCGGACGCACGCCCATCAGCGCCATGGCCTGGGCGATGTCGTCACCGCCGGTACGCATGGTCGCCGTGCCCCACACCGACAGGCCCAACTGGCGCAGGTGATCGCCATGGTCCTGCAGGTGTCGTTCCAGCAACAGGTTGGCGGACTGGAAGCCGATTCGCCAGGCCGTGGTGGTCGGCAGGTTGCGCACATCCACGGTAAAAAAGTTGCGGCCAGTGGGCAGCACATCCAGGCGCCCCCGGCTCGGCGCGCCGCTGGGGCCTGCCGGCACGAAACGACCACTCAGCGCGTCAAGCATGCCCTGCATTTCGCCGGGGCCGCAGGCATCCAGACGCGGCGCGACGACGTCACGCAGGCTGTCGAGAATCTGGGCGAGATCATCGTGCGCCGGCAAGTCGGTCAACGCTTCGCCCTGCGTGACGCGTCCGATAAGGATGGCGGCGTAAAGCTCCAGCCGCTCGCGCGCGTCGCCCGCACTGCGCCAAGGGTCGCTGCTCAAGGCCTGCAACGCAGCGGGGCGCGGGCCGGTCCAGGGTTCGGCCAGCTCGCAGTTCAGCGGGTCGAAGTCCAGCTCGAACGCCTTGCTCAACGCGCGCAACAGACTGGACTGCGCGCCACGCCCGTCACCACGCGGAATACGCAGCAGCGCCAGCAAAGTGTCGATGCGCAGACGGCCTTGTGGCGACTGACCGAAGATATGCAGGCCATCGCGAATCTGCGATTCCTTCAGATCACACAGGTAAGTGTCCAGACGTGGCAGCCAGAGCGCCGCGTCGGCATCGCTGTCGAGGTTCTCGCCCAGCGCCAGTTCGCGGTCGATATGGGTTTCACGGACCAGTTCGAGAATGTCACGCTGCAGCTCGCGCGCGCGGCGCGGATCGAGCATTTGCGCTTCATAGAATTCGTCGGCGAGCAGTTCCAGATTACGCAACGGGCCGTAGGTCTCCGCGCGGGTCAGCGGCGGCATCAAGTGATCGATGATGACCGCCTGAGTGCGCCGTTTGGCCTGTGCGCCCTCGCCCGGGTCGTTGACGATGAACGGATAGATGTTCGGCATGGCGCCCAGCACCGCGTCCGGCCAGCAGGTTTGCGACAGCCCCACGCCCTTGCCCGGCAGCCACTCGAGGTTGCCGTGCTTGCCGACATGCACCACCGCATGCGCGCCGTAGGCCTTGCGCAGCCAGAAGTAGAACGCCAGATAGCCATGGGGGGGAACCAGATCCGGGTCGTGATACACCGCGCTCGGGTCGACCTGATAACCCCGTGCCGGTTGAATGCCGATGAACGTGAGGCCAAAGCGCAGTCCGGCGATCATCATCCGGCCGCTGCGAAACATCGGGTCGGTGTCCGGCGTGCCCCAACGGGCATTCACCGCATCGCGATTTTCCTGCGGCAGTTCGTTGAACGCCGCCAGGTATTCCTCCAGCGCCATGCTCTGGTGACACGGGCGCTGGTCGATACTGTCCAGATCATTGGTCACGCCGCCCAGCAGTTGCTGGATCAGTTCGGTGCCAGTGTCCGGCAACGGCGCCAGCGGATAGCCCTCGACCTGCATGGCGCGCAGGATATTCAGCGCCGCAGCAGGCGTATCGAGCCCCACGCCGTTGCCGATCCTTCCGTCGCGAGTCGGGTAGTTGGCGAGAATCAGCGCCACGCGCTTTTCGCCATTGGGCAGGCGTGCAAGTTCGATCCAGCGCCGCGCCAGTTCCGCGACGAAATCCATCCGGTCCGGCTGGGCACGGTAGCAGACCACGTCCGACTGGCTGCGCTCACTGCGCCAGGCCAGGTCCTTGAAGCTGATCGGCCGGCTGATGATCCGTCCGTCCAGCTCCGGCAAGGCAATGTGCATCGCCAGATCACGAGCGCCAAGGCCCTGTTCGCTGGCCTGCCAGGCAGGCTCGTTGTCCTGCGCGCAGATGGCTTGAATGACCGGCACGTTGCGCCGGAACGGACGCAGATGCGGCGCTTCCGGACTCGACTGTGCAAAACCGGTGGTATTGAGGATCAGCTCGGTTTCAGCCTCATCCAGCCAGTCCTCCACCTGAGTGAAACAGCCGGGTTCCTTGAGGCTGGCCACAGCAATGGGCAGCGGGTTGATGCCTTGCGCCTGCAAGCGCACACAGAACTCGTCGATGAAACCGGTATTGGCGGCCTGCAGGTGCGAGCGATAGAACAGCAGCGCCACCACTGGCTGCTCGGCAAGCCAGTCTGCCTGCCAATCGGCAAGCTGCGCGCTTGCCAGGCGAGGATGGTAGATGGCTGTGCGCGGCAACGGCGCGGGCTCGACCCAGGAATAATCGTGGTCCAACCAGCGACTGGCCATGCAGTTGTACAGCTGCAGCGCGTTCTGCAGGCCACCCTGACGCAGAAACTGCCAGAGTCGGTCGCGTTCTACGGCAGGCACGGTGCTCAGATCACTCAGTTCCGGATCGGGGCGATCATCACCCGGCACCAGAATGACCTGAACGCCGCGTGCGGCGAGCTCCATCAGCCGCTCGACGCCGTAGCGCCAGTAGCCAATACCGCCGTGCAGAGAAATCAGAATGACCTTTGCGTGACGCAGCACTTCATCGACGTACAGGTCCACAGAGGCGTGATTCTGGACCTGCATCGGGTTGGCCAGACGCAGGCTGGGGTAGTCGTCGGGGAGCTGCCGGGCGGCTTCGGCCAGGAGCGCCAGGCTGGAGTCGCCGCTGCAGAGAATCACCAGCTCGGCCGGGGTCTGGCCCAGATCGGCAATATTGTCGTCAGGTACGAAACCGCCGGGCTGGGTTCTCAGTAAATGCATGCGTCAGCCTACAATCGCAGCATTGAGTTGCGCTTGCAGGGCTGCGGCATCCAGCTCCTGACCAATCAGCACCAGGTGCGTGGCACGCTCTTCATCGGCACGCCAGGCGCGGTCGAAGTGCTTGTCGAAACGAGTCCCGACACCTTGAATCAGCAGGCGCATCGGCTTGCCGGGAATGGCCGCGAAGCCCTTCACACGCAGAATGCCGTGTTGCACCACCAGCTGATTCAGTGCATCGAGCAGGACTTTCTCATCGGCTTGCGGCAGCTTCAGGGAAATCGAATCGAACGCGTCGTGATCGTGGTCATCATGATCGTCATCGTCGTGATGATCATGGTGGGTCTTGCGAGCATCGATATGCAGTTCGGACTCGGCACCGACACCCAGCAGCACGCTGATCGGCAGGCGACCACTGCTGGCTTCGATCACCTTGACCGCAGGCGGCAGCTCCTCGGCGACTTCGGCACGCACCGTCGCCAGACCTTCGGCGTCGATCATGTCGGCCTTGTTGAGGATCACCAGATCGGCGCTGGCCAGTTGATCGGCAAACAGTTCGTGCAGGGGCGACTCGTGGTCCAGGTTGGGATCGAGTTTGCGCTGCGCATCGACCTGATCAGGGAAGGCAGCAAAGGTGCCGGCCAGTACCGCCGGGCTGTCGACCACCGTGATCACCGCATCGACCGTGCAGGCGTTGCGGATTTCCGGCCATTGAAAAGCCTGGACCAGCGGCTTGGGCAGCGCCAGCCCCGAGGTTTCGATCAGGATATGGTCCAGATCACCACGGCGCGCGACCAGTTCGCGCATGACCGGGAAGAACTCTTCCTGCACGGTGCAGCACAGGCAGCCGTTGGCCAGTTCGTACACCCGGCCGTTGGCTTCTTCTTCGGTGCAGCCGATCGTGCACTGCTTGAGGATTTCTCCGTCGATGCCCAGCTCGCCGAACTCATTGACGATGACCGCAATGCGCCGCCCTTCGGCGTTGTCGAGCATGTGCCGCAACAGGGTGGTCTTGCCCGAGCCGAGGAAGCCGGTGACGATGGTGACGGGAAGCTTGGCCAGTGTTTTCATCAGGTGCCCTTTGGCAATGCGGCGGGCAAACAGGACGAGAGCCGCATGCAGGACATGCAGATCGGATCGCCACCGGATCACCCCGCCCGGTTGTAGTGAGAATTCTCCAGGGCCGCAGCATGTGTGGCCCGTTCGAGGCAGGTCTCCTGGCTCACGGCGGCGTGCGGCAGGCAGTGAATAATGTGCCGACACGCATTCATCGCGCCTTCCCGCCGCAGCAGTGGCTGTGCAATGAACATGACCGTTTACAGTTGCGGGGGCAGCTGCGGCATGTACCGCATTCCCGTCTTAGCTCCACTGGGTGATGTTTTACCCGGGGAGAACCTCGAACCAGGGTGTGTAAAAACGTCACGAGCGAAGGCAAGACAAGGCAAAAACAGGCGAAAAAGCGGAGTCTAGGTGTTCTAAATGAGCATTTTTCGCCTGTTTTTAACGCAGTATTGCCAAGCGCAGTAGTTTTTACACAGCTTGGAACCGGCAAGGCTACGCAGTGACTGCAGACAGGTCAATCGTTCAGATTGACGCTGCTCCGCCGCCCATGGTCTCCTGTGCGCCTTGTTTCGGGTGCCCCTCACGGGGTGAAACGGGAAACCGGTGCGCTCGCGTTGTCGAGCAAGTCCGGTGCTGCCCCCGCAACGGTAAGCGAGAGTAGGTCTGATCCACTGTGCCGCTGGCATGGGAAGGTGACCTTGCAGGCTTTGACGCACTGACGTCCTGGCCCCTCGCGAGCCCGGAGACCGGCCCGATATGCTTGCAATGACAAACCCGCGGTGGGCGGGCGCAGTTGAAACCTCCGGCATCTGCCGGCAGGTTCTTTTGCGCGTGGCCCACTTGCCGATTACCAACAAGAGGGAACGCCATGTCGACCATCAGCAGCCACGCCGCCGCGCCCAGCTCCACACGCACTCAACGCCTGACAGCCGCCATCAGCGCTGCGCTTCTCGGCGCCTGTCTGGTGTACTTCGCCGGTTTCTCGCACATCGCGGCCGTGCACAACGCGGCACACGACACCCGTCACAGCGCTGCCTTTCCTTGCCATTGAGGGCCTCACAATGTTCAAGCGAATCGTCTACACCGCAGGTTTCACCGGCCTGCTCGCCGCCCTGCTGCTGACGCTGCTGCAAAGCCTGTGGGTGGTGCCGCTGATCCAGCAGGCCGAGACCTACGAAAACGCACCTGCCGAGCAACTGCATCAGCACGCGGACGGCGCGATGGCCGAACACAGCCATGCCCATGACGAAGCCGCCTGGGAGCCCGAAAGCGGCTGGCAGCGTGTGCTGTCCACCACCGGCGGTAACCTGGTGGTCGCGGTGGGCTTCGCCTTGATGCTTGCCGGGCTTTACACCCTGCGGGCGCCAGGTCGCACCGTGCAAGGCGCATGGTGGGGGCTGGCCGGTTTTGCGGTGTTCGTGCTGGCCCCGACACTTGGGCTGCCACCCGAACTGCCAGGCACAGCCGCCGCCGAGCTGAGTCAGCGGCAACTGTGGTGGCTCGGCGCTGCCGCGTCGACTGCCGCCGGGCTGGCCTTGCTGGTGTTCGGTCAGAACTGGCTGCTCAAAGCGCTGGGTGTGGCGATTCTGCTGGTCCCGCATGTGCTTGGCGCGCCACAGCCGCTGGTCCATGAAAGCCTGGCTCCCGAAGCTCTGGAATCGCAGTTCATGATTGCCTCGCTGCTGACCAACGCGCTGTTCTGGGTCGCGCTGGGGTTGATCAGTGCCTGGCTGTTCCGCAGAAACGACGTGCACACCGCCAATGTCGACCTGCATCAGGCCTGATCCAGCGACCCTTCAACCCGGCGCACCTCTGGTTGCCGGGCTGGGCTGTCGGCGCGGCTGCTCGGCTGCGCTGTTGCGCGATCTGCTCGAGCAGAGCCTGCAGGCACTTGAGCTGGACATTGGTCGGGTGACCGCGCTGGCGTCCATCGACCTGAAAGAAACCGAGCCCGGCCTGCTTGAGCTGGCCGGGCAACTGGCTGTGCCACTGGTGTGCTTCAACGCCGCGCAACTGGTGGCGTGGGAACTGCACCTCACGCACCGTTCTGCGCAGGTGTTCCAGAACACGGGCTGTCATGGCGTCGCCGAGGGCTCGGCCCTGGCACTGGCGGCGCAACTGGGCGACGGTACGGCCACCCTGCTGATCGAACGGCAGAAAAGCGCGCAGGCCACATTTGCCTTGGCAATCAGCCCTGCGCACAGCGGATAATCTCCCCGCGCTCACTCACCCCGGAGAATTCATTGACTGTCTATTTCATCGGCGCAGGCCCTGGCGATCCGGAGCTGATCACCGTCAAGGGCCAACGCCTGATTCGCAGCTGCCCGGTCATTATCTATGCAGGCTCGCTGGTGCCCCTCGCCGTGCTGCAAGGTCATCAGGCCGTGCAGGTGACCAACAGCGCCGAACTGCATCTGGAGCAGATCATCGAGCTGATCAAGCGCGCGCACGCACAGGGCCAGGATGTGGCGCGCGTGCATTCCGGAGACCCGAGCCTGTATGGCGCTATCGGCGAGCAGATCCGCCATCTGCGCGAATTGGGCATTCCGTTCGAAATCATTCCGGGGGTGACCGCAACCGCTGCCTGCGCTGCGCTTCTGGGCGTCGAGCTGACTCTGCCGGACGTTTCGCAGAGCGTTATTCTGACCCGCTATGCCGACAAGACCTCAATGCCCAGCGGCGAGGAACTGGCCAGTCTGGCCAGCCATCGGGCAACCATGGCGATTCATCTGGGGGTGAACAACCTGCAGCGGATCGTCGAGGAGCTCATGCCACATTACGGTGCCGACTGCCCGATTGCCGTGGTGCATCGCGCCAGCTGGCCGGATCAGGACTGGGCCGTTGGCACGCTGGCAGATATTCAGGAAAAGGTACAGGCCAAGGGCTTTCGCCGTACGGCACTGATTCTGGTCGGACGTGTACTTGGCGATGACACCTTCAGCGAGTCCTCGCTGTACCGCGCCGGGCATGCCCACCTGTTCAGGCCGGTGTAGTCAGTACCGCCATGATGATCACTGTAATGAGCGGCGACGCGTGGCGTGATGAACAGCGTGCCAACGCTGGGCTGGCACGCTGATCGGTATTGCCCTCCTCAGGCAGCCGCCTCATACAGCTTCGGTGCGGCCACTTCGCCGCTTTCCAGGCTCTTGCGCAGAATATCGGCCTGCACGGCAGCCGCTTTCATGGCGTTTTCCTTGATGTAGCCATAGCCGCGAATGCGTTCCGGCAGGCGTGCCAGACTCAAGGCGGTGTGACGATTCTGCGCCTGAAGGTGCTGCAGGATCAGTTCGACATCGCTGACATAGCGGTCAATCAGCGCCCTCTCCTGCTGACGTTCGAGACTGCGACCGAACGGATCGAGCGCCGTGCCACGGAGGAATTTGAACGTCGCCAGCACATCGAACGCGCGCAGCATCCACGGGCCAAAACTACGTTTGCGCGGCAGGCCATTGTGCGGATCGCGCTTGGCCAGCCACGACGGTGCCAAGTGAAACTCCAGTCGATAGTCACCCTCGAACTGCGCCTGCAACTGGCGGGTAAACTCGCCGTTGCTGTAAAGCCGCGCCACTTCGTATTCGTCTTTATAGGCCAGCAATTTGAAGTAATTGAATGCCACGGCCTCGGTCAGCGTCGGCTGCTGGCCAGGGAACGCGCGCGATTCGCTGTCGCGTACGCGTTGCACCAATGCCAGATAGCGCTTGGCGTAGGCGGCGCTCTGATACTGCTTCAAGGTATCGACATTGCTCTGGATGCGCTGATCAAGGTCCATTGGCTGCGGCTCGCTGACCTTGTTTTGCGGGTTGACGAAGGCCTCCACGGCGGCAGGATCATGCGCAGTACGACGCCCCCAGAGAAACGCCTGCTGATTCAGATTGACCGCTACGCCGTTGAGTTCGATGGCCTTCTCGATGGCCGCCGAGGTCAATGGAATCAGGCCCAGCTGAAACGCATAGCCGAGCATGAACAGGTTGCTGGCGATGCTGTCGCCCATCAGTCGAGTAGCCAGTGATGTGGCTTCGACAAAGTGGGTCTTCGCCGCGCCGACCGCCTCGATGATGGTCTGCTTCATGGCTTCGGCCGGAAACACGGCATCCGGATTGCGCGTGAACTCGGCGGTCGGTGTTTGCTGGCTGTTGACCACCGCATGGGAAATCTTGCTATCGAGCTTGGCGATCGCGTCCGGGCCGGCAGCCACCAGCAAGTCACAGCCGAGCAGCAGGTGCGCTTCACCGGCGGCGATACGCACGGCAAACAGATCCTCCTGGCGCGCGGCAATGCGGATATGGCTGACCACCGGACCGAATTTCTGTGCCAGACCGGCCTGATCGAGCACGCTGCAGCCCTTGCCTTCCAGATTCGCGGCATAGCCCAGCATCGCGCCGACGGTGGTCACCCCTGTGCCGCCGACACCCGGCAGGAGAATATTGAACGGCCTGTCGAGCGACGGCAGCACCGGTTCCGGCAGACGCGCGAATGCTTCGACCTGCTTGGGCAACGCAGGCTTGCGCAGTTTGCCGCCATGCACGGTGACGAAGCTCGGGCAGAAACCCTCGACGCAACTGAAATCCTTGTTGCACGCGCTCTGATCGATTTCGCGCTTGCGCCCCTGCGCCGTTTCCTTGGGCAGCACAGACAGGCACCCGGATTTGACCCCGCAATCGCCGCAACCCTCGCACACCGCCGGGTTGATCAAGGCGCGCTTTTCCAGGTCAGGCATGGTGCCGCGCTTGCGACGGCGGCGCTTTTCAGTGGCGCAGGTCTGGTCGTAGATGATGACCGACGCGCCTTTGAACTCGCGCAACTCGCGCTGCACGCTGTCCAGATCGCGCCGATGATGAAAGGTGGTAATCGGTGCGAAGTCTTCACGATTCGGGTACTTGTCCGGCTCGTCGGAAACCAGCGCGATGCGCTGCACGCCTTCGTTGAATACCTGACGACTCAGTTGATCGACGCGCAGCACGCCGTCGATCGGCTGGCCACCCGTCATGGCCACCGCATCGTTGTAGAGAATCTTGTAAGTAATGTTGACCTTGGACGCCACTGCCGCACGCAGCGCCAGGTGCCCCGAGTGAAAATAGGTGCCGTCGCCCAGGTTCTGGAAAACGTGCGGGGTTTCGGTGAACGGTGCCTGACCGATCCAGGTCACGCCCTCGCCGCCCATCTGGGTGAAGGTATCGGTTTCGCGGTCCATCCAGATGGTCATGTAATGGCAGCCGATCCCGGCCAGGGCGCGACTGCCCTCCGGAACCCGTGTCGAGGTGTTGTGCGGGCAGCCGGAGCAGAAATGCGGGGTGCGCTGGGTGGTGAACAGCGGCGCCTGCAGCGCTTGCTCCTTGTCGCTGAGAAACTGCAGGCGCGCTTCGATCTGCGGGCTGCTGTAGAACGGCGCAAGGCGTTTGGCGACCACCCTGGCAATCATTGCCGGGGTCAGCTCGCTGAGGTTCGGCAGCAGTGAGCGGCCCTGCTCATCGAACTCGCCGACCACCACTGGCCGGCGCTCAACAGGCCAGTTGTAAAGCTGACCGGTCAACTGGTCTTCAATGACACTGCGTTTTTCCTCGACCACCAGAATCTCGTCCAGCCCTTCGGCAAAGTCGTGAACCGACACCGGCTCCAGCGGCCAGCTCATGCCGACCTTGAGGACGCGAATCCCGACCTTCTCGCACAGCTCCTGATCGATACCCAGCTCTTCGAGGGCCTGACGCACGTCCAGATAGGACTTGCCGGTGGTGATGATGCCCAGTCGGGGTTGCGCAGAATCGATCACCACCTTGTTGAGCTGGTTGGCACGAGCGAAGGCCCTGGCCGCGTAGATTTTGTAGGTATTGAGTCGCGCCTCCTGGGCCAGCGGCGGGTCCGGCCAGCGGATATGCAAACCGCCTTCAGGCAGGTCGAAATCGTCCGGGATACGGGTTTTGATCCGCAATGGATCGACCTCGACCACCGCGGAAGAATCGACGTTCTCGGCGATGGTCTTCATCGCCACCCAGCAACCGCTGTAGCGCGACAGCTCCCAGCCAATGATGCCGTAGTCGAGAATCTCCTGAACATTACTGGGGTTGAGCACGGGGATCATCGAGGCGATGAACGCATGCTCACTCTGGTGAGCGATGGTCGATGATTTGCAGCCGTGGTCGTCGCCCGCCAGGATCAGCACACCGCCGTTGGCCGCAACACCGGCAGAGTTGCCGTGCTTGAAGACATCACCGCAGCGGTCCACACCCGGCCCCTTGCCGTACCAGAGGGCGAACACCCCATCGTACTTGCCATGCGGGAACAGGTTGACCTGTTGACTGCCCCAGACCGCCGTGGCGGCCAGTTCTTCGTTGATGCCCGGCTGAAAATGGATGGCGTTTTGTTGCAGGTAGTCCTTGGCGTCCCAAAGGCTCTTGTCCAGATTACCCAGCGGCGAACCGCGGTAGCCAGAGATGAACCCGGCAGTGTTCAGGCCCTGCGCCTCATCGCGCTGCTTTTGCAGCATCGGCAGGCGGGTCAGGGCCTGTGTGCCGGTCAGGTACAGATTGCCGGTGGCAAGCCGGTATTTATCATCCAGACGAATATCAGCCAGAGACATGCGCATACCTCTCTTGTTCTTATAAGTCAGGTCATTTGCACCGGGACGGTCCTGCCCGGCAGCCTTGCAACTAGACTGCCAGCAGCAAAGAGGCTTTTTCTTTCTAAATGCGCGCAAATCTGCTGATATTCAGCATGCTTTTTTCGGCCAGAACAAAAAACAAGGTCAATTCATGCAGCCAAAATTGAGCCCCATCGATCGCAAGATTCTTCGTCTGCTGCAACATGACGCCAGCCTGTCGGCCGCGGAAATCGCCGAACGGGTCGAGCTGTCGCAATCGCCCTGCTGGAGGCGCATTCACCGGCTTCAGGAGGACGGAGTGATCGAACGCACGGTCGCCCTGCTCAGTACCCAGAAGCTGGGACTGAGTATGACCGTGTTCGTCGAGGTCAAGCTGTCAGGCCACGGCCGCCGCTATCTGGCCGAATTCGAGGAGGCAATCATCGGCCACCCCGAGGTGCTGGAGTGCTACACGATGGCCGGGGGGATGGACTTCATGCTCAAGGTGGTGGCTCAGGACATCGCCAGCTACGAACGCTTTCTGCGCGATCATTTGCTGCAATTGCCCCACGTCCATGAGGCCCATTCGAACATCGCCATGAGCACGGTGAAGCGCACCACGGAGCTGCCGCTAGACTAGGAATAGAATCGGGGAAAATCGAGAAAAGAAAATCCGCCGAGCGGGCGCTGGCGGATTATCGGTATCAATGAGGGCAATAAAAACATTTGACTTGCAAATGATAATGATTATTATTGCATCAGCGGGTCGCGAGACTCGCTGGATAACCCGGAAGTCTTAGGTCGGCTTCCTGATTATCTCCTCATCAGGCTAATCACGGTTTTTGACCCGGCTTTTTGCCGGGTCTTTTTTTGGTTCTTTCTTTATGGTTTCGCTGCTTCAGGCTAATGAAGTCTGGGTGTTGCGCGGTGTGTTGCAATGACGCGGATGATAGCAAAGGCGCCTCGATCAAGGCCATGCTTTTAAGGTGAAAACGCCTGGATGCGGCAGATAAAACGTAAATGCTGCACCTTTTCACTTGAGAATGATTCTCGTATTCACTAGTCTACGCTTGTCACGGACGCTATCCGACATCGCAAGGAAGATTCCCATGGACGACCAGCGAGCGATACATCATGAGTAATCAGCTCTCGTCTCTACTGCACCTCCCCGCCCGCCTGCCCGAGCCGCAACCCACGCTGCAGGCCATCGAACTCGGCCACCGACTGGGCAAGCTCTCGCGCCGGACCCGGCAGATATTCCTGCTCAGCCGACTAGACGGCCTGGCCTATGCCGACATTGCAGCCTTCATGAGCGTCGACATCGCGCGGGTAGAGCGTGCGATGCTTCGCGCGCTGGGCAAGGCGCATGCGCCTGGCGCTGCAGACACCACAAGCCCTGCCATTCAGGCCGCTATTCAGGATCAGGCCAGCCGCTGGTATGTGCACTTGCAGAGCCCTGCGGCAACCGCCAGCGAACGCATCGAATTTCGCCACTGGCTGGACGCCGATGCCGCGCACCTTTCGGCCTTCCAGAACAGCGAGCGTTTGTGGCGTCAGTTGCAGGCACCCGCCTCGTTGCTCGGCGCATCCGGCTGGCATCGACGCAAGCGCCGCGTGTATCTGGTCTGGTGCCTGCTGACCGCCTTCATCTGCAGCCTGATGGTCACCGCCGAGGCCATGTCCTGACCCGCAGATGACCGTTGCAGTGAAGTTTACGTCGCAGGACGCGATGTTGATCGGTGTACAGTAGCCGCTTGAAAAGGCATCTACGCAGCAGGCACATATCTTGACTCTCACTATCGGTTCAGATTTCGACAGCGGCAACATTCTGGTTCTCGACGCAAGCGACCCGGCGCATATCAGGCTGGCGATTCGGCCCGACACGCAAAGTGCGCATTTCCAGTGGTTTCATTTCAAGGCAGACGGCCTGAACGTCGGCCAGACCTATGGCTTCAGCCTCACCAATGCCAGCGAATCCACCTTCAATAACGCCTGGACCGGCTACAACGCTGTAGCGTCTTACGACCATCAGAACTGGTTTCGGGTAGCGTCGGATTTCGACGGCACGGCGCTGAATTTCAGCCTGGCCGCGGAGCAGCCGCAGGTCTGGTTTGCGTACTTTGAACCCTACAGCCGTGAACGCCATGACTGGCTGATCGAACAGGCGCAGGAAAAAGCCGGTGCACAGTTGCTGGCTGTCGGCAAAAGCGTCGAAGGTCGGGATATTCAGCTGCTGCGCAAAGGTGACGGTGCCGAGGGCAAACGCAAAATCTGGATGATTGCCCAGCAGCACCCTGGCGAACACATGGCCGAATGGTTCATGGAGGGCGTGATCGAACGCCTCCAGCAAAAGGATGACGCCCCACTGCAGCAATTGCTGGCGGAAGCGGATGTGTATCTGGTGCCCAACGTCAACCCGGACGGAGCCTTTCATGGCCACTTGCGCACCAACGCCAGCGGCAAGGACCTTAACCGCGCTTGGCAGGACAGTACCGAAGCGCTAAGCCCGGAAGTGTCCTTCATCAGGCAGCAGATGGAAAAATACGGCGTGGACATGTTCCTCGACGTGCACGGTGACGAGAAAATCCCTTACGTATTCACCGCCGCCTGCGAAGGTAATCCGGGCTATACCGCGCAACAATGCCAGCTTGAAGAGCGCTTTCGCAGCCGCCTGTGCGAGGTCAGCGACAACTTTCAGACGGTTCATGGCTACCCACGCGGCGCACCCGGTCAGGCCAACATGAACCTGGCCGCCAATGCCGTGGGCGAACGCTACAAGTGCCTGTCACTGACCCTGGAAATGCCATTCAAGGATCACGACAACGCGCCAGACCCGGTCACCGGCTGGTCAGGCAAGCGCTCTGCTCAACTGGCCGGGGAAATACTGACCGTGCTGTCCGAGATGGTAAAAGAGCTTCGCTAAGAGCGCTGCTACCTTCAGGCAAACCGAAATGCCCACCTACGCGTGGGCATTTTTGTTTGCGCTGGCGACCCGTCGTACGATCAGACTGGCCAGCGCGATCAGCGCCAGCGTGATCACCACTGCCCCGTAGACATTACTGGTCATCACCAGGCCCGCCGAGTGGGCGAAGTATCCGGCGACCAGTGCCGGTATGCAGAAGGCCAAGTAGCTGAGCACCAGAAAAGCCGACATCAGCCCGCCCCGCTCGTGGGCATGCGCCAGAGGCATGAGCATGCGCAGTGCGCCCAGAAAGCTCGATCCGAACCCCACACCTGCGACCACTGCGCCGACGAAAAACAGCCACAGCAAACCGAGGTTGATCGAAAACAGTATCACCGCGACACCCAGCGGCAAAAAGCTCGCACCTACCCACAAGCCGAGCACCGGCTCGCGCTGACGCAGCGTCAGAATCGCCGCCGCGCCGCTGAGGGTCAGCGCCGCAACCGCCAGGCCGCCATTGAGCGGTGAAGTGGAACCGGTCGCCGCCACCAGCAAGGACGGGCTCAATGACAGAAAGAAGCCACCCAGTGCCCATGCGGCGATGTCCACCGGCAGAACCAGCCACAGCATGCGCCGTGCCTGCTGCGGTACATGCAATGAGGGCTTGAGGGATTGCCAGACACCGGGCTGGCGACTGACGGTTTCCTCGACGCGTCCCAGGTACAGGGCCTGACTCAGGAATGCGGCCAGCAACAAGCAGTAACCCAGCATAAGCGGCATCGGCGCGAACTGCGCCAGCAGTGCCGTGCCCAGAGCGCCAACGGCCATGCCGAGCATCGGCGAAATACTGTTGATCAATGGCCCTTTGACCGAATCATTGTCCAGCAAAGCTGCGCCCAGTGCGCTGGCAGCCAGCCCCGTCGCAAAACCCTGCAGCAGACGCGCGGCCACCAGCCAGCTAACATCACTGGCCAGAATGAACAGCAGCATCGAGACGCTTTGCAGCAGCAAAGCGCCGAAAATCACCGGGCGCCGCCCCAGATAGTCAGACAGCGACCCACCCATCAGCAAGGCGGCCAGCAGGCTGAATGCATACACTGCAAAAATCAGGGTAAGCACGCCCGCCGAGAATCCCCATGCCTCCTGGTACAGGTGATAGAGCGGCGTGGGCGTGCTGGACGCGGCAAAAAAGCATAACGTGGTAAACGCCAGAAACCCGAGATGGTTTGGTGCCCGACCGTCAGACTTCACGTCTGGCGACGTCGAATCGTTTGAAGAAAGGGACATGGATACGCTCTCCGCCAATGCAACCTGTTAAAGCCATAAATTAGCTTTTGCGGAGTGTGCGACGTGGTAGCGCTTAAAGCAAATACTTTGTGTTAAGGTCCGCCGTATGGCTATTAAAGAAGCAATTCGCACCGGAGGCCGCAGTGCCCGGGTGCAGGAATCCATCCATCGCGCGGTCCGCGACTTGTTGCAGGAGCACGATCGCTCAGCACTCAGCGTGCCGATGATCGCAACCCGTGCAGGCGTTACGCCGTCGACCATTTATCGCCGCTGGGGTGATCTGACCACGTTGCTGGCGGACGCTGCCCTGGAGCGCCTGCGCCCTGACGTGCCGATCGATCAGGGCAGTCTGCATCAGGACCTGCTGACCTGGAGTGAAATGTATCTGGACGAAATGTCATCGGCACCTGGCCGGGCATTGATGCGCGATGTGGCCGCCAGCACGTCTGGCTGTGTGGGCAAGTGTGCAGCGATGGTTCGCGAGCAGCTGCAGGTCATGATCGATCGCGCCATGGCTCGCGGCGAGGCTTCCCCCAGTGCCGACGACATGATCGATGCCGTCATTGCGCCCATGATTTATCGGATTCTGTATGCCGAATCGGCGCCGACGCCCGAACGCGTGCGTCAATGGGTCGACCGCTGCCTGAGCTGAGCCGCTTTGCAGGGAGTCAGAGGCGGCAACTCCCGTTATCATGCGCGCCTCGTCCGACACCAATGACCGAACCTATTCATGCACACCCTCGCAGATCTACGCGCCGGCAAGCTGGCAGGCATCAAACGGCTTGACCTCTCCTGTGGCCTGAGCGAATTCCCGGTCGAAATCTTCGACCTGGCCGACACGCTGGAAGTCTTGAATCTCAGCGGCAACAGGCTGACCTCGCTGCCCGACGACCTGTGTCGTCTGACCCGCCTGCGCGTCCTGTTCGTATCAGACAACGCCTTCACGCACCTGCCGGAAAGCATTGGCCAATGCCCGCAGTTGCAGATTGTCGGCCTCAAGGCCAATCGCATAGAGCAGGTCAGCGCCGCGGCACTGCCGCCGCGCCTGCGCTGGCTGATCCTCACCGACAACCGCATCGAGTCACTGCCCGACGAACTGGGCCGCCGCCCGGACCTGCAAAAGCTGATGCTCGCCGGCAACCGCTTGCGCACCCTGCCCGCGACCCTCGCGCAGTGTCACAAGCTGGAGCTGATACGCATTGCGGCCAATCGTCTGACCGAGTTGCCGGACTGGCTGCTGAGCCTGCCTGCGCTGGCATGGCTCGCCTTCGCCGACAACCCGCTGTGCGCCGAACGTCCCACCGCGCCGATCCGGGAAATCCCCTGGCAGCACCTCAGCCTTCACCAGCGCCTGGGCGAAGGTGCGTCGGGAATCATCCAGCAGGCGGTCTGGCACGACGCCGGCGCTGAGCGCATGGCAGCGGTCAAGCTGTACAAGGGCGCGGTCACCAGCGATGGCTCGCCGCTCAATGAAATGGCCGCCTGCATCGCCGCAGGCCGCCACGCACAGCTGATCGAGGTGCTTGGACAGATCAGCGGGCATCCCGAGCAGCAGCGCGGCCTGGTCATGGCGCTGATAGCCCCCGATTTCGGCAATCTTGCCGGCCCGCCGAGCCTGGAATCCTGTAGCCGCGATGTCTACGCCAACGACAGGCGCTTTTCCCTGCCGGTGCTGCTGCGCCTCGCTGAAGGCATTGCTTCGGTCACCGCGCACCTGCACGCCCGCGGGATCACGCATGGCGACCTTTATGGTCACAACATTCTTGTGCAGGAGGATGGCAATTGCCTGCTGAGCGACTTCGGCGCGGCGTCCTTTCACCCCTCAGCCGGGCTGGGTGAGGCGCTGGAGCGCATCGAAACGCGGGCATTCGGTATCTTGCTGGGGGAATTGCTGGAGCGTTGCGAGGCAGATCCGCAGGATCAGAACGTCGTGGCGGGTCTACAGGCGCTGCAGGCGAGTTGCGTGCAGCCTGATTGCCAGCAACGACCGTCGCTGGCAGAGATTCTTCTACAGATCAAAACATGGAGCGCGTAAAGCGCTCCATTGCGCAGTGATCAGCCTGCCAGGCCCACGTAAACGTTCTGCACGTCATCATGGTTGTCGATGGCTTCGAGAAACGCTTCGACTTCGGCCATCTGCTCATCGGTCAGGCCGTCCACGGTGCTTTTCGGGCGGTAGCCCAGTTGCGCGGACTGAACGGTGAAACCGAATTCCGGGAGCGCCTTGCAGACCGCGTCCATGTCGGTGGATTCGGTCAGGAACAGCGTCGCGCCCTCTTCACCGGGCTCGAAATCCTGGGCGCCGGCCTCGATTGCCGCCAGCTCCGGGTCGGCATCCGCTGCTGCAGGAACAGCCTCGATCATGCCCTGATACAAAAAGTCCCACGAAACCGAACCCGCAGCACCCAACTGGCCTTTGCGGAACAGCACGCGAATTTCCGAGACCGTCCGATTGATGTTGTCGGTCAGGCACTCGACGATCACCGGCACGCGGTGTGGCGCAAAACCTTCGTAGGTCAGACGCTCGAAGTTAACGCTCTCACCCAGCAGGCCTGCGCCTTTCTTGATGGCACGCTCCAGGGTCTCGCGCGGCATCGAAGCCTTCTTGGCCTGCTCGACCACCAGCCGCAGACGCGAGTTCATGTCCGGGTCTGCGCCAGCACGAGCCGCGATCATGATCTCCTTGGACAGCTTGCCAAACGTACGTCCCTTGGCATTGGCTGCCGCTTCTTTATGCTTGACCTTCCACTGTGCGCCCATGTCTGCTCTCTTGATTCGCTAGGCACCTCGCCGTCTGCGCCTGCATAACTGACAGAACGCGACGCTGGCAAGGCGCTGAAAAAGGGTCACCGGCAAATACCCTGTCCGGCGCGGCGCATTTTATACGCGATCACGGCAGATGAAACCCCCGACAGGCAGATTGCCCTTATGAACTCGCCAGGATGGCTGCCAACTCGTCCAACCGCAATCATCGTCTTTCCATCAACGCTTGTAGGCTTTTTCCGAAAAACCTCGCAGCAATGCTTTTGTAACCCCGTATTCCGTAACCTGCGCGGCCCCGTTTTTGAAGCTAGAGAGCCCCGCCGATGCGCAAGGACCTGCAAGTGCCCTTCATGCTGGCGATCACCGACTGCCAGCCGGATCTGCATATCATCAGCTTCGCCGGCCATGAAGCCCTCAATGAAACGTATCGCTTCGACATCTGGATGATCGGCAGCGACCCGCAGCTGGACGTGCGCAGCCTGCTGCATCGCGAAGCGTTTCTAAGCTTCGGCGAATCCGGCAGCGGCAGGCATGGCCTTATCGACCATGCGGCGCGGCTCCACCGCGGGGCTCGCATGAGTCTCTACCACCTGATTCTGGTGCCTGATCTGCAGCGGCTGGTGCAACATCGACAACGCCGCACCTATCAGGACCTTGCGATTCCTCAACTGATCGTGCAGTTGCTTGAAGCGCACAGTATCGGCGCGAACGCATACCGATTCGAACACGTGAATGGTCTTTATCCTGCCAGGCCGCTGCATATCCAGTACGACGAAAGCGATCTGCACCTGTTGCAGCGCCTGTGCGAGGAAGAAGGCATGCATTTTCGTTTTGAGCATCGCCAGAGCGGCCATCGGCTGGTGTTCTCGGACGACCCTGCGAGCTTTCCGGCGCAGCCATTGCCGGTGCGCTTCAAGCACCCGCAAACGTCAGGCGCGCCGCGAGAGACGCTGGAGCACCTTGCCGAACGACTGGGTTTTCCGCCCGTTTCAAGGCAACCCACCGACCACCCGCAACCTGCGCGCGCACCCGAGCACCCTCTGACCATAGCGGCCAATCATGCCTTTCAACCGCCAGGCTTTCGTGGAGCAATCAGCCCCCAGGAGGCCCTGAGCCGGCAGCGTGGCAGTCGCAGGCTGGAGCGCCTGCGCTGCGAACGGCGCGATGTCAGAGGGCGAAGCACAGACACCGCCTTGCAATGTGGTGAAGTCATCCAGGTGCTCGATCATCCGGAGCCCATGCTCAACGACCAATGGCTAGTGACCGAAACCGCTCATGCGGGCAGGCAATTACAGGTGCTGAAGGGTGCCGCCGCCCATGATGCACTGGCAATCCTGCGCATCCTCGTCGAAGCGCAACGTTCGTCACCCGAGGCTGAACAGCTGCAAGGCAACGGTTACTGCAACAGCTTCAGGGTCATTCCGTGGGCGACGCCGTTTCGACCGTCGGTCAACCACCCGAGACCCGCGGCCACCGGTGAGCATTTCGCCACATTGCAGCGCAACGACACCCAGCCGGTTCAACCCGGATATCGTTCAATCCGCTTCGACTGGCACGTGCAAAGCCCGCAAGACGAACCCGTACAACGCTGGCCGATGGCCGAGGTCGCCTGCCCGGAGGTTGATCGGCTAGCGCCGGGCACACGAGTGCGGGTCCGCTTTCTCGACAATCACCCCGAACGGCCTGTGATTTGTGCAGTACTGTCACCGGGCCATGAGCTGGACGGGATAACCGCACAACCGGCTGGCTGTATTCGAGTGGCGAGCGGTGAGCACTTGCACGTCAATGCCCACGACGGATTGCTGGTGCGCGGGCAAGCCGCGGCGCTGCACGTTGACGCGCAACGTATCCTGATCGTGGGCCATAAAGATCAGCAGTCCTTGAAATCGGGCTGGCGCTTGTCGATAAAGGCGCGCATGCCCTCCTTCTGATCCTGGCTGGCGAACGCGGCGTGAAACACCCGGCGTTCGAAGCGGATGCCTTCGGCCAGGCTGACCTCGAATGCGCGGTTGACACTCTCCTTGACCATCATCGCCACTGGCAGGGATTTACTGGCGATGACCGCTGCCACTGCCAGCGCTTCCGGCAGCAACTGATCGAGCGGCAGCACGCGGGCCACCAGACCGGCGCGCTCGGCCTCGTGAGCATCGATCAACCGGCCGGTCAGGCACATTTCCATGGCCTTGGCCTTGCCCACCGCGCGGGTCAGACGCTGCGTACCTCCCATGCCCGGCAACACGCCGAGATTGATCTCGGGCTGTCCAAACCTGGCGTTTTCAGCGGCCAGAATGAAATCGCACATCAATGCCAGTTCACAGCCGCCACCCAAGGCAAAACCGGCTACCGCAGCCACCAGGGGTTTGCGTCGGGCGGCGACCCGGTCGCTTTCACGAAACAGGTCATCGAGGTAGATCTGCGGGTAGGACAGGTCGACCATTTCCTTGATGTCCGCACCGGCGGCAAAGGCTTTTTCCGAACCAGTCAGTACGATGCAGCCGATCGCACCGTCCGCCTCGAACTGGTCGAGGGCATGGTTCAATTCGTTGATCAGGCGCGCATTCAAGGCGTTCAACGCATTGGGCCGGTTCAGCTTGATCAGACCTACACTATCTATAACCTCTATGAGAAGTGTCTCGTAAAGCATTGATAAATATCCTTTTTTTTAATTATGCAATAAGCAGCTTTTTATAGAATCAACATTCGATTATTAGATCAAACCATTGATTAATAATGGTTAATTAAAAATCTCGACAGCTATTGCGGTAGCTTCACCGCCGCCGATGCAGATCGCCGCAATGCCACGCTTGAGCTGTCGATGCTGCAAGGCCGCCAGCAGCGTCACGATGATTCGCGCACCCGAGGCACCGATCGGATGGCCGAGCGCGCAGGCCCCGCCATTGACGTTGACCTTCTCGTGTTCAAGCCCCAGTTCGTGCATCGCCACCAGCGGCACGACGGCAAATGCCTCATTGATCTCGAACAGATCGACGTCGTCCAGCGCCCAGCCTGTCTTGCCCAAAAGGCGCTGAATGGCGCCTATCGGCGCCGCTGGAAACAGACTTGGCTTATCGGCGAACGCAGCATGCGCATGTAACACCGCCAGAGGCTTCAGGCCACGCCGCTGAGCCTCGGACTGACGCATCAACAGCAGCGCTGCTGCGCCATCGGAGATAGAACTGGAGTTGGCCGCGGTGACCGTGCCGCCCTCGCGGAAAGCGGGTTTGAGCGTGGGAATCTTGTCCGGACGCGCTTTGGGTGGCTGCTCATCGTGAGTGATTTGCCTCGACTCTTTGCCCACGGTGACTTGCACTGGCACGATCTCGGCGTCGAAATGGCCTCCGGCAATGGCCTGTTGCGCGCGAGCCAGTGAGGCCAGGGCAAACGCATCCTGTGCCTCGCGACTGAAACCGTTGAGCCCGGCGCAGTCCTCGGCGAAGGTGCCCATCAGCCGGCCTGGCTCATAGGCATCCTCAAGGCCGTCGAGAAACATGTGATCGAGCACCTTGCCGTGCCCCATGCGATAACCGCTGCGCGCGCGGTCCAGCAGGTAGGGCGCATTGGACATGCTCTCCATGCCGCCAGCCACCACCACCGCAGTACTGTCTGCCAGTAACAGGTCATGGGCCAGGATTGCGGTCTGCATGCCGGAACCGCACATCTTGTTGACCGTGCTGCACAGCGTCGCATCGCTCAGCCCGGCACCCAGTGCCGCCTGCCGAGCGGGTGCCTGACCGAGGCCTGCCGGCAGTACACAGCCAAACAGTACATGCTCCACGTCTTCAGGCTCGATGCCTGCGCGCTCGACAGCGGCACGGATGGCGATCGATCCCAGCGCGGTGGCACTGAGGCTCTGCAGGTCGCCCTGAAAACCGCCCATGGGCGTGCGCACGGCACTGACAATGACCACAGGATCTTGACGAGGGGGTGTCCTTTCGATGGACATGGCTATCTCCAGTCTTGTTTTTATAGGTACGGTGGAATCATCAACCTGCTGTCTTGCAGACGCAATGGTTGAGGCAGGCAGATTAGCCGCTATCCCGGCATCGTGCCCGGCGCGCCGAATCTCTCATCACTGGCGAGGTCTGAAGATCACTGAACCTGACGCTGGAGCACACGAATGTCGCTACGCCTGATCCGCGCCCTGCTCTCGGGACTGCTCATCCTAGGCTTGAGCGCCTGTGCGCTGATTCCCCATCGAGACCCGCTGACAATCAGCGTCGTGGGCATCGAACCCATCCCCGGTCAGGGTCTGGAACTGCGCATGGCGGTAACGTTGCGGGTGCAGAATCCAAACGAAACCGAGATCAACTACAACGGCGTGGCGCTGGACCTCGACGTGAACGACAGGCTGCTGGCCTCCGGGGTCAGCAACCAGAAAGGCACTGTAGGACGCTTTTCCGAGGCAGTGCTGGTGGTGCCGGTCAGCGTGTCGGCATTCGCGGCCCTACGCCAGGCACTGGGGCTCAGTCAGAGCCAGCGTCTGGACAATCTGCCCTATACGCTTCGCGGCAAGCTGGCTGGCGGCCTGTTCGGTACGATACGCTTCAGTGACAGCGGCACGCTGGATTTGCGCCAGGCAGAGGGAGATCCCTGGTAACAAGTCATTACAGGTGGTAATGCCTGTCGGGGTTTGGCAGGGTAAACGGGACGATACAGGTGGCATGCTTTCTGCTGGCTGACTGCAGCGCATGCTCTGCACCTCCCCACCCTCAAGGAAGATTTGCCAATGCCCCCACAGACCCCGTCAGCACGTTTTTTCCCGACTTTTCTGGCCCTTGTGACGCTGATGCTCAGCCTGTGCATGGCACCGGCATGGGCTGCAGAAAAAAGCGCCAAGCGCGGCATCGCCTACGACATCGCCTTGCCCGCCGACCTGAGTGCGTTATCTTCGGGCGTGAGCTGGTGGTACAACTGGAGCCCCAGGCCCCATGACCGTCTGGCGTCTTACGATTACGCCTTGATGTACGGTGTGGATTTCATCCCGATGGTGTGGAACGGCAACGTTGACGACGGGCAGTTGAAGCAATACCTGCTGGCTCACTCAGCCATCCGCTATCTGCTGGTGATCAATGAGCCGAATCTGCTCGATCAGGCCAACATGACACCCGAAGCGGCGGCCAGCTTCTGGCCGAGGCTGGAACAGATCGCCGCCCAGACCGGTGTAAAGCTGGTGGGGCCAGCGATGAACTGGGGAACCATGCCAGGCTACGGCGACCCGGTCGTGTGGCTCGATGCCTTCTACACGGCCTATCGGTCGATGAATCAGAATCGGGACCCGCGCATCGATTACCTGGCTTTTCACTGGTACGACTATGGCTTGCCGGGGATGCTCGACCGACTGGCAAAGTACGGAAAACCCTTCTGGGTTACCGAGTTCGCCAATTGGCACGCCCCGGATGACGGAGCGCAGATTGATTCAGTCGACAAGCAGAAACGCCAGATGGCGGAGATGGTCGCTACCCTTGAGCAGCGCCAGGACGTGTTCAGATACGCTTGGTTCACGGGCCGGATGAACCCTGACCCGCACTTTTCAAGCTTGCTGGACGCTGAAGGCAAGCTGACCGAACTGGGCCAGTATTACCTGTCGCTGCCACACAGCGAGTAACCCCGCGCGGCTCGGTCAACGCATCTTCGCAGCCTCTCAGCGAGGCTGCGCCGATCTCGGTCAGACCACTGATGATGTGTTGGGTGTAGGGAAATGACTGATCGGGTTCCAGGACTCTTGTCGAGATCAACAGCCCTTCCCTGACCAGCGTGTCGACCGTCGCCACACAGACATGGATCGCCGGGGCGCTTGAATACGCGCGCACCAGCTCCCTGTAGATCTGACCGAAGGTCAGTTTTTGCGGTTTGCTGAAGCACAGGCGACCGACGATGCTCAACACCGCGAGGTCCACCCGCTGTTTTCCGTCACTCACCACTATTGCCTTTAACGAAATGAAAATTACGCACCATCGGCTGATTATTCCTATCGCCCTTGTGCCATTTGTACAGGGCAAAGGTTGATCGATACTGCACAATTTCACGTCCAGTTTTACTGGAATAAATAGTAAGGGCGTCGTTGATTAATGTTCACTCCACGCGGTGAAAACCCCTTTAAGCGTTCATTAATTCATGTGGACATCTCGATACTTTCTCTTAAAGAGCCAGCCTTTAAAACGCGCACGAACCACGAGGATGCGAAGCTTACCAGCTCGCTAAACCTAACGACAATTAGGTTTATTAAAAAACAATAAAACCCCATAGAAATGGAATATATTGGATATTAATTGCGTGAAAATTGCCAATTTAACGATTTTATTCTTGAAATTCTGTCTAAATCATCTGGCTTCATCTGAAAAAACCACGTGATAGCCATATGGCATCATTTATTAAAATCTCCATTGCTCATACTTTAGTGGCCTGTGAACTGTTTACTGTCGCGCTGGACTGAGTGTTCAGCCGAGCCCTGCGCCATTGCAACAGCCGTCCGTTTTTATCCTGCAAACCATCAATCGAGATTCAATCGATGAATAGATCAATGCTGTCTGTTTTCAGTGCAGTACTTCTGTGCGCGCAAAGTGCCTTAACTTTCGCCGCGGACTCAACTTCCAGCACACCTGCCACTGGGTCCGATCAACAGATCCGGACGCAGGTGGAAGCCAAGCGCGACCAGTTGTCAGGCGCCGACAAGATCAATCCGGCCCAACAACAGAGTTCTTCGTCCCTGCTTGACGCGCCGGTGGACACCGACGACGCCCCTGCCCAGGCACAACGACCATGAACAACCTCAATCAACCGATCACATCGACCGGAAGGACACTTGCCTTGTCAGCCTTCAAACAGACGCTGGGCCTGAGCCTGCTGACGTTCAGCGTCATGCAGGCCAACCTGGCACTCGCCGCCGTGACCCCGGCGACCGGCAACGAAGTCGAGGCGCGTGTCAGCTCGATTCTCGACAACATGAGCCAGTCGGAAAAGATCAACTTCACCCGCGTCAACGACGGCCACATGATCCCGTCCCTGCTCAAGTGGGGCATCAAGGGCACCGTGGCGTATGACTCGTCCATGGGCGTGCACGTCAACAACGCCACATTCGGCGCTCAATATCCGTCGCAGTCTGCGCTGGCAGCGACCTGGAGCATCAACCGGGCCAAGGAATTCGGCCTGGCCATCGCTTATGAAACGCGCATTTCCGGCGGTCAGCAGATGCTCTCGCCGGGCGCGAACCTGTACCGGACGCCCTACAACGGCCGCTCGGCAGAATACGTCAGCGGTGAAGACCCGTTCCTCGGAGCCGTGCTGGCACCCGCTATCGTCAACGGCATCCAGGCCCAAGGTATCCAGGCGAGCGGCAAGCACTACCTGGCCAACGAGCAGGAAGCCAATCGTCAGGCGATCGACGTCAAGGTCGATGAGCGCACTTTGCGCGAGCTGTACCTGCCAGGCTTCGAATCGATGGTGAAGAACGCCAATGTCGCCTCGATCATGTGCGGCTTCAACAAAGTCAACGGCGACTACGCCTGCGAAAACCATCACCTGATCACCGAAGTGCTCAAGGGCGAATGGGGCTATCAGGGCATGGTCATCAGTGACTTCAATGCCATTCATGATGCCTTCAAGGGCGCGTGGGCCGGTACGGACATCGACATGCCCTCCGGCCTGCAGTTTACCGAAGCCAATCTCCTGCCCTACCTGTGGAGCGGGCAACTGACTCAGAACGTGATCGACGACAAGGTCAAACGCAACCTGCGCGGCATCGTCAGCTATGACCTGCAGAACAACCTCAACACCGCCAAGACCCTGGAGCATCCGGAATACGGCATGCGTGCCGCGCTGAATACCGCGCGCGAATCCATCGTGTTGCTGCGCAACGAGAACACCGCCGCCGGCAAACCGCTGCTGCCGCTGGACCGTTCGGCAAAAATCGCCGTGATCGGCAACTGGGCGCACGACGTACCGGCATCGCCTTTCGGCACCGCTAACTCACCACCCAACAGCTACGTGACCGAGCTGAGCGGTTTGCAGCAACTCGCATCCAGCAGCAGCGATGTCACGTATCTGTCAGAGATGAGCCTGAATCCGGCGAGCTCGGTGTGGTATCAGCCAGCAACCGGCGACAACGGGATCAGCAACGCCGGGGTAAAAGCCGAATACTTCTCCAACACCAGCTTTTCCGGTGACCCGGTGCTGACGCGTGTCGAGCCCGGCGTGAACCTGAACTGGACCACCGGCAGCAACGTGACCAACGCAGGCAGCACTGCGGTGTCTGGCTTCAGCCCGACAGCCGGTGCTTTCTCGGCACGTTTCACCACCACCATCAAGCCCACCATCTCGGGTGCTCAGGCGTTCAAGGTGCGTGCGGACGGCCCCTACAAACTCTGGGTCAACGATGAACTCATCGTGCAGAGCGACGGCGTGCCTTACTCGGGCGATGTGGTGAATGCGCTGACAACGTCGGGTAAAACTGCGGCATTGTCGGCCGGCAAGACCTATACCGTGAAACTGGAATACCAGCGCGTACAGGGCAATTTCATTCCGGCACTGGGCGGCCTGACCGGCGTACAGATGAGCTGGGCTGCGTTGCGTCCGCCAAAGGACCTGTCGAAATACGATGCGGTGGTGGTTGCGACCGGCACCACGTCTGAAAACGAAGGCGAAGGTTCCGATCACGGCTTCGATCTGCCGGACCAACAGGCGGAACTGATCAGCTTCGTCGCCAAGGCCAACCCCAATACCATCGTGGTCATGCACGGCGGCGGCGTGGCCAATATGCAGCCATGGGCGAACAAGGTCGGCGCTGCACTGCAAGCCTGGTTCCCGGGCCAGCAAGGCGGTCAGGCACTGGCCGAGATCCTCTATGGCAAGATCAACCCATCGGGCAAGTTGCCGGTCACGATCGACAAGAACATCGAGGACAACCCGAGCTATGCCTCTTATCCGGACCCGGCAGCCTATCGCGGCAGCAACCCGCTGACCGAGATGACCTACAGCGAAGGCCTGTACATGGGTTACCGCGGGTATGACAAGAAACACGCCAAGCCGCTTTATCCATTCGGTTATGGCCTGTCCTACACCACGTTCAGCTACAGCGACCTGAAACTGTCGACTAACGTGCTGACCCCAGGCTCGACGGTTGACGTGAAATTCACGGTGACCAACACCGGCGACAAGGCAGGCTTTGAAGTGGCGCAGCTGTACGTGCAGCCGGTCAAACCTGCTGTTGACCGCCCGGAGAAAGAGCTCAAGGGCTTCACCAAGGTGTACCTGCAGCCTGGCGAGAGCAAGACCGTCAGCGTACCGATAGACTCGCGCTCCCTGGCTTACTACGTCGACAAGACGGCAAGCTGGGACGTCGATGCCGGGAAATTCAAGATCCTCGTCGGCGCGGATTCTGAGAACCTCACGCTCAACAGGACGCTGATCACCCTGTACCCGGAAAAACTGACCACGCGTGACAGCAACCCGCTGCCATTGCCACTGCGCAAGGCAGTCCAGGTCAGCGCTGCACAGACCTACTGATGCACCCCGTCAAGGCTCATGGATGAGCCTTGATATCCCTTCCCAATCGCTGCACGTAGATATCGAAAACCGCCATGACATCCACGTCCTGGGGGCTTCGCAGCCACTGAATCTGCAAGCCGTCCATGACCGAGAAGATCTCCTGGGCCAGGGCTTTGACATTGATATCGCCGCGCACTTCCCCCGCTTCTATCAACGCCTGCAAATGCCCGCGTGCGTGTTCGTGGGTCAGATGGAATCGTTCAAGGTGCCAGGCCCATGCCGGGTGCGCCTTCGACAGGCTCTCGGTATTCATCAGCAACGCGGCCTGACACTCCTCGGCGCTCTCGATACTGAAACTCATGCTCAGTTTGAGAAACTTCAGAAACCCTTCAAGCGTCGGCTCGGTGACGAGATCCTGAAAACGCGAGGTGACCCGCTGGTCCCTGCGTTCCAGCAGGGCGGCGAGCAGTGCTTCCTTGTTGGGGAAATGGTGCAGCAACCCCACCGTGGTGATACCGGCAAGCAGTGCAACCTCGCGCATCGACGCGCTCGAATAGCCGTCTCTGGCAAAAACAACGGTAGCGGCGTCCAGCAAGGCCTTTCTGCGCATGTCTCCCTTGGGCGCGCGGCGACGCTTGGGTGGGGCCGTTTCTGCGGATTCATTCCCTGATTCTTCGATGACCATAAAAACCTGATAACGCCTTGATTCAATGTACCCCGACGCTCATGACCGGGGCCCTGCTGGTAAAAAACCGTTTCGCCGTCAGCGACGCCGTGGTGATGGAGACCAGCGCGATGAGCGCATTGCCGGTAAACATGCCGGGCAAGGCGCCGCTACTGCCGAACCAGTGAGTCCCGGCGAAGACGAACGGCACTGTACCCGCCGTTGCCCTCAGCCAGGCAAACACCGCGACCCACCACGACCTGTTCATGGTCAGGAATACCGCGATGGCGACGAAATCCAGACCAATCAGAACCCAGAGACCGCCGCCCCACAAACAAAAGGCCATGAACACGGCGCGGGCTTCGTCCCCCAATTGGTAGAGGTCGGCAATCATGCCACCACAGAGCAGGAGCACCAGCCACACGGCCAGCCCGTAGCAGACCACCAGCCGCCGGGTAAAAATGACCGCAGAACGCACGCGATCATCGCGGCTCGCACCAATGTTCTGACCCAGCACCGGAGCCAGCGCGCCAGGCAGGGCAAAAAAAGCGCAGTACGAAAACTGTATGACCCGATCCAGCACCGTCATCGCGGCCAGAGCGGAAGTGCCAAATGCCGAAAGCGAGGCGACAAGATAAGCCAAACCGACGGGTGTCGCCAGATTTGCCGCCATCGCCGGGAGCGCCAGCCTGAAAGTATGCCGCGCATGCAGACGCAACAGTTTCAGATGGCGGGTAAACACCATGCCTATTCGGCTGCGCACCCAATACAGCCCGATGGATGCTGAAACTGCTGCGGATACGGCAAACGCGATCCCTGCACCGTCGAGCCCCAGGCCGAGCCCGAAGATGAAAAACGGGTCTGCCACTGCCAGCGTGGCGGCAGCGGACAGCACAACGCCCATCGCCCGGCGGTTGTCACCAATGGTTCTGAGCATCTGCGCCGACATCTGCATCACCGCCTGCAACGCGGTAAAAGGCAGGGTCAGCCAGATAAAACTGCGCGCCGCTTCGTAAGTGGCCGCCTCGGCACCCAGCCATCGCATGATCGGCACGATAAACGTCAACTGGGCGGCGGCTGCCAGACCGCTGACCGTGATCACCATGAGCATCAGGCTGCCAGTGAGCCTGGGTATCGATCTGGCCGCACGATGGCCGATACGCGCGGAAAGCACCGAGGCCCCGGCGATGATGAGGCCGGTTGCCAGCGCGCCGTTGAAAAACATCAGGACCTTGGCAATGCCGACCGCTGCCAGAAGCACGGGGTCATGCAGCATCGATACGTAGACCAGCGTGAGAATGTCGACCAGAAAGACGGCGAACAGGCTCAAGGCGCTGGCACTGGCGGTGACGACGATATGACGCGCTACGCTGCCTTGGGTAAATCTTGCACTGGCTTGGGCCATCAACGTTCTCAAAAGGCCTTACGGATCAGGAAGGCAAGACACCCTCACCAAGACACCCTCACGCTGTACCGTGAAGAACGATCAGCGCCGGATTGTCGGGGCGCTGTCGGATGTGCTGCTACCTGCTCGCCGCCATCAGACGATTCACTTCACTGCGGACCATGTTGGCGTATTCCGGCGGACTCATGGTGTCCAGCTCGGAACGAACCCACTCAGACCACTTGCCCTTGCGCTTGGCGCGCTCGCCCATCAGGCGTGCCGCCTCGCCTTTTGCCTTGCCCAGATTGCTCTGCCACAGTTCGAACAGCCGGGATTTTTCGTCTTCGAGAGCGGTACGCTCAGGGAGCGGCCGATTGGCCAGATTGAAACTCATCACAGTCACCTACGGCTAAAAACGGCTGCATCTTACACCCGTAAGGGGCATTGTTTGCAGAGTCTTGCGTCGGGTCATTCAAGCAATTGCAACTTTTCAGGATGCGCGAGACTCCATTGAACACTGTTGCCACCACTTGAAAGGAATAGACCCATGGCTCGTAAGACCCCTGCTCAACAAGCTGCCGATCAAATCAAGGATCAGGCATTCAGTGACCTGCAGGCACTGATCGAAGAATCCGACAAACTGCTCAAGGAAAGTGCTGCTCTGGTGGGTGAAGAAGCAGAGACACTGCGCGCACAGTTGAGCGCCAAACTCAAGCAGGCACTGGACTCGATGGCCAGCGTTCGCGACCGCACCAAGCCGGTTGTCGAAGCGACCGAAACCTACATCGGTGGTCACCCATGGCAGACCGTGGCTATTTCTGCGGGCTTTGGCCTGGTAGTAGGCCTGCTGCTGGGTCGTCGTTGATCGACTGATGAACGGCATCGCGGGCCAGGTTGCTGGCCCGCGATGCTGATGCAGTAACGCGTGATGAAGCAGATGTAAACCTGGCGAATGCCTTAGCGGGTGTGCTGTACCACAGACGGCTCGGCAAAACGGTGCGATTTGGTCACCTTCGCCTGTAACGCCACGCGCTCTTCCTCGGCCTTGGCCTGGCTTTCATAAGGTCCTATCAATACCTGCTGTTTCCCGTCCACGTCCACGATGATCGGGGCATAACTGCGCTCGAGCAACCAGGCGCTGGAATCGCTGACCGCCTCCCGCGAGTTCATCTGAATGAACCACTGCGGCGTAGAGACCGGAGCAGTCGCCACCGTCCCCTGGACTTTATCCCTGGCGGGCCCGCCTCCATCGCATCCGGCCAGAGCCAGTACCGCTATCATCATTACCGTCTTGCGCACGTAGGTTTGCTCCTCGTCTGAAGTGGCGCGAGTCTAACATCGCGGCGCGGCCCGTTGATCACCTGTGTCGAGGTGTCGCACTGCCTCTGGAATGACGTGAAGTACCTGCAATAAGGGGCTATCACCACATCGGGCCGGTTTGGCGGCAACCGCCGATCATGTAATCAGATATTTCTTTGCATATAAACGCCACAGGAAGTGTCACACGACTGCGACCATGTTGATCGGTGGCTTGCCGCCATCGATGCATTAGAACAGGAGTTCATCATGTGCGACGACCGAAATCCCCTGCATTGTTTCATTCCGCCTTACATGCTCGAACGTATGGCGCAGTCCCCCAAGAACCTGGTCAGTGCCCGGGCCATTGCCAACCTGACGAGCAGCTCGGCATTCCTCGCTTCCCGCCTCTCTGCGCGAACCATGCCATCCATGCACGCGATCAAATCGCCTGACGGACGAAAGCACCGTGTGATTCATGATGCCAAAGGCACTGACGACCTCCCCGGCGCGGTAGTGCGCAAGGAAGGCCAGGCAGCGACGGGCGACAAGGCGACCGATGAAGCCTACGATGGCTCAGGCGACGTCTATGATTTCTATGCGCAGCTGTTCGAACGCAACTCGCTGGACGACAGTGGCATGTCGCTGGTCTCGACCGTGCACGTCGCCGAAGTGGATTTCAACGGCGAGCATGTACCGCTGAGCAACGCTTACTGGAATGGCAGCCAGATGGCTTACGGCGATGGGGATGACCTGGTCTTCAAGCGCTTTACCGGCAGCCTTGAAGTGATCGGTCATGAACTGACCCACGGCGTGCAGAGTTTCACCTCGAACCTTGACTACCGCGGGCAATCCGGGGCCTTGAACGAGCACTTTGCCGATGTATTCGGCATGCTGGTGCGCCAGTGGAAGCAAGGCACCAGCGCCGCCGAGTCGGACTGGGTGGTGGGCAAGGAGTTGCTGGTGCCGGCCCCGACGCGACGAGGCATTCGCGATATGGAAAAACCCGGCACTGCGTATTCCAACGATCCGGATCTGGGTGATGATCCGCAACCTGCGACGATGGCCGACCTGTATACCGGAGCCAAGGATCGCGGCGGCGTGCACATCAATTCGGGCATTCCCAACCGGGCATTCGTGCTGGTGGCCAAGGCGCTGGGCGGAAATGCCTGGGAAGTGGCGGGCAGAATCTGGTATGAAACGATGCTGGAGCTGGCCTCGGACAGTCAATTCATCGACTGTGCCAAGGCCAGCGTAAAAATAGCCTCGGACCCGCGCTTCGGCCCCAAAGCCAAAAAAGCCGTGCAGGCGGCCTGGAAAGAGGTCGGTCTCAAGGTATAGCCAAAGCGTAACCACCTAAAGGTGCTTGAAATGAAGGTCTGTCTAGTGCAATCCGGCGGTTTTGCAGGTGCAGTCAAACGCTGTGAAGTCGATACAGCCACCCTTGAGCAGCCCGAAGCCGAGCAGTTGCAGAGGCTGGTGAGCGATAGCGGCCTGAATCAGTCCAGCAGTGCTTTCAATGACGAAGCGCGGGACCTGAATCAGTACGAAATCACCATTGAGGATGACGCCAAGGCAATCTGCCTGACGTTCGACGAACACAACGTGCCTGCATCTGCCCGCCAGTTGCTCGGCTTTCTCAAGCAACGCGTCAAACCGGGCAAGCTCTGAGACAGGCCCTTTGCCAAAGGACTCTGGCCGCAGCGATGTCCTTTCGTCGACAGATGGGGGGCATCGCTGCTACCAGATTCGCCACCATGACTCCGCGCATGGAATAATGGCGCAGTGACATGTGAACCACCCGACACCCTGGCGGTCAATGATTTGTACCGATCTGCTAGCGTTGACCGTACAAAAAAAAACGCTTCACACTGCCATTAACGAGGTATCTTTTCGTGCTGCGCGTTCTTACCTCCTTACCTCTGCACCAATGGCGTCGATGAGCACTGTGCATCCTATCGAACACTCTTCCGGCCTGATTATCTGCGAGCACTGCGACTCGCTCTACGAAGTCCATCCTCTGCAGCCCGGCGAGGCAGCATTCTGCCTTCGCTGCGAAGCACTGCTCGGTCGCGGCCATCGGGTGACCATAGAACAGTTGCTGGCGTTGACCATCGCTGCAGCGATACTGTTCGTATTCGCCAATCTGTTCCCGGTCATCAGCATCAATATGAAGGGCCTCTCCAACGAGGTGACGCTGTGGCAATCGGTTGAAGCCCTTGCTCAAGGACGTATCACGATCATTGCCTTAGTGGCCGGTCTTTCGATCATTTTTGCGCCGCTATTGCAGATCGTCCTGCTGTTCTGGGTGCTGGTACACGCGCACAAGGGCATCGTGGCGCCCGGCTTCAGAACCTGCATGCGCGCCCTGGAGCACTTGCGCCCATGGAGCATGCTCGAAGTGTGCATGCTTGGCATTCTGGTGGCGATCATCAAACTGTCCGGGATGCTCGACGTACACCCCGGCGTCGGGCTGTGGGCCATGGCAATGTTGATGGTGCTGATCCTGCTGATCGCCAACAAGGATATCCGCCGGTTGTGGGACGAACTGGGAGTGCAGCCGCAATGAACGGCATCCCTTTCGCCCATGAACACAAGCTGTGCCTGTGCCACACCTGCGGTTATGCCTGCCAGGAGGACGCTACGCGCTGTCCGCGTTGTGATTCACCTGTGCACAAACGCAAACCCAACAGCATCAGCCGTACCTGGGCCTATCTGATTGCCGCGCTGATTTTCTATATCCCGGCCAACGTGCTGCCGGTGATGTACACCAACCTGCTGGGCAACCGCAGCGAAAGCACAATCATGAGCGGCGTCATCGAGTTTTTCGAAAGCGGCTCCTGGGACATCGCCATCCTGATTTTCGTCGCCAGTGTTCTGGTGCCATGCATCAAGTTTCTGGTGCTGGGCATGCTGCTGATCACCTGCCAGCGGCGCAGCACCTGGGCGATGCGCGAGCGCGCGCGCCTGTATCGCTTCATCGAACTGATCGGCTACTGGTCGATGCTCGATGTGCTGGTTGTAGCCCTTGTGGCGTCTCTTGTTCAGTTTCGCGAGCTCAGTACTATCGAGCCGCGAATCGGTATTCTGTTTTTTGGCTTGGTAGTGGTGATGACGATGTTCGCCGCCATGAGTTTCGATCCCCGGCTTATCTGGGACGCAGAGGTTGAAGATGTCTGACAGTACCCTCCCCCCGCCTGCTTCAGTGCCACGCCCTGAAGTCAAACGTCGTCGCCTGCGTGTCTCGCTGATCTGGCTGGTGCCAATCGTTGCCGCGATCATTGGCATATCCATGGCCTTGCATGACTGGATGAACATCGGTCCCAGAATCACTGTCAGCTTCCTGACAGCCGAAGGTCTGGAAGCCAACAAGACCCAGGTCAAATACAAGAACGTGGTGATCGGCATGGTCACGGATATCAGCCTCAGTGACGACCGCACGCATGTGCTGGCCACCATTGAGCTGAACACCAGCGCTACTCCGTTCACACGGGTCGACAGCCAGTTCTGGGTGGTGCGCCCGCGCATCGGCGCACATGGGGTTTCGGGTGTAGACACGCTGCTTTCGGGTGCTTTCATCGGTGCCGACGCAGGCAGCGCCGAGGAAACCAAGGCCAGCTTCACCGGCCTGGAAACGCCGCCGCCGGTGACTTTTGGCGAAAAAGGCAAGCGCTTCACGCTGCACACTGATGATCTGGGCTCGCTGGACATCGGCTCACCGATCTACTTCAGGCGTATTCAGGTCGGTCAGGTGGTGGCTTACGATCTGTCCAAGGACGGCCGCGGCGTCGATATCCAGATTTTCATCAACGCACCGAACGATCAGTACATCACCACCGACACACGCTTCTGGAACGCCAGCGGTGTAGATATCACCGTCGGCGCCTCAGGGGTCAAGGTCAATACGCAGTCCCTGACCTCGATCATTTCCGGTGGCATCGCCTTTCGCGAGCCGAACTGGAGCCCGGATTCGAAACCGGCGGACGAGAACGCAGAATTCAAGATATTCGATGACCAGGCCACGGCGATGGCACCTCCCGACGGCGAGCCACGCTATATCCGCATGCGCTTCAATCAATCGCTTCGCGGCCTGACGGTCAACGCGGCGGTTGACTTCCTCGGGGTCAACATCGGCAAGGTGGTTTCGGTGGATCTGGACTACGATCCGGCCACCAAGACCTTCCCCGGCATCGTTGGCGCAGTGATCTATCCCAAGCGCCTGGGGGCAGCCGAGTCCAAGCTCAAGGAACTCGGCGGCTCGGGCGATGAAGAAGAACAATCTGCCCGCGTACTGGGTGCCTTTGTGGCCAATGGTCTGCGCGCGCAGGTGCGTAACGGCAACCTGCTGACTGGCCAGCTGTACATTGCCATGGAGTTCGATCCAAAGGCGCCGAAGGTGGCGTTCAACGCCAAGGCCCGACCGCTGGAGATTCCGACCGTGCCGGGCAGCTTCGACAAGCTGCAGGAGCAGTTGCAGGCATTCGTCGAGAAGCTCAGCAACTTGCCGATCGACCAGCTGGCGGGCAACCTCAACGGAACCCTCAGCGAATTGCAGAAAACCCTCAAACAGGTCAACAGCAGCGTGTTGCCGCAGATGCGTGGCACCTTGCAGCAGGCCGAGAAAACCCTGGGGACTGCCAACGACTCGTTCGCCGAAGATTCACCTGCGCGTCAGCAACTGGGCCAGGCCATGGATGAAGTGCAACGTACCGCGCGTTCGGTGCGGGTCCTGACCGACTTCCTCAGCCGCCACCCGGAATCGCTGATTCGCGGCCGTACGGGCGACGCAGCGCCACGTTCGTTCAACGCCCCGTCCTCGTCCCGAGCCATTGATCCGGAGCCAAAACAATGACCTTGCGCCTGAAACTGATGGTACTTGCCGCAGCAGTGGGCCTGGGTGCCTGTACATCGACACAGACCCACTACTACACGCTGATCGCGCCGATGAGCGCGACCAGCACGGCCGCCAGCAAACCCATGCCATTCCAGTTCGAGATGCTGCCGGTAATCATGCCGGTGCAGGTCGACCAGCCGCCGCTGGTGGTTCGTCAGGGTAACGGCAGCCTGGCCATTCTGGACACCGAACGCTGGGGATCACCCTTGGGCGACGAGTTTCACGATGCGCTGACCCCGCAACTGGAGCGTCGCTTCGGCAGCCGCGACATGGCCGGCTTGCCGAAAAACAGTGATCAGCCGACATTGTCGATCCGTACCGACGTGCGGCGTTTCGAGTCGATGCCCGGCAACTACGCCCTGATTGATGTGGTGTGGACACTCGGGCTTCGCGAGGCTGGCGCCACGGCGGGCAGCAAACGGCAAAGCCTGACCTGCAGCAGCGTGATCCGCGAGGAGGCCGGTGAAGGCATGGAAAATCTCATCATTGCCCACCAGAAAGCGGTTGCGCATCTGGCAGACAAGATCGCCGCCACGGCTGCGAGCTGGACCGCACAGCGCGCCTCGCGCTGCCTGTAACTCTATCAGGAGGTCTGCGCAAAAGACCTCCTGTTTTCGCCGAACTCAGCCTGGAACCCTCCGGCCAGACGCCTGGGCATCGCAGCTCAAAGCGTTCAATTCGGTACAAAAATGTATCACCCTGGCGGATTCCTACGTACACTCTGCCACCTGTCTGGTACGTTAGTACCTGATTGGACCGAACACTCAACTCCTCGCCCTTGCAGGGATGTCTGATCAGTCGACGCCAGAAACGCTTGTTAACCCTGACTGTAGCGGTGCACAGTTTATCGAGGACAAACGGATGACAGGGATCGGACCACGGCTTAAAAAGGAACGTTTGCGCCTCAAGCTTTCGCAAAGTGCACTGGGCGCGATAGGTGGCGTGGAAACCAATGCCCAGGGCAACTACGAAAATGGCGTCCGCTCTCCCCGTGCAGATTATCTGTCCAGCATTTCGAATGCCGGCGTTGATGTTGCCTATGTGGTCACCGGCCTTAGTGCTACGCGTAATGTCCCCGCTGTCATAACGTCCGACAGCCACAGCTGTGGCCCGCTCAACCGCGTTGTTGAACGCTTGCACGGCAACCTGCACGACGTGACCCAGAACCTGTACCACTTCACCCGCCTGATCGAATCGAACGCAGGCGTTGGCAATGTGGACAGCAATCAGCTGGAAAACATCAAGAACGACGCCGAAGCGATCACCGTCGCCACCGTTCGGCTGATATACATGACGTCACGAATCAAGTAACGCACAAGTATCGCGTGCCGCCAAGGCTGCTCATTGCGCCGCAAACGCCTTGTCCCTGAGTTTGTCCAGCACCAACGCAATGAATGCCGACACCGCTGGCGGCAGATGCTGTCGGCTGGGATAAAGCACATGCAAACCATGGCTGGTGCGCTGGTACCGGGGCATTACCGGCACCAGCCGGCCATCCCGCAGATCCGAGCGGATCAGCGTCGCAGGCAACAACGCGATACCAAGCCCGGCGAGGGTTGCCTTGCGCAGCGCCTGCGCGGTGTTGGCATTAAACCGGCTGGCAATGTGTACCTCATGCATCTTCGTGTCCGGACCGAGTAACCGCCATGCCGTGACGCCGCCGCGATGCGCTGCACTGACACAGTAATGACTGTGCAGGCTCTGCAGGGAATCAGGCATGCCATGAACGGCAATATAAGCAGGACTGGCGACCATCGTGTCATGGCCTTCATCGATCAATTGCCGCCCGACGTACCCAGAGTCCTGCAAAGGGCCACCCCGAAAGGCGATGTCCAGCCGGTCAGCGATCAGGTCGGCGTGATCATCACTGAGCACGAACTCCATTTGAACACGCGGGTAGCGGGCAAGAAAACCGGCCACCCAGTCCATCGAGAAAAAGTCGAAGAAATCAGCCATCGCTGCGATACGCACCAGGCCACTTGGCTCATCGCGCCCGGATGCAAGCTGCTCTGCGGCTTCCATCACCCCGTCGACCGCGCCCACGCATCGGTCGTAGAACTCCTCTCCAGCCTGAGTGAGCACCAGCTTGCGCGTCGATCTCTGCAACAGTCGCGTGTCCAGTTGCATTTCCAGTTGCTGAACCCTGCGGCTGATCGTATTGGACGGCATGCCCAACTGCCGTGCTGCCTGGGCAAAACTGCCGCTGCGCACCACCTGCACGAACAGCGCAACATCGTTGAGATCGAACGCCACGCCCGGATTCCTCGTATTTATGGATCAGTCCAAGCCAACTATACCGACTAATCAAGCAATCCATTGAAGCTTATTATTTGCGCTCAGGCATCAAGGCCCAGAGGAGAACGCCATGAACAGCATCGTCAGCATTCAGCCACGCGCCATCGTACATCGCACTACCGGCAGAACTCGCGGGCCGATCACCCGACTGGTGAGCCCGGGCGATCTGGGTCAATTGTTGAAGCCTTTCGTGTTTCTCGATCGAATCTGCTTTACGTCAGAGCCGGGGAAAACGGGATTCGGCATGCACCCGCATTCGGGTATCGCTACGCTGACCTACATGATCGAAGGCGAACTCGCCTATGAAGACACCACCGGAAAATCCGGAGTACTGCTCAGCGGCGGTGTGGAATGGATGAGCGCCGGCAATGGCGTCTGGCATGACGCCCAGCCAGTAAACGGTTCGGCTGTGAGGGGCTTTCAGCTATGGGTCGCACTGCCCGCCGCGCAGGAAAATGGCCCGGCACAAAGTGTGTACCTGTCGGCAGCGCAGGTTGCGCAACAAGGCCCGGCAAACGTGCTGCTGGGACGCTATGGCAGCGCAAAAAGCAGCCTGCCAGCACCGGAAGGCATGAATTATCTGGCAGTACAGCTCAAGGATGGCGAGCACTGGCGCTACACACCACCCGCAGGCCATAGCGTGGGCTGGCTGGCAGTCAACACCGGACAGCTCGACGCAGGCGGTCCGGTCGGCGCGGGTGAACTGGTGATTTTCGAGGAATCGGATCGCCCCATCGACATCGTCGCCAAGGGTGATACCCACTTCGTACTGGGATCGGCAGTCAAGCACCCGCACGACCTGGTCACAGGCTACTACTCGGTACACACCAGCAAAGCCGCGCTGACTCAGGGCGAGCTGGAGATAGACCGCATCGGCGCACTGTTGCGCGAGGAAGGCAGGCTCTGATTGAGCAGCAGCCTCCTGGTCGAAGACTGGTTACGCCCTCATCTGGACAGCGGCGCACTGGAACCGATACCTGAGCCTTGGTGACAGCGCTTTACCGGGTCGCATCTGTACTGCCCAGGGCGCCGCTACCTGCCCTCGCCGCTGAAGACTTTCCTCGACTTTATCAATGCGCGCTGGGACACATCAGCACACAGGCAGCATCAGCTCATCGCCACAACCGGACCCACGCCACGACGCGCTGGCGCGGCCATGGCGAACAGCTCATCGACGCGTCTGACTTCATCCGCACTCGGTTTAATGGCAACGGCACAGGCAACGAAGATGCACGCATTGAAAATCAGACCGACGATGCCACTGGTCAACGAGCCCAACGCCGGAATGTCATCCGGGTAGATCGTGGTCAGCACGATGGCGATCACGATCCCCACCAGCATGCCGGCAATCGCGCCCTGCTTGTTGCCATGACGACTGAAGACGCCGAAAAACAGCGGCACGGCCAACTGGATGATGCCCTGATAGGAAATCTGCGCCAGCAATTGCAGGCGGGCGTAGTCGAAGGTCAGGTAGGCCAGCAATGAGGCCGCCGCAATGAACACCACCATGCCGACCTTGGCGAGAATGGTCTTCTCGCGATCGCTGCGTGGCTTGCTCCAGGTCGCCAGGTCATTGGCAAACTGCGTTCCGCACACCTGCACGCAGCCGTCGACATGGCCGATACTGGCTGCCAGTACGATCATGATTGCCACGCCAAGCAGCCATGGCCCGCCGATGTCGAACAGGGACAGGAACCAGCCGTGTTGCGGATGAGCCGCGACGTTCGGGTCCTGGCTGATTGCTGCGGCGAAGAGCATCAGAATGCCGTAGAAGCCGCCGACCAGCAGGATGGTCAGCAGCGTGCCCTTTTTCACCGAGCGCACGCCGCTGGCGGTATAGATGCGCTGAAAGCTCATCGGCCAGCACATCGAGCCGATCACGCCGGTGAAGATCAGGCTGAACATGTACATCGGCCCGTAGGTACTGCCTGTTCCGCCGGGGATTACCAGCATGCTGGCGGGCAACTGCGACAGGTTGCTGAACGAGGCCTGTGCACCGAACAGCAGAAAGATGCACAGCGCGGCGCACAGTACATAGGCAATCAGTCCCTGATACATGTCAGTCATGATCAGGCCGCGCATGCCCATGCTCACCGTCCAGTACTGACGAATCAGGATCACCGCCACGCCGACCAACAGGCAGGTGGTCACGCCCCAACGACCGAAGCTGGCGAACTGGAAAAGCGTCGCGAGGGCCTGAATTCCCATCACCACCCAGGGGAATACCGAGATGATGCCGATGATCGAAGCAATGCGTTTGACCACGGGACTGTTGAAGCGCATGCCCAACAAATCCGGTTGGGTAGTCAGGTTGAAGCGCTTGCCCCAGGTCCAGGCACGATTGGCCATCAGGTACATCGCGGTCACGCCCAGCGTGGCGTAAACCATGCCGTAAAAGCCCAGCGCGCCACCGACCGACAAGGCGAAGAACGCCGTGAACGTTGCGCCCGGCCACCAGGAGTTGGTGTAGCACATGGCGATGAACCATGGCCCGTAAGAGCGGCCACCCACCGCGTAATCGGAAAAGCTCTCGCTCTTGCGGTTCGTCGCGTACAGCACTGCAATCATGCCCGCCAGAAATACACCGATCAGGCCGAAGGTGATGTAAAGATCCGAAACCATAGTCGTACTGATCATTGCCCGTCCCCCTCTTGTGGAATTTCACCCAGCAGCGACTCGACCACGTACAGCATCCACAGGCCCAGCCCCATGAGCACCGCGATCAGAATCCAGTAGAAGATCGGCAGCGGAATGCCCAACACCAGCAAGGCGCTGCCGCTGACCTTTAGGTAAAACGGCGGAAACAGCGCCATCATCAACAGCGCGAAGAAGTACAGGCCAAACACCAGATTCTTCAGGTGGCCGGGGGTAGAAAGGGACGGAACGTTACTCATGGAGTGCTCCTTGAATTTCAGGATCTGGCTATGGATAAGTGATCGGATAAAACTCAAGCAGTGAAAGAAACACGCGGTTACCCGCTACTTTTTTATTATTGAAATACGTGTCTTACGTGTTCGAAGGCGCGCCGGAAGAGATCGACTCAGACCTGCCGCAGCCAGGTTTCCCATTGCGAATCATTGATGATGCTGCGCGCGCGCATGTGCTTCCAGGTGCCGTACTTGTAGAAGTCGAAGTCCAGTTGCGACACCGCGTGCTGCACCATCGCCCAGGTCGACCATTTGATGTCGGCCAAGGCTTTGTTGAGCTTGATCCGCGCTACGGTTTGCGCGCTGACCTGGCCGAAGTAATCCTCGATCAGCGCCAGCTCCATCTCGTCGCTGAAAAACATCTCGCCAAACCACAGCGCCAATTCGTAATGGCGGTCGTTGTTGGAGGCATACTCGAAATCCACCAGACGAATCTGGCGATCCGCGTTGAGCATGAAGTTGCCTGCCAGCGTGTCGTTCATGCACGGCGCAAGATCGATCCCGGAAGCTTGCAGCGCCGCTTTCGCGCGCTGGTATTGCAGGCACAACCAATCGTCATCCTGAGGCTTGATGCCCTTCAGTTCCGCCACCTGGCTCTGATGCTCGGCGATCATGTCGAATACGGTCTTGGTCTGTTGCAGCAACGGTTGATCGTTGAATGCCTTGAGCCCGTGCAGGGCACTGTGGCGTATGTCGCGCTGCAGAAAGTCATGGTTGGACGACGCCCGCCAGCCCTCCATGAACTCGAACACCTCGACACCAAAGGCTTCGAGGAAGGCGAAAACCGGTGCGCCATAACCGGTTTGCGCAGCCTTCACACTGGCCTCGTGGGCGGTGTGACGGTCGATGAACATCTCTGTGCCGACGCCTGGCACCTTGAAGAAGTAAGCCGTGTCGGCGCCCTCGACCTCGACCCGCCAGTTGGTGTTGGAGATGCCGCCACTGACAGGCTCGTAGCCAACGCGGCGGCCCTGCCAGCTGTCGATGCTGCGCACGGCGGCTTCCAGTTGTCGCTCCTGGGTACTGACCGACTGCCCTAACGTTTTCATGCTCTACCCTCCTGAACCTGACGCATCCAGCCTTCCAGCCGCGGGTCCTGAACGCATTGTCGGCAACGCAACAGCGTCCATTGCCCGACCTTGGAAAACTCCAGTGGCCGCGAGGACGTGGTGCCGGCCCAAAGCCCCCACAGGGTCCAGTACCAGTCGTTGATCAGCGCATACAGACGGCACACCGCGTAGTCGATTTCCAGGCATTGCCCGGCCCACGTGCTGATCCCCTCGCGCCACTGACGCTCGAACGAATAAAGCTCATTGAGGGTAATCGCGACGTCGTACCACGGATCCATGCAGCCACCGTAGTCAAAATCCACCAGACGCAACTGACCTTCGCTGGACACCATGACGTTGCTGGCCACACCGTCGCCGTGCAGCGGAGCCGCTTGCACGGATCGGCTCTGCAGCGCCTGCCAGGCCATGTCGACGCAACGGTCGATCCATTGATGCTCGGCAGGCAGCGCAACGTTATCGTGCTCGCACAGTGTGCGCAGGCGCTGGATATCCAACATCGGTGAACGCACGACATCAGGCACAGGTCCGGCATGCACCTGCCGCTTGAGTGCCCACAGCGCTTGAAGCCGGCCGGGTGCGACCAGATCGTCGAGCCGCGCAGCTCGCCAGTCGACACCCAGGTCCTCGAAGACCAGCACGCCATTGGCCTGGTCTGCGCCAAGCAGGCGCGGTGCCGCCGCGCTACGGCCGGCAGATTCGCTGGCCTGGGCTACGTTATCGAAATCGATCAGTGGCGCCATGTCGGCATGCAGAACCTTGGCGTAGCAACCGCCCTGCTCGCTGCTGACCCGAAAGCCGGCCCACTCGGTCGACAATCTCGAAGGCGAGGCCACGCCCTGCGTCACGTTCTCGATCTCGGCGTCTGCCGCGAACCCGCAAGATGTCAATGCGCTGCGCAGGCGCTTGGTCAAGTCGTCGGCATATGACATGGTCAGCTCCTCAACCAAATGACGCGGATGAGGTGCAAGCCCGATGCAACAGACCGGTCAGCATGCGCAAACCGTTGTGCATGTCCTGATCACTGGTGTATTCGGCTTCGTTATGAGAAACGCCATTGCTGCTGGGGATGAACAGCAGGCACACGGGATAGCGCCTGTTCAGACTGATGGCGTCGTGACCGGCAACGGTCATGCTGTCGGTGGTCGACAAACCCAGCTCGGCGCCTACGCCGTGCGCCAGTGCAGCGAACCCGTCATGCAGCCTGGCAGGTGAGCGCAACACGCTGCTTTCCACTTCAAACGATGTCATGGTCTTGTCAACGATCGCGCGCAGCGTTGCATCCAGACGTTCCGAGGCAGCACTCAGCAGATCGACATCGCGGGAGCGGTATTCGATCAGCAGCGAAACGCGCGAAGGCACCACGTTGGGCGAATTGGGGTAGACCTCGATACGCCCTACCGAACTGTGCATCTGCACGCCGTGCTGCAAGGCTTCGTCATGCACCGCAGTGATGGTATGTGCGGCGGCCAGCAACGCATCCCGACGGGCAGCCATGGGTGTAGGGCCCGTGTGATTCTGCTCACCGTCGAAACGTACCCGCCTTTTCAGGGCAGCCCAGGTCTCGCGCACCACGCCGATGGCGGTCTGGCTGCTTTCCAGGCCTGCGCCCTGCTCGACATGAATTTCGACATACCCGGCAATGTTCAAATCAACCCGATCGTTGCCAAGATAACCGATGGCCTGCAGGGCGTCCTTGAGACGGATGCCGTCGCCATCGCGGCTTTCCCATGCGTCGTCCAGCGTCAAGGCACCGGTGAACACACTACTGCCGATCAGGCTCGGCTGAAAGCGCGCGCCCTCTTCGTTGGTCCAATTGACCACTGCCAGATTGCAGCGCGGGACTTCGCCACGCTCAAGCAATTGTCGCACCAGGCTGGACACCGCCACGGCACCGGCAAGCACGCCGTACACGCCATCGAAACGCCCGGCACTCGGCTGGCTGTCCAGGTGTGAACCGCAGAGCAGATAAGGCGCGTCGGGATCAAAGATCATCAGGCCGAACAGGTTGCCCACCGCGTCGATGCGTACTTCGAAGCCGTGCGCTTCGAGCCAGTCCCGAAACAGGTCACGTACCTGACCGTCTTCAGCCGAGGCCGCCAGTCGATGCAGGCCTCCGGCCGGAGTCGCACCGATGGCCGAGCTTTGCAGAAACACTGCTTCGAACGCTGCCAGATCAGTTGCGCTCGGCTCGATCAGCTCAGGAATAGAGGGTGTCGACATGATCTTTCTCCAGGCGTGTCGCAAACTCGTCGGATAGCGCGCGATTGGTGACCAACGTCGTGATCGCGGCAAATGGCAGGGTATTGATAAAGGTGCGATGACCGAACTTGCCATCGTCGGCCAGCACCACGCTGCGCGTGCAATGCCTGACCAGCGTCCTGCGCAACATGGCTTCCGGCTCCTGGTAATCCATCAGGCCGAAGTCCAGGTCAATGCCGCCGATGCCCATGAAGGCAATGTCGTAGTGAAACTGCCGGGCGAACTCCAGCGTATGGGGGCCGATCAAGGCGTTGTCGGTGCGTCGCACATCGCCGGGCGCAACCAGAACCTGATTGTCGCTCTGGTGCGATATCAGTTGGGCGATGTCCAGCGAATTGGTGATGATCTTCAGCTGACTGAATCGGGTCAGTTGTTGGGCCAGCGCCAGCGTCGAGGTACCGGTGTCGAGGAAGATCGCCATGCCTTCGCTGACCAGTTGCGCAGCGCGCACAGCGATGCCCGCCTTGGCGCGAGGCTTGAGTCTGCTGCGCTCCTGCAACGGCAATTCTTCGCTGGACCTGGGCAGAATGGCGCCGCCGTGAATGCGCCTTAACCTGCCCTCTTCTTCCAGATGCTTGAAGTCGCGGCGGATGGTCTCTTCGGAGACGAACAGCAATTGTGCAAGGTCCGACGCCTTGACCCGCTGCTGTTGAACGAGCAGGCGCATGATTTCGTCCAGGCGCGGCTGATTGAGCATGGGGGTAACATTCCGTTGCAAAGTGATGACTCCAGTGTCCGGCCCCTTGGGCCGCTGATCCGTGTGCGAGAGCGACATGTCTATTGCCCCGAAACCAGTGGCAGGTGCTGATCCCAGGGCGCAATGGCCTCTACCGCGGCACAGAACTGCAGCACCTGGGCATCGGCAAAGCGTGGGCCGACGACCTGCAAACCGATCGGCAGTCCTGCGTCGCTCCGCCCACAAGGCAAATTGGCGGCCGGGTTGCCAGTGATGTTGAAAGGGTAAGTGAACGGCGTCCAGCGCGCCCACGGCACAGCGCCGTCCTGCCCGGCATAGCCCAAAGGGGCTACATCGTCTGCGGCAAACGGCAGAATCGGCAGGGTGGGCATGAGCAGCAGATCGTAATCGTCAAACAATGCGTGCACCTGATTGGCGAACGCCGCACGCTGTTGCAGGGCCTGCAGATAATCACTCAGGCTGTACTGGGCAGAGCGTCTGATCAGATCGGCAAAGCCCGGATCGAGCTGGTCCAGCTTCTGCGCAAGCGCCTTGCCATAGGCGATACCGCGCCCGGCGACCCACAAGGTTTCGAAGGTCGCCAGCGGGTCCTGCCAATCCGGCTTGAGCGTGCTGACCGTAACGGGTAGCGACCTGGCGATATTACCCACGGCGGCGTCAACCGCTGCGGCGACTTGCGCATCGACCGGGGTGTCGAACAGCGTCGGGCAGAAGCCGATGCGTAAGGGTTGCAGCGGCTGGTCGCAACGGGCCAGAAAGGACTCGTCGGGGGCTGGCAGCGCCTGATGATCGAGTGGATCGGGGCCCGACAGAATGTCGAACAACAACGCGCTGTCGCGCACGCTTCGGGTGATCGGCCCGGCATGACTGAGCATTTCGGTGGCCGACCAGGGCCAGGTGGGAATACGCCCCAATGTGCCCTTGAGGGCAAATGCGCCACAGAACGAGCCCGGTATGCGTACCGAGCCGCCGCCGTCAGAGCCAAGGGCCGCAGGAACCATGCGCGCCGACACGGCAATGGCCGAACCGGAGCTGGAGCCGCCGCTGGTGAGGCTTGGGTCCCACGGGTTGCGCCCGTTGCCGAACACCCGCGACGTACTGGCGCCCGTCCAGCCGAACTCGGTGGTCGCGGTCTTGCCGAGAATGATCGCGCCAGCGTTTTTGAGGCGACGGATGATGGGTGCGTCCTGAACCGGCACCGACTCCAACGCAGTCAACGACCCCCGCGTGGTGCGCAGCCCGGCAGTGGAAAAGAGATCCTTGATGCCAAAGGGTATGCCGTGCAGCGGCCCGCGTACCTCACCGCGCTGCAGTTCGGCTGTCATGCCTGCGGCCTGTTCAAGCGCCGCCTCGGCATATACATCACCGAATGCATTCAGTGTGGAATTGTGGGTTTCAATCGCTGCAAGGCATAACTCGGTCAAGTGTATCGGCGTCAGGCCCCCTTCGCGGACACGCGTGGCAGCCTCGATCACGGTAGGCATGGAAGATGGCTTGGACTCAATCAAAGCAGATACCTCTCAGACACTTATGCGCAACGCACGGCACCAACGACTGTCGGCGCATTACATTCAGCAGGCTCTGATGAGTCAAGTGGGTTTTGTTGGATATATTGAATTTGTGGTTTTAAATTTTGTAACAGCACCGTCGCGGTGCCAAAAAACGCGCAAAACGCCGCATCGCACAATTGCGGTGCGCGATTAAAACCAGAAAAGAAAGGGGGAAGTCGGCCAGAAAAGACTGCGCCTGTCAGCGGCGCAGTCCTGTCATTGTGATCGGTCTTTCAGGTCAGCGATCAGACCGCCAGATCGTGAGCATGGAACTCGGTGACGCCAACCAGCTGGATTTCAAAGTCCGCATGCAGGTCAGCGTTGACGTTGCCGGACAGCACATGATCAGCAAAACGCAGCTGGCCAGCGCCGGTGAACTCGCCGCTGCCGATGAAGCTGAAAGCATCAAGCGCTTTGGTGTCCACGTTGGCATCCATCTTCAGGAAGCTCAGTTTGTCGCCTTGCTGGCTATTGAAGTCGGTTATCACGTCGCTGTTGTGGCCTTTGCCCATTTCCGACAGGTTGTTGAACACGAAACGGTCAGCGCCGCTACCGCCAGTCATGATATCGGCGCCCTGACCGCCCACCAGTTTGTCATTGCCGGCGCCGCCGAACAGAACGTTGTCCGCATCATTGCCGGTCAGGGTGTTGTCGCGATCATTGCCCAATACGGTGAACGCGCCCTCGCCTTTGAGGTGAACATTCTCGAAGTTCGCCAACGTCCCGGCATTGAGGTTGATCACCTGTGCGATAGCGGAGGTATTGTCGTAGGTGATCTTCAGCGTATCGACGCCCTGATCGGCCTTTTCCTGAACCAGGTCCAGTTCGCCTGCCTGATCGATGACGTAGGTATCGTTGCCCAGCCCGCCGATCATGGTATCCAGACCGCCGCGACCATTGAGCACGTTATCCAGATCGTTGCCGATCAGCGTGTCATTGAAAGCGGAACCTATGGCGTTTTCAATGTGCGCCCCGTAGGCGATCGCCAGACCGGAATTCATCGACGTCGGTGCATCAGGGTTCGCGTTGTAATCGAGAAACGCCTTGCCGATGGTGCTGAACTCACCCTCGTTGAGGTTGATTTTCACCGATGCTTCCTGATTGCTGGCATCAATGGTGTCTTTGCCGCCAGCGTCCCAGATGGTCTCGAATACCGACTGCCCAGGTGCCCATTTGTAGACGTCGTCGCCAGTGTGATAGTGGGTGTTGGCACCGTATATAAACTGCATGGCCGCGACATCGAGCAACATCGGTGTGGTGGGCTTGAAGCTGTAATTGTTGGTGTAGCTCATGATGGTGTAACGCGCATCTTCGAATTTGGCATCGAGCAGAACGTCGTTGTACTGCGAGGCTTCGAACGAATGCTTCAAGCCCAGTGCATGACCGGTTTCATGCATGAACGTGAGGTAATCATCCGTGCCCTTGGCAGGATCGGCCGCGTTGACGTTCGGCCCGATCCAGACATCGCCGGAGCGGCCCAGTGTACCCGGCGCATAAGCCTGGCCAAACTCGGTGCCTTGCAGACCCTTGAAGCCGCCGAAACGGATGTCTCCGACATTATCGGGTGTGTCCTGAACCTCGGTGAACTTGATATCAGCCACCGCACTCCAGGCATCCAGTGCGCTTTTTGCGGCTGCCGCCTGGGCGTCGGTCAGCGAATAGGCATCACCAGGCTCCTGCGAGCGACTGTAGTCAGTGGCGTAGACGGAGTCGGCCCGATGAAAACTGTAAGTCAGATGGGTACCGGACGAGTCCCCGAGCCAGAATGGCCCCCATAACAGGCTGGTGACTCGGTCGTCAGTAGCTCCGTCGGGCAGAAGTTCGGCAGGGCTTGATTCATTTGGGCCGGGCATTGGCGTTGCTCCAGAAGAATACGGGACGTTATTAATGGGCTCACGATCTTTGCCAAGGCAAAAACCGGACGGCAGTTTATTACACAGCACGCATAATATGGACACAACAAGTTACAAATACAGCACTAAAAAGGGCCAGTTCGTTACTCTCGGCACCTGCCAACTTCTTATGTCGAGCGAACTTTAACTTTTATTACAGGCGTCATTTAATGGTGCGCCGTTATATAGAGTGTTCGAACCGGCGACGGCAGTAAGAAGTGACTGTTCCGAGGGTGCTCAAACAAGGCCGTGACGCCCTTCCACTGCGCAGGATTTCTTCACTGCGAGTCGAGCGAGCAGGCTGAATAAAGGGGACATCGTGCAAACCTTTGCACGCCGAGCTGATTTATGCGGCGTATACCTTGCTGCACTCTATGGATCATAGGCATCATAAGACCCAATTTCATCCGATCGCGGTGCGCCCCATGACCCACCACCCTGCGCCACTTCCCGCCAGCGAGGAAGAACGAGTCCTGTCTCTCGAGCATCTCAGGATCCTGGACAGCGCTCCCGAGCAAGACTTCGACGATATCGTGCTGCTCGCCACCACACTGTGCGACGCACCCATCGCGCTGGTCTCGCTGGTTGACCGAGAGCGCCAGTGGTTCAAGGCCTGCATCGGCCTGGACGTGCAGGAGACGCACCGCGACCTGGCATTCTGCGCCCACGCCATCCTGCAGCCTTCCGATGTGCTGGTGGTTGAAGACGCGACCACTGATCCTCGCTTCAGAGAAAGCCCGCTGGTGCTCGGGCCTCCTTACATCCGCTTTTATGCAGGTGCGCCGATTCGTACCGAGGCCGGTCATGCAATGGGCACCGTCTGCGTGATCGATATCTGGCCGCGTGTACTGAGCGAACAGCAACGTCGTGCCCTGCTGGCACTGGCGCGGCAAACCGCAGCCCTGATGCAATACCGCCTGGTCTCGGAACAACGTGACCAGCACGCCGCCGAGCTGGCGCTGGGGCTCGAAAGCTCCCAGAGTCAAAGCCTGGCGCTGGAGCGCAATTTGCGTCAGTCGCAACGGGTGTCCTCACTGGGCATGCTCACCGCTAGCATCGCTCATGACTTCAACAACCTGCTTCAGGCTCTGAGCGCCAGCTTGCAACTGATCCGCATGCGCTCACGCCGCCCGACCGACGTCGAGACGCTCAGCGATACCGGACTGCGAGCGGTGGATCACGGTCGCCAACTGGTGACTCGCCTGCTCAACAGCGTTCGCCAGGACGGTTCCGAACTGATCTGCATCGATGTCAGCGAACGGATCGATGCCGCGCGTGATCTTCTGTTGCGTTCGGCGGGCGACACGCTGGAGCTGTCATTCGACCTATCCGCCCGAGGCTGGGGCGTGTTGTGCGCCGAAGCGCAATTGCATACCACCTTGTTGAATCTGCTGAGCAATGCGCGTGATGCAATTTCAGGCCCCGGCAAGGTGCATATCTCGACCCGGCTGGAGTCCGTCAAGGACGACCCGCAATTCCCGGAAGGCGATTATCTGGTACTCAGTGTGAAAGATAACGGTCCTGGCATGACCGCCGAGCTCAAGGAGCAGATGTTCGAACCCTTCTTCACAACCCGAAGTTCGGACCCGGGTGCCGGGCTTGGCCTTGTTCAGGTGCAGGAGTTTGCGGTAAATGCCGGCGGAGGCGCACGCGTCGAAACAGCACCGGGGAGTGGCACTACCGTGCATCTCTACTTGAGAATACTGGGCCCGATCAGTGCAACGAACGCACCAGCCCATATAACCGAACAATAACAACGGCTCATCGCCGGCGAGGCGTGGTGACTTCAGATACCCGTTAAATAAAAATGGCCGAACATTCACTGTTCGGCTTTTTTATTTTCTAACCCGCTTCATCCTGTCGCCGGGTGCCTCAAGGCCAATGGCGTCGAATGACCGCGTTGACCACTGGCTCAGCGTCAACCTTTAGCAACAGCGCATGAAAATCCGCCCGGGTGTTACGCAGGTGCTCGCGCGCGCCACTCCATCGCGTCACGACAGAGGCCAGAATCTCCACTGCGCCGGGCCCATCGCAACACCAGATCCCGGCATCACCAAACAGGTCGGCAAACGTCTCCCAGTGTTCATGCAACCGCGTCCGGGCGCCCGCTTCGAGCAGCCTCTCCAGACCATCGTCGGAACCTGCCAGCCAGCGCTGCGGGTAATCAATGATCCCGATGGCGGCGTAGCAATTGGCTGCAATGTAAACCAGCGCGCGTAGCGCTTGAGCACGCTGCGCGGACTTGCCAGGCAGAAGTCCGGAGTCGGGGTGCTCCAGGCCCAGATGAATCAGGATCGCAGCACTTTCAGTGAGTACCGTGCCATCGGCCAGCACCAGCGTGGGGACCTGCATCAACGGGTTGACCCGCCTCAATGCCTCCTTCCCAGGCCCCTCTTCCCACCCACAGGCGTCGCTCAGGGTAAAAGGTACCGAGCAACGCCGAAGCGCTATCTCGATCGCAGCCGAACCCGAACCTTGCGTGCCGAAAAGCGTATACATAGCAGTGCTCCTTGCCAGGTGCTGCAGGCTCGCTCCGCGCAGTCATACTGACGGAGGAGCGAACAAATGGGCGTGCATGAAATCAATGAAGACTCGCAGGCGCAGCGAAAGATGCTTGCTGGATGGCCAGAGCAATCTGAACGTTCCGGTATGCACCGTGTAATCATCCAGGACAGGTATCAGCTCGCCGTTGCGTATGGCCGATGAAATCATGAAGTCCGGCAGACAGGCAATTCCCAACCCGGCCCGCGCTACGTCCACCAGAATCTCGGTGGTGTTACACACCATGGCCTGGGGTAACTCGAGATCGTCGACGCCCGCCTCGCGACGCAGCGGCCAGTGTTCAAACCTTCCAGTGGAGGGAAACTTGTGCAACAGGCAGGCGTGCTGACTCAGGTCCCCAGGATGCCGGGGTATACCGTGCCGGGCAAAATAGTCCGGAGCGCCGACGATGCGCAACTGGAAACTGCCCATCCGCTTCGACATCAGCCCCGAGTCACCGGGATCGCCGGTGCGTAACACGATATCGAAGCCCTCCTCGATGATATCGACCATGCGATCCGAGAAATCGATGTCCAGTTCGATATCGGGATAGGTACGCATGAAGTCGATGATCACCGGCATCACCAGTCCGCTGACCAATGGCAAACTGATCCGCAACCTGCCCTTGGGCAAGTCTCTGGCATTGCTCAACTCCATTTCCGCCGCTTCCAGCTCCGACAGAATCCGGCGGCAACGCTCCAGGAATATCGAGCCTTCCAGCGTCAGGGCGATACTGCGCGTACTGCGATGAAAAAGGCGGACGCCGAGGCTCTCCTCCAGACGGCCAATACTCTTGCCGATTCCCGACGAAGAAATACCCAGGCGTTTTCCGGCCTGGGTAAAACTCCGCGTTTCAGCAACCAGAACGAACACGGCGATGCTTCCGAGCGATTCCAATACCCACTCCTATTCAGGACAACCCTGTCCTATACGTTCGGAACATAAGCCTGTTTTTGTTTGCGGGCGCAACCCCTAATCTCGCGGCAGGGCGATCGCTCTTGGATAAACGCGTGCACCACGGCAAAACCCGAGCACGCTTCACAGGGACATTGCACATGACCACAGCACACAGGGTTCAAACACAGCCCACTGCGGGACGATGGGGGCAACTGCTCGCCGCTTGCCTGACCGGCATTCTGATCCCGTTATGCTTCACGGGCCCTGCCGTGGTTCTGCCGTCGATAAACCAGGCACTGGGCGGATCAGCCGTCGAGCTGACCTGGGTCATCAACGCCTACATCCTGACCTACGGCAGCGCGATGATGGCCGCCGGGAGCCTGACGGATATCTACGGCAGAAAACGCGTCTGGTTGATCGGGCTGACGATCTTCGTGCTCTCCACCTTCGCCATTCCGGCAGCCTCCTCCGTCGTCCAGATCGACCTGCTCAGACTGGTGCAAGGCCTGGGTGGCGCGGCAGCGTTCGCCGGGGCGATGTCGTCGCTTGCCCAGACCTTTCATGGCGCCGACCGCACCCGAGTTTTCAGCCTGCTGGGCACCACGTTCGGTATAGGTCTGGCCTTCGGCCCTCTTGCAGCCGGCTCGCTGGTGGATTCGGCAGGCTGGAAATGGTCATTCCATGCAACAGCACTCATCGGCGTCGCGGGGTTCCTGCTGGTGCTGTTCAGCGCCACCGAGTCAAAGGATCCCGACGCCACAGGTATGGACTGGCCGGGCGCAATCAGTTTTACCGCAGCATTGACCCTGTTCACTTATGCCATTCTGCTCGCCCCTGAAGAGGGCTGGACCGATCCATTGGTGATGGGTGGCATCATCGGCTCACTGCTGCTGTTCTGGGTATTCATTGCGGTGGAGCGGCGCGTCGCCCGCCCCATGCTGGATCTCTCGTTGTTCAAGAGCGCGCGGTTTGTCGGCGTGCAGATTCTTGCAGCCACTCCCGCATTTTTCTTCGTCGTGCTGATCATCATGCTGCCAGCGCGCTTCATTGGTATCGACGGCCTCAGCGCCCTTGAAACCGGGCAGATGATGACAGCCCTGGCGGCGCCCCTGCTGATCGTGCCCCTGCTTGCCGCGCAGCTGGCACGTCGTTTCACGTCAGGACTGCTGTCCGGCGTCGGGCTGCTGCTGGTGGCGGCCGGCCTGTTATGGCTGGCGCTGGCACTGGACAGTGGCGCGATCAGGACAGCGTTGCTGCCGATGGCCTTGATCGGTATCGGCATCGGTCTGCCCTGGGGGCTGATGGATGGCATGGCGATCAGTGTCGTCGAAAAGGAACGCGCCGGTATGGCCACCGGCATCTTCAATGCGGTACGCGTTTCGGCAGACGGGATCGCTATCGCAATCGCCGGCGCCCTGCTTGCAACGTTCATTCAATGGGGGCTTTTCGACGCACTCAAGGGTGTCTCACCTGAGGTGGTCACCGAAGCGGCCAACCGCGCCGCCCTGGGCGACTTGCACAATGCGACCAGCCTGCTGTCCGGCCAGGCAGCGTTGCTGCATCAAGAGTACGTCAGTGCCTTCCGCAACCTGCTGTTCATTCTCAGCGCCGCCACCGTGCTGACGGCCGTGGCGGTCTTTACGCTGCTTGGTCGCGTACGCGCTCATGAAGAACCACCCGTAGAGCCCTCCAACACGCTTGAACTGGCGGGCGAAACCAAGTGAGTCCCTATGAAATACCAGGCGCAAAGCGGCATCCCGCCTTTGCAAAGGTGTTCGCGCCGGGTCATCTCACGTTCGGGCTGATCGCGCCGCTGGAGGGCTACCCCGACTCCGCAGCGCCGACCATGAAAGACCATCTGGCCCTCGCCATTCAGGCCGACAAGGCCGGTTTCGCCGCGCTGTGGCTGCGCGACGTACCGCTTCTCGATCCGGGGTTCGGCGACGCCGGTCAGGTGTTCGATCCTTTTGTCTACGCCGCGCTGCTGTCTGCCGTCACCCGGCAAATCTGCATCGGCACGGCAGGTGTCATATTGACGTTGCGCAATCCGCTGATGGTTGCCAAACAGGCGTGCAGCGTGGACGTGTTGCTTGAGGGGCGCTTCCTGCTGGGTTTGTCTACCGGGGACAGGCCCGGCGAATATCCCGCGTTCGGCGAGCAGTTCGACACCCGTGCAGAACGCTTCAGAGACGGCGTCGAACTGCTGCACGCGGTGACCGAGCAGTCTTTTCCAGTGTTCAGATCGCGCCATTACGGGCAACTCAATGGCGCGCTGGACCTACTGCCGAAACCGGTTTTCGGGCGGCTACCGATGCTTGCCATCGGCCGCTGTCAGCAGGACATCAAATGGCTGGCCAATCACATGGATGGCTGGATATGGCATCAGAGCGGCTTCGACACCTTGCCTGAAGTGATCAATCATTGGCGCAGTGCCAATGAGCAAAAACACTTCAAGCCCTACGGCTATGCGACGTTCTTCGACCTCGACGAGAACAAGGACGCGCCGATGAAAGTCGGACGCGGAATCAGTACCGGGCGCAACGCCCTCATCGCCCTGTGGCAGCGTCAGCGGGAACAGGGGGTTTCGCATGTGGCGCTGAACCTCAAGCCCCTGAGGCGTCCGGCCACAGAAGTGTTGCAAGAGCTGGAAGAGTGTGTGCTGCCGTACTTCCCGACCCGCCGGGGTGATCATGCCTGACCGAATACTTCATCGGCACGGCCACCGCAGGTTCAGGATGTAGCAAGGACGAACGATTCAACTACCGACCTGGGAGGTCACGATGCGCGCTGAAAAATCCTATCCGATAAAAACCAACCCGATGCGCAGCAGCCCGAACAAGATACAGCTGGGTGTTTTCTCCACCAATACCGAGGGTGGCTGCACCGTCACCAATGCGCCTGAACGCCTGCGCGGAGACGATTGGGCTGGCAACCTGGAAATCGCCCGGATTGCCGACGATGCAGGGTTTGAAGCCTTCATACCGGTAGGCCGCTGGAAAGGTTTCGGCGGTACCAACAATACCGGCGGTGTCTGTTTCGAAACCTATACCTGGGCTGCCGGGATTGCAGCCCTGACCAGTCAGATCGCGGTGTTCACCACCTCGCACCTGCCCACCGTGCACCCGCTGTTCGCGGCCAAACAGGCGGTGACCATCGACCACATCAGCGGCGGGCGCTTCGGGCTGAATATCCTCTGCGGCTGGTATGGCGCGGAAATGCGCATGTTCAGCGGCCACATGATGGAGCACGACAAACGCTACGACTATGCAGAAGAGTGGTTGCACATTGCAAAAAATGCCTGGGAGCAGCAGACCCCGTTCGACTTCAAAGGCGAGTATTTCAACATCTGCGGCGCAATCTCGCAGCCACAACCCTTGAATAAACCCTTCCTGATCAATGCCGGAGGGTCGCCGCGCGGCAAACTATTCTGTGCAGAACATTGCGACGCCGCGTTCCTGATCGTCAAACATCTGGACGGCGAACAAGCGGTGCGTGAGCAGATTGCATCCTACAAGGACCTGGCGAAACAGAAGTTCGGCCGTGACATAAAGATATGGTGTTATGGCTACGTGGTGCAGAAGGACACGCAAGAGGAAGCAGACGCTTACCTGGACTATTACGCCAACCAGGTGGGTGACGATGAGGGCTGCGACATCATTACCGGCGAGCTGGGTATCCAGACCGGCATTTTCACCCCCGAAGACGCCGTGCGTTTCCGTTTCCACTTCAAAGCCGGATTCGCCGGGGTGCCACTGGTAGGCACACCCGAGAAGCTCGTGGAGCTGTTCAGGAAGTATTCTGACTGGGGGATCGACGGCATTGCCCTGACGTGGCTCGATTACCACGAGGGTATAAAGGACTTCGTGAGAGAAACACTGCCACTGATGGAAGACGCGGGCCTGCGTGAATCCAGAGGTGTGGAGGCGATTACTTCGAAGGTGTCCGCAGAAGTAGCCTGATGGCCAGGCCGCCCTGGCAGTGCTGGCCAGGGCGGCCTTATCCGAACAGCTTAAAGGGCCAACATGCGTTGCGGGTTCAACAGAGTCACCTCGGTGCGGCGCTCGCCGCTCAAGCCGAACGCGTCGAACCACTGCCCGCTCAGCGACAGCCACTCGTGGACATCGACCTGACTGGTCTGCCCCAGGTCCGAGCTGTAGACCACATTGCCGACATGGCTCAACACATCGCTGAAATCCTGCCGGTCCTGATAGCCCAGCAAGTACGTCAGTGCGGTCTGCTCGATGTAGACCGATGGCTCTGTGCCGATCAGCGCAAGCTCGGCAGCGTCTAGACCGGTCAACGGATTGGCAGGCTGGTTGAGCATCAACCTCGGCACACCGATCCGCAGCGCTTCGTCGATCAGCGTCCTGACTTCATCGGCATCGGCATGCCCGGTCGAGATCACCAGCGGATAGTCACGCGCCATTCTCAGAATATCCAGCGCCTGTGGCGTCAGACGGCCGTTCTCCGATGTCACTCTGGCAGGCTTGATGGGCTTGTCCCGCAACAACGGATGGCTCAGGTTGCGGGCCAGCGTGCTGGCATGCGTTCTGCCGGTCACGGTTGGCAAATGAACCATGAAACGCCCCGGCTCATCGCCACGCAAACAGAGGCTGCGCTCGACCACCCGATAGTCGATGCCGCCGGCAATCTCGTTCAGCACCACCGAGCCGCTGACCGGAAAACCCTGATCGCGCGCTTCCCACGCCTGGGCTGCCGTACACCCCAGATGATTCTTCAGCACCACCCTGCCCTGCACCCGCGCGTAGCACCTGCCCGCCTCGATCGCACCATGACGACGAATGAACGCGTCAGGATTGGCGTGGTAATGCACATCAATGAAGTTCAGCGCGTCGACCTGGCTCATTGCACACACTCCTGGCGGGTCATCAGGAACACGTCGATGCTGTCCAGCACCTGCTGCAAGTCATCCGTCAGCGGACGCATCCCGCCACTCTCTACGCACAGCGAGCGTTGCCTCTGGCCACTGGTACGCAGCACATGGCGCGCCCCCACCAATTGCGACTTTTCGCCGAACACGCTCAACACGCGCCCCTGGTAATCGAGCAGGCATTCACTGACATCCACACCAGCCAGCAACCGAAAACCCACTGTCAGGCGCTGCCCCTGTATCGAAAGCGTCGCGTGACTCGCGTGGCCGGCCGGGTCCGTTCGTTCATGGGCCTGCCCGTCAGGCAGTACCAGATTGTCCAGCAGATGCCTGGCTTGCTCGACATGCCCCTGTTCGGCCAGGTCCGCCATATGTCCCAGCCTGGAATCGAGCAACCCGTCGGCCTTGGCCGGGGAAGACAGCAGCAGCAAAGCAGGTGTCGACTGCAGAAATGAACTGCCTGCCAGTGCCTGCGCCAATGCACCGCCCAGGGCAACGCCGACCAGTACATCCGGCACACCCCATGGCTCGAGCGCGCAGGCCCAGCGCTCGGTAAATGCGCCAAAGTCCTCACCCGGCACAACGGGCAGTGACAGGGAATCAAACACCGTGACCTGAAAACCGGCGGCGGTGAAATGCTCGATCAACGATTGGGCAAATCCACCTTCGTCCCAGACCGGCATCACCGGTGACAGAATAAAGACGCGCGAATGCCCGGCACCAAAGGTCCGGAAGGTCATGCAATGACTCATGGCTTTTGCTCCTGCAAAAAGAACCAGACCCGCCTTGTCGAGCGGGTCCGGTCGTTGCTCCATCGTGAGGGCTCAATCGTGAAGGCTCAGCGGGGCGTGCGAAGGCGTTCGACACTGGCGGCATACCCGCGCAAGGTCGACTCGACAATCAGTTGTGCGGGAAGCACCTCCTTGATCAGGTCCGCGACTTCGCCTGCCCAGATGGCCCGGATACTGACATCGTCGGCCGCCAGCGCGGCTTCATAGTCCAGGCGCAGTTGACCGGCTGACGCAGCGAAAGCCTGCTCCTCACCCACCCAGCTAGCGGAAAAGTCATTGCCGATCACACGTCCGCTGTAGCCCTCGGGCCAATCGATGCCGCGCACCTGATCGAAGATCCGGGTTCGCACCGTATCGCTCGCAACCGCCTGCAGCAGTCTCTGTTTTACCCGTTCGGAAGGCAGTGCCTCCTGTGAAGCCAGAAAGCGCGTACCCATCATCACGCCGTCCATGCCCAGCGCCAGCGCAGCAGCCATGCCACGCCCGTCGGCGATCCCGCCGGCACCGATCAGCACGACATGCTCACCCACAGCGTCGCGGACCGCCGGAAACAGCGGCAATGAAGCGCGGCGCAAACTGTGACCACCCGCCTCGGCACCTTGCACGATCAGCGCATCGGCACCGGCGTCCAGCGCTTCAAGCGCCTGGTCGACGTCATGCACCTGAACGATGACTTTGGCATTGGCCTGATGGATGGGCCTGACGAAAGGACGTACATCACCAAACGAAAGGGCAACCACCGCCGGACGATACTCCAGCGCCAGAAGAAGCAATTCGAACTGTTTGGCCACGGTAAACATGACCAGGCCTACGCCCCAAGGCTGCTGCACCTCTCGCATCATCTCCAGTTCACGCGCCATCCATTGCGGGTCGCCGTAACTGGCACCCACCAGGCCAAGGCCACCGGCACGGGAAACCGCAGCCGCCAGACGCCCACCGGAAGCGCCGCCCATGGGCGCCAGAATCAGCGGGTGGTCAATGCCCAGAAGTGAGGTCAGTGCTGTATTGATCGTGGTCATCGCATAATCCCTGTGCAATCCGAGTGAATATCAGACGAAGGCGGCCTGTGCGCCGCCCTCTTCTGCCGGTCGTGGCTCAGCCGGCCTTTTGTAAGGCAATTTCAGGGGTGATGTACTCGGCTATGTTGTACAGGTGATATTCCCAGGTACCGGTTTCTTTTAATCGCGAGTAGCGCGACAGAAACTCTGCATCGGTAAACAGCGACTCGAACTGGCTGCGATCGCTCCATTGCGCCTGGTTGATGACGGTCTTGCCGTCGGTGCTTTTCATCAATCGGCTCCATTTGAAGGCACTGTAAGTGCGTGCCACGTAACTGACCGTCTCTTCAAGAATCTGAATGGCCAGATCCTGAGCCCCCTCATTTACCTGTACGACATTGATCAGATAAACCGCGTTGTCATCGGTGACGGATTGAGCGTCGAACAATTCCATTTTCATCATCATTTCCATTCAAGTGGGAAGGCAGATCAGTTCACGCCTGCGAAGGCATCGCGACGCTGATTTTTTCAGCGTCAGTCAGCCAAGGCTGGTCGTAGCGATAGGTGCTGCGGGCTTTTTCCAGCGTCCAGCCAGCCGATATGGCTTCGATGATGCGGCGTTCTGTCTGCTCGACTGCCTGGGCACGGCGTACAACCTCGACAGCCAGTTGCTGGGGAATCACAACACAGCCGCTGCCATCACACACCAGAAGGTCGCCGGGCCGGACTGTTACGCCATTGATGAGCAGAGGCACTTGTACAGCCTGGAGTTGAGCGCGGTTCTTTGCCGACTGCATGAAACGCCCGCGACTGAACAATGGGTAACGGCACTCGATGACCGTATCGATATCGCGTGCCACGCCATCGATCACAGTGCCCTTGATACCATTGGCCAACGCGAAGTGGGTCATGATGTCGCCCCATACCGTGCAGTCCTGGCGTCCGTTGTTTGAGGAAACAATCACCGCACCGGCCGGTACATGATCGATATAGTTGGCAGCCCCCTTGAATAGCGCAGAGGCATCGACCGGCTCGTACTGCACGGTAAACGCGATACCCACGCAACGAGTGCCAGGTACTTGCGAGGCAATACCCGAAAGCCCGCCGTCGATCCCCAGGCTGTCCAGCGCGTCAGACAAGGACGCAGTGTCGAGATGTTCACATGCCTCCAGCACGGCTTGCGCAATGGGTACAGCTTCAAAGTGCGCTGACATGACGTTCTCCCTGTGCTGCAACCTGTTCGTTGACATACCCGAACGTGCGGGACTGTAACTCGATGCACTGTTGAACGATCGCTTCGCCCACCTGAGCCGTGGTATGGGAACCGCCGAGGTCATATGTGCGTGTGGATGTGCGAGAAACCAGGCTGACGGCCTGGCTGATACACGCCGACTCGGCCGGGAACCCCAAATGCTCCAGCATCAGCGCGATGGCCATGAACATCGCGCCGGGGTTGGCCTTGTTCAACCCCGCATGGGCAGGCGCGCTGCCGTGCACCGGTTCGAAATAAGCCCCTGAATTGCCGAAGTTGCCACTGGGCGCAAACCCCAGGCCTCCCATGACTCCGGCGCCGAGATCGGAAAGAATATCGCCGAACATGTTCTCGGCAACGATCACCCCGAAGCGCTCGGGACGCTGCACCATCCACAGGGCAACCGCGTCGACGTTTTCGATGACCCCGGTCACGTCCGGATAACGCTGAGCTGTTGCTTCGAAGATGCCCCGCGCGAAGGCGCTGCTGTGCCGCAGGACCATGGGTTTGTCGACAAACGTGACCCGCGTGAAATGGTTCTTGCGGGCGTACTCGAAGGCGTATTCGAAAATACGCGTCAGGCCACTTCGCGTCTGCAGGCGCAACGTCACCGTCGCATCATCCTGCCCTTCTCGCTGCCACGCCGCGCCGAGGGCTTCCCGCTCTTCGAGCAGCGGCACCAGTGCATCCGGGATACAACCGAAGTCCAGCCCCGCATAAAGCCCTTCGGTGTTTTCCCTGATCACGACAAAGCGAAATCTGTTTTCGCCGGTCATGTCAGTGACCGGGCGGACATTGGCGTACAGGTCAAGATTCTGCCTGAGCTGAATGACCGGGCTGACATAGCGGCGGTTCTGGCCCTGAAGCGCCAGTGGCAACTCTGCTTCGGCCTCTGCCAGAGGTTTGCTGGTGATTGCGCCAAGCAATGTCGCGTCGCAACTGGCCATGATCTCCCAGGTCCGGGCCGGAACGGTTTCCCCCTCGGCCCTCCAGCATTCCCAACCGATGTCCGCCGCAATCAGATCGAACGGCAGGTTCAACGCCGCGATTACCGGCAGTGCCGCCTCCATGACTTCAATGCCGATCCCGTCACCGGGCAATACACAGATGCGCTTTCTGAGCACTTGAATGGTCATAGCGCGACTCCCTTTACGCTGTTCGACAGGCCGCTGGTCGACAACACCGCTCGCGGCGCAAGGCGCGCCACCTTGTCTTGCTGATGCATGACCTCGATCGCTCGGTATTCGGAGGTCAGCTGAAAGCGCTCGAGGGTGTCTCGCACGCGTTGACTGCTGTCATAGGGGAAGTTGTAAGTGCCCAGAACGATATCCATCAGCGGGCTGGGCATATTGTTGTGCGGTACCGCGCGGGCCGTGGCTTCCGACAGTTCCATCAGTTTTACCAGGTCATAACCATGACTGACGCCCGTACGCTCCAGGTAGGCAACCAGCATACTCAGGTGAAGATTACCGGCCCCTTTGCCCATGCCGCATATGGACGTGTCAATGTATTCAGCGCCGGCTTCTATGGCAGCCGCTGCATTCGCCAGCGCCAACGACAGATTGTTATGCGCGTGAAAGCCCAGCGGCACCAACAGCCGGCTTGAGAGACGACTGAACAGTCGGTCTACATCGGCTGGCAACATGTGGCCATTGGAATCCGCACAGCAAACGATATCTGCGCCGGCCCCCTCCGCGCGCACTGCCGTATCAAGCACGCTGCCTGGCGTCTGCGAGGTGACATGCGTCACATTGGCGCTGACACTGAAGCCGTGATCGCGAGCCAGCGACAAGGTCACAAGCCCCTCATCCAGTTGATCGCGCCTCAAACAGACGCGGATCATCGAAACGCCCTGCTCCTTGAGCATGGCGAAGTCATCCGTGGTGATGTTTCTGGGGTGAACCATGACGGCCAGTTCGATACGGCCGTTGGCCGCCTGCGCAATCTTTTCAATGAAGCCTGCGCCTACATCACTGGTCAGACCGTGCTCGCCTTTCGGGGCGAAGGATCCTTTGCAATAACCAATTTCGCAGAGGTCGACACCCGCACTGGCCAAGCCAGCGACCACTATCTGCGCCTGATCTTCTGTGAAGTTGAAGTTGTTCCGATAACCACCGTCACGCAAGGTAACGTCGAGAATTTTTACGTCGGCCATGAGAATCTCCGGCTGTCCTTAGGGTGTCACCAGGGTGCTTGAGATGATCTTGCCACTGCATGAGTTTTTATAATTATCCAACAGCGCGCCATCTAACAAACCTTGCCGAGCCGACACCTTAACGTCTCGGAGTTTCGAGTCATGAACTGCTCCACTCGACATTGATCCTCGTCAAAACAGCCGAACTTGTAAACTGTCGATATTTGATGAGGGGATGGGAATTTTTTCACCGCACGACTGTTTTGCCGACAACATAACCAGCGCGAACTCAGCCCTGGCTAGCGATAACAGCTTTCCACATAATTCATGGCAGCCTGGATGGAAGCCACCGCGCGTAAGTCTTCATGCACGCCGAGCCAGACATCGACTTCCAGCGGAGCCGACAACTCCACCCGGCACAGGCGATTATTGTCCTCTACGGCAAAACTGGGCAGTAACGCGATGCCCACACCGGTTTCCGCAGCACGAATTTGCAACTCCACCGTTTTGGCCTCCAGCACAAAGGGTCGATCACCGACGATATCCCTCAGCCAACCGTTCTGACTGTCACTCATCAGTTCATTGTCATAAGCAATAAACTCATACTGCTGCGGAGGGCGTTGCTCCAGATAAAAACGTGCGCAATAAAATGAAAAGGAAGCCGTGCCAATGCGCCGCGCGACGATGCCGTTTTCAACGGGTTTGGAAAACCGTATGCACAGGTCAGACTGGCAACTGGATAACGACGAATACTGGTGATCGCCCAACAAGCGCAACACAATGCCGGGATGCATCGCCCGAAACGCCCCCAATTGTGGCACCAGCTTCTCGACCGCCACCGACGGCGGCGCACTGATGGTCACCTCCACACCCTGCGCCACCTGAGCCGCAACCGCGAGACGGCCAACGGCCTGGGTCTGCGCCTCGATCTGTCGCCCGATCGCCGCTACACGCCGTCCCTCATCAGTCAGTTCATACAAACGCTTGCGACGGTCGACAAGCTTTACATTCAGAGACCTTTCCAGCGAAGCGATACGGCGCGAAACAGTCGCGTGCTCCACACCTAACATCCTTGCAGCGCCACTCAGGGAACTGACCGTGGAAAACATCACGAAGTAACGCAGGTCCTCCCAGTCAAAACAGATCCTGGGTTTTCTGAACAGGTTATTAACCTCGAAGGTAGTCGATCCATCCACTGGAGTCATTGTCATCCAAGCCTTATCCTTATGCGGTTCGTGCGAACAGGTAGTTTTGTTATGTTTTAAACCGAGCATTGGCAGGTGCGTAGAACGATAAGGATAAGGCTGACAACTTCCTCAGGCCCGGACAGCGAGCGGGTGCCGCTGGGTAGTTTAGTTTATTGAGGGGTGGGTATTGCGGAGTGGGGTTCGGATGATTGGGGACGGGGGTGTCCGGAGTCGTTTCTTTAGGTTATAACTAGCTGTATGAGTGTTTAGCTCACTCGCGCAACGTATTAATGATAGAAAACGCTTCAGGCTGCCGCACCTCCGGGTACGACAGCCTGAATTACTGTTATTGCCAGTTGCTCGCAATCACCATGTTCAACGAAGCCTGGTAACTCTCAGACAGCTTAAGTTCACCGGCAGCAGGCGGTGCGAAAGCCGCCATGGCCTCTACCAGTTGATCAACCTGCCCTCCCAGCAGGACCTTGCCATCATCAGTGCGAAACTGCTCGATCTGCTGAGCCTTCTCCCAACTGCCAGCGCCCCAGAATGACCAGTTGGATACCGTCACTTTATCAGCCGTGCCGATGACACCGACTTCCAGATCCCAACCGTTTTTGCTGAACCACAGTTGATCAGCAGCGATACCGGCACCGAATTGCAGCACGTCGGTGTTTGCATCAGGATCAAAATCATTGATTACATCCTGACCGTCGCCCCGCTCGAATTGGTAGAGATCATTACCCCGACCGCCATCAAGCTGATCATTGCCGGTTCCACCTGTCAGAGTGTCGTTGCCTGCATCACCGTAAAGCCGGTCATTACCAGCCCCTCCCGACAGGATGTCGTTGCCGCCCAGCCCGTTGATTTCATCGTCGCCATCAAGACCGCTCAACGAATCCGCCAGCGCATCATTGCCGTAAAGAACATCGTTGCCCTGACTGGCCGTACCACTGCTCATCGCCCTGATCGCATCAATGCCCCAAGTTGTTCCATCGGAGAACTGAATCTGTTCGACCTGGGTCGACGTATTTGAGAACCATCCAGACACTGTAAGCTTGTCGGCTGACCCAGCGATGCCTACATACAGGTCGTACGCACTGCGGCTGAGCTGGATATCGGCAGGCGTGAGACTGTCGGAGACCCTGATGACATCCAGATTGCCTGCAGAACTATCGTAATCACTGATCCAGTCCTGCCCGGCCCCACGATAGAAAAGATAGGTGTCATTGCCAGCATCACCATAAAGGTTGTCATTGCCGACGCCACCATCAAGGGTGTCCGCACCTGCACCACCATAAAGCGTGTCGTTGCCGGCGCCACCATCAAGGGTATCCGCACCTGCACCACCGTAAAGCGTGTCGTTGCCGGCACCGCCATTGAGCGTGTCATTACCCGACAGACCGTAAAGTGTATCGTCCCCCCCCAATCCGTTCAGGGTATCTGCGACAGATTCCTCCCCTTGCAGGACGTCGTTGCCTTCAGTTGCAACGCCTTTGACCATCGCGTTCAGGGTGGCTACATCCCAGAGTGTGCCATCCGCAAACTGAACCTGTTCGACCTGCGAATCGGCAGAATAAAACCAGTCACGAACCGTTATCTTGTCCGATGTACCGATAATCGCCAGCTCAAGATTGTTTCCTGCGCGCGAAACCTTGATATCGGTTGAAACAATACCTGGTGCCAGTTTGAGCGTGTCGATATTGCCAGCGGTCCAGTCGCGATCATCGATCACATCCTGACCGCCGCCACGCTGAAACAGATACGTGTCATTGCCGGAGCCGCCATAAAGCATGTCATTACCAGCGCCACCATCCAGCGTATCTAACCCCATTCCGCCATCAAGCAAGTCATCGCCTGCGCCGCCCAGAAGCACGTCGTTGCCAGCAAGACCATAGATCTGATCGTTACCACCCAACCCATCGAGCTGCTCACTGGTCTCGTCTCCATAGATTGTTTCTGCTCCTTCACTGGCCACCACCCGCGAAAGACGCTTGAGATCGCTAACCGACCAGACTGTCCCGTCAGCAAATTCGACTCGTTCAACCTGATAACCGGAATCGGTATAACTGTAGATCTTCATCCAGTCAGTGGTGCCCTTTATGGAGAGATAAAGATCTGTGTTCTCTCTCCTCACGACGACATCGTCAGGAATAATGTCGGCAGCCACTTTAATGGTATCTGCATTACCAGCGGTCGTATCAAACTCGCTGATCGTGTCCTGCCCCATCCCTCTGTAAAACAGATAAGTGTCATTGCCACGAGATCCCGACAAGTAATCATTACCGGCACCACCGTCCAGGGTGTCATCGCCATCATCACCATAGAGGAAATCGTTGCCTGCACCACCATTCAAAGTGTCGTTGCCTGCGCCTCCATACAAGGTGTCGTTACCCTCACCTCCACTCAACACATCGTTGCCTTCTTCACCATACAACTTGTCGTTGCCATTGAGGCCATCGAGCACATCAGCCCCGACATCGCCATACAAGGTATCCGCCGCATCACTGGCCACGCCACGAGTCATGGTTTTCAGGGTATCGATATCCCATACCGTCCCATCGGCAAACTCGACACGCTCCACCTGATAGTTGATGTTATTGAAGAACGTGACCGACATTTTGTCAGTCGTTCCCTTTATCGAAAGATACAGGTAGGTACCATCGCGACTAACCGTCACATCGGCGGGCGCAATATCGGCTGCTACCTTGATCGTATCGATATTGCCAACGGTCCAGTCGAAATCAGTGACCGTGTCCTGCCCCATGCCTCGGTAAAAAAGATAGGTGTCATTGCCAAGGCCGCCAGACAGCCTGTCGTTGCCCGCACCGCCATCCAGTATGTCATTGGCCGACGTGCCATAAAGCCAATCATCGCCACTCTGCCCGTTGATAATAGTTGCCGTTGTATCGCCCATGAGTCAGTACCGATTGAGTTACTGTTATTAATCCAGATTTCCACTTACTACCGCTCCCTGAAACTCTCCGACGCATGCTGCTGCAACGGACTCAGGAAATACTCGATTACCCGCCGCTTGTTGGTCTTCACTTCCGCCGTCACCGCCATACCCGGCGACAGCTTGATGTCCACACCATTCACGTTCAGCGTGTCGCTGTT
>Ga0308164_10000401_pt1 | contig 80378 bp, 70 predicted proteins | sample PhyTR2_FD_201031 | JGI IMG/M metagenome (GOLD analysis project Ga0308164, IMG submission 201031) | Phyllosphere microbial communities from UC Gill Tract Community Farm, Albany, California, United States - DLSLT.R2 | ecosystem: Host-associated > Plants > Phyllosphere > Unclassified | place: USA... | reverse complement strand
CGAGCTTGGCGCCGGTGGGTTCGCCACAGATATCAGCAGACAGTTCCGACCCCGACCGCATCCCACCCCAAAATTGGCGTTATGAACACGCCCCGGGTAGGAGCTGCCTTGGCTGCGAGCTTGGCGCCGGTGGCTTCGCCACAGATGCTGGCATACGGTTGCTACACCCGAACGTACTTCAACTTGGCAACTTGGCATCAAACTGGCAATACGATCCGCGTAGGAGCTGGCGATAGCCTGCGAGCTTTTCAAGCAACCCCACCGCCCCTGACCCAACGCACAAGATGGCCAAATAGCACTATCCTTGACTGCCCTGAAACGACTATTCTGAACCCTTCGCCCCGCGCTTCGTCCAATGCAGTAGAAGCGCCCGGGCAGCCCCAGTTCGCGCACACTCAGCGCCATCCGGGCCAGGGAGGACAGTCGGTGATACCCATCCGTGAATTGCGCCACATCATAGAGTCCAGCTTCCTGCCCATGACGTGCACCTGCGACGTCAACCCCGGCGGGACCCTGACCATCGAAGTCTCCGATCCGGTTTCCGGGCAGGTCGACTTGCTGGTCGTCGGTGTACCCACCCAGAGCCTGATCTCGGTGCGGGCCATCAACGACCTGATCGCCGAATTGCGCGCCGAACTCAAGGCCAATCAGGACTGGTTCAAGAACGCCCGCTGCCAAGGCGACAAGAACGCCAAGTAATGGCAGTTCAGGCTTCTTCCTTCGGCACAGTTGCCTGACCGGGGCATATGCCCTATGTTCACCTTTTGACTCCCCGGATTAACCCCGCATCATGCCCAGCGAACAAACCGGCCTGTGTTGTGCAACCGCCATGCGCAAGGCTTCCCGGCGCATCACCCAGTTCTATGACGATGCGCTGGCCCCCTCGGGCCTGCGTTCGACCCAGTACGCCATCCTTTCCGAACTGCTGGCCCGCGCCGAGTGCCCGCCGACCCTGCAGGAGCTGGCCGATGCCCTGGTGCTCGACCGTTCGGCCCTGGGCCACAACCTCAAGCCGCTGGAGCGCGACGGCCTGATCGGCCAGCGGCAGAGCCCCGAAGACCGCCGCCGCCGGCTGATCACCCTGACTGCCGAAGGCCACGCCACCTTCGCCCAGGCCCGCGAGCTGTGGTCCAGCGCCCAGGCGCACTTCCTCGAAGTGTTCGGCGAAAGCAAGGCCTGCGCCCTGCGCCAGACGCTGCTGGAAATCGCCTACGACGAGCGCCTGGCGGCGGCCAAGGCCTGATCGGGCGTATGATTACGCGCTGTACAACGGTATGAGGTGGTGGGGTGGTAGCGCTGGAACAGGGGTTCATCCTCACGCGAAATTGGCGCGACACGCCCCAAGGCACGCTGATCGACTGCTGGCTGGCCACCGACCGGGGCCCGCGGCAGCTGTACCTGGCGCCGCAGCCTTCGGTGGCGTTTATCGCCGCCGAGCAGCGTGAGCGCGCCGAAGCGTTGCTCAGCGGCGAAACCGACTACGAACTGCGCGCGCTGGAACTGCGTGATTTCCAGCAGCGCCCGGTGCTGGGTCTTTACTGCCATCAATACCGCCAGTTGCTGAATCTGGAAACCTTGCTGCGCAAGGGTGGCGTAACCGTCTACGAAGCCGATGTACGGCCGCCCGAGCGCTACTTGATGGAGCGTTTCATTACCGCGCCCGTGGCCTTCCATGGCCAGGCCGATGCCAACGGCGTGCTGCATGACGCCCAACTCAAGCCCGCCAACGCCTACCGCCCGCAACTGCGCCTGGCGTCGCTGGATATCGAGACCACCGAGCAGGGCGAACTCTATTCCATCGGCCTGGAAGGCTGTGGCCAGCGCGTGGTGTACATGCTCGGCCCGGCCAATGGCGATGCCGCCGGCCTGGATTTCGATCTGGTGTACTGCGCCAGCCGCGTGGCGCTGCTGGAGGCCCTGAATGCCTGGATGGCCCGCCATGACCCGGATGCGATCATCGGCTGGAACGTGGTGCAGTTCGACCTGCGCGTATTGCACCAGCACGCTCGCCAGCTGGCGGTGCCGCTGCGCCTGGGCCGCGGCGGTGCAGAAATGCAGTGGCGCCAGCACCCCAACCAGCAGCACTATTTCGCCGATGCTGCGGGGCGCCTGATCATCGATGGCATCGAGGGCCTTCGCGAAGCCACCTGGCGCTTCAGTTCGTTCAGCCTGGAAAACGTCGCGCAAACCCTGCTCGGCGAGGGCAAGGACATTTCCACCCCCTACCAGCGCATGGATGAAATCAACCGCATGTTCGCCGAGGACAAGCCGGCCCTGGCCCGCTACAACCTCAAGGATTGCGAGCTGGTCACACGCATCTTCGCCAAGACCGAGTTGCTGACCTTCCTGCTCGAACGCGCTACGGTGACCGGCCTGGCCGCCGACCGCATGGGCGGCTCGGTGGCGGCGTTCGGGCACCTGTACCTGCCGCTGATGCACCGCCAGGGCTTCGTCGCCCCCAACCTGGGCGACAACCCGCCCCAGGCCAGCCCCGGCGGTTTCGTCATGGAGTCGCAGCCGGGCCTTTACGAGTCGGTGCTGGTGCTCGACTACAAGAGCCTGTACCCGTCGATCATCCGCAGCTTCCTGATCGACCCCGTCGGGCTGATCGAGGGCCTGCGCGAGCCCGACGACACGCATTCGGTGCCCGGCTTTCGCGGTGCGCGTTTCTCCCGCACCCGGCATTCCCTGCCGGCGATCATCGAGCGCGTGTGGCAGGGCCGTGAAGCGGCCAAGCGCGAGGCCAACGCGCCGTTGTCCCAGGCGCTGAAGATCATCATGAACTCCTTCTACGGGGTGCTCGGTTCCAGCGGGTGCCGCTTCTTCGACACACGCCTGGCCTCGTCCATCACCTTGCGCGGCCACGAGATCATGCAGCGCACCCGGGCGCTGATCGAAGCCCAGGGCTACAGCGTGATCTATGGCGACACCGACTCTACCTTCGTCTGGCTCAAGCATGCCCACAGCGAGGCCGACGCCGCGGTGATCGGCCGCGCGCTGGTGGCCCAGGTCAACCAGTGGTGGCACGAGCATCTGCAAGCGGAGCACGGCCTGGCCAGCGCCCTGGAGTTGCAGTTCGAAACCCATTTCCAGCGCTTCCTGATGCCGACCATCCGCGGCGCCGAGGAGGGCAGCAAGAAGCGCTACGCCGGCCTGGTGGCCGAGGCCGATGGCAGCACGCGCATGGTCTACAAGGGCCTGGAAACGGTGCGCAGCGATTGGTCGCCGCTGGCGCGGGAGTTCCAGCAGGCGTTGTACGAGCGCATCTTTCAGCGCCAGGAATACCGCGAGTTCGTGCGCGATTTTGTGCGCCGTACCCAGGCCGGCGAGCTGGACGAGTTGCTGATCTACCGCAAGCGCGTGCGCCGGCGCCTCGACGACTACCAGAGCAACGTGCCGCCGCCGGTGCGCGCCGCGCGCATTGCCGACGAATACAACGCCGCCCAGGGCCGGCCGCTGCAGTACCAGCGCGGCGGCTGGATCAGCTACCTGATCACCGTGGCGGGACCGCAGCCGCTGGAAACCCGGGCGGCGCCGATCGATTACGACCATTACGTCAGCAAACAGCTGCAGCCGGTGGCGGATGCGATTCTGCCGTTTGTCGATGACGATTTCAGCACCCTGATCGGCGGGCAACTGGGGCTGTTTTGATGCGTTGGTCAGGGCCAGTTCTAGCGACATATTGGCCAGCTTCACCACCGTCTCGCGGGCATCGCCCGCTCCAACAGGATTTGCGATCGCCTGCTCCAACAGGATTTGTGATCGCCCGCTCCAACAGGATTTGTGATCGGCGGCGCGGGCGCCTAGAATCCGCCGCACCTCCATCGCCCCCATAAGGATATCGGCCTTGAACCAGTTCCTGCGCGCCGCGCTCGTGCTTGCCCTGACCCTGTCGCTGGCCCCCTTGGCCCAGGCCCGCGAGCGCCAGCCGTCGGTGGCCGGCGAGTTCGACTATTACCTGTTGGCCCTGAGCTGGTCGCCGACCTTCTGCCTGACCCACGCCGACAACGAGCAATGCACCGGCAAAGGCTACGGTTTCGTGCTGCACGGTCTGTGGCCGCAGTACGCCAGCGGTGGCTGGCCGCAGTTCTGCGACGCTGGCGCGAATCTCAGCCGCAGCGAGCGTGACCAGGGCATGACCCTGTTTGTCAGCGGGCAACTGATGGCCCACGAATGGAAGAAGCACGGCACCTGCACTGGCCTGGGCGCCAGCGGCTATTTCGACCAGGCCGACAAGGCGTTGGCGGTGGTGAAGATTCCTGCGCAGCTGGAGCCGTCGACGCGCCCCCAGGCCCTGGCCGCGGAGAAGATCGTCGACCTGTTCCAGCGCAGCAACCCCGGCTTGCAGCGCAACGGCATCGCCCTGCGCTGCAACGGCCCCGAGCTGGCCGAAGTGTGGGTGTGCCTGACCAAGGACCTGCAATTCACTGCGTGCGACAGTGGCGTGCGTAACCAGTGCCGTGGTGGTGAGTTAAGGATTCCGGCGGTGCGCTAAGCATTGTTCACCGCTGCCTGTACCGGCCTCATCGCGAGCTTCGCTCGCTCCAACAGTAGCAAGGGCGGCTAGCCTGACCTCGCAACGATGTCCCCTGCGCGAGGCCCCCAGGCCCCGTTGGAGCGAGCAAAGCTCGCGATGAGGCCCGCGAGCCGTGCGTCAAGGGGCAGGGGGCGGGGTGTTCGGCAGGGCCATGCCCTTGGGCCACAGCAGCCAGATCTGGCCCTGTTGCTTCATGTTCCCGGCCAGCTCGCCGGCCTGGTCGCCCGTCCCCCAGAACAGGTCTGCGCGCACTTCGCCGGCGATGGCGCCACCGGTGTCCTGGGCCGCCACCGGCCGGGTCACGGGGCTGCCGTCCGGGCGGGTGGTGTTGAGCCACAGCAAGCTGCCCAGCGGAATCACCTTGCGGTCGATGGCCACGCTGTAGCCGGTGGTCAGCGGTACGTTGAGCGAGCCGCGCGGGCCTTCGTCGCTGTCCGGGCGGGTGGTGAAGAACACGTAGCTGGGGTTGCTGGCGAGCATTTCCGGCAGGCGCTGCGGGTTGGCCATGGCCCAGTCGCGAATCTTGCCCATGCTCACTTCCTCTTTTTTCAGCAGGCCTTGCTCCACCAGCCAGCGGCCGACCGGCTTGTAGGGGTAGCCGTTCTGGTCGGCATAGGCGATGCGCAGCTGCCGGCCATTGTCCAGGCGAATGCGCCCCGAGCCCTGGATCTGCAGGAACTGCAGGTCGATGGGGTGGCTCAGCCAGGCCAGCACCGGGGCCTTGGCGCCTTTTTCCTGGATGTCGGCGGCATCGTCGTAGGGTTTCAGCACCCGGCCTTCGAGGCGACCGCGCAGGCGCTTGCCCTTGAGCTCGGGGTAGAGGCTGTCGAGGGCGACCACGATCAGGTCGTCGGGCACGCCGTACACCGGCACCGTGTCGCGGGTGCTGCGCTGCAGGCTGCCGGGGTACACGGGTTCGTAATAGCCGGTGATCAAGCCCTTGTCGCTGCCCGCCGAACGCAGGCTGTAGACCTGGGTCTGGGCCTGCAGGAAGGCCCGCGCGGCCTTGGCATCGCTGGCCGGAACCTGGGCCGCGGCGCTGCAGGTGGCACCCCATACCGGGTCCTTGGCCAGGCGTGCGCAGGCCGAGTACCAGGCGTTGTAGCCCGCCAGCAGGTCGGCGTCGCTGGTGGCCGGCAGGCTGTTCCAGTCGACGCTCACGTAAGTCGGCGGCTTGGCCGCTTCGGTGGCCGGCGGCTTGCTGTTGTCGCAGCTGGCTAGCAGGCCGAGCAAGGGCAGGGTACACAGGCGCAGGCGACGCCAGGAAAAACGGAAATCGGGCACGCGGAACAACCCCTGTACAAAAATTCGAGGCGGCTAGCTTGGTGAAAGGCGTGGACGGCGTCAAATTGATCAGCCGGCATTCCTGAAAAGAATGCACTGCATAAAAAACATGAATTTTATTTATGGGCTGCGGACCGGTAGCGTGCACGGCATACCTAGAGAAAGCCGCGAACCGGAGCCTCCATGACCGCCGTCCAGGACAACCCCGCCGAACGCCATTGGCAACGCAACCTCGCCGTCTGCGTATTTGGCGCCTTCACCACCATTGTCGCCATGACCCTGCTGCTGCCCTTCCTGCCGCTGTACGTGGAGCACCTGGGTGTCAGCGACCCTGCAGCGGTGGTGCAGTGGTCGGGGATCGCGTTCGGCGCCACCTTCCTGTCCGCCGCCTTGACCGCGCCCTTGTGGGGGCGCCTCGGCGACCGCTACGGCCGCAAGTTGATGCTGATCCGCGCCAGCCTGGGCATGGCCATTGCCATGTCGCTGATCGGCCTGGCGGAGAATATCTGGCAATTGGTACTGCTGCGCCTGCTGGCCGGCCTGCTCGGCGGTTATGCCTCCGGCGCCACCATCCTGGTTGCCACCCAGACCCCCAAGCTGCGTTCCGGCTGGGCCCTGGGCATGTTGCAGGCGGGGATCATGGCCGGCAGCCTGGCCGGGCCGTTGATCGGTGGCTTGCTGCCGCCGCTGATGGGCATTCGCAATACCTTCTTCCTGGCCGGCGGGGTGATCTTCATCACCTTCCTGGCCACCTTGTTCCTGCTCAAGGAAGTGCCACGGCCCAAGTCGACGCCCGCCAGCCAGGCCGCGGCCAAGGTGTCCGTGTGGAAACAGCTGGACGACCCGCGTCCGGTGCTGACGATGTTCGCCATCGCCGGCATGCTGATGTTCGCCAACATGTCCATCGAGCCGATCATCACCGTGTACCTGATGCAGCTGCACGCCGAGCACCTGACGCTGATGGCCGGCATGGTCATGTCAGCGGGGGCGCTGGGTAGCATTCTTTCGGCCTCGCGGCTCGGCAAGCTGGCCGACCGCATCGGTCACTGGCGCGTGGTCACGCTGTGCTTGAGCGCGGCGGCGGTGCTGTTGATTCCCCAGGCGCTGGTCACCAACACCTGGCAACTGCTGGTATTGCGTTTCTTCATGGGCCTGGCCCTGGGTGGCTTGCTGCCGTGCATGGCCAGCATCATCCGCCACAGCGTCCCCGAAGGCATCGCCGGGCGCATGCTCGGTTATTCCACCTCGAGCCAGTACGTCGGTCAGGTGCTGGGGCCGGTGGCAGGCGGCTTCGTCGGCGGCCATCTGGGCATGCGCTGGGTGTTCCTGGCCACTTTCGTGCTGATGGCGGCGTGTGCCTTCACGGCGTTCATGCTGCGGCCCCGTACAGCGGCGAGCTGAACGGGCGAGCAGGGCGAGGCAGACGTTGCGGCTGCCTTTGGGCATAATGCGCCCATAATGACCCAGATGGCCCTGATTGCCGATGAAACAGATTTCCCGCCAAGACTTGCAACAACTCGCCACCCAGGCCGCCGCCGCACCGCGCCTGCGGGCCAACCTCAACCTGCATGAGCAGCTCGAAGACCCGATCCAGCGCCTGGCGATTGCCATGGAGCCCGGCACCTATGTGCGCGTGCAGCGCCACCCGCACACCTGGGAACTGCTGACCGCGCTCAGCGGTCGCTTCGTGGTGCTAAATTTCGACGGCCAAGGCCACGTCAGCCAGCGTGTGGTACTGGGCGAGGGCGCCTCGGTGGTCGAAATACCCGCCAACACCTGGCACGCCGTGCTGTCGCTGGACGTGGGCGGGGTGATCTTCGAGGTCAAGCACGGCCCGTATCAGCCCGTAGCCGGCGTCGACTTCTGGCCGACGTCGCCAGCCGAAGGCGCCGGGGGCATGGCTGAAACGATGCAGTGGTACGGCCAGGCCGCCGAAGGCGACGCGTTACCGTTCTGAAAACCCTGGCGCCTGGGCTTTTTTCCATAGGGCCAGGGCGCCAAGCCACTGTTACGCATACACTTGTAGGCTACCGATCGGGAGTGGACCCTGAACCTTCTGCCGTTCAGCCCGGTCGATAGCAGCGGCGTGGTGCGTTTTGCGCCCTGCGTGGCCCGTTTCTTTCTGGAGAGCCCTTCGTGATAACACTCAGATCCACTGCCCGCCTCAAGGCCTGGGGTGCCCATGGTTTCACCGCCACCGGCGTGGTCATTGCCTTTCTCGCCACCATCGCACTGTTCGAAGGCCGGCCCCAGGCTTGCCTGCTGTGGTTGGGCGTAGCGCTGGTGGTCGACGGCCTGGACGGCGCGCTAGCGCGCAAGGTCAACGTGCAGACCGTGCTGGCCCATTTCGACGGCTCCACCCTCGACCTGGTCATCGATTACCTGACCTACGTGTTCATTCCGGCGCTGTTCATCTATTTCTATATTCCATTGCCGCATTTCACCGTGCTGCTGGGCGTGTCGATCATCCTGGTGTCGTCGCTGTTCTGCTTCTGCAACGTCAACATGAAGAGCAAGGACAACTACTTCGTCGGCTTCCCGGCCGCCTGGAACGTGGTCGCGCTGTGCATGTACATTCTCGCCTCGTCGGCGTGGGTCAACCTGGTGACCATCATTGGCCTGGGCCTGCTGACCCTCACGCAGATGAAGTTCCTGCACCCGTTCCGCGTGCGCAAGTTCATGCCGATCAACATCGCCGTGACCGCCATCTGGTTGCTGTGCAGCCTGTCGCTGGTGCTCAACCGCCCCGAAAGCAATGCCGCGGTGTTGACCCTGTGGTGGCTGATGTCGGCCTACTTCCTGCTGATGTGCGTGTGGCGCACCGCAGTGGAGTGGCTGGGCAAGGTCCGCCAGTAACCCCGCCAGCTCTGGTAGAATGCTGCCCCTCAACGAATAGAGGGGCATCCCATGAGCGAACCGGTCCGCCTGACCCAATACAGCCACGGCGCCGGCTGTGGCTGCAAGATCTCGCCCAAGGTGCTGGAAGTGATACTCGCCGGCAGCGGCGCCCAGAACCTAGACCCGCGCCTGTGGGTCGGCAACGCCTCCCGCGATGATGCCGCCGTGTACGCCATCGACGACGAGCGCGGCGTGGTCTCCACCACCGACTTTTTCATGCCGATCGTCGACGATCCCTACGATTTCGGCCGCATTGCCGCCACTAACGCCATCAGCGACATCTACGCCATGGGCGGCGACCCGATCATGGCCATCGCCATCCTCGGCTGGCCGGTCAACCTGCTGGCCCCGGAAATCGCCCGCGAAGTGATTCGTGGCGGCCGCGCGGTCTGCGACGCCGCCGGCATTCCTTTGGCGGGTGGCCATTCCATCGACGCGCCGGAGCCGATCTTCGGCCTGGCGGTCACCGGCCTGGTGGAAAAGCGCTTCATGAAGCGCAACGACACCGCGACCCTGGGCTGCACTCTGTACCTGACCAAGCCCCTGGGCATCGGCATTCTCACCACCGCCGAGAAAAAGGGCGTGCTGCGCGAGGCCGATATCGGCCTGGCCCGCGACCAGATGTGCACGCTCAACACCCCCGGCAGCCGCTTCGGCAAACTGGCCGGAGTCAAGGCCATGACCGACGTCACCGGCTTCGGCCTGCTCGGCCACCTGGTCGAAATGGCCGACGGCAGCGGGCTGACCGCGCGCATCGAAGCGGCCGCCGTGCCGCGCCTGGCCAGCGTCGACTACTACCTGGAACAAGGCTGCGTGCCCGGCGGTACCTTGCGCAACTTCGACAGCTACGGGGCGCGCATCGGCCCACTGACCGAATGGCAGCAGCACCTGTTGTGCGACCCGCAGACCAGCGGCGGCCTGCTGATCGCCGTGGCCCCCGAGGGCCAGCAAGCATTCCTCGAGGTGGCGGCGGAACTCGGCCTGGCGCTGAGCCCGATCGGCACCCTGGTGGAACGCCAGGCCCACGCGGTCGAGGTCAACTGATGCGCGACAACAGCGCCGACCTGCGGCACATCTTCCTCAACGACATCCCGCTGATGGACGTTCGCGCCCCGGTAGAATTCGAGCGGGGCGCCTTCGCCCAGTCCATCAACCTGCCGCTGATGAACGACGCCGAGCGCGAAGCCGTAGGCACCGCATACAAGCAGCAGGGCCAGGACGCCGCTGTCGCCCTCGGCCATCAGCTGGTGTGCGGCGCCACGCAGCAGGCGCGTATCGCCGCCTGGACCGATTTCGCCCGGCGCCAGCCGGAAGGCTACCTGTACTGCTTCCGCGGCGGCCTGCGTTCGCAGATCACCCAGAACTGGCTGCGCGCCTTTTCCAGCATCCAGTACCCACGGGTGGTGGGCGGCTACAAGGCCATGCGGACCTTTCTCATGGAGACCACCGACAACGCCATGGCCGAGTGCGAGCTGCTGCTGATCGGCGGCTTGACCGGCTCCGGCAAGACCGAGGTACTGGTCGGGCTGGACAACGGCCTGGACCTCGAAGGCCACGCCAACCACCGTGGCTCCAGCTTCGGCAAGCGGGTCAGCGGCCAGCCCGCGCAGATCGCCTTCGAAAACAATATCGCTGTGGACATCCTCAAGAAGCGCCACCGCGGCGCCGAACTGCTGGTGCTGGAGGACGAGGGCCGTGCCATCGGCAGCCGCGCGGTACCGCTGGAGCTGTATCGCAAGATGCAGGGCGCACCGCTGGTGTGGCTCGAAGACAGCGTGGAAAGCCGGGTAGAGCGCATTCTCAAGGATTACGTGATCGATCTGTGCGCCGAGTTCATCGCCGCCCAAGGTGGCGAGCAGGGTTTCCTGGCGTTTGCCGAGCGTTTGCGTCAGAGCCTGGCCAGCAACTTGAAACGGCTGGGGGGCGAACGTTACCAGCGGCTGGCGGCGATCATGGACGAAGCCTTGCGCCTGCAGGAGGCCAGTGGCGCCGTGGGTGCGCACCGGCAGTGGATCGAGGTGCTGCTGAACGAGTACTACGACCCCATGTATGCCTACCAGCGTGACAGCAAGGCGGGGCGCATCGAGTTTGCCGGCGACCATGCGGCGGTCAGGGAGTACCTGCGCGACCGCCGCCGCGCCTGAGTCGCCTGGCCCCGTTGGAGCGAGCGCGAGCTCGCGATGAGGCCCGTGCGGCCTTCAACAGCTCGCGAGCTGGCGCTCGCTCCAACAGGTCCGGTGTCAGCTTCAGGTTCCGGTTAGAGCAGTACCGCGGCCACGGCGCCGCTGACGATGCCCACCAGCATGGTCAGCAGCGCCACCACCGCCAGCACCCGGCGGTCGAATGATTTGCGCAGCATCAGCAGCGACGGCAGGCTGATGCTGGGCAGGGTCATCAGCAGCGCCACCGCTGGGGCGGTGCCCAAGCCCAAGCCCATCAAGGTCTGCACGATCGGGATTTCCGCCGCCGTGGGAATCACGAACAGCGTGCCGACGATCGCCAGTGGCACCAACCACAGCCAGCCGTTGCCCATGGCGCCATCCACATGGGGGAACAGCCACACCCGCGCCGCGCCGAGAATCAACACCGCCAGCACGTAGATCGGAATCGTGGTCCAGAACAATTGCCACAAGGTGCGCATCCAGCGTGCCAGCAGGCTGCCGTCATCGGCACTGCGGGCCACCTCGACGGCTTCGACGGCGGCATTCGGCAGGGCGTCCGGGCGCGAGATGCGCTGGGCGAACAGCGACACACCCAGTACCAGTACCACGCCCGCCACCAGGCGCAACGCCGTGAACTGCCAGCCCAGCACGAAGCCCATGAAAATCAAGGTGGCGGGGTTGAGTACCGGGTTGGCGATCCAGAACGCCAACGCCGCGCCCACCGATACGTTCTGCCGGCGCAGGCCCGCCGCCACCGGGGCCGCGCAGCAGCTGCACATCATGCCGGGCAGGGCGAACAGGCCGCCGCGCAAGGTCGAGCCGAAGCCAGCCTTGCCGAACACCCGCAGCAGCCAGTCACGGGGAATCAGCACCTGCACCAGCGAGCCGAGGATCACCGCCAGCACTGCGGCCTTCCAGATCGCCAGGAAATACACCTGGGCATAGGCCAGGGCGGCCATCAGCGGTGAGGTTGGGTTGTCGTTGATGATCGAGCCACCAATGCTGTGGCTGCCCGCCGCCACGAACGACTTCAGGTAATACGGCGACCACTTCACGTAGTACAGGCCGATCACGGCGACCAGGATGAACAACGCGGGTTTCCACCAGAACGCCAAGGGGCGCGAGGTGGGCGAGAGGGATTGGCTGGGCATGGCGAGGGTCCGGGGGATGAGCAAACGGCAATGATACGCCAAGATCTCCCCCTGCGCCCCGCTGTACGGCCATTACCGCCTAGTGGCTGTAACGCGGGTCGCGCAGCCATTCCTGCAGTTCGCCTTCGGCCTGTTCCAGGGCGGTGCGGTTGAGCACCTTGCGCTGCAACGCCACGTTCACCGCCCGCGAGCGCAGGTTGAAGGCCGCGCTGCGCTCGCCGCTGAGGTCCGGCTGGTACACGCCGAGCTTTTCGTACAACTGCTGCAAGCGGTTCTGCACGCTGCGCAGCGACAGGTTGCGGCGGCTGGCGATGGCCCGGTCGGTGAGGCCCAGGGCGATGTCCTGCAGCACTTCGTATTCGGAGTCGGTGAGGCCCAGCAGGTGGTCCTGGGCTTTTTGCTGCACGCCGCGTATCTCGCGGTCGATCACGCATTGCTGTTCGATGAACAGGCTGCGCAGGGCCAGGCGCAGGCGCTCTTCGGAGGCGGTCTTGAGGATATAACCGTAGGCCGCGCCCTCCGGCACGATGCGCGAAATGCCGCGTACATAGGCTTCGTCGGCGTAGTTGGACCAGAACAGAATCGAGGTGTCGGGGCGCTCGCGCCAGATGGTCTTCGCCGCTTCCACGCCGGTGTGGCGCGGCATCTGCAGGTCCATGACCACGGCGCCGATCTGGTGGTCATGGGCCAGGCGCTCGCCGGCGCGGCCGTCTTCGGCTTCCCACAGGTGCGCGCATTCGGGCAGTGCCACTTCGATGATTTCCTTGAGGAATGCCCGGTGCACCGGGTCGTCCTCCACCAAGAGAATGTCCATCAGGCCTCCTGCGCCAGGGCGCCCACGGGCAACGGCAGGCTCACCCGGACCTGGGTGCCCCGTTGCCCCGGGCCTTTATCGATGTGCATGTCGGCGCCCAGCAGCTGCGCGCGAATCTGCATGTTCTTGATGCCGCCGCTGTCCAGGCGGTTGCTGGCGGCCAGGCCGAGGCCGTCGTCGACGATGGTCAGCAACAGGCGCTGGGGGCCATGGCTGATCTCGACGGTAATGGACGCCGGCTGGGCATGCTTGATGGCGTTGTTGATTGCTTCCTGGACGATGCGAAACAGGGCGATGCGCTGCGGCTCGGCGAGGCGGTTGGCGGCCCCGGCGGTGTGGTCCAGCAGGCGCGTGGCGATGTCCAGGCCGCTGTTGCGCACGCTGCGCAGCAGCAGGTCTTCCAGGCCTTCCTCGAAGCCGAACAGCTGTAACACCGTCGGCTTCACCGCGTCGATGATGCGCCGCAATTCCTGCATGCTTTCCTGCAACGCGGCGCTGATGGGCCGCAGTTCATCGCCAGGCAGCTGTTCGAGCAGTTGCAGGCGGGCGATACGCCGGTGCAGGCGGGTCATGTCGGCGAGGGTCTGGTCGTGCAGGTCCATGCCGATGCGCTGGCGTTCGCTCTCCAGTTCCTCGGTCAAGCGCGAGGCGCCCAGGCGCAGACCTTCCTCACGGGCGCGGGTTTGCGCCTGGGCGATCTCCAGGACCTTGGCCTGTTCGGTCTGGCGCAGGGCGTAGAGGTACGAGGCGAGCAGGTCGGCGACGTGCTGGGTGTGGTCGACGTCGTCCTGGGTGTAGAAGCGCGGCGCGTGCTTGGAGCAGCTCAGGGCGCCGATGATCTCGCCCCGGGCGCGCAGCGGAACGTGCAGGCGGCTGCGCAGCTGCGCGTCGAAGATCGGCTGGTTGAAGGCGTGAGGAAACTGGAAGCGCGGGTCGAGCATGGCGTCGTCGCTGAGGATGAACGGCACCTGGCCCAGCAGCAACGCGCGGATCGGGCTGTGGGCAATGGGCAGCGGGTGGTCGGTGAAGTCGCCCCAGGCGGTGCGCATGCCGGTCTCGTAGGCGTGCAGGTGGTTTTCACCGTCGAGCAGCAGGCTCACGTCGATATGGTCGTGGGGCAGGATGAAGCGAATTTCCTCGGACACTGCGTTGATCATCGACTGCAGGTCCAGCTGCCCGGCCAGGGCGCGGGAAATGCCGAGAAAATGGTGCAGCACGTTTTGCGCTGAAATCAGGGGTCTATGCACGGGATTTCCCAGCTTTGTTGTTGTAATAGCCAGTGAACTGCGCACCACCATACCGCCGACGGTACCTACAGGTTAAGCACCCGCACGCAGAATAGACTGCAGGTTCACGCCTTTGACCTGCGGGAACCCGCAAACGATCTGCGCCAAACGCCCATGACGGCCATGGGTTCGCGGCGCATGCTGGCGGCGTACCTGCATGGACCGCTGTGGCGCAGACCGCAGCGGCAAAAAGCCCCACAACAATAACAAGGGTCACCACATGAAATCGAACGCACTGCGCTGCGCGCTGCTGTCCAGCGCCCTGGTACTGGCCCCCCTGGCACTCGCCCAGGCTGCCACTGCCGACAAGACCATCGCCCTGTCCAACAACTACGCCGGCAACGCCTGGCGGCAGAACATGCTCACCAGCTGGCAGCAAACCACCGACCACGCGGTGAAGACCGGCATCATCCAGGGCGCCGACTCCTTCACCACCGGTGAAAACCAGGCCACCGAACAAGCCGCGCAAATCCAGAACCTGATCCTCCAGGGCTACAACGCCATCGTCATCGACGCTGCCTCACCGACGGCGCTCAACGGCGCGGTCAAGCAGGCCTGCGATGCCGGCATCATCGTTGTGTCGTTCGACGGCGTCGTCACCGAGCCTTGCGCCTACCGTATTTCCATGGACTTCAAGCAAAGCGGCATCGACCAGATGGACTACCTGGCCAGTCGCTACCCCAATGGCGCCAATGTGCTGGAAGTGCGCGGCCTGGCCGGGGTGTCGGTGGACGAGCTGATCCATTCCGGGATCGTCGCCGGCGCCGCCAAGCATCCGAACCTGAAGATCGTCGGTGCGGTGAACGGCAACTGGTCGCAGACCGCCGCGCAGAAAGCCGTGGCCGGGGTGCTGCCGAGCCTGCCGAAAATCGACGCGGTGGTGACCCAGGGCGATGATGGCTATGGCACCGCCCAGGCTTTCACCGCGGCGGGGCGGCCGACGCCGACGATCGTCTTCGGCAACCGCGAGGAAGAGCTGTCGTGGTGGAAGAAGCAGAAGGACGCCAACGGCTACCAGAGCTTCTCGATCTCCAGCGCCCCGAGCATTTCCAGCCTGGCGTTCTGGGTCGCCCAGCAGTTGCTGGACGGCAAGCAGATGCCCCACGACTTGGTATCGCCGGCGGTTAGCGTGACCCAGGCCACCTTGGAAACCCAGCTCAAGGGCCTGGAGAAAGGTGGGCTGGTGAGCCAGGTGTACAGCGTCGACGACGTCGCCAAGTTGCAGGCGCCCAAGGCGCAGTAAGCCTGGTGTCGGCCCTAAAAGCTCGCAGGCTACGCCAGCTCCTACACGGACCGTATCAGCAACGCCGATTTAGAGTTGGAATGCCGCCGGTGCCGCTGCAACGCCAATTTAGAGTTGGAATGCCGCCGGTGCTGCTGCAACGCCAATTTAGAGTTGGAATGCGGCCGGTGCTGCTGCAACGCCAATTTAGAGTTGGAATGCGGCCGGTGCCGCTGCAACGCCAATTTATAGTTGGAATGCGGTCGGTGTAGGAGCTGGCGCAGCCTGCGAGCTTGGCGCCCGCGAGCGCACCCGTACTATCGAGCCGATCCAGGAGGAATCTATGCCCGCAACCCCCTTGGTGCTCTTCAAAGACACCGGTAAATCCTTCGGCGCCGTGCGCGCCCTCGATGGCGTCAGCCTGGAGATCGCGCCCGGCGAATGCCTGGGCCTGATCGGCCATAATGGCGCCGGCAAATCCACCTTGATGCAGGTGCTGGCCGGCACTCTGGCGGCCGACCGCGGCAGCCTGTTGATCGACGGCCACGAGCGCCTTGGCGACTATGGCGTGCAGCAGGCCAAGCAGTGCGGCATTCGCTGTGTGTTCCAGGAACTGTCGCTGTGCCCCAACCTCAGCGTCGCCGAGAACGCCCGGCTGATGTGCCCCGGCATCCGCGGCTTCGGCTGGCGGCGCCAGGCGCGGGCGCTGATCGAGGCGCGCCTGGACGAGATCTTCCCGCAGCACGGCATCAACGCCGAAGACATCGTCGCCGACCTGCCCATCGGCAAGCGCCAGATGGTGGAGATCGCCCGGGCCTTTATCCGCGTCGACGAGCACCTTAATCTGGTGATTCTCGACGAGCCCACTTCGTCCCTCGATTCGCGCGTGTCGGCGCAGCTGTTGGGCTTCGTCCGGCGCTTTGTGGGGCAGGGCGGCAGCATCGTGCTGATCAGCCATATCCTCGGCGAAATGCTCGGCACCTGCGACCGCATCGCGGTAATGCGCGACGGCAAGGTGGTCGACACCCGCGCCGCCAGCGCCTTCAACCACGCCAGCCTGGTCGAGGCGATGGGCAGTGCCGCGGGCGCCGCCCAGCAACCGGCGGCGAGCTTCAGTTCCAAGCGCCAGCAAGGCCAGGCGCTGGTCGCCCAGCGGCCTGCCGGGCAGGCAGACGACCGTGCCGTCAGCGCCTGGCCCGGCGAGATTATCGGCCTGGCCGGGCTGGCCGGCCATGGCCAGAGCCAGTTACTCACGCAGATCCTGCGCCGCCGCGTGGCCAAGGGCCAGGGCGCCGCCCTGGTGGCGGGCGACCGGCAGAGCGACGGCGTGTTCCCACTGTGGTCGATCGCCGAGAACCTCTGCCTCAGTGCCCTCAAGCAGCTCAAGCGCGGCGCCTTGATCGACCCGGCTGCCGAGCGGGCGCTGGCCGCCAAGTGGCAACAACGCATGGCCATTCGCACGCCGGACATGGACGCGCCGATTCTCTCGCTGTCGGGCGGCAACCAGCAGAAAGCCCTGTTCGCCCGCGCGCTGGCCACCAGCAGCGAGCTGATCCTGATGGACGACCCCATGCGCGGCGTCGACGTCGGCACCAAACGCGAGGTGTACTCGATCATCCTCGAGGAAGCCGCCCGCGGCCGGACCTTCATCTGGTACACCACGGAACTCGAAGAGCTCGACTACTGCGACCATATCTACGTGTTTCGCGACGGCCAGGCGGTGCTCGACCTGCCCCGCGACGAACTGAGCGAGGAGCGCATCCTGCGTGGCTCCTTCGCCGAGGAGCCGGCATGAACCTGCCCACCCTATTGCCCCGCCAAAAGCCGGCCAGCCTGGCCCCTGACGAAGTCGGCGAGTTGCGCGTGTTGCTCGGCGAGTTCACGGAGGAACGACCATGAACCTGCCCACTGCCCTACCTCGCCATTGCGCGCCGCGCATGACCAGCGACCTGATGCGCGCGGAGCGCGCCACCTGTGTTGGGTACACGGAGGAACGCACATGAACCTGCCCACTATCTTGCCCACCGAACGGGAGGCTACCGTGGTTGAACGACAATCCGCCGCCAGCCCAGCGGCCCGATCGCTCAACCGCGCCAGGCTGCTGCGCAGCGCCTTGCCGGCCTTGTCGCTGGTGGTGCTGCTGGGCACCATCTTCATCCTGCAGCCGCGGGCCATGAGCTACATGGGCATGAACCTGATGCTCAACCTGGCGGTGCCCATCGCCCTGGCGACCATCGCGCAGATGCTGATCATCACCGTCAACGACCTCGACCTGTCGCTGGGCAGCTACATCAGCTTTGTCGCCTGCGTGGCGGCCACCTTGCTCAACGAGCATCCGTGGCTGGGCGCGCTGGCGTTGCTGGGCTGCATTGCGGCTTATGCGGCATTGGGTGCGTTGATCCACGCGCGGCGCTTGCCGTCCATCGTCGTCACCCTGGGCATGTCGTTCATCTGGACCGGCGGCGCCGTACTGTTGCTCCCGGCCCCGGGCGGCAGCGCGCCGCAATGGCTGCAGGCGCTGGTGCGGATCAAGCCACCGTTGCTGCCGTTCGCGATCATCGTGTGCATCGTGCTGGCCTTGCTGGTGCACTTGCTGCTGATGCGCTCGACCCTGGGCGTGGTACTGCGTGGCGCCGGTGGCAACCCGCTGGCCATCGCCAAGGCTGGCTGGTCGCTGCTCAAGGTCAAGGTCACCTTGTATGCCCTGGCGGGCGGCTTCGGCGTGCTGTCCGGGCTATTCCTGGTGGGCCTGACCACGTCGGCGGATGCCAGCGTGGCACTGCGCTACACCTTGCTGTCCATCGCGGGCGTGATTCTGGGTGGCGGCGAGTTCGTCGGTGGCCGCGTCTCGCCCATTGGCGCGGTGCTGGGGGCCTTGACCCTGGTGCTGGCCGGCTCGCTGCTGTCGTTCATCCGCATCTCGCCCGACTGGCAGATCGGCGCCCAGGGCGCGATCCTGATTCTAGTGCTGGCCCTGCGTACCGCCGTCAATCGCCTGGAGGCCCGTCAGCCATGAATCCATCAATCTCCCGTGTGTTCAACAAGCCCTGGCTGTGGTCGTTCCTGGCGGCACTGCTGATCTGGCTCGCGACACTGGTGTTCAACCGCGGTGCCGGCAGTGGCGCGCTGCTTTCCGGGGCACTGGGCTTCTCGGCGTTCTTCGTGATCGTCGGCATCGGCCAGATGTTCGTGATCAGCACCGGGCCGGGCAACATCGACCTGTCGATCCCGGCCAACGTCGCCCTTAGCGGCGCCGTGGCGATGAAGCTGATGGACAGCCAGAACGAGCTGATCTGGCTGGGCGTGCTCGGCGTATTGGCCTGCGGAGTACTGGTGGGCTGCGCCAACTATGCGTTGATCCGCCTGCTGCGCATTCCGCCGATCATCGCCACGCTGTCGGCCAGTTTCCTGCTGCAGTCCCTGGCCATCGCCTATGGCCGCAGCGTGCGCATCCAGCCGCCGGACGATTTCTACGCCTTTGCCACCGGGCGCATCCTCGGTGTGCCCTATATGGCGCTGGCGGTCATGGCCCTGGCGTTGCTGATGGGCTACGTGCTGACCCGCACCCTCTACGGGCGCTGGGTGCTCGCCATTGGCCAGAACCCCCGCGCGGCGGAGCTGGCTGGCATTCGTGTGGCTCGGGTGCGCTTTGCCACCTATGTGCTCAGCGCCTTGTTCGCCAGCGTCTGCGGTTTGCTGCTGGCGGGCTTTTCCGGTGGCGCGTCGCTGAGCATGGGCGATGAATACCTGCTCGCGTCCATCGCCGTGGTGGTCATCGGCGGTACCTCGGTGGCCGGCGGTTTCGCCAACATCCCGGGCATCTGGGGCGCCGCGCTGTTCCTGTACCTGCTGGTCAGCATGCTCAACAGCTTTGGCGCCAGCGCCGGAGTGCGCCTGATTCTGACCGGCGTCATCATCATTGCCGTGATCACCGCCATGAGCGGCCGCCAGGCGGCCCGTGCCTGAACAACAATAAGGATTGCCTTGATGTCCGACGATCTCTACGAAGTCTTCGACCCACGCTTTCGCGCCCTGACTATCCCCAACACCCAGTTGGAGCGCCTGTACGACCAATGCCGCTGGGCCGAGGGGCCGGTGTGGTTCAACGATGGCGGTTACCTGCTGTGGAGCGACATTCCCAACGAGCGTATCCTGCGCTGGATTCCCGAGCATGGCGTGTCGGTGTTCCGCGCCAACTCCAACTTCGCCAACGGCAACACCCGCGACCGCCAGGGCCGCCTGGTGACCTGCGAGCACGGCCCGCGGCGGGTGACCCGCACCGAGGTGGATGGCAGCATCACCGTGCTCGCCGACCAGTTCCAGGGCAAGCGCTTGAATTCGCCCAATGATGTGGTGGTGCACAGCGACGGCGCCATTTGGTTCACCGACCCGACCTACGGGATTCTCAGCGACTATGAGGGCTTCAAGGCCGAGCCGGAGCAGGAGGGCAGCTACGTCTACCGCATCGACCCGGTCACCGGCGCGATTGCTTGCGTGGCCGACGATTTCGTGCAACCCAACGGCTTGGCGTTTTCGCCCGATGGCAAGACCTTGTACGTCGCTGATTCAGCGCGCAGCCATGATCCCGACGCGCCTCATCATATCCGCGCGCTGGACGTCATCGACGGCAGCCGGCTGGGCGCATCGCGGGTATTCGCTGAGATAGAGCCGGGCATTCCGGATGGCTTGCGCATCGATGTGCAGGGCAACATCTGGACCAGTTCCGGCGATGGCATCCAGTGCTTCGCCGCTGACGGCACCCTGCTGGGCAAGATCCGCCTGCCGGAGAAGGTGGCCAACCTCACGTTCGGCGGGCCACGGCGCAATCGGCTGTTTATCGCCGCCAATACCTCGCTGTACATGATTCATGTGGCGGTGGCGGGGGCGCAGTTGCCCTGACCTTGGAGTTCGGCGTTGTGGTCGATGGCGCCAAGCTCGCAGGCTTGCGCCAGCTCCTACGGTGATTGTATTCCAAGGCCCGAACGCGGAGCGTGTCATTAGCCGGTGGACTGGCGTTGTGGTTGATGGCGCCAAGCTCGCAGGCTTGCGCCAGCTCCTACATCGATTGCATTGTCAGGTCCAGACGCGGTCCCTGTTGGAGCTGGCGCCAGCCTGCGAGCTCTTGGCGGCCACCGCGCGTAGGTGTTCCTACTCGCTATCAGGACCCTGCATCAACTCATCGATCAGCAACTGCGACGGCACGCTGATGCCGGCGCCGTGGCGGGTGACGATCTCGAACGGCTCGCTGCGTGATTTCAAGGCCAGGGGCAGGGTGGCCAGCATGCCGTGGTCGAGGGCGATGCGCGCCACGTCGGCGGGCATCACCGCCACCAGGCCTGGGTCTTGGGCCAGCAGCGAGAGTGTGGTGAAGGTCGAGGAGGTCTCGATCGAATACTGTGGGAAATTCAGCCCCGCATCGCGAAACTCCCGCTCCAGGGTCAAGCGCATCGGCATGTTGACCGGGAACACCACCCAGCGGCACTCCGCTAATTCGCGCAACTGCAAATCCATCCGTTGCACCAGCGGGTTGCCCGGGTGCGTCACCAGAATCAGCGCTTCCTGTTCACGAAAGCGCCAGTCGTAGGCATCCGGGCGCTTGCTGACGCTGGTGCGGCAGATGGCCAGGTCCAGGCGGCCTTCGTCCAACAGGCTCAACAGCCGGGCGCTGGTGTCTTCGACGACCTCGCAGGAAATCTGCGGCTGCCGCGCGCGCAACCGCGCCAGGGCTTCGACCAGCACCGGCACCGCGCCCATGATCACCCCCACCGACAACCGCCCGCCGTGGCCCTGCAGGATGCCCAGCATCTCTTCGCGCAGGTGCGCCAGGTCGGTGTTGATCAGCCGCGCGTAGCGGATCACGCAGCGGCCGAGGTCGTTGGGGTCCAGGCCTTGGCTGGTGCGTTCGAACAGCGCGGCGCCGAAGGTCGACTCGATCTCGGCCAGGGCCTTGCTGGCGCCGGGCTGGGTGATGGCCACGGCGTCGGCGGCCTTGTGCAGGGATTTGAGGTCGTCCAGGGCGATCAGCAAGCGTAATTGCTTGAAACGCAGCCGGGAAACCATGGTGATCAGGTCTGGGAGCATAGGGGATGACTAAAAGTTATCGCTCAATCAGCAGCTCTCATTAGGCAGGATTGCCCGGAGAAAATACAGTGGGGGTCATGAGTTCTTGTGGTGCCCCCATCGCGGGCAACGGGCTTTAACCGATAACGCGCTTTAACAGGCCGCGTGCTCTAACAGGTTACGCGCTCTGACAGGCCACGCGCTCTAACAAGTAACGCGCTCTGACAGGCCAAGCGCTCTAACAGGTAACACGAAGCCCCGTTGGAGCGGGCGATGCCCGCGATGCTGTCTCAAGCCACCCCGACGCTATCCAATAACCACAAAAAAGGAATCCCCCATGCGCCTGATCCAACTCGAAACCACCCAAGGCCAACGCCGTGTTGCCGTCGTCGAAGGCGCACAGCTGCACTTCGTGCGCGAAACCGCCAGCACCCGCGAACTGGCGATTGCCGCCATCCGCAACCGCCGCCAACTGCAGGAAGAAGTGCTGGCCCGCGGCACCGAGGCCAGTGATGAAGATTACCCATCGGCCCTGCACCAAGGCCGCGTCCTGCCACCCCTGGACCACGAAGACCCGGCCCATTGGCTGGTCACCGGCACCGGCCTGACCCACCTGGGCAGCGCCTCGACCCGTGACAAGATGCACCAGGCCAACGCCGCCGACCCCAGCACCCAGACCGACAGCGCGCGGATGTTCCAATGGGGCGTCGAGGGTGGCAAGCCACAGGCCGGCAACGTCGGCGCCCAGCCCGAGTGGTTCTACAAAGGCGACGGCGCCTGCGTGGTGCGCCCGGGCCAGGCGCTGCAGTCGCCACCCTTCGCCGAAGACGGTGGCGAAGAACCGGAGCTCACCGGCCTGTACGTGATCGCCGACGACGGCCGCCCGTACCGCGTGGGCTACGCCTTGGGCAACGAGTTCTCCGACCACGTGATGGAACGCCGCAACTACCTGTACCTGGCCCACTCCAAGCTGCGCAATTGCAGCTACGGCCCGGAACTGCGGGTGGGCGCCTTGCCCAGCCACCTGGCCGGCACCAGCCGCATTCGCCGCAACGGTGAAGTGATCTGGGAAAAGGAATTCCTCAGCGGTGAAGAAAACATGTGCCACAGCCTGGAAAACCTCGAGTACCACCACTTCAAGTACCAACAGTTCCTGCGCCCAGGCGACGTCCACGTGCACTTCTTCGGCACCGCCACGCTGTCGGTGGCCGATAACGTCCGCACCCAGCCGGGCGACGAGTTTGAAATCAGCATCGCCGAGTTCGGCGCGCCGCTGCGCAATGGCCTGCAGGTCAGCCGTGAAGTGTTCCAGCCCGGCGACGTAGGTATCTTGTAAAGATGCTGCGGTAGAGACTGCTTCCATAACAATCATAAAAAGTGAGTCCAGCATGAAAACCAGTTCGATATCGGCCGCGCCTGCAGGCGCGGCCGCCGAGGCCGATACCGCTCGGCCCAGCAATGTGCGGTGGCGGATCTTCCTGATCCTGTTGCTGCTGTCGGCCATCAACTACATCGACCGGGCCTCGCTCTCGGTGGCGATGCCGCTGATTTCCGCCGAATTCACCATGACCCCGGCCCTGGAAGGCCTGATGCTGAGCGCGTTCTTCTGGTCCTACGCACTGATGCAGATTCCCGCCGGGATGCTCCTGGACCGCTTCCAGGTGCGCAACATCATCGGGGTGGCGACGGTAGGCTGGGGTTTCTTCCAGGCCATTGCTGGCGGTGCCCACCACTGGATGATGTTGCTGGCTACCCGTATCGGCCTCGGCGTCGCCGAATCGCCGATCATGCCGGCCGGTGCCAAGCTCAATGGCGCCTGGCTGACGCCCAACGAGCGCGGCCGCGGTGCCACGCTGGTGGACGGTGGCGCGCCGCTGGGCACCGCGTTCGGGGCGATCATCATCGCCGGGTTGATCACCTGGTTCGACTCCTGGCGCATCGCCTTCTTCATCGCGGGCGTCGGCACCATGGTGGTGGGCGTCTGGGCCTGGTGGTACATCCGCAACCAGCCTTCGGAGCACCCGAAGGTCAACCAGGCGGAACTGGCTTACATCACCGATGCCAACGACGCCGCGCGGCGCCAACACGGTGGTCGCAGCGCAGTGCTGAAGGAATTGCTGAAAAGCCGTTCGGTGTTGGCCATGTTCGCCGGCTACGCCTGCTACAACAGCGTGTTCTACGGCTTGCTGACCTGGATGCCGAGCTATTTGCACCAAGCCCACAACCTCGACATCAAGGCCATGGGCGGCGCGACCTTCCTGATCTTCATGTGCGGTTTCGTCGGTGAAATCATCGGCGGCTGGCTGGCGGACAAATGGAAGGACCGCGGCGCCTCGCCGAACCGCGTGATGCGCAGCATGTTCGCTGGCTCTTCGGCCGTCGCTGCGCTGTGCATCCTGGCGGTAGCCTACATTGGCAACGCCGCAGCGGTGATCGGGCTGCTGTGCGTGGCACTCTTCTTCATCCGCTGGTGCGGCATGTATTGGTGCTTGCCGGCGATTCTGGGTGGCAAATCCAAGGCGGGCGTACTGGGCGGCAGCATGAATTTCTGCGGCAACATGGTCGGCGTGATCGTGCCCATCCTGATCGGCTTGATCGTGCAGTTCAGCGGCTCGTATTTCCTGGCGTTGATCTTCTTCGTGGTCATGGCGTTCGGCCTGATGCTGTTCTCAAGCCTGATCGACTATCGCGAGCGCGGCCTGGCTTGATCCCGCGCCCTATAACAAAGACAAAGAGGTACCCGTGATGCAGCTGATAACCACCACCGGCAGCACCAGCGCCGCCAATGCCGTGATCCGCCTCAACCCGCTGGATGACGTGCTGATCGCTCGCCAACCCTTGCCCGCCGGCCTGGCGCTGGGCGTCGAGGACCTGGTCGTGCGCGAGGCCGTGCCCTCGGGGCACAAGGTCGCCGCGCGGCACATCGACATCGGCCAGCCGGTGCGTCGCTACGGGCAGATCATCGGTTTTGCCAGCCAGGCGATCGAAGCCGGCCAGCATGTGCACGTGCATAACCTGGCCATGGGCGACTTCTCCCGGGATTACGCGTTCAGCGTCGACGCCCGCGGTACTCCGGTTCCCGTGGAGGCGAGTTTCATGGGTATCGTGCGCGCCGACGGCCGCGTCGCCACGCGCAACTACGTCGGCATCCTGACCTCGGTCAATTGCTCGGCGACGGTGGCCAAGGCGATTGCCGACTCCTTTCGCCGCGATATTCACCCCGAGGCATTGGCGGCTTACCCCAACGTCGATGGTGTGGTGGCGCTGACCCACAGCTTCGGCTGTGCCGTCGACCCGAACGGCGAAGCCTTGGCGATGCTGCGGCGCACCCTGGGCGGCTACGCCATTCACCCCAATTTCGCCGCGGTGCTGATGATTGGCCTGGGCTGCGAAACCAACCAGATCAACGACCTCTTGGCCGCCCAAGGCCTGGAAAAAGGCGAGTACCTGCGTGCTTTCACCATTCAAGGAACAGGTGGCACGTCGAAGACCATCGCCAGTGGCATCGCCCAAGTGCGGGAACTGCTGGTAGAAGCCAACCGCGTGGAGCGCCAGCCAGTCAGTGCTCGCTACCTGACTGTCGGCCTGCAGTGCGGCGGCTCCGATGGCTACTCGGGCATCACCGCCAATCCGGCGCTGGGCAACGCCGTTGACCGCCTGGTGGCGGCCGGTGGCACCGCCATCCTGTCCGAAACGCCGGAGATCTACGGCGCCGAGCACTTGCTGACGCGGCGCGCGGTCAGTCAGGCGGTGGGCGAAAAACTCATCGGCCGCATTCATTGGTGGGAGGCGTATTGCGAGCGCATGAACGCCGAACTCAACAACAACCCCTCGGCGGGCAACAAGGCCGGTGGCTTGACCACCATTCTGGAGAAGTCGCTGGGTGCGGTGGCCAAGGCCGGCTCCAGCGACCTGGTGGATGTCTATGAATACGCCGAGCACGTCAGCGCCCACGGCCTGGTGTTCATGGACACGCCTGGCTACGACCCGATATCGGCGACCGGCCAGGTTGCAGGCGGGGCCAACCTCATCGCTTTCACCACCGGCCGCGGCTCAGCCTATGGCTGCGCGCCTGCGCCGTCGATCAAGCTGGCAACCAACAACCGCCTGTGGGAAACCCAGGAAGAAGACATGGACGTGAACTGCGGCGGCATTGCCGACGGCAGCATGACCATCGACGAGCGGGGCGCCTACATCTTCCAGATGATGTTGCGCATCGCCTCGGGAGAGCGCAGCAAAAGCGAGCAGCACGGCTACGGCCAGAACGAATTCGTGCCGTGGCAGATCGGCGCGATCACCTGAAAACCTAACGCTGTTACCGGCGGCGCCTGTTGTGGCGCCGTCGCCATTTCCAACGGGAGAAGCACCATGTCCGAGCTCCTCGGCCACAACTTCATCGGCGGCCAACGCAGTGCGCAGGGCAGCAAACTGCTGTACAGCCTGGACGCCAGCACCGGCGAAGCCTTGCCCTACGCCTTCCACGAAGCCACCGCCGGCGAAGTGGACGCCGCAGCCCGTGCAGCCGCCAAGGCCTACCCGGCCTACCGCCAGCTGCCGGCCAGTGAACGCGCGGCTTTCCTCGACGCGATTGGTGAGGAACTGGACGCCCTGGGCGATGACTTCATTGCCACAATCAGCCGCGAAACCGCGCTGCCTGCAGCGCGCCTGCAAGGTGAGCGGGCCCGCACCAGCGGCCAGATGCGCCTGTTCGCCGAGGTGCTGCGCCGCGGCGACTTCTATGGCGCGCGCATCGACCAGGCCCTGCCGGAGCGCAAACCGCTGCCGCGCCTGGACCTGCGCCAGTACCGCCTGGGCGTCGGCCCGGTGGCGGTGTTTGGTGCCAGCAACTTCCCGCTGGCGTTTTCTACCGCCGGGGGCGATACCGCCGCCGCCTTGGCAGCCGGTTGCCCCGTGGTCTTCAAGGCCCACGGCGGCCATATGGCCACGGCCGAATGGGTGGCGCAGGCCATCGTTCGTGCGGCTGAGCGCACCGGCATGCCCGCTGGCGTGTTCAACATGATCTACGGTGACACCGTGGGCGCCGATCTGGTCAAGCACCCGGCGATCCAGGCCGTGGGCTTTACCGGCTCGCTGCGTGGCGGCCGGGCGCTGTGCGACATGGCGGCGGCACGGCCGCAGCCGATTCCGGTGTTCGCCGAGATGTCGAGCATCAATCCGGTGCTGGTGTTGCCCCAGGCGCTGGAGCAGCGCGGTGCCCAGGTCGCCAGTGAATTGGGCGCCTCGGTACTGCAAGGGGCAGGGCAGTTCTGCACCAGCCCGGGCTTGGTGATCGGCCTGCGCTCGTCAGCTTTCAGCGCCTTCATCGAGCAACTGGGGCAGTTCTTCGCCGCGCAGACGGCGCAGACCTTGCTCAATGCCGGCGGCCTGGCCAACTACCAGCGCGGCAGCGAGCACCTGCGCGGCACCGCCGGCGTGCGCGAGGTGGCCGTCGCGGTAGCGGCCGAAGGGCGCGCCGCGCCACGGCTGTTCCAGGCCGATGCGCGCTTGCTGCTGGACGGCAGCCCCGTGCTGCAGGAAGAAGTGTTCGGCCCGGCCACCGTAGTCGTCGAGATAGAGGATCGCGCCCAGTTGCAAACCGCACTGGAGCACCTCAACGGCCAGCTGACCGCCACCCTGATCGCCGATCACGACGACCTCGCGGCCTTCGCCGACCTGCTGCCACTGCTGGAAATGAAAGCCGGGCGCCTGCTGCTCAACAGCTACCCGACCGGTGTCGAAGTCGCAGATGCCATGGTCCATGGCGGGCCGTACCCTGCGACCTCGGATGCCCGCGGCACCTCGGTGGGCACGGCCGCCATCGAGCGCTTCCTGCGCCCGGTGTGCTACCAGAACTACCCCGACGCGCTGTTGCCCGAGCCGCTGCGCAACGGCAACCCGCTGGGCCTGTTGCGCCTGGTGAATGGCGAGCAGACCCGCGCCGCGCTGTAACAACACCAGGGCGACCGAAGCGCGCACCCGGCAGCAATGCCGCGCGCTTTCGGGTAGGCTGGCGGCTTTTGCCGAGGGCACTGCTTTGAAGGGCTCAGTGATCACCCGCCTGGCTGCGGCGGCGCTGTTGACGGTAGGGGTGCTGGCCCCCGTGGCGGCACACGCCGAAGGCGACGCCCAGGCCGGGCAACTGTTGTTTTCCAAGACCTGCGGCGGCTGCCACAAGATCGGCCGCTATGCTCGCGCGGCATTTGGCCCGGAGCTCAACGGCATTTTCGGCCGGCCCGCCGGCAGCACGGAGTATGTGTATTCCAAGGCGATGAAGAGTTCCGGCATCACCTGGGATCGCGACAAGCTGATTGCCTTCATCAAGGCGCCCAGCGACCTGGTGCCCGGCACCAACATGCATTTCTGGGGCATCGACGATCCACAAAAGCTCGACGACCTGCTGGCTTGGCTCAAGGCCAACCAAGACGCCGAGTAACTCAGGTCGGTTCCTGTTGGCGCGGGCCCCTGAACGACCCCCTAGCAGCATCGAATACGAATCCAGGAATAACGATATACCGCAAAGGTATATAGCGGTTATAAGAAATGTCGCTATGCTGCGCACGTTTTTTTATAAGGCCGCCAGCGGCACTTTTTATCTAGCCGCACGTGGCAACAGGGCAGGGCAATGGATTTCGGTAACCTCGGTTTTGTAATTGCGGGCTTGGTAGTCGGTTTTATCGTCGGCATGACCGGCGTCGGTGGCGGTTCGTTCATGACCCCGATCCTGCTGTGGTTCGGCATCAACCCCGCCACGGCGGTGGGCACTGACCTGCTGTACGCCGCCATCACCAAATCCGGTGGCGTGCTGGTGCACCGCAAGAACGACAATATCGACTGGAAGGTCACCGGCTGGCTGACCCTCGGCAGCGTGCCGGCGGTGGCCGCGACCCTGTGGTACCTGAGCAGCCTGCACACCGCGCCCGAGGCCATGAACGCCATCATCAAGCGTGGCCTGGGAGTGGTGTTGCTGCTCACGGCCATGGCGGTGTTGTTCAAGCAGCAACTGCTGGACTTCGCCCATCGCCGCGCGGGTGGGCATTACCAGCCGAGCGGGGCCAAGCTCAATGCCCTGACCGTGGTCACTGGCGTGGTACTGGGGACCATGGTCGCACTGACGTCCATCGGCGCCGGCGCCTTGGGGACGGTGGCTTTGTTCATTCTCTATCCGTTCCTGCCGACGCGCCGCCTGGTCGGCACCGAGATCGCCCATGCCGTGCCCCTGACCCTGGTCGCCGGGTTGGGGCACGCGAGCATGGGCAATATGGACTGGGGGATTCTGGGTTTCCTGCTGCTGGGGTCGCTGCCGGGTATCTACGTCGGCAGCCAGTTGACCGGTCGCGTTTCGGACCGCTTACTGCGGCCGTTCCTGGCAATGATGCTGTTGCTGGTGGGCTGCAAGCTGGTTTGATCGCCTCGCCATGGGCCTGCGGCCCCTATGGAAATCAACGTCTTACCCCGCTGCACCCCCTCCCAAGGAACCTTGCGCCAATAAAACGGTCTGTGTGCTGGCAGCCATCGCGCTGCCTGGCCAGGCTCAAGGTTTTTCCCGCGCAGTTGGCCACCCAAGGTGGCAGTCGTAGCCATACGCCCGTCAGTGTCGGCAAGGCCCGGTCAAAAGCGCCGCGCCGCACCGCCTATCCTTATGTTCACCGGCCCCATCCATCAGGGCTTTATTTTTCTTTTTTTCATGTGAATTCCATTATGTCGCCGACTCGCCGTTTCACTTTCCATCGCACCCCAGCCGCCTGCCTGCTGGGCGGCCTGTTTGCCGCGCTCGTGGCCACCGAAGCCCATGGCGCCAACGAACGCTGGGTCAGCGACAACCTCAGCACCTATGTGCGCAGCGGCCCCACCGATGGCTATCGCATCGTCGGTACCGTGAAGTCGGGGCAGAAACTGGAATTGGTCAACACCCAGGGCGACTACAGCCAGGTCAAGGGTGAGTCCGGGGACACCGTGTGGATTCCCAGCGCCAATCTGCAGGAAGTGCCGGGCCCTGTCGAACGCGTGCCCCAGCTGACCCAGCAGGTCACCGAATTGAGCCAGCAGTTGAAGACCATCGACGACAGCTGGAAAACCCGCGTGCAAGGCATGCAGGAAACCCTGGATTCGCGCAAAAAACTGATCGACGAACTGCAGGCCCGCAGCAAGACCCTCAACGACCAGCTCACCGATGCCCAGTCGGACCTGCGCACCGCCCAGGCCAAGCTCGGTGACGAGAACAAGCAGGTGATGATGAGCTACATGGTCTACGGCGGCAGCATCGCCGGCGCCGGGCTGCTGGCCGGCCTGATCCTGCCGGCGCTGAGCCGCGGTCGCAAGCGTAAAGACCGCTGGTTCTGATACCCCTCAATCGGCGTAGGGATAGTCGACGTAACCTTCCGGGCCCTGGCTGTACCACGTCGCCATCACATCCTTGTTCAGTGGCAAACGCTCCGCCAGGCGGCGGGGCAGGTCCGGGTTGGCCAGGAATGGCCGGCCGAAGGAGATGGCGTCGGCTTGCCCGGCGGCCAGCGCCGCTTCGGCCTTGGCCAGGGTGTAGTCGGAATTGAGAATCAGCGTGCGGCTGAAGTCCTTGCGTACCACCGGGTGTACCGGCGGGCGGTCGGCCTTGCCGAAGGTGCCGTCGAAGCCGGGCTCGCGCAATTCCAGGAAGGCGATGCCGATACGGTCCAGGCCTGCGGCGGCGGCGCTGAACAGGGTTTCCGGATCGCTGTCGTTGACGCCCTGGGAATCGCCATTGGGTGACAGGCGCACGCCGGTGCGCTCGGCGCCCACGGTGTCCGCCACCCGCTGGGTGACGTCCAGCAGCAGGCGAATGCGGTTCTCCACCGCGCCACCGTAGGCATCGTGGCGAAAGTTGCTGTTGTCGCGCAGGAACTGGTCGATCAGGTAGCCGTTGGCGGCGTGGATCTGCACCGCGTCGAAGCCCGCTGCCATGGCATTGCGTGCAGCCTTTTCGTAGTCGTCCAGCAGCCGCGGGATCTCGTTCAAGGTCAGCGAGCGCGCTTCGACGTAGGGTTGCTTGCCGTCATAGGTATGGGCGCTGCCCGGCGCAGTGGTGGCCGAGGCCGATACTGGCGTTGCGCCGCCAATGAAACTGGGGTGAACGATACGGCCCATGTGCCAGAGCTGCAGGGCGATGCGCCCGCCGGCCTGGTGCACGGCTTCGACCACGGGCTTCCAGGCTTCGACCTGGGCGTCGGTCCAGATGCCTGGCGCGTAGGGCCAGCCCATGCCCTCCCGGGAAATACCGGTCGCTTCGGTGATGATCAGCCCGGCGCTGGCGCGCTGGCTGTAGTAGGCGACCATCAATTCACTGGGGACGTGGTCGCGGCTGGCCCGGCCACGGGTCAGTGGCGCCATGAACACGCGGTGGGGCGCGGCAAGGGCGCCGAGGGTAAGCGGCTCGAAAAGCGTAGGCATGGGTGGTTCCTGTGCGGGCGAAGAGGCGCGGGCAGGGCGACGAAGGCCCTGGTGGTGCGACAAGCGGCAACGGCGCCGGGTTCCGTCGGCTGCGGCGAAAAACCGCATTGGCGGCTATCTTCAACGCTACAGAAACCGGGGCCTGCGCCGATAAATAGACAACCCTGGCCAACCCCGTCGCTGGCCAGCACTGCCTCTGCCGAGACGCCGCTGTTGGAAAATCCGAAAAGCAACTCCACCAGGCCTGGACTGGGTGCTCGCTGGCGAGCGCTGATCTCCGTGCCCCGCGACAACCCGAAACTGCTGCAGGCGCAGTATCGGGTGCTGTCGCGGCAAATTCCGCTGATGTATTTCATCCTGCTGGTGAATAGCTGGGCGCTGGCCTGCACGCACTACCGCATGGCCCCGCCGTGGCTAAGCCTGGGAGTGCCGGCGCTGCTGACCCTGGTATGCGGTTGGCGCAGCCTGGTATGGCGCCGCCGGCAGTTGCACCCGGCGCCCGACGCCGAGGTCATCTACAAGGCCCTCAATCAGACTACCCGCCTGACGGGGTTCATCGCCGCGGGCTTCGCCGTATGGGCACTGCTGTTGTTCCCCTACGGTGGCCCCTATGAACAAGCCCATGTGGCGTTCTACATGGGCATCACCGTGATCGGCTGCATCTTCTGCCTGATGCAACTGCGCCGGGCCGCGCTGATCACCGCCTCGGTGGTCAACCTGGCGTTCGTCAGCTTCTTTGCGTCCACCCACATTCCCAGCTTCGTAGCGACCGCCATCAACGTGGTGCTGGTGTCGCTGGCGATGCTGGTGATCCTCAACAACCACTACGGCGACTTCACCCGGTTGGTCAACGCCCAGGCACAAACGGAAAAGCTCAGCGATGAAAACCTGCGCCTGGCCAACCAGGACAGCCTGACCGGGCTGCCGAACCGCCGGCAGTTCTTCTCCAGCCTCGATCGTGCCATGGAGCAGGCGCACCTGCACGGCCAACGCCTGGCAGTAGGCATTCTCGACCTCGACGGTTTCAAGCCGGTCAACGATCTCTATGGCCATGCGGTGGGTGACCGCCTGCTGCGCCAGGTTGGCGAGCGCCTGCAGGCGTTGCTCGACCACAACACCCGCGTGGCCCGCCTGGGCGGCGACGAGTTCGCGCTGATCTTCACCGAAGCCTACAGCGACCTGCAGCTGCAGGCCTTCGGCGAGCGGGTGTGCGCGGCGATGAGAACCCCGTTCACCTTGATCGACGTGCCGGTACAGATTGGCGCGTCGCTGGGCATCGCCACGTTCCCCGACCTGGCGTCCAACGCGGCCAGTGTCTACGAATACGCCGACTACGCCCTCTACCAGAGCAAGCGCAACACGCCGGGCGCGGTGTGCCTGTTTTCCGCCAGCCATCACCAGCAACTGCAGCGCGACAACCTCACCGAACAGGCGCTGCGCCGGGCCAAGCTGGATTGGGAGCTGAGCGTGGTGTTCCAGCCGATCGTCGACCTCACCGGTGGCCACACGGTCGCCTTCGAGGCCTTGGCGCGTTGGGCCAGCCCTGACCTGGGCAACGTGCCGCCCGGTCAGTTCATCCCGATTGCCGAACGCATCGGCTTCATCAACCGCCTGACCTTGCCGCTGTTGCGCAAAGCCTTGCGCGCCGCCGAACAGTGGCCGGCCGACGTGCGCCTGTCGTTCAACCTGTCGGCCCACGATTTCGGCTCCCAGGAGAGTGTGCAGCAGATTATCGATACCATTCTGGCCAGCCACTTCGACCCGGCGCGGCTGGACCTGGAAATCACCGAAACTGCGGTCATGCAGGATATCCTGCAAGTGCAGCGGGCCATCGGCCTGTTTCGCCAGATGGGTTGCGGCGTGTCGCTGGACGACTTTGGTACCGGCTATTCAAGCCTGAGCCAGTTGCACGCCCTGCCGCTGACCAAGCTCAAGGTCGACCGCAGCTTCGTCACCCGCCTGCACGAGAAGCCGGCCAGCTACAAGATCGTCAAGTCGCTGCTGACCTTGAGCCAGGACATGGGCCTGGATTGCATCATCGAAGGGGTGGAAACCGTGGACGAGCTGAACGCCTTGCTCAGCCTCGGTTGCACCACCGTGCAGGGCTACCTGTTCTCGCGGCCGATGCCCGCCGAGCAGACTCTGGAGTGGCTACAGAAAACCCCGCTGGAACTGCAGCGCAGTTAGGAGGGCATGCCGGCCTGGCGCCGCGCCGCCTGGCGAAAGCGCCCGGGGGCGACCTCGAAGAACTCGCGAAAGCGCCGCTGGAAATGCGACAGGCTGACGAAGCCGGTGGCCACCGCCACGTCGGCGATCGGCCGGTTCGACTGCTGCAGCAATTGCCGTGCGCGGGTCAGGCGCAGCTCCAGATAGTAACGGGTCGGCGTGGCCTTCATGAAGGTGCAGAACTGGCGCTCGAGGTGGCGCTTGGAGAGGCTCACGCAGCGGGCGATCTCGTCGATCGACAAGGGTTCGTCGATATTGTTGGACATCAACTCCAGCGCCGATTTCAGTGGCTGCGGCAAGGTCGGGTCGCGGTCGATGGCCATGACCGAGATTGCCTGCACGTCGAGGTTCTGGTCGCAGGCAAGGATTTCTTCCACGGCGCTGATCAAGTGCTCGGCGCCCAGGCGGCGCATGACCTCGAGCATCATGCGCAGCGAGCTGTTGGCGCCGGCGCAGCTGATGCGCGCGCGGTCGACCACGTAGCTGCGCGGGCTCAACTGCACGGTGGGAAACTCCTCGGCCATGGCAGCGCGCCCCTCGGGGTGGTAGGCACACTGGTAGCCATCCAGCAGCTGTGCCTGGGCCAGGAACCAGGCGCCGTTCCACAGCCCGCCCAGGGTTGCGCCCTTGCTGGCAGCGACTCGCAGCTTGGCGCGCAGGCCGGGATGGGCTTGCAGCGCCACGCGAAAACCGCCGCACACCACGATCAGATCATGCTGGCGCTCATCGAGCTCGGGCAGGATACGGTCGGCGGTGATGACGATGCCCAGGTCGCTGATGACCTGGCGCGTCGTCAGCCCGAACGCCTGCACTTCATACAGCGGCGCGGGGCTCAGCAGGTTGGCGGTGACCAGGGCGTCGACCGCACCGGTGAAGGCCATCATCGAAAAGTGCTCGAGCAGCACGAAGGCCACCCGTTGCCGCGGCACGGCGGCGTCGCCAAGCTCGCGCCGTGCCTGGTGGGCCATGTTCTTGTTGGCGAGTACGCTTTCGAAGGCCGATTGCATGGGGGTCCTGATGGCTCGACGCTGACGCTGGCTATCTTGGACTAAAGCGCGGCACGGTGCGAGGGGCGCCGTGCCGGGTGGCGGGGTTGAAGCAGCCGCGGTCGTTTCAGGTGCGGAAGCGGCCGACCAGGCTGGTGAGTTCGGCGGCCAGGCGCGACAGTTCGTGGCTGGCGGCGCTGGTCTGCAGGGCGCCGGCGGCGGATTGCGCCGACAGGTCGCGGATGGCCACCAGGTTGCTGTCCACTTCCCGCGCCACTTGCGCCTGCTCTTCGGCGGCGCTGGCGATGACCAGGTTGCGTTCGTTGATCTGGCCGATGGCGGCGAAAATGTCTTCCAGTACTGCGCCCGAGGCCTGGGTGATTTCCAGGGTGCCCCGCGCCCGCGCGGTACTGCTGCGCATCGACTCGACAGCCTGCTCGGCGGTGCCTTGCACGTTGGCGATCATCTGCTCGATTTCGCGGGTCGATTCCTGGGTGCGGTAGGCGAGGGTGCGCACCTCGTCGGCGACCACCGCGAAGCCGCGCCCCGCTTCCCCGGCGCGGGCCGCTTCGATGGCGGCGTTGAGGGCCAGCAGGTTGGTCTGCTCCGACACCGCGCGAATTACGTCCAGCACCTTGCCGATATCGCGTACTTCATCGGCCAGTTGCTGAATGCGTTCGGCGCTGCCCTGGATCTCGCTGGTCATGGCCTGGGTGCCATCGATGTTCTCCCGCACCTGGCGGCGGCTCTTCTCCGACAGCGTATTGGACTCGGCGGCGGCCTGGGAGGTGGACACGGCGTTGCGCGCGACTTCCTCGACGGCGCTGGTCATCTGGTTGACGGCAGTCGCCGCCTGCTCAAGCTGCATGTCCTGCTGCTGCAAGCCGCGGTTGCTTTCTTCGGTGACGGCGTTGAGTTCTTCGGCCGCCGACGCCAGCTGGGTGGCCGAGCCGGCGATGCGGTTGAGGGTGTCGCGTTGGCTGACCTGCATGCGTTGCAGCTCGCCAAACAATTCGCCGATTTCGTTGCGGCTGGGTACCGCCACTTCCTGGGTCAGGTCGCCGCCGGCGATGCGCTGGAAATGCACGCTGGCGTCACGCAAGGGGCGCAGCACGCGATGGGAGATGAACAGCCAGCACACCATCGCGAGGGCCAGGGTGATCAGGACGAGGGCAATGGCCAGGGTCTGGGAGGCGCTGAGGCGCGCGGCGGCGTCCTGGGTGATCTGCTGAGCGCGGCTATCGAGGGCGCCGATCAGCCGGGTGCGGATTTCCTGCAGCTTGGTCATGCCGTTGCCGGCGGCGATGTTGACCTGGAAGTACTGTTCGGCGTTCTGCGCACGAGCCGCGGCGCGCTGGCCAACGATGGCGGCGCCGTACTCAGCGAACGCACCTTTGAGGTCTTCGGCCAGTTGCTTGAGTTGCGGATCACGAATGTCAGCGGTGGAGGAGGTGATCTTGGCCATGGCGTCGTTCCAGATACCTTCGCTGCGCACCAAGCGCGCTTCGGCCTCATCGCGGCGGCCACCCACAGTTTCGATAAAGGCAGAGGAGACGTTGGCACTCGTGCGGATCGCCAACAACAGCGCATTGTTGATGCCATCGGTTTGCTTGGAAGTGCGACTGATCTCGTCGATCTGGTCATAGCTGCGCACTGCCGCCCACCAACTCGTGAGGGTCGAGAACAGCAGGGCTAACACGAACAGCATCAACACGGCGAGCATGCCGGTACGAACTTTCAGGTGGACAAACATGGGTGGCACTCCAGCACACAGATAATTGTTATCACCACAGTATCCACTGCCGACCGCAAAACTTGAGCACTGTTTAGGTGCGATTGGTGCGGTTATCGGATGCTTTTGTTTCGAGCGCTCTGGAATGGGTATTCCAGCCCCATCGATTTATACCGGTACGGATGGGCTGAGTTGCAGGTGGGCGAAATTCATCGCCGGATCGATATAGCGTAGCGCCGACTTCATGTCCTTCCAGCCGACATAGCTCATTAGCGTCTTGATGTCCCAGCCATTGGCCGCCGCCCACGTGGCGAAGCCCCGGCGCAGGGAATGGCTGCTGTAAAGGTCGGCCGGTAGCCCACCTCGGGCGAAGATACCGCGCAGCAGCGGAATCAGGCTGTTGGCGTTGAGGGCGTCGCTGCCCAGGTGGCCCCAGCGGTCGATGCGGCGGAACACCGGCCCCTGCTGCAGGCCGGCCACGGCGAGCCAGTCGAGGTAGGCCTGCACCGGGCACAGCCGTTTGAGGGCGGGCGCCCGATGACTGACGCCCTGGTGCTGGCGGTCGCCCTTGCTTTGCGCCAGGTACAGGGTCATGCCGCGGCCGGGGTCGGCTTGAATGTGCTCGACCTGCAGGCGCGACAGTTCATCGCCACGAAAACCGCGCCAGAAGCCGATCAGCAGCAGCGCGATGTCGCGCCGGGTGCGCAGCAGCCGCGGCCGATCGTTGGCCGCCATGGCGTGCGCCGCATCGCGCTCCAAGCCGTCGACCAGTTGTTCGAGTTGCTGCAACAGCAGCGGCGCCGCCTGTTTCTGCTGGGCTGGATGGGTGGCACGAATGCCTTTGAGCAATTGCTTGACCATGGGCGCTTTGGTCGGATCGGGGAAACCCTGGCTGATATGCCATTGCGCGAGGGCCGCCAGGCGCTGTTTGAGGGTGTTGATCGAATGCTGTTCGGCGTGGTCGGCCAGGTAGCGAGCGATGCTGTCGGCGGTGGCGGGCAAGAAGCCGCCCCAGCTGACTTCGAAGTGCTCCACGGCGGCCTGGTAGCTGCGCCGGGTGTTGTCGCGGGTGCCGGCGCGCAGGTAGCGTTCGATGCGGTCGTTCATCTTTGGCGGCGGAATCTGTATAAGGGCAATGAATAGCCAGTATGGCAGATCAGGAAAACTGATGATCGATTACAAATTGCTCTCGGCCCTCAGTGCCGTGATCGAGCAGGGCGGTTTCGAGCGCGCGGCGCTGGCGCTGAATCTCTCGCAATCGGCGGTATCCCAGCGTATCAAGCTGCTCGAGGCCCGGGTCGGCCAGCCGGTGCTGGTGCGCGCCAGCCCGCCGACGCCGACGCAGATCGGCATGCGCCTGCTCAACCATGTGCAGCAGGTGCGCCTGCTGGAGCGCGACCTGCTCAGCCAGGTACCGGCGCTGAACGAAGACGGCCTGCCCGACCGCCTGCGCATTGCCCTCAATGCCGACAGCCTCGCCACCTGGTGGATCGCCGCGGTGGGCCCATTCTGCAGTGAGCAGCGTTTATTGCTGGACCTGGTGGTGGAAGACCAGGAAGTGGCGCTCAAACGCATGCGCGCCGGCGAAGTCGCGGCGTGCCTGTGCGCCAGTGAGCGCCCGGTGGCGGGCGCGCGCAGTGTGCGGCTAGGCACCATGGTGTATTGCGCTGTCGCCAGCCCAGCCTTCATGGCCAGCTATTTCGCCAGCGGCGTCAATGCAGCGGCGCTGGAGCGGGCACCGGCAGTGGTGTTCGGACCGGACGATACACTGCAGCATCGTTATATGGCGCTACTGGGCGCCAGTGCCAGCTTTGCCCACCATCTGTGCCCGTCGTCGGAGGGCTTTATCCGCATGACCGAGGCTGGGCTGGGCTGGGGCCTGATTCCGCGCTTGCAGGTAGACAGCCAGCTGGCCAGCGGTGCCTTGTTAGAGATGCTGCCGGGCACGGTAATCGACGTACCGCTGTACTGGCACCATTGGCGCAATGGCGGTGAGCTGCTGGCGGCGCTGACGGTGCACCTGCTGCAAGTAGCACCTCAATGGCTGGGCAGCCGCAAGGGCTATTAATTATCGCCAATTCGAACAACGCTTATATCCACTAATTTTAAATATTCGCTAATATCAAGCGAACCAATTAACACCGAATTGAAGGCCGCGACCTTTTGTCTGCTCACAACGATTTCATAAAACTTATCAGCCCATTGCGCTTCAATATTCGTGTGAGGGATAAACTCTCGCAAACTCCGCAAGCTAATCAGTTTTAATGAAAAGCAAAAGGAAGAGGATCATGGCTAATACCAACAACCCAGGAAACTTCTCCAACGACCGTCAAAAGGCACAAGAGGCCGGTCGCAAAGGAGGCCAGGCGTCGGGTAGCAGCAACACAGGCAGCAAAGCTGGCAGCAGCAACGACAAGCAGAAGGCTACGGATACCGGCAAGAAAGGCGGCAACCACTCCGGCGGCGGTGGCCGCAGCTAAACGCTGAAAACACACAGCGGAGGCTGAGGCGCGATTGCATGAGCAAAACGCCTCGGCCTGCTTTCGTCATGTATTAACGACGCAGGCAAATATATGGCCCAGCACATCGTGCACTTCCATTGCCAGATTGACCAAGGCAGCAGTGAGCGCTTCCGTGACCAGTGCCTGGCCGCGGTGTCGGCGGGTGCCAGTTCGTTGCTGTTGAATCTGTCCACCGTGGGCGGCAGTACCAACTTCGGCTTTACCCTCTATACCTTCTTGAAATCCCTACCCGTGCCTATCACGGTCTTCAACGCCGGCAATATCGAGTCCATGGGTATCGTCATGTACCTGGCCGCCAGCGAGCGCATCGCATCCCCCAATTCGCGCTTTCTGATTCATCCGATGAACTGGTACTTCAACCAGGCCACGGTGGACCACTCACGCTTGCGCGAATACCTCTCCAGCCTCAACAACGACCTGGATCGCTATGTGAAGATCTTCGAGCTGGAAACCGAGCAGGCTGATCGCAAGCTGGACATCTTCAAGTGCCTGTCCGCCGAGGAGAAGGTCATTGCGGCCCAAGACTCGATTGCTTGCGGCATCGTCCATCGCGTCGAGCAGATCGTGTTCGCGGCCGACGCCGTGCATTGGAAGGTCAGCGGCGAACATCACGGCTGATTTCTGCCCAATCCCGCTTTTCTAACCCCCCTGCGTGCAGCGGTACGAAACCGCAGGCGTATGCCTGCGCCCGAAGCACTTCACATTCGATAATGCTCAATTATTACGTGTCTTTTTTCATTGAAATTGACGGCGAAGGTCAATGGAAATAGTATGTATATACATAGTACATACCACGGTACGAAATCGTTCGAGGGAAGCATGGCCAGAGGCGGCGTAAACAAGGTATTGGTGCTCAAGGCGCGCGACGCGCTGGTCGCCCGCGGCGAGCATCCGAGCATCGATGCCGTACGTATCGAAATGGGCAATACCGGCTCTAAAACCACGATCCATCGCTACCTTCGCGAGCTCGATAACAGCGCCCAGCCAATGCGAGAATTGCCGCCCCTGACCCAGGCCCTGACCGAACTGGTTGCCAAGCTGGCCGCGCAAATCGAGGAAGACGGCCGCGTCATCCTCGAGCAGGGGCAGGCCGCCCTCGACGCCGAAGCCCAGCAGTGCCGTGAACACGTGGGGCAGGCCGACACGGCGCGCGAAGCGGCCCAGGCTCGGGAAACCGCCACCCAAAAGGCCCTGGACGCTACCGGCGCGCAACTGCTCGCCTGCCAGGCCGAACTTCAGGCGCAGCAGACCAGCAACGCCCGCCTGGTACAGGCCTGTAGCGATCTGGACGTGCGCTTGAACGATCAGCTGCAGCGCGTCGCCTCGCTGGAAGAGCAGCACCGTCACGCCCGCGACGCGCTGGCCCACTACCGCACCTCGGTGCGCGAACAGCGCGAACAGGAGCAGCGCCGCCACGAAGGCCAGGTGCAGATGATTCAGGTGGAAGTGCGGCAATTGCAGCAGGCTGCCGTGGTCCGCCAGGACCAGGTCACGCGCCTGAACCGGGACAACGAGCGGCTGCTGGCCGAGTCGGTACAAAGCGACCGTGCCAATGCCGCCCAAGGCCACGCCTTGGAGCGCGAGCGGGAAATGCGGCTCGGGTTGGAAACGCAGGTCGGCCAACAGCGCGAAACCCTGGCCGAATGGCAGCGCCGAGCCGCCCAGGCCGAAGGCGCACAGCAGGCATTGGCGGGGCAGTTGGCAGCGCTTAACGAACAACTCAAGGCGCAGCAGGCGCTCTGGGCAGAGGCGGGTGCGGCCAAGGCGCAGGCAAAAAAAAGGCCGCCATCTGCGGGGAGGGCGGCCAGAGGAGTTTCACCAAAGGACTGAAGGGGAACCGCTCGGCGAGCACCGGCATGCGGGGGGAAGAACACCGGGTCGCGTGAGTGAATTCGCGCTTCCCAAGTAAAGTACCATCGCCCGGGGCAAACCCGGCATCACCCTCGTTGATAGCCTTTATCAATTAAATACATACGCTTACGTCTTTCAGACTGATCCTATACAGCTTTCAGACTTGCCCCCGGTAATATCCCGCCGCACTAATGCCCCGTCGCGCTCGCCCGTTTCCCCAGGCGGCCGCGGCGCGCGCAGCCCCCATCCTGGCGCCAGCGCCTTCTTGAACAGGCTCCTGCATGATCTGCGAAAACGCTCCCCCTCTACCGCCCATGCGCGTGATGCTGCTCGATGACCATGAGTTCATCCTGCGGGGCATCGACTACCTGCTGTCGCAAGAACCTGGCGTGAAAGTGGTCGGGCAATTCACCCGCAGCCGCGAAGTGGTACAGGCGCTCAAATACACGCCCGCCGACATCCTGATCATGGACTTCGCCCTGCAGCCGGATGAAATGGACGGCCTGAACCTGGTGCGCGCCCTACGCATCAAGTTTCCGCAATTGCTGCTGCTGGTGATCTCGGCGCTGCACACGCCAGCGACCGTCAGCCTGGCCCTGCGCTGCGGCGCGCAGGGCTTTGTGGGCAAGAGCAGCGACCCACGGCAGTTGCTCGCCGCGCTGCGCGAGCTGATGCTAGGCAACACCTATCTGGAACCGTGCATGGCCAGCGTGATCAACGCCCGCGATGTGTCCACCCGTGGCAACCGCGACCCCCACGATCAGGACCGCTCGGCCATCGGCGCCCTGATCAAGAGCAACAACCTCACGGTGCGCGAGCGCGAAGTGCTGCGCTGCTGCCTGGCCGGCATGTCGGTGACCCAGGTCGCGGCCAAGTTCTCGCGCAGCATCAAGACCATCAGCACGCAGAAGCAGTCCGCCTACCGCAAGCTCGGCTTGCACAGCGACAACGAGCTGTTCCGTATCCGCTCGCAGTTGGAAGACTGATGGCTGGCCGTCGCTGGCTGCTGCTGGCAGCCATGGCCCTGGGGGGGACGTGCCGGGCAGGGGAGGCGCCAGCCTTCACCGAGGCCGAACGGCGCTGGATCGAGCGCCACCCAGTGGTCAAGTACGCCATCGACAGCTATTGGCCGATCGAATACCTGCAGGCCGGCGAGCACCAGGGCCTGACCCGCGACTACCTGCAGCATATCGCCGCGGCCAGCGGCCTGCGTTTCGAGCATGTGGCCTCCGCCAGCTGGAGCGACACCCTGGCGCGCCTGGACAGCGGTGAAGTGCAGTTGGGCTCGGCCATCGCCGGGCGCCTGCTCAACCCGTTCAACCGCGGCCGGTTGTTGCTGTCCGATGCGTATTTCGCCGGCTCGACCCTGGTGATCAGTTGCTCGGAAACGTCGATCCTGTTCGACCCGGGCAAGCTGCAGGGCAAGCGCGTCGCGGTGCGCGGCGGTGGGGGCTACCAACAGTACCTCGAACAGTATTTTCCTGGCGCGATCATCCTGCCCACCCAGGACGCTGGCGCCGCCTTGGCCGCCGTCGCCGAGGGCCACGCCGATGTCGCCGTGGGCCTCGACGCCGCGCTGCTGCCGGTGATGCGCCGGCAATACCCCGGGCGCTTGCATATCGCCGGCACCCTGGCCCAGGTACCGGTGGAAGTGGCCATGGGCGTGAGCCCGCAGGCGCCGGAACTGCTGGGTATCGTCAACAAGTCCCTGGCCACCTTGACCTCCCGCGAGAGCGACCGGATCGAGGCGCGTTGGCTGGCCAATAGTGACTTTGGCGAACCCTCCTGGGCCTCATTGCTGCACTACTACCGTGGCTGGCTGCTGGGCTTCGCTGTGTTGCTGGCGCTGTTGCTGCTAATGGCACAACGGGCACGCCGCGCCCAGCGTCACGCCCAGTTGAGCGAAGGCCGCACCACCCAGTTCATGGCGATGATGAGCCACGAAATCCGCACGCCGATGAACGCCGCGCTGGCAGCGGTGGAGCTGTTGCTGCGCACCCGCCTGGATGCACGCCAGCAAGAATTGGCCGAACTGGCCAATGGCGCGGCGGTGAACTTGCTCGAGCTGCTGGACGACGTGCTCGACGTCGCGCGTTTGGACGCTCGCCAACTGCGGCTCAACCCCACGGCTACCGATATGCAGCGGCTGGGCCAGGGCCTGGCCGACATCCACCGCCCAGCGGCCCAGGCCAAGGGCCTGACGTTGACCTATGATGCGGGCGAGACGCAGCTCCCGGCGCTGTGGCTGGACGCCGTTCGCCTGCGCCAGGTGCTGGGCAACCTGTTGTCCAATGCGGTGAAGTTCACCGACAGCGGCAGCGTGAGCTTGCAGCTACGCTGGCTGGCGGCGCCGCTTGGCGGACCGGGCAGCCTGCGCCTGAGCGTCAGCGATACCGGCATTGGCATCAGTCCGGCCCAGCAGGCCCGGCTGTTCCAGGCCTTCAACCAGGCGGACAGCGGCAGAACCCGGCGCTATGGCGGCTTTGGCCTGGGCCTGTCGATTTGCAAACAATTGCTGGGGCTGATGCAGGGCCGCATCGAAGTACAGAGCGGCGAGGGTGCCGGCACCCGGGTCGTCGTGACCCTGCCCGCCAGCATTGCCGAGTCAGTTCCGGTGCCGGTACCGGCTCCGTCAGTCCAACCCGCCGCCGTAGCCAGCGCCCCTGAACCTGCGCCCACAGAACAACGGCCTGACTGGATATTGGTGGTCGACGACCAACCGGTCAATCAACAGGCCATCAGCCTGCAATTGCGCACCTTGGGCTATTCGCCAGAGTGTGTGGACGACGGCCCTCAGGCGCTGGCGCGTCTGGCCCAGGGCACGCGGCCGGGGCTGGTACTGCTCGATTGCTACTTGCCGGGCATGGATGGCTACGAGGTAGCGCGGCGTATCCGCCGGCACGAGCAGCAAACGGGACAGGGCGCGCTGCCGATCATCGCCATCTCCGCAGCCAGCGATGCTGGGCACCGCCTGCGTTGCATGGAAAGCGGCATGGACGGCAGCCTGAGCAAGCCGTTGCGCCTGGGCGCCTTGAGTGAGCTGCTGGATTTCTGGATGCCCGACCACCCGAGCCAGCCGGCCACGCCCCGGCGCGCCGTGACCGCCCATCTGCGCCAGCTGTTCATCGATTCCGCCGGGCAGGATCTGCACGCCTTGCGCCAGGCCGTACTCGCCAATGATGCCGCGGCGACCTTGCATCAGGTGCATCGCCTGCATGGCGCGGCCCTGGTGGCAAGCGCCCAGGAACTGGCGGCAGTGTTGAGCGACTTCGAACAGCGGCTACGGCAAGCCCCTGACCTGCCTGCGGACACCAGCCTGCGCCTGGAGCGCACCGCGCAAGCCTTCGAGCGCTACCGCCACGCCGACTGATCAGCCGACCATATCGCGCACCTTGTCGCGCAGTTGGTCGATGGAGAAGGGCTTGCCCAGCACTTCAGTGCCTGGCGGGTTGTCGACGGTCTCGGCGTAACCGCTGGCGATCAGAATCGGCATGCCCTGGCGCAGCACTTGGGCGGTCTTCGCCAGGTCGCAGCCATTGCCGTCGGGCAAGCCAACGTCGGTCATCATCAGCGCGATCGCCACGCCGCTGTCCTGCAGCACCGCCAGCGCCTCTTGCTTGTATTGAGCTTCAAGCACTCGATAGTCGAGCTCTTCAAGCACATCGACAATCAGCATGCGCACGATGGCGTCATCTTCGACCACCAGGATGGTTTGCGGCGTTGCGTCGGACATTGGCGGACATTTCCTTGAAACGAATTAACGATGGGAGGGTCAAGGACAAGCCTTCGCCCATTACTGAGTAAGCGGCGCCCCTCGACAAGTTCCCTGGGCAGAATGAAAACCTCGTATCGCCATGCGGCTGCTAGGCTGGCTTATGCCCATTCCTGCTGCCATCGCGGGGCGCAGCCTATCTCAAATCCCTAATCGAGTAAGAATTTTCTGATGTACGCGTAGGAAACTTAGAACTGTTTCACGGATTTACGGCAGAATCCTCGTTTTGTTTATCCTCCCGAATCAGGCCAAGGACATGACCAGAAATCAATTGATCGACGAACAGGGCTTTCGCAAGGTTCTATTTCGCAATATCAGTTTGCCCTTGGGTGTGGGCGTGCTCAGCGTCGTGGTGTTCATCGTCATCCTCCTTTACCTGACGTCGGTGATGCGCTGGGTCGACCATACCGACCGAGTGATCAACAACGCCAACGAAGCCGCGCGTTTGACCGTGGACATGGAAACCGGCATGCGCGGCTACCTGCTGACCGGCGAAAACGAATACCTGGAGCCCTATGAGGTCGCCCGGCCGCGTATCGTCGCCGAGCTGCTGTCGCTCAAGGAGCTGGTCAGCGACAACCCCTCCCAGGTTGACCGCCTGACCCGCATCCTGGCCATTCAGGAAGAATGGACCCTGCTGTCGAAGAGTCTGATCGAGATTCGCAAGGTCGATGGCGATTACCGCGCCATTGTCCATAAAGGCCAGGGCAAACGCCTGACCGATGCGATTCGCACCGAGTACGACAATTTCATCCAGGCCGAGCAGAACCTGCGTGTAGCGCGCAGCGAAGCGGTGACCAACACGGTGATCGTGTCGATTTCCGGTTACCTGCTGTTCGTGGTGGTGCTCAGTGGCCTGCTGGCCTGGTTCGGCCGCCGTGACCTGTTAGGGCTGTCCCAGCAATATGGCGCCAACCTGGACGCCATCAGCGCCAGTAGCGAGCGCCTGCAGGGCCAGGCCTGGCTGCGCACCGGTCAAACCCAATTGGCAGAGCAGGTCATCGGCCAGCTCAGCGTGCCAGTACTGGGCCGCAACCTGCTGCAGTTCTTCGCCGAATACCTGGGCGCCGCCGTGGCGGCCCTCTATGTACGAGACGAGCAGGGGACCTTGCACCGGGTGGCCAGCTACGGGTTTTCCCGGGAGCAGGAAGAGCGCGAGCAGAAGCTGCAGCTCGGCGAAGGCATCGCTGGCCAGGCCGCCCAGAAAGGCAAGGTACAACGCCTCGACAACGTCCCGGGCGACTACTTCAAGGTCAGTTCCGGGCTGGGCGAAGGGTCCCCCCGCAGCGTCCTGGTGATGCCGGCGCGCAACGATGAAAACGTCAACGGCGTGATCGAGCTGGGCTTCCTGCGTGAACTGAACGACCGCGACATCGAGTTCATGGAGCTGGTGGCCAACAACGTCGGTACTTCCATCGAGGCCGCGCGTTACCGCCAGCGCCTGCAGGAAGTGTTGGCCGAGACCCAGCAGCTTAACGAAGAGCTGCAAGTGCAGCAGGAAGAGCTGAAAACCGCCAACGAAGAGCTCGAAGAGCAGTCGCGGGTACTCAAGGAATCCCAGGCGCACCTGGAAACCCAGCAGGCCGAGCTGGAGCAGACCAACGAGCAACTGGCCGAGCGCACCGACGCCTTGGCCGACCAGCGCGACGCCCTGGACAAGAAGAACGCCGAGCTCAACCAGGCACAGATCCAGCTCGAGGAACGCGCCGAAGAGCTGCAACGCTCCAGCAAGTACAAGTCTGAATTCCTCGCCAACATGTCTCACGAGCTGCGTACGCCGCTCAACAGCACCTTGATCCTGGCCAAGCTGCTGGCGGAAAACGCCGAGCAGACCTTGACTGCCGAGCAGGTGAAATTTGCCGAATCGATCTACTCCGCCGGCAACGACCTGCTGCACCTGATCAACGACATTCTCGACATTTCCAAGGTCGAGGCCGGCAAGCTGGAAGTGCGCCCGGAAAATACCCGGGTGCAGGGCCTGGCTGAAGGCCTGCGCTCGATGTTTGCACCACTGGCGCTGGACAAGGGCCTGGGCTTTGCCATCGAGATTCGCGAGGGCGCTCCGGCTACCCTCTACACCGACCGCCAGCGCGTCGAGCAGATTCTCAAGAACCTGCTGTCCAACGCCTTCAAGTTCACCGAGCTGGGCAGCGTCGGCCTGACCATCGAAGCCCAGCCGGGCGAGGGCATTGCCTTCCACGTGCGCGACAGCGGCATCGGCGTCGCTGCCGATCAGCAGCAGGGCATTTTCGAAGCCTTCCGCCAGGCCGACGGCACCACCAACCGTCGCTACGGCGGCACCGGCCTGGGCCTGTCGATTTCCCGCGACCTGGCCGCCTTGCTGGGCGGCTACATCACCGTCACCAGCGCGCTGGGCAAGGGCAGCACCTTTACCTTGGTGTTGCCAGAGCAGTTCGACGCCGCGCCCCACCCGGAAATTTCCCAGGCCACCACCTTTTCCACCCACCTGGCGCCGATCGAGCCGCCGGCCGTGGTGCCGTTGGAAGCACCGGTGCCCCGCGTGGCGCCGTTCGCCGACGACCGCGAGCTGGGGCCGTTCAGCAAGCGCTGCATCCTGGTGGTGGAAGACGAGCCCAACTTCGCGCGCATTCTCTACGACCTGGCGCATGAGCTGGACTACCACTGCCTGGTGGCCCACGCCGCCGACGAAGGCTTCGACCTGGCTGCGCAGTTCATTCCCGACGCCGTGCTCCTGGACATGCGCCTGCCCGACCATTCCGGCCTGACCGTGCTGCAGCGCCTCAAGGAGCTGCCGGCCACCCGCCATATCCCGGTGCACGTGGTTTCCGTCGAAGACCGCGTCGAGGCCGCCATGCACATGGGCGCCGTAGGCTATGCGGTCAAACCCACCAGCCGCGAGCAGCTTAAGGAAGTGTTCGGCAAGCTCGAAGCCAAGCTCACCCAGAAGCTCAAGCGCATCCTGCTGGTGGAAGACGACGACCTGCAGCGCGACAGCATTGCCCGCCTGATCGGCGACGATGACATCGAGATCACTGCCGTCGGCTACGCCCAGGAGGCCCTGGACCTGCTGCACAGCAACGTCTACGACTGCATGATCATCGACCTCAAGCTGCCCGACATGCTCGGCAACGACCTGCTCAAGCGCATGTCTACCGAGGAGATCAAGGCCTTCCCGCCGGTGATCGTCTATACCGGTCGCAACTTGACCCGCGAGGAAGAAGCCGAGCTGCTCAAGTACTCGCGCTCGATCATCATCAAGGGCGCGCGCTCGCCGGAACGCCTGCTCGATGAAGTGACACTTTTTCTGCACAAAGTCGAATCGCAGTTGTCCCACGAAAGGCAGAAGATGCTGAAAACCGCCCGCAGCCGCGACAAAGTCTTCGAGGGCCGCAAGATCCTCGTGGTCGACGACGACGTGCGCAACATCTTCGCCCTCACCAGCGCCTTGGAACACAAGGGCGCGATTGTCGAGATCGGCCGTAACGGCCTGGAAGCCATCGAGCGGTTGAACGCGGTCAATGATATCGACCTAGTGCTGATGGACGTGATGATGCCCGAGATGGACGGCTTCGAAGCCACCCGGCAGATCCGCAAGGACCCGCGCTGGCGCAAGCTGCCGATCATCGCGGTCACCGCCAAGGCCATGAAGGACGATCAGGAGCGCTGCCTGCAGGCCGGTTCCAATGATTACCTGGCCAAGCCCATCGAACTCGACCGGTTGTTTTCCCTGATTCGCGTATGGCTGCCGCAACTGGAGCGTATTTGAGCGTGCAACAGAACACCGACATCGAGATTCGGCTGCTGATCGAGGCGATCTACCTCAAGTACAGCTACGACTTTCGCGATTATGCCGGCGCTTCGGTCAAGCGCCGCGTCGAGCACGCCCTGACCCAGATGGAATGCAAGACGGTCTCGGCGCTGCAGGAGCGGGTGATCCACGACCCCACGGCGTTCATGCAGCTGCTGCAGTTCCTGACTATCCCGGTCAGCGAGATGTTTCGCGACCCCGAGCACATTCTCGCGATCCGCCGGGAAGTGGTACCGCTGCTGCGCACCTATCCGTCGATCAAGGTCTGGATCGCCGGCTGCAGCACCGGGGAAGAGGTGTATTCCATGGCCATTCTGTTGCGCGAGGAAGGCCTGCTGGAACGCACCATCATCTACGCCACGGACATCAACCCGGCGTCGCTGGATAAAGCCAAGAAGGGCGTGTATTCCCTGGAGGCCATGCGCCTGTACGGCGAGAATTACCGCAAGGCGGGCGGCAAGCGCGACTTCGAAGACTACTACACCGGCGCTTATGGCCATGCCATCGTCGACAGCAGCCTGCGGGAGAACGTGACCTTCGCCGACCACAGCTTGGCGACCGACAGCGTCTTCTCAGAAACTCAATTAATTTCGTGCCGCAACGTATTGATTTATTTCAATAAAAAGCTTCAGGATAGGGCCTTCGGATTGTTTCACGAGTCGCTATGCCACCGCGGCTTCCTGGTGCTTGGCAGCAAGGAAACCCTGGATTTTTCCGGCTACAGTGATCACTTCGAGACCTTGGTCAAACCAGAACGGATCTATCGCAAAAAATGAACAGCTACGGGGCTATCGTCATCGGTGCCTCGGCCGGTGGGGTCGAGGCCCTGCTGCAGGTGTTTGCGGCGTTGCCGCGCGGTTTCCAGATTCCGATTCTGGTAGTGTTGCACCTGCCCGACGAGCGCCGTAGCCAGCTCTCCGAGGTGTTCGCCATGCGCCTGCACCGCGAGGTTCGCGAGGCCCGCGACAAGGAAAGCATCGAGCCCGGCATCATCTACGTCGCCGGGCCGAGCTATCACCTGTCGGTAGAGTGTGATTTCACCCTGTCGCTGAGCCAGGAAGAGCGGGTGCACTTTTCCCGCCCGGCCATCGACATGCTGTTCAGCTCGGCTGCCGACGCCTATGGCCGCGAACTGGTAGGGGTGTTGATGACCGGTGCCAATGAGGATGGCGCCAAGGGGTTGGCCGCTGTGAAACGCCAGGGCGGCCTGACCATCGTCCAGGACCCTGCCGAAGCACGGGTATCGGTAATGCCGTTGGCAGCGCTTAAATTGCAGCGCCCGGACCATATTCTTTCATTGAACGGCATAGGCTCTTTGCTCGCCAAGCTGGAACGAAGTACATGCTAAGTCACCTACAGGCAAAACTGCTGATCGTTGACGATTTGCCAGAGAATCTGCTGGCCCTGGAAGCCTTGATCCAGCGCGAAGATCGCGTGGTCTACAAGGCGCTGTCGGCCGATGCGGCGTTGTCGTTGCTGCTGCAACATGAATTCGCCATGGCCATACTCGATGTGCAGATGCCCGGCATGAACGGCTTCGAACTGGCCGAGCTGATGCGCAGCACCGAGAAGACCAAGCACATTCCCATCGTCTTCGTCAGCGCCGCTGGCCGCGAGATGAACTACGCCTTCAAAGGCTATGAAAGCGGCGCCGTCGACTTTTTGCACAAGCCCTTGGACATGCAGGCGGTGAAGAGCAAGGTCAGTGTGTTCGTCGACCTGTACCGTCAACGCAAGGCGTTGAAGGAGCAGCTGGACGCCCTTGAGCGTGCGCGCCAGGAGCAGGAGGTGCTGCTGCGGCGTCTGCAGGTCACGCAAAGCGAGCTGGAGCACGCGGTGCGCATGCGCGACGACTTTATGTCGATCGTCTCCCACGAGGTGCGCACGCCGCTCAATGGCCTGATCCTGGAGACCCAACTGCGCAAATTGCACTTGGCCAAGGACAATTTCGACGCCTTTGCCCCCGACAAGCTGCGGGCCATGGTCGACCGCGACGAGCGGCAGATCCTCAGCCTGATCCGCCTGATCGAGGACATGCTCGACGTTTCGCGCATCCGCACCGGCAAGCTGTCGATCCGCCCCAGCCGCTTCAACCTGACGCAAATGGTCGCCAGCGTGGTCGAGCGCTTCGAGCCCCAGGCCGCAGCGATCGGCACCCATATCACCTTCAGTGGCGACGACACCGTGGTCGGCACCTGGGATGAATTCCGCATCGAGCAGGTGATCGTCAACCTGCTGTCCAATGCCTTGCGTTATGGCGGCAAGACCCCGATCGAGGTGCGCGTGCAACTGGCCCCCAACGGCGCGCGTATCGAAGTGCAGGACCATGGCATCGGCATCAGCGCCGAAAACCAGAAGCGCATTTTCCAGCAGTTCGAGCGGGTTTCGGCCAAGCACGTGGTGGCCGGGCTGGGCCTGGGGCTGTTCATTTCCGAGCAGATCGTCAGCGCCCACGGCGGCACTATCAACGTGCTCAGCGCGGTGGGCGAGGGGGCCTTGTTTCGCGTCACCCTACCATTGGACGAATCTTCACAAACAGACGCAACCTCTGAGGCGGCCCATGGTCGTATCAGCAGCTAGACCGACCTGAATAGGCTTTCCATGAGTGAAGATGCGCAAGACGTTGTCCTGATTGTCGAGGACGAACCCAATATTCTGATGATCCTCGCCACCTACTTGAGCGGCGAGGGCTACCGGGTGCTGCAGGCGGAAAACGCCGAGCAGGCCTTCGAGATTCTCGCGACCAAGCCGCACCTGGACTTGATGATCACGGATTATCGCCTTCCCGGTGGCATTTCCGGGGTGATGATCGCCGAACCGGCGGTAAAGCTGCGGCCTGAGCTGAAGGTGATCTTCATCAGTGGCTACCCGCAGGAAATCGCCGAGTCCGGCAGCCCGATCGCGCAGCGAGCGCCGATTCTGGCCAAGCCGTTCGATCTTGATGTGTTGCGCGAGCTGATTCAAAAGCAGCTGGTGTAACGGTTCGAGCCTTCGCGAGGGGGCTTTCGTTCACAGGCCCTGCTGCACCAGCGGGTCGTCCGGGTTCTGCTGCTCCAGCTGCGCCAGCAGCACTTGCACGTTTTGCAGTTGCCCGGTTTCCTTCCAATAGTTGATCAACAGCACCCGTGCCTTGCGGTTCTGCGGTTGGCGGTCGACCAGGTCCTGCAACTGGCGCTGCGCCGCCTCGACCTGGTCGAGGTCGTGCAGGGCCACCGCCAGCCGGTAGCGATAGTCGCCATTGTCGGGGGCCAGCTCGACGGCGCGGGTCAGGGCCAGCAGGGCGTATTCGTTCTGTTTGTGCGCCACCAGCCACAGGCCCAGCTGGAACTGCAGGGGCGCCGATTGCGGGTAGGTCTTGAGCTGCTCGCCCAGCCATTGGCGGGCGGCGTCGCCGTTGCCTTGGGCCTCCAGGGCCTGGACCTGCAGGGCGATGATCTGCGCATCGTCGGTGTCGCGCTGGTGGGCCTGGGTGAGCACGGCCACGGCCTGCGGGTAGGCGTCCTGGTGTAGCAGGATGCGCGCCAGCAACACCTGGCCTTCGAGGTCGTCGCTACCGTTCCCGGCCGCCAGCAGCTTGCGGTACTCCTCCAGTACATGTTCCAGCGGGCTGAAATACAGGCCGACGTCATCGGGCGACAAGCCCAGCATGGCCGTGGCGGCGGCGTAGCGCAGTTGCGGCTGCGGGTCGTCGAGCAGCGGGCCGAGGATCAGGCTCTGCTGGTTTGCCGGGACCATGCCGACCACGGCATCCATGGCGGCCTGGCGCACCCGCGCGGTTTCGTGGTGCAGGTCGGCGCGGGCCAGTTTCAGGGCGCGGGGCGAGGGGTAGTCTGGCAGCAGCGCGTAGAGGCTGGCCCGTTGCGGAGGGGTCAGGTCGTCGCGGGCCAACTGCTGGTACAGCACCCGCGCGGCGCCGGCTTCGCCCTGGCGGGCCTGACGCAAGGCCTTGCCGTAGCGCTCCTGCACCGCCGCCGGGGCTTCCAGCGGCCGGCTGTAATGCCAACCGGCTGCAGCGAGGGCCAGCAACAGCAGGGCAAGGCAGATAACGGCTAAACGTTGCAGCTTGGGCATGCACAATCCATGGCGAGCGCGGAACAAGAGGGGCAGCTTCCGGTAGAGCGGCGCCGGAGTCAATTCGTTCTGCGGATTGACCAGCTTGCCGCAGCGTTGCGGTCAAAAGCTCGCGAGCTAGCGCTCGCTCCAACAGGATTCGCGGCTCAGCCGTCGCAGGCTCGCGAGCCAACGCACGTTTTACCGGGGTTCGCGGCTCAGCCGTCGCAGATTCGAGCTAACGCACGTTTTACCGGGGTTCGTCGCTCAGCCGTCGCAGGCTCGCGAGCCAACGCAGGGCACCTTGTTGGAGCGAGCGTTAGCTCGCGATGAGGCCCGCAAGCCTAGCCCGCACTCGGCATCATGGTCGCGATCAAGGCCCGGATCGTCCCCGGCAATGCCTCCAGCTCCCGTACCAGGATACTGCGCTCGCGGATCGCCCAGGGCTCGGCGAGCTGCACGGTCTGCAGCTGCATGGTCCGGCTGTGGCGCAGCGCCGCGGACTCGGGAATGATGCCAATGCCGACGCCGGCTTCGACCATGCGGCAGATGGCCTCGAAGCTGGACATCTGGATGCGCAGCGACAAATGCTTGCCCAGCCGCTCGACATGGTCGCGCAGAAAGGTCAGCAAGGTACTACCCTCGTGCAGGCCGATGTGCTGGAAGGCCAGCGTCTGCTCCAGGGTCACCGGGCCGTTGGTCGCCAGCGGGTGGCCGGCGGGCACCATCAGCACCAGGCGGTCGGTGCTGAAATGCAGCACCTGCAGGCCGCTGGCCTCGACCGGGCCGGCGATGATGCCCATGTCCGAAGTGCCGTCGAGCACGCCACGGACGATGTCCCGCGACAGGCGCTCCTGCAGGTCGACCGTGACTCCGGGGCGCTTGGCCAGAAAGCCGGCGAGCACCTCCGGCAGGAATTCGGTGACCGCAGTGGTGTTGGCGAAGATGCGGATGTGCCCGCTGCCGTCGCCACCGTGTTCGGTGAATTCGCTTTTCAGGTAGTCCACCTGGCGCATGATCAGCCGTGCGTGCTGCAGCAGGCGCTCGCCGGCGGGGGTCATTTCCACGCCGCGGCTGTCGCGGTACAGCAGGCGCGTATCGAACTGCGCTTCCAGCGCTTTGATCCGCGCGCTGGCGGCTGCGGGCGAGAGGAAAGCGCGGCGCGCACCCTGGGTCAGGCTGGGGGATTCGGCGATGTGGATGAACAGGCGCAGGTCGGCAAGATCGAAGTGCATAAGGGGCTCCGGGCAGGACTGGCATTCAGCATAGCCGAACGCGGCCTTATAGAAATGCAAATTCACAGAACGGCGAGGGCGCCCCATGATCGGCTGATAACAACCACAGGCCAGGAGCAGCCGAGCCATGACCGATTCCGATCCAACCGTATGGATAGGCCGTCAGGAAACCAGCCACGACCATTTCAGCCACAACCTGCTCAAGCGTATCGCCGCCACTTTCGATGAACCGGTGCCCGAGGACGGCGATGACCTGCCGCCGCTGTGGCAGTGGTGTTTTTTCCAGGACCCCGTGCCTGAACGCGGCCTGGGCGGCGACGGCCACCCGGCCCGCGGAGGCTTCCTGCCCCCGGCCGCCAACCGCAACCGCATGTGGGCCGGCGGGCGCCTGGAGTTCCTCCATGGCCTCAAGGCCGGCGCCGCGGCCACCCGCGTATCGACCATCACCCATGTCGAGGAAAAGCACGGCCGCACCGGCGCCCTGCTGTTCGTCACGGTGCGCCACGAGTACTCGCAGAACGGCCAACTGGCAGTGCGTGAGGAACAGGACATCGTCTATCGCGAGCCGACCCCGCCCAAGGCTGGCAGCGGCGAGCCTTTAGCGCCCGGCCAATGGCTGGAAAGCGTCGAGCCGACGCCGACCCTGCTGTTTCGCTATTCGGCGGTGACCTTCAACGGCCATCGCATCCATTACGACTACCCCTACGTCACCGGCACCGAAGGCTACAACGGCCTGGTCGTGCACGGCCCGCTGATCGCCACCCTCAATCTGCGCGCCTTTCGCCGTGCCCATCCCGAAGCCAGGGTGCGGCGCTTCAGCTTTCGCGGCGTGCGGCCGCTGATCGCGCCCAGCCCGTTCCAGGTCAGCGGCCGCATCAGCGAGCCTCGCGTCGCCGAACTCTGGGCCGGCGACGCCAACGGCCTGGCCCACGGCGGCCAGGTGCACTTCGACTGAATTCCCATGGAGATGCGCAGATGAGCGACCACAACAATAACCGCGCCGACAGCGAAGACATGAATGCCATTCGCGAAGGCGTGCGTGGCTTGTGCGCCGAATTCGACGCCGCCTACTGGCGCGGCATCGATGAACACAAGGGCTTTCCCGAAGCCTTCGTGAAAGCGCTGACCGAAGCGGGCTGGCTGTCGGCCATGATCCCGCTCGAATACGGCGGCTCCGGCCTGGGCCTGGCCGAAGCCTCGGTGATTCTCGAAGAGGTGAACCGCTGCGGCGGCAACTCCGGCACCGTGCACGGGCAGATGTACAACATGTTTACCCTGCTGCGCCATGGCAGCGAGGCGCAGAAGCAGTTCTACCTGCCCAAGCTGGCCAGCGGCGAACTGCGCCTGCAGTCCATGGGCGTGACCGAGCCCACCACCGGCACCGACACCACCAAGATCAAGACCACCGCCGTGCGCCAGGGCGATAAGTATGTGATCAATGGCCAGAAGGTGTGGATCTCCCGGGTGCAGCATTCCGACCTGATGATCCTGCTGGCGCGTACCACGCCACTGGCCGAGGTCAAGAAGAAATCCGAAGGCATGTCGATCTTCCTGGTCGACCTGCGCGACGCCATCGGCAACGGCCTGACCGTGCAGCCGATCGCCAACATGGTCAACCACGAGACCAACGAGCTGTTCTTCGACAACCTCGAGTTGCCCGCCGACAGCCTCATTGGCGAGGAGGGCAAGGGCTTCAAGTACATACTCGACGGCCTCAACGCCGAGCGTACGCTGATCGCCGCCGAGTGCATTGGCGATGGTCGCTGGTTTATCGAAAAGGCCAGCGCCTATGCCCGTGACCGCGTGGTGTTCGGCCGGCCGATCGGCCAGAACCAGGGCGTGCAGTTCCCCATCGCCGAGGCCCATATCGAGATCGAAGCGGCCGACCTGATGCGCTGGCGCGCCTGTGAAGAGTACGACAGCGGGCAGAACGCCGGCCCCAGCGCCAACATGGCCAAGTACCTGGCGGCCAAGGCCTCGTGGGAAGCGGCCAACGCCTGCCTGCAGACCCACGGCGGCTTCGGTTTCGCCTGCGAATACGACGTCGAGCGCAAATTCCGCGAGACCCGCCTGTACCAGGTGGCGCCGATTTCCACCAACCTGATTCTCTCGTACGTGGCCGAGCACCTGCTCGAGCTGCCGCGCAGTTTCTGAGGAGCCCGCCATGAGTCACACCCAAGCCCTGGTGCAGTTCCTCGCCGACCTGCGCTACGAAGACATCCCCGCGCCGGTACTGGCACGCACCGAAGACCTGTTCCTCGACTGGCTCGGCTCGGCGCTGGCCAGCCAAGGTGCGCGGCCGATCCCGATCTTCGAGGCCTCCGCGCAGAAGATGGGCCCCGATCATGGACCCGCGCAGATTCTGGTCAACGGCAAGCGCAGTTCGGCCTATTTCGCCGCCTTGGTGAACGCCGCTTCCTCGCACTTGGTAGAGCAGGACGACCTGCACAACAGCTCGGTGCTGCATCCAGCCACCGTGGTGTTTCCCGCCGCGCTGGCCGCCGCCCAGGACCTTGGCAAAAGCGGCCGCGAATTGCTGCTGGCGGCGGTGGCGGGCTATGAGGCGGGCATTCGCATCGGCGAGTTCATGGGCCGTTCCCACTACCGCATCTTCCACACGACGGCCACGGTCGGCACCCTCGCCGCCGCCGTGGCGGTGGGCAAGCTGATGGGGTTCGATGCCGAGCGCTTCACCCACTTGCTGGGCAGTGCCGGTACGCAGGCAGCCGGTTTGTGGGAATTCCTGCGCGATGCCGCCGATTCCAAGCAATTGCACACCGCCAAGGCGGCCGCCGATGGCTTGCTGGCCGCGTACTTGACCGCCGATGGCCTGACCGGTGCGCGCAATATCCTCGAAGGCGACCAGGGCCTGGCCGCGGGCATGTCCAGCGATGCCGAGCCGGCCTGGCTGTCCGATCGGCTGGGCAGCCGCTGGGCGCTGGTGGAAACCTCGTTCAAGTTCCATGCCTCCTGCCGCCACACCCATCCCGCCGCCGATGCCTTGCTGGACCTGATGCAGCGTGAAAACCTCGCCCATGGCGACATCGAACACGTGGAAACCCTGGTGCACCAGGGCGCCATCGATGTGCTGGGCCGGGTCACGGTGCCACGGACCGTGCACCAGGCGAAATTTTCCATGGGCACCGTGCTCGGCCTGATTGCCGTACATGGCAAGGCCGGGCTCACGGAATTCCATGAGCTGGCCCTCAACGACCCCCAGGTAGCGGCATTCCGCGACAAGGTCGGCATGACACTGGATGCCGAGGTCGATAGCGCCTACCCGCAGCGCTGGCTGGGCCGCGTCAGCGTGACCACGGTGGATGGACGCCAGCTGCACGGGGCCATCGACGAGCCCAAGGGCGACCCGGGCAACACCCTCAGCCGCCCCGAGCTGGAAGACAAGTTCCTGCGCCTGCTGCAGTTCTCCGGCGCGCGCCTGCCAGCCCAGGGCCATGAGTTGATTGCGCGGGTGTGGAGCCTGCGCGAGCTCACTGACCTGAGCCAACTCGTATGAACGCCACCCTACACCGTCCTCCGGAACCCAATACCATGGCTGCCTTAGCACTGCGCCCTCCAACTCCTACGACTCTAGCTGCATTTACCCAGTCCCATGTTGGAGCGGGCGATGCCCGCGATAAGGCCACCCCATTTTCCCGCCCCATTACCCTTGAAGCCTGCCACCGCGCAAGCCGAGGAACGCCGACATGACTGAAGCCCATAAGCCACGGCCGCTGGACGGCATTACCGTGGTCAGCCTGGAACACGCCATCGCCGCGCCATTCTGTACCCGCCAACTGGCCGACATGGGCGCGCGGGTGATCAAGGTCGAACGCCCCGGCGTTGGCGATTTCGCCCGGGCCTACGACACTCGCACCCGCGGCCTGGCCTCGCACTTCGTGTGGACCAACCGCTCCAAGGAAAGCCTGACGCTGGACCTCAAGCAGGCCGAAGCCGGGGCCATCCTCGAACGCCTGCTGGCCGACGCCGACGTGCTGGTGCAGAACCTCGCCCCCGGCGCCGCCGCGCGCATGGGGCTGTCATTCGAGGCCCTGCATGAACGCTACCCGCGCCTGATCGTGTGCGACATCTCCGGCTATGGCGAAGGCGGCCCCTATGAGCGCAAGAAGGCCTATGACCTGCTGATCCAGAGCGAGGGCGGCTTTCTGTCGACCACCGGCGGCCCGGGCGAAGAACAGATGGCCAAGGCCGGCTGCTCGATCGCCGATATCGCCGCCGGCATGTACGCCTACAGCGGCGTGCTCTCGGCGCTGCTGCTGCGCGAGCGCACCGGGGAGGGCAGCCGCATCGACGTGAGCATGCTCGAGGGCCTGGTGGAGTGGATGGGCTACCCCATGTACTACGCCTTCGAAGGCGCCCAGCAACCGCCGCGAGCCGGTGCCGCGCACTCGACCATCTATCCCTACGGGCCGTTTCCGGTGGGCGATGGCGGCACGGTGATGCTCGGGCTGCAGAACGAACGGGAATGGGCGTCGTTCTGCGCCAAGGTGCTGCTGACCCCGGAACTGGCGACCGATGCACGCTTCGATGCCAATGCCAAGCGCTCCGATAACCGTGAGGTGCTGAAAACGATCATCGTCGACAGCTTCGGCAAGCTGAGCCTCGATGAAGTGGTGGCGCGGCTGGAACAGGCACAGATCGCCAATGCCCGGGTCAACGACATGCACGGCGTCTGGGAGCACCCGCAATTGAAGGCCCGCGACCGCTGGCGCGAAGTCGGCAGCCCGGCCGGCACCTTGCCGGCGCTGCTGCCACCCGGTCGCAACTCCGCCTTCAGCCCGCGCATGGACGCGGTGCCCGGGCTGGGCGAGCATACGGCGGCGATTCTCGCTGGGCTGGGCTATAGCAGCGACGACTTGCAGCGCTTGCATGAGCAAGGGGCGGTCTGAGGGATAGCGGTGCTCATTCGAACGCCAAGCTCGCAGGCTGCGCCAGCTCCAACACCGACCGTGTTCACAACCCATGTTGCGGGTTGGCAGCGAATGCCCCGCACGGTATCAACAACCGCGGATGCGCGTTGGAACGGGATCGGTGTAGGAGCTGGCGCAGCCTGCGAGCTTTTGGGGCCAACCATGATTTCAGGAAGCAGACACATGCCTACAACTACCCGCAGCGCCTTGTTCGTACCAGGCAGCCGCCCTGAGCGCTTTGCCAAGGCACTGGCCAGTAGCGCCGACGCGGTGATCGTCGACTTTGAAGATGCCGTCGAGGAAGCGCTCAAGGCCCAGGCCCGCGAGCACCTGGCGGTGTTCTTCGGCGAACGGCCCGAGGCGCGCCTGTGGGTGCGGGTCAATGCCGCGGACCACCCGCAGCATGCCGAGGACCTGGCCTTCTGCAAGCGCCATCGACAGGTGACCGCCGTCGTGCTGCCCAAGGCTGAAAATCGCGCCCAGGCCAGTACCGCCGCCAACACCGGCAAGGCCGTGGTGCCGATCATCGAAAGTGCCCGCGGCCTGTTGCACCTGAGCGAGATCGCCCCAGTGCCCGGGCTGCTGACCTTGGCCTTCGGCGGCATCGACTTCGCCCTCGACCTGGATCTCAACGACGGCACCCCCAGCGCCCATTTCGCCCTCGACCAGGCGCGCCTGCAGGTGGTCCTGCACGCCCGCGCGGCTGGCCTGGCACCACCGCTGGATGGCGTGTTCCCGGCCATCGCCGATGACCGCGGCCTGCGCGCCGCCATCAACCATGCCCACGACATGGGCTTCGCCGGTGCCCTGTGCGTTCACCCGCGCCAGGTGCCCTTGATCCACGGCGAACTCACCCCCAGCGCCGACCAGCTCGAATGGGCCCAACGCGTGGTGGACGGTGCCGCGGGTAGCCCCGGTGCCTTCCAGCTGGATGGCCAAATGATCGACGCCCCGGTGCTGGCCCGTGCCCACCGGTTATTGGGCAAAATCGCCAATTGACCACCGGCGTTCAGCAAAAACGAACGCGGGTGTCGACAAACATAAATTCCCTGCATAGGCTTCCTTCGGCACCCTGCAACACATGGATCAAACAACAATAAAAAGGTGATGTGGATGATCAAGCTCTCAAGGGCGCTGCTATGCGCCGCCGCTCTGTTTACCGCTGGCCTGGCCCAGGCCGACGGCCCCATCGTGATCAAGTTCGCACACGTGGTGGCTGATAACACGCCCAAGGGCCAAGGCGCGCTGCTGTTCAAGAAGCTTGCCGAAGAGCGCCTGCCCGGCAAGGTCAAGGTCGAGGTCTACCCCAACTCGTCGCTGTTCGGCGACGGCAAGGAAATGGAGGCCTTGCTGCTGGGCGACGTGCAGATGCTGGCACCGTCGCTGGCCAAGTTCGAGCAGTACACCAAGCAGGTGCAGATCTACGACCTGCCATTCCTGTTCAAGAACATGGCCGCCGTTGACCGCTTCCAGGCGGGCGAGGGCAAGGCACTGCTGACCTCCATGCAATCGAAGGGCATTCTCGGCCTGGCCTACTGGCACAACGGCCTCAAACAACTCTCCGCCAACACCCCACTGCGCGAGCCCAAGGACGCGCGCGGCCTGAAATTCCGCGTGCAGGCGTCCAGCGTGCTGGAGGAGCAGTTCAAGGCCGTGCGCGCCAACCCGCGCAAGATGAGCTTCGCCGAGGTCTACCAGGGCCTGCAGACTGGCGTGGTCAGTGGCACCGAGAACACCTGGTCGAACTATGAGAGCCAGAAGGTCAATGAGGTGCAGAAGTACTTCACCGAGTCCAACCACGGCCTGATCGACTACATGGTCATCACCAACGCCAAGTTCTGGGACGGCCTGCCGCCGGATGTGCGCAGCGAACTGGAAAAGATCATGGCCGAGGTCACCGTCGAAGTGAACAAGCAGGCCGAGGCGCTGAACCAGACCGCCAAGCAGAAGATCATCGACGCCAAGACCAGCGAGATCATCACCCTGACCGACGCCCAGCGCGAGGAATGGCGTGAAGCGATGAAGCCGGTGTGGGCCAAGTTCGAAGGCGAAATCGGCGCCGACCTGATCAAGGCCGCGGACGCTTCCAACCAGTGACGCCTGTGCGGCGGCCCGCTCGGGCCGCCGTCTTCCAATGCCTGCGCTGGAGTGTGGCATGAGCAATTTTCGACGCATCTGGGAGCACTTCGAGGAGGGCGCCATCGCCTTCCTGTTGGCGGCCATGACCCTGGTTACCTTCGTCTACGTGGTGCTCAACAACCTGTACCCGATGTTCTACGCCCTGGGCGATGCCTGGGCCGGCGGCAGCCACGCGGCCTTCGCAGTGGGCGACGCGATCATGGGCGCGGCCCAGGAGATGGTCTGGAGCCAGGCGCTGACCAAGGCCATGTTCGGCTGGCTGATTTTCTTCGGTATCGCCTACGGCGTACGCACCGCCGGCCACCTGGGGGTGGACGCGCTGGTCAAGCTGACCCCCAGGCCCGTACAGCGTTGGTTGGCGATCCTCGCGTGCCTGTGCTGCATGGCCTATGCGGGGCTGTTCATGGTCGCCAGTTTCAAGTGGTTCATGGCCCTGGTCACCGCCAATATCGGCGCTGAAGACCTCGATCAATTCGGCGTCAAGCTGTCCCATATCGCCGTGATCGTGCCCATCGGCTTCGCCATGGTGCTGGTGCGCTACCTGGAAATTTTCTGGCGGTTGTTCACCCATCGGCAAACGGGCCTTGGCCTGGCTGACGAGGCGGCAGAGGCCAGCAAGCTCGCCGGCGACGTCGATGGCCACGGGGAGCAACGCTGATGGCGGTTATCTGTCTGTTTACCGCGTTGCTGGTGCTGATGTTCCTCGGAGTGCCGATCGCTATCGCCCTGGGCCTGAGCGGCGCCCTGTCAATTCTGATGTTCAGCCCCGATTCCTTGAGCTCCCTGGCGATCAAGCTGTTCGAGACCTCGGAGGGTTTTACTTTCCTGGCCATCCCGTTCTTCCTGCTGTCGGGCGCCTTCATGACCACCGGCGGCGTGGCCCAGCGCCTGATCGACTTCGCCAACGCCTGCGTCGGCCACATTCGCGGCGGCCTGGCCATCGCGGCGGTACTGGCGTGCATGCTGTTCGCGGCGTTGTCCGGTTCGTCGCCGGCGACCGTGGCGGCGGTGGGCTCGATTGCCGTGGCGGGCATGGTGCGCTCGGGCTATCCGAAGGAGTTCGGCGCCGGGATCATCTGCAACGCCGGCACCCTGGGCATCCTGATTCCGCCGTCGATCGTGATGGTGGTCTATTCGGCGGCCACCGAGACCTCGGTCGGCAAACTGTTCGTCGCCGGGGTGATCCCGGGCATCCTGCTGGGCCTGATGCTGATGGTGGTGATCTACATCGTCGCCCGGGTCAAGAAGCTGCCGGCGCAACCGCGGGTCAGTTTCAAGCAGTGGCTAGCCACGGCGCGCCGTGCGTTCTGGGGCCTGCTGTTGCTGGTGATCATCCTCGGCGGCATCTACAGCGGGCTGTTCACACCCACCGAGGCGGCGGCGGTAGCGGCGGTGTACTCGGCCTTCGTGGCGCTGTTCATCTACAAGGACATGACCTTTCGCGATTGCCCCAAGGTGCTACTGGAGTCTGGCCGGCTGTCGATCATGCTGATGTTCATCATCGCCAACGCCATGCTGTTCGCCCATGTGCTGACCAGCGAGCAGATCCCCCAGCAGATCACCGCCTGGGTGCTGAGCGAGGGGCTGACGCCGATCGGTTTCCTGATCATGGTCAACATCGTGCTGCTGGTGGCAGGTAGCTTCATGGAACCCTCGGCGATCGTGCTGATTCTGGCGCCGATCTTCTTCCCGATTGCCATGAAATTGGGGATCGACCCGATTCATCTGGGCATCGTCATGGTGGTGAACATGGAAGTGGGCCTGGTGCACCCGCCGGTCGGCCTCAACCTGTTCGTGACCTCGGCGGTCACCGGCCTGACCCTGGGCCAGACCATTCGCGCGGCGATGCCGTGGCTGGCGATTTTGCTGGTGTTCCTGATCCTGGTGACCTATGTGCCGATCATCTCCCTGGCGTTGCCGAACTGGTTGGGGATGAACTGATGGCCTGAAGCACGCACAGGCAGCATTGCCTTGAATGGGTTAACCTCTCTGACACATGAATGACGCAGTATCCGACGCATTCACGGAGACTCCCATGCTCAAGAACGAGGTTGAGGCAGCGCTGGCAAGCCTGTGCGAGCGTATGGCGGGCAAGGCGGTGCTGGTGCTGACCGGCGCCGGCATCAGCACCGCCTCCGGTATTCCCGACTACCGGGACACCGAAGGTGTGCGCCGTGGCAACGCGCCGATGATGCACCAGGAGTTCATCGGTTCGGCCGTGGCCCGCAAGCGCTACTGGGCACGGGCCATGTTTGGTTGGCACGGTGTGGGCCGCGCCCAGGCCAACGCCGCGCATCACGCCTTGGCGCACTTGCAGGCGAGCGGGCAGGTGAGTGGCATCATCACCCAGAACGTCGATGCCCTGCACGAACAGGCCGGCAGCCGCGGGGTGATCGAGCTGCACGGCAACCTCCACCGCGTGGTCTGCCTGGACTGTGGCCAGGGCCTGGCACGCGAGCATGTGCAGGAGCTGCTGGAACAACACAACCCGACCTTGCTGAACGTCCATGCCGCCTTGGCACCGGATGGCGACGCGCACCTGGCGGCGCAGTTTCTCGAGCAGTTCGTGATGCCCATGTGCCCCAGTTGCGGCAGTGACCGGCTCAAGCCCGATGTGGTGTTCTTCGGTGACGGCGTGGCTGCCGCCACGGCCCAGGCGGCGCTGGAAGCGGTGGAACGCGCAGAGGCGATGCTGGTGGTCGGCTCGTCGCTGATGGCCTATTCCAGCTATCGGCTGTGCCAGGAACTGTCGCGCCAGGGCAAACCCCTGATGGCGATCAACCTGGGGCGCACACGCGCCGATGCGTTGATGACGGTGAAGGTAGCTGCGCCCTGTGAGGAAGCCTTGCCATTGCTGAGTGAACGGCTGGTGGGCTGATGGCGCTGAAGTAGGGCTTCCCTGGCAGCGCTCTCCGGCTATTCGCTGCCGTGTGGCTGAAGGCTGGGCATTTTCCTGCGCAACTTCGGCATCAGGGCGATGTTGACCAGCGCCAGGGCGACCCGCGCGGCCAGCGTCGCGGTGGGCCTGGACTGCTGCTGGATCAGGTCGCCGACGATGAGTGCGGGGATTTGAGTTATGCGTTGACTGGCAGATTGCCAAGCTCGCAGCCAAGGCAGCTCCTACCCCGACCGCGCTCACTACTCAATTCGCGTTCACTACTCAGTTCGCGTTCACTACTTACGGGTTGAGTATGGTCAGCTTGCCAAGCTCGCAGGCTCGCGGATCGCCGCTCGGCCAGCGCCTACCCCGTCCGTATTTCACCCCGTAAATCAGCTTGTGAACTCGGTCGGTGTAGGAGCGGCCTTGGCTGCGAGCTGTTGATCCTGGACGGCTAGCCGATCTGTTGCTTGGCCAGCTTCACCACGTTCTCGACATTGAAACCAAACTTGGCCTGCAACTTCGCCAACGGTGCCGAAGCGCCAAAGCTGTTCATCACCACCGTGGCGCCGCTCTGGCCCACATAGCGGTCCCAGCCCAATGGACCGGCCTGCTCGATGGCGACCCGCGCCTTGATGCTCGGCGGCAATACCTGGTCGCGGTAGCTGGCGTCCTGCTCCTCGAACAGCTCCCAACTCGGCATCGACACCACGCGCGCGGCGATTCCTTCCTGCTTCAGCTGCTCATAGGCATCCACCGCCAGGCTCAGCTCGCTACCCGTGGCCAGTAGCAGCACCTGCGGTTGGCCGTTGTCGGCGTCAGCCAGCACATAGGCGCCCTTGGCCGCACCGGCGGCAGGCGCGTAACGGCTACGGTCCAGCGTGGGCAGGTTCTGGCGCGAAAGAATCACACACGACGGCCGATGGCTCTGGCTCAGGGCGATCTTCCACACTTCGGCGGCCTCGTTGGCGTCACCCGGGCGCAAGGTCAGCAGCCCCGGCGTCGCACGCAGCTGGGTCAGGTGCTCGATGGGTTGGTGGGTCGGCCCGTCTTCGCCCACGCCGATGGAGTCATGGGTAAACACGAACACCACGGGCAACTCCATGATCGACGCCAGGCGGATCGGCGGTTTCATGTAGTCGCTGAACACCAGGAAGGTCGAGGTGTAGCTGCGCAGGTAGCAGAGGGCCAGGCCGTTGGCGATGGCGCCCATGGCATGCTCGCGCACACCGAAGTGCAGGTTGCGGCCGCTGTAGTCCTTGGCCGAGAAACTGCCGGCGCCGTCGAAGGTGAGGTTGGTCTTGGTCGATGGCGACAGGTCAGCCGAGCCGCCCAGCAGCCACGGGATCTGCTCGGCAAAGGCGTTGAGCACCTTGCCGCCCGAAGCACGGGTGGCGATACCCTTGGCATCGGTCTCGAAGCTGGGCAGCTTGGCGTCCCAACCAGCGGGCATCTTGCCTTCGCGCATGGCCTTGAGCTCGGCGGCCAAGGCCGGTTCGCTACCCTGCAGTTGTTCCAAGGTGCTGTTCCAGGCCTGATAGTCGTTGTCGCTGCGGCTGTGCAACGCATCGCGCAAGCGGGTGCGCGCCTGTTCAGGCACTTCGAAGCTGCTGTTCTCGTCCCAGCCATAGGATTTCTTGGCCAGGCGGATTTCATCCTCGCCCAAGGGCTCGCCGTGGGCGGCTGCGGTGTTCTGTTTATGGGGCGCGCCGTAACCGATGATGCTGTCGACCACGATCAAGGTCGGCGCATCGGTGGTTTTCTGGAAGGTCTGCAAGGCTTCGGCGAGGGCGTCGGCATCATTGGCATCCTTGACATGCAGGGTGTGCCAGCCATAGCCACGGAAGCGCTCGGCAACGTCTTCGCTGAAGGCCAGCTCGGTGTGGCCCTCGATGCTGATGGTGTTGTTGTCGTAGATCCAGCACAGGTTGGCCAGCTTGAGATGGCCCGCTATCGAGGCCGCCTCCGAGCTGACGCCTTCCATCATGTCGCCGTCGCCGCACAGGGTGTACACCTTGTAATCGAACAAGGTGGCGCCAGGGCGGTTGAATCGCTCGGCCAGCCAGCGTTCGGCCATGGCCATGCCGACACTGTTGGCGCAGCCCTGGCCCAGCGGGCCGGTAGTGGTCTCCACGCCGGTGGTCATGCGGTATTCGGGATGGCCGGGGGTTTTCGAGTCGAGCTGGCGGAACTGCTTGATGTCTTCCAGGCTGATGGCCGGCTTGCCGGTGGGCTTGCCGTGGGCGTCGATCTCGTCAACGCCGGCCAAGTGCAGCAGCGAATACAGCAGCATCGAGGCATGGCCGACAGACAGCACGAAGCGGTCACGGTTGGGCCAGTCGGGGTGCTGCGGGTGGTAGCGCAGGAATTGGCTCCACAGCGTGTAGCCGACGGGCGCCAGGGCCATGGGGGTACCGGGGTGGCCGGAGTTGGCCTTCTGCACGGCGTCCATGGCCAGGGTACGGATGGTATTGATGCACAGCTGGTCGGCGGCGTGGTGTTCGGCAGTCAGTGGGGCGGAAGAGGGCATGGTGAACGTTCCTTTGGCCTTGTTGACAGGGGGAAGAAATGATTCAGCTTGTAATGCTGACCGCACCTGCCGCCCTGAGTTGCCTTGAATTTGTGAAACCTGCGCTCAGCAAAGCATCGTTATGGAACTATGCAAACTGTGCCATAAAATAAAATGCAATAAAAAAGCCGCTGCGTTTATTAAGCAGCGGCTTTTTATATTGCATTTTCAAAACTTCTGACTGTCGGCAAAGTGGCGCGCACAGTGCGCAGCGCCTCAACCATTTTCGCAGCCGTTACCCAGGCGGGTGTATTCAAGGCTGTGGGTGACACCTTTGCTGTCGACATAGACCATGTTGGAACTGATCGGGCCGCAGCTGTCAGGATCGACTGGGGTGATACTCACCACCTTGGCGATATCCAGGTGCTGCGAGTAGTCGTATTGAACGGTGATCGGCGCAGGCTGGGCGCTGGCTGGGGCGGTTGGCTGAGCGGCGGCGGCATAGACGCTGAACATCGAAAGTGCGGCAACGAGTAAGTATTTCATAAGGGGTTACTCCAATCATTCCATTAAGGGTGCGGAGCAAACAGTTTGCTTTTGCTCCGTTGATTGAAGTTTAGGCCTGGCCTGGGAAACACAGAAATACTACTAATCGATAGGGATCATCATCGAAATCGATTGTTTGCATATTGAGGGCATTAAAAAGGGCGCCTGGAGAGTTCCAGGCGCCCTGGCAACTGTCAGCCCAGCAGCAGGGCGAAGGCCTTGTCGGCCTCGAGCACGGGGGGCAATGCGGTGAACAGTTTGTCCAGGTCGACCCCTTCGAACAAGGGTCCACCTACTGCGGCTTTGGCCTCGTCCGTCGGGCCTCCGTGCTCTTCCAGGGCATCGGACAGGGCGATGGCTTCGGCGACGATCAGCGGCAGCACTTCCTTCTCTGGCGCCTGCAGCGGCTTGGCCTGGAAGGCGATGGCGTTCTGGATCAGCTTCGGCAGGTTCCAACGCTTGGCGAGTTCGGCCCCCACCTCGGGGTAGCCGAAGCCCAATTGCAGGTGCTCGTTGGCCACGCGGCCGGCGGCGCCTTTGCTGGCGTTGATTTTCGCCGCCACGTCCGGCGCGCCGGTCTGGATCAACAATTCGCCAATGTTGTGCATCAGCCCGCTGGTAAAGGCGATCTCGGCATCGGCGCCGCGTTGCTTGGCCAGCAGCCGCGAGATGGCCGCGACTTCGAAACTCTTCAGCCACAGGGCCTTGAGGTCGAAGTTCGGGCCGCTCTTGAACGCGCCGGTGACGGCGGAAGCCAGCACCAGGGTGCGCAAGGTTTCAAAGCCCAGACGGGAGGCGGCGTCTTCGACACTGCCGGACTCGCGTGCACCGCGAAAGCGCGCCGAGTTGGCGAGGCGCAGGATCTTGGCGGCGATGACCGGGTCTTTCTCGATGTTGCTCGCCACTTCACCCAGCTTGGTACTGGGGTTGTCGAATTGCAGAATCAGGTCTTGGGCGACCTTGGGAATGCTGGGCAGGGCGTGCAGCGATTTGAACAGTTCGTCGATTTCCATGGGGTGTACCTTCTGCGATCGATAGAGCAACGATAGGCAATTTCCAGCGGAAGGCAAAAAACGTGGCCGTCCCTGACCACTGTCTCGGCATCAGCCGCGATTAATCAAGCCCACACCGGCTTTTGTCAGCAAACGCTCGCAACGGGGCGACAAGTGCGTGAGCTCGAAACCCTTGCCGAATTTCTCGTAACGCGTCGCCAGGCCCTCGAGGGCGGCGATGGCCGAATGGTCGACCACGTGCAGGTAGCGGCAGTCGACCACCACCTGGTCGGGGTCGTGCTGGGGATCGAACAGCGCCTGGAAGTGCGTGGTCGAGGCGAAGAACAAGGTGCCGTGGGGCGTGTAGACCTTGCGCCCGGGCACGCTGTCGTCGGCCTCGGCGCGCATGTCGCGCGAGTGCTGCCAGGCAAAGGCCAGGGCGGCAATGAGGATGCCGCAGAGCACTGCGGTGGCGAGGTCGGTGAGCACGGTGATGAGCGTCACGGCGACCACCACCACGGCGTCGTTGAGGGGGATCTTGCCGAGCACCCGCAGCGAGCCCCAGGCGAAGGTCTGCTGGGCGACCACGAACATCACTCCGGCCAGCGCTGCCAGCGGGATGCGCTCGATCCATGGCGACAGGAACAGGATGAACAGCAAAATCATGATACCGCTGACCACGCCGGACAGGCGCCCGCGGCCGCCGGAGCTGAGGTTGATCACGGTCTGGCCGATCATGGCGCAGCCGCCCATGCCGCCGAACACGCCGGAGACGACGTTGGCCGCGCCCAGGGCCACGCACTCGCGGTTGGGTTGGCCGCGGGTTTCGGTGAGTTCGTCGGTGAGGTTGAAGGTCAGCAGAGTTTCCAGCAGGCCGACCATGGCCATCAGCGCGGCGTAGGGGGCGATGATCTTGAGGGTGTCGAGGCTCATCGGCACGCTGGGCCAATGGAAGGTCGGCAGGCCGCCGGCGATGGTGGCCATGTCGGCCAGGGTGCGAGTCGGCAGGCCAAGCAGGGCGACCACCAGGCTGACGCCGATGATCGCCACCAGCGCACCGGGCACCGCCTTGGTCAAGCGCGGCAGCAGGTAGACGATGGCCATGGTCAGTACCACCAGGCCGAGCATCACCGCCATCGCCTGGCCGTTCAGCCAGTGGCCATCAGGCGTCTTGAAGTGGTCGAGCTGGGCCATGGCGATGATGATCGCGAGGCCGTTGACGAAGCCCAGCATTACCGGGTGCGGCACCATGCGTACCAACTTGCCAAGGCGCAGCAGGCCGAACAGCATCATGATCAGGCCGCCCAGCACCACCGTGGCCAGCAGGTATTGCACGCCGTGCTGGATGACCAGGGCGACGATCACCACTGCCATGGAGCCGGCCGCGCCGGAAATCATTGCCGGGCGGCCGCCGAACAGGGCAGTGAGGGTGCAGATGATAAAAGCACCGTACAGGCCCATCAGCGGGTTGAGTTGGGCGACGAGGGCGAAGGCGATGCACTCGGGCACCAGCGCGAACGACGACGTCAGCCCGGCCAGGACGTTACTGCGCACAGTGGACAGGGACATGGGTTTCCTTGATCAGCACGAATACCCCGCGGGCCGTTCTGGCGGCGTGCGAGGCAGTTGTTGTAGTGGGATAACGGCGATTTTAACAGAAGTGCAAGGGGATGTGTCGAGGTGGGCGGGGCGGAAATGCTGCGGCGCGTTTTATGCCGCCAAGCTCGCAGGCTCCGCCAGCTCCAACGCCGACCGTGTACACAACTTGAATCCTGAGTTGGTAATACGATCGGGGGGCTGCTGGGGTCGCGCGCGACCGGGGCCTGCGAGCTTATGGGACGATCAAGCCGGCTCGTCAGCCAGTTCTTTCTCCAGATGCCGCTCGATCTGCTCCAGTGACTTGCCCTTGGTCTCGGGCACCCACAGCATCACGAACAGCAGCGACACGACATTGACTCCGGCGAACACCAGGAAGGTCAGGCTGCCAAACGCACTGAGCGACAGCGGGAACAGGAACGCCACCGTGGCATTGCAGATCCACTGGCAACACACCGCCATGCCGGTCATGGCGCCACGCAAGTGCGAGGGGAACAGTTCCGACATCAGCAGCCAATACACCGGCGCAATGAACGTCTGCATGAACAGCAGGAACAACAGGATGCAGCCCAGTGCCAGGTAACTCTGCATCAGGCTCGCCGGCACCAGCGTGAGCACCAGGCCCAGCGCCAGTTGCGCGGCGATCACGAAACTCAGCCCGGTCAACAGCATCGGCCGCCGGCCCATGCGCCCCACCAGCCAGATGCCCAGCACCGTGGCCAGCACCGAGACCACGCCGTTGCCGATGGTCGCCGCCAGCGCGGCATTGGTGCCCAGGCCGGTGGATTTGAGAATGATCGGGGTGAAGTACATGAACGCATTGACGCCCGTGAACTGGGCGACGAAGCCCAGGCCGATGCCGATATACAGCAGCTTGCGGGTCCAGGGTTCGGCGAAGCAGGCCATCCAGCCGGATTGCTCGTGGTCGATCTCGTTCTGGCGGATGATGTCCTTCATCTCCTTTTCCGCCTGCTGCGGGTCGGCGCGGATTTCCACCAGCACCTCGCGGGCCTCGTCGTAACGGCCCTTGGCGGCCAGCCAGCGCGGCGACTTGGGCACGAAGTGCATGCCCACGTACAGCAGCGCCGCCGGCAGCATGGCGATCGCCAGCATATAGCGCCACACGTGCGGGGTATGGGCGAAATAGGCCAGCAGGGCGTTGGAGGAGTAGGCGAGGAACTGGCCGAGGACGATCATCAGCTCGTTCTGGCTGACCAGCCGGCCGCGGCGCTTGGGCCCCGCCATTTCCGCGAGGAACATCGGCACCGTGGCGGAGGCGCCACCGACTGCCATGCCGAGTACGAAGCGCATCGCCACCATGATGGTCACGTCTGGCGCCAGGGTGCTGCCCAGTGCGCCGATCATGAACAGAATCGCCAAGCCCTTCAGCGCGGTCAGGCGGCCGAAACGGTCGGCCAGGTGGCCGGCGAACAGCGAGCCCAAGGCCGCGCCGAAGATCAGCGAAGAGGCCACAAGGCCCTCGGTGAAGGGGTTGAGGTCGAGGCCGCCCTGGTCCCGGGGCAAGGTCATGAACGGCAGCGCGCCGGAGATCACCCCGGTGTCATAGCCAAATGCCAGGGCGCCCATAGTGGCGATCACGGCCACGCGGATGATCAGGCTGTTGGCCTTTTTCGCGGCGGCATCGGGACTGTCGTCCACGGGGGTGCCGGGGTCGAGCGGAGTAGGGAGGGAAGCTTGCATGGCGAAAACGATCCTTGGTTCAGTACACGGCTGGCAGTAGGGGTACCGCCGTTGTGCAATGGATCGCTGAGTTAACTGGTTGGTTCAATACTAAATGGCGTTGCGCCAGTTATTGGGGTGGCGGGTGAGTGTCACGAGGGTGTTGCAGGGCTTTGGGGCCTCATCGCGAGCTGCGCTCGCTCCAACAGTGCGGTATGGCTGCCTTGGTAACAGCTTCGAGGCCGCGTTAGCGATACATAACACTGTTGGAGCGGGCGCAGCTCGCGACAGGGCCCGCAAGCCCTTCACTCAGCCCCGATCAAGCCGCGCTTTTCTCAGCCTTCAACGTCGCCATATCAATCACGAAGCGGTATTTCACATCGCTCTTGAGCATGCGCTCGTAGGCTTCGTTGATCTCGTCCATGGCGATCATCTCGATCTCCGAGACGATCTTGTGCTTGGCGCAGAAATCCAGCATTTCCTGGGTCTCGCGAATGCCGCCAATCAACGAACCGGCCAGGCTGCGGCGCTTGAAGATCAGGTTGAATACGGTCGGCGACGGGTGTGGCTCTTCCGGCGCACCGACCAGCGTCATGGTGCCATCGCGCTTGAGCAGGCTGAGGAAGGCATCCAGGTCGTGGGACGCGGCCACGGTGTTGAGGATGAAGTCCAGGCTGTTGGCCTTGGCGGCCATCTCGTCGGCGTTGCGCGACACCACCACTTCATCGGCGCCCAGGCGCAGGCCGTCTTCACGCTTGTTGGCGGAGGTGGTGAACAGGGTCACATGGGCCCCCATGGCGTGGGCGATTTTTACGCCCATATGGCCCAGGCCACCGAGGCCGACGATGCCGACCTTCTTGCCGGGGCCGACTTTCCAATGGCTCAGGGGCGAGTAGGTAGTAATGCCGGCGCACAGCAGCGGCGCCACGGCGGCCAGTTGCTCGGCCGGATGGGAGATGCGCAGCACGAATTTTTCCTTCACCACGATGCTGTCGCTGTAGCCACCGTAGGTATTTTCGCCGCCAAATACCGGGCCGTTGTAGGTGCCGGTAAAGCCGTTTTCGCAGTACTGCTCTTCACCTTCGGCGCAGGAGGCACAGTGTTGGCAGCTGTCGACCATACAGCCGACGCCCACGGTGTCGCCAACCTTGAACTGCTTGACGTCGGCACCCACGGCGGTGACCGTACCCACGATTTCGTGGCCCGGCACCGAAGGGTACAGGGTGTTTTTCCACTCGTTGCGGGCGGTGTGCAGGTCCGAGTGGCAGACGCCGCAATACAGCACGTCGATCTGCACGTCATCGGCGTTGGGCGCGCGGCGCTGGATGCTATGGGGCTTCAAGCGATCGCTGGCAGTCTGGGCAGCATAGGTCAGAGTGGTGGTCATCTAGGGCTCCTCGAAAAAACAGTGACTGGATCAAGCAAAGGCACAAGCCTACGCCACGATCGGTACTTTTGTATGAAAGTTGAAATGGGCAAATGTGCAGAAAATTTGAAGATTGCGCCAAGGCCTTGTCATTCGGGGCCTGCGCGGCGTTAATGCTGGCTGACCGCGGGGGTGTTTCGGCCCGAGGCGCGGCGTTCATACGGCAAGGGCAATGATCAGAACCAGCCTCTCCACGAAGTTGTTCATCGCCGTGCTGGCCACCATGATTTCCGTGGTGCTGGCCATGGCGGTGGCCAACGGCGTGAGTTTTTCCCGGGGTTTTCTCGGCTACCTCAACGAACTGGGCGTGGAGCGCATGCGCTCGGTGCAGCCGCGTTTCATCACCGCCTGGGAAAAGCATGGCGACTGGGAGTTCGTACGCGATACGCCGCCGGCCTGGTTTGAATTGATTCGCCCCGACCGCCCCCTGGGCGAGCGTGCCGGCGCCAGTTTTGGCCGGCAGACGCCTGTCTCCGATCTGACCGGTGCGGTGTTTCGCATCACCTTGCTCGACGCCCAGGGCCAGCGCGTGATGGGCTATTACCAGATCAGCAAGGACGCCGTCCGTCTGCCCATCGATGTCGCCGGGCACACCGTCGGCTGGTTGGCGATGACGCCGTTCCAGAGCGTCACCGAGGCCGGCGGCCAGCGCTTCTTCCATAACCAGATGCTCTGGAGCCTGGCCATCGGCAGCTTGTGCGTGCTGTTCGCCGGGCTGATCGCCTGGTGGGTGGCGCGGCGCTTGCTGGCACCGGTGCGTAAGGTGGCGGCGGCGACCCATCGCCTCGCCGCTGGCGATTACGCCGAACGGGTGACCGTCAGCACCGACGACGAAGCCGGGCAGCTGGCTCGGGACTTCAACCAGCTGGCCCACACCTTGGAACGTAACGAGCGCTCGCGCCGCGAGTTCATGGCCGACGTCTCCCACGAGCTGCGCACGCCGCTGTCAGTGCTGCGCGGCGAGCTGGAAGCGCTGGAAGACGGCGTGCGCAAGCTCGACGCCAGTTCGCTGGAGTCGCTGCAAAGCGAGGTCGGGCGCTTGGGCAAGTTGGTGGATGACCTGTACGAGTTGTCCCTGACTGATGTCGGCGCCTTGAGCTACCGCAAGGAAATGGTCGACGTGCAGGAGGAAGTACGCCGTGCCGTGGCCCACCAGAGCGAACGCTTCCGCCAGCGCGACCTGCGCTTGAGCATCGAAGCACCACCCTTGGCGCAATGGCTGCCCGCCGACGCCGACCGCCTGCAGCAATTGTTCGCCAACCTGCTGGAAAACAGCCTGCGCTACACCGACCCGGGCGGCGAGCTGCGCGTGGTGCTCAGCGACGACCCGCAACTGCTGCGCATCGACTTCATTGATTCCGCCCCCGGGGTGGAGGCCGACCAGCTACCGCGCCTGTTCGAACGCTTTTACCGCACCGAAGGCTCGCGCAACCGCGCCAGTGGCGGCGCGGGCCTGGGCCTGGCAATCTGCCAGAGCATCGTCGAGGCCCACGGCGGCCAACTCAATGCCCAACGCTCACCACTGGGCGGGCTGTGGCTCAGTGTTCGTTTGCCGAAAGGGAGTGTGTGATGGACGCCGCCCATATCCTGGTCGTCGAGGACGAGCCCAAGCTGGCCGCGTTGCTGCGCGACTACTTGCTGGCGGCGGGGCATAGCGTCGACTGCCTGGGCGATGGCTTGCAGGTGATCCCGGCGGTGCGCCAGCGCGAGCCGGATGTGATTCTGCTGGACCTGATGCTGCCGGGCCGCGATGGCCTGTCACTGTGCCGCGAGCTGCGCCAGTTCAGCGATGTGCCGATCTTGATGATCACCGCGCGGGTTGAGGAGGTCGATCGCCTGCTGGGCCTGGACAGCGGCGCCGACGACTATATCTGCAAGCCGTTCAGCCCGCGGGAAGTAGTGGCGCGGGTGCGGGCTATCCTGCGCCGCCGCGAGCCGCGGGTCGCCAATTCAAATGCGCCGCTGCTGGAGCTCGACGAGGCGACTTGGAAGGCCCGCTACCGCGGCGTCGAACTGGACCTCACCCCCGTGGAGTTCCGCCTGCTCAATTGCCTGGCCAGTGCGCCGGGCCAGGTGTTCTCCCGTGACCGCCTGCTCGACCGCCTGTATCCGGACCACCGCGTGGTCACCGACCGCACGGTCGACAGCCACGTGAAGAACCTGCGCCGCAAGCTCGAAGCCATCGACCCCAGTTGCACGCCGATCCAGTCCATCTACGGCGTTGGCTATCGGTTCGAGCTCTGAACCGGCTCTGCCGCGCCACCGGCCTTGCGGCTGGATTGCTCCAGTAGCAGGTAGATCACGCAGGCAATCGCCAGAGGCATCAGGAAATACAACGCGCGGTAGCCGATCAAGCCCGCCAGCAGCGCGCCCTTGCTGAACTCACCTTGAAGCATGCTGATGAATATCGCCTCCAGCACGCCAAGCCCCGCCGGAATATGGGTGATGACCCCAGCGATACTGCTGATCAACAAGATCGCCAAAATTTCGAAGTAGCTGGCCTTGCCCGGCAGCAGGGTAAACATCAGCGCCCCCATCAACGCCCAGTTGAGCGCGCCGGTGCACGCCTGCAGCAAGGCGAAACGGCAGGTGGGCAAGGTGATCTGCTGGCCTTTTATGGCCCAGGTGCGGCGTTTGGCGAAGCGGCAGGCCAGCACGTAAGCCAGGCCTGCCAGCACCATGGCCACACCGATCAGGCGCAGCCCAGTGGCGCCGATCTTCACGCCGTCAGGCAGGTTCGGGAAGCCCAGCGCGAACACGGTTCCGCCGATGAACAGATAACCCAGCCAGTTGGTCACCAGCCCCAGGCTGAGGATCTTGGTGATGGTCGCGGCCTTGAGCCCGAGCTTGCCGTACAGCCGATAACGCAGCGCGATGCCACCCACCCAGGAACTCAGGTTGAGGTTGAAGGCATAGCACACGAACGCCAGCGGCAGCACCTTGGTGGTGGGCACCTGGTGCCCGGTGTAGCGCCGCGACAGCAGGTCATAACTGGCGAACACCAGGTAGCTGGCCAAGGTGATGGCCGCACCGATGAGCAAGGTGCTCAGCTTGTAGGAGACCAACGCGTGCTTGACCTCTTGCCAGTCCATATTGCGCACCAGCAGGTACAACAACACCGGCACCAGGATGAAACACGACACGGCGACACCGCGTTTCACCCAGCGCCACAGGGTGCGCCGGCGGTTGGGGGCTGGCGACGCGTCAGCGGTGGTGGCCTTCATAGCGCCTTCTCCTGATCGAACACCGGGGGCACCGGCGGCGCATCGTGCGTCGCGGTCATAGGCTTGAGTTTCGGTGTGTGTGCGGGCAGAAAGCCGACCAAAGCCGGGAAATGACGCAAGAAGTGAAAGCACAGGAAGATGATCGGCGCCCGCCACCAATAACCCCGCAGCACCCGCTCCAGCGGGATGCTCTTGCCATGTTTGAGGCTCAGCTCTTCCAGGTGGTCATGAAGGCGCGTGTTGAAGGCCACATCATCGATGATCAGGTTGCCTTCCAGATTCAGCGACAGGCTCAAGGGGTCGAGGTTGCTGGAGCCGACGGTGGACCATTGGTCATCCACCACCGCTACCTTGCCGTGCAACGGCCGCTCGGTGTATTCGCGGATCACCACGCCGTCGCGCAGCAGGTAGTTGTACAACAGCCGCGAGCACAACCGCACCAGCGGCATGTCCGGCATGCCTTGCAGAATCAGGGTCACCTTGACCCCGCGGCGCGCGGCATTACGCAGCTCGCGCAACAACCGGTAGCCGGGGAAGAAGTAGGCGTTGGCGATGATGATGCGCTGCTTGGCATTGACCACGGCGTCGAGGTAATGGCGTTCGATATCGTTGGTATGTGCGGTGTTGTCGCGAATGCTCAGCAGCACCCGCGCCTGGGCGCTGTCGGCATCCGGCGCCGGGGAACGGCTCAGCCAGGTGCGCGGAGTGCGGGTCAGGCGGCTGGTTTCGTCCATCAATTGCAGGCAGGCGCGGTGCAGGTCGGCGACGATAGGCCCGCGCACCCGCACCGCATAATCCTGCTTGGCCATGGGGCCGAAATCAGCCAGGTGGTCGGCGCAATAGTTGATGCCGCCGACGAAGCCGATTTCGCCATCGACCACCACCGTCTTGCGGTGCAGGCGGCGGAACAGGTTGGTGCGGATGCCCATGCGCCGTGGCTGCGGGTCGAAGGCCAACAGGTGCACGCCGGCTTCGGTCAGGGCGTGGATGAAGGGATCGTCCAGTTCATCGCTGCCGTAGCCGTCCACCAGCATTTCAATGCGCACACCGCGCTGCGCCGCTTCGATCAGCACGGCTTGCAATTCGTTGCCGACCTTGTCCTGGCGGAAGATGAAGGTCTCGATCAGCACTTCCTCGCGGGCGCCACGGATGGCGGCGAATACGCTGGGGAAGAAGTCCTCGCCGTTGATCAGCAACTGCACTTCGTTGTTCGTGCGCCAGTGCTCCTCGGCGTTGGCGACGAATGCGGCTTCTTTCATAGATGGACCTCGACGGCCAGCGGTACATGATCGGAAAGATGGGACCAGGGCTTGCGCGCCAATACCTGTGGCAAGAAGGCCCGGGCATTGCGCAGATAGATGCGGTCCAGGCACAGCAGCGGCCAGCGCGCCGGAAAGCTGCGCGCCGGGGCGCCGAAGGTGTCGACGAACGCCTCGCGCATGCCGACTTCAGCGAGGATGGCGTCGGCGCGCAGGCGCCAGTCGTTGAAGTCGCCGGCAACGATCACCGCTTCATTGGCGGGGATGCGCTGCAGCAGGTCGCAGAGCAAGCGTAATTGCTGCTGGCGCTGGCCCTCGCGCAGGCCCAGGTGCACGCAGATGGTATGGACGTCGTTCTGCCCGGGGACCGCCAGCACCGAGTGCAGCAGGCCCCGTTCCTCGGTGCCGTCGTTGGCCGAGACGTCGAGGTTTTCATGGCGCAGGATGGGGAATTTCGACAATAGCGCGTTGCCGTGCTCGCCATCCGGGTACACCGCGTTGCGGCCGTAGGCGAATACCGGCCACATGCTGTCGGCGAGAAATTCGTATTGCGGCACGTCAGACCAGTTGTCGTAGCGCTGGCCATGCTGCCGATGGGTGCCGAGCACTTCCTGCAGAAACACCACGTCGGCGCCAAGCGCCTGCACGGCGTCGCGCAACTCGGGCAGCACGAAGCGCCGGTTCAGCGGGCTGAAGCCCTTGTGGGTGTTGACCGTAAGGATGCGCAGGGTATTGACCGTCGCCACCTGGGCTGGCGCGGTGGTAGCGGCCGGTGCCTGAACGGCGGCGGCGAATTCGGTAGGGTCCATGGCGGAAGCTCCTGGTGTGGGGTACACAGTCGCTGCCGCCTGTGCATCGCAGGGGACAGCCACCAGAGGTCGGCTTGTGCCAATGCCGCTGAGGTACGGCGGCTATGGAAATGCGACTGGTGGGAGGGCCAGGAAGTTTCAGCGGGGGGATGTGTGGTGGCCGTGAACGGGTGCGGGGCAGTCGGTAATATAATGCCGATTAATGGAGAGTATTTGGGTTAATCGGAACTATATTGCCGAAAGGTAACGGCTGGCCCATAATAACCGGCAATATAGTTCCGATTTGGCGCGAAGATCATGGCAGGACAACTGACATTCCAAACCTACGTCAATGGCCATTGGCGAGATGCGTTGAACCTCTGGGTATCGGACACTGGAAACATCGGCGAGGCACGCTGCAGCACCGCCTATGATCAGCAGTATCTGGTCGAATTCATCGATCAGATGGAGACCCCTTTCGAACCAGCCATCAGCGTCAACTTGCCGTTGAGTTGGGAGCAGAGCGATACCAAGGGTTTCCCGCCATTCGTCTACGACATCATACCCGCAGGAGCCGCGCGTAAATCGTTGCACAAACGGTTTGGGGCGGAGAAGCCGGAAGGCATGGACCTGGACCTTTTCCTGCTGGGCCGCTGCACGCCTTCGGCGATCGGACATTTGCGGGTCAAGGAATCTGTAGAACACATCGACCAGACGCCGCGGGAATCTTTCGCACGCCAGGAGGTAGTCGACCGAACCAATGACTTCCTCGAATACGCCTATGAGGCCGGGGCTGCGCTGGGCGGTGCGACCGGTGCGCAGGGAGAAGCGCCAAAACTGGTGATGGTTGAGGCGCAGGATGGCAGCCTCTATGCTGATGCGATGTTGGCCGACGAACTCGCCCAGCGCCATTGGCTCGTGAAGTTCGCGCGCAACAAGGTCACTGAGCGCGACAAGAACATCCTGCGCGCCGAATACCATTATTACAACGCAATCACGCAGCTCGGTTTGAACACGGTGCCCGTCGAAGGGCTGGTGCTGGAGGAAGCCGAAAAGCCAAGCCTCTGGATGCCGCGCTTCGATCGGCGTGTTATTGATGGGCGGGTGGAACGGATCCCGGTGGAGTCCATCTATTCGGTCTGTGGCAACAACGTGCCCGGCTCGAGGATGAGTCATGAAAATGTACTCGCACGCCTTATGCATCTGTGGCGCACGAATAGGCAGGAAGCGGAACTAGGGGATTTGGTGTTCGAGTATCTGCGCCGCGACTTGCTTAACCGCATTCTCGGAAATTCGGACAACCATGGGCGCAATACGGCGATTTTCAGGGATCAGGGCAAATTTGAATTGGCACCGATCTATGACCTTGCGCCGATGGTGCTCGATCCGGAGGGGGTCACCCGGGTCACCAAATGGGGGGCGGAACATCTGGGGAATCCTGACTGGAAAAAGATCTGCGAATACTTTCCGGACTTGCTGCCATCTGACCTGCTGTTCGAACGCCTGCGTGGCGCCGCGCAAGCGTTTCGGGCACTACCGGACCTGCTGATCAATCTTCCAGCGGAAATACGCAAGGCTCCGTCAATTCCGTTGAACAATCTGGACAAACGCCTGGTTGAATGGGGGCTGCGATGAACGAGAGCAACCACGAGCGGCGTCAAGCGCTTATTGAAGACATCATGGCGCAGCATGCCATGGGCATCGAGACCTTAGGGACCGCTATTCGCCGGCTCAGGCTTGAGGTGACCGGATTGGATCAGGAAACCTTCGCTGCCATGTGCAATCTGTCAACCAGAGCCCTGTACCAGATAGAGAAAGACAAGGGCAATCCGCGCCTCGCCACCCTAGAGGCGATCCTGAGAAAGTTCGGGCTACGCCTCGGGCTGATCCAAGCGTCGAAAATGCCCCACACGCCAACGCTGGGGCAGCCAAAAACAGTTTCTTCAAAGCCTGCGCGGGGCGCTGCTCCACAGCGCAAATCCGTGGGGCAGGCGTAATCTTCGATCACTGCGCGGCTGCTGGCTCGCGAATCTGCACGTAATGTTCCTGCAAATGGTCCCGCTGGCTTGACGGCAGGTAAATCCAGCATTCTGTGGCTAAAGTCAAAATTAGGTAGATAAGGCACAAAATTAGGGAATTACGTCGCTTGATAGCACTGGCGGTTAATTCTATAATTTTGGGGACTAACTGGCACAGCATCGGCTAGGTACACACTATGTTGGATTTAAGCTTCAGCAAGCCCGGCGAGGTCGTCAAGCGGCTGTGTGATCGCTTGCGCACAGAGCGCCTTGCGCTTGACATGACACAAGCGGAATTGGCCGGGCGTGCCGGAATCGCCACTAATACGGTGTCCAACCTTGAAGCCGGGCGCAATGTCGGGTTCGAGAACGTCGTGCGGGTGGCGATGGCCCTTGGCCGAACCAAGGAACTCGAAGGCCTGTTCCTGCCAAAGCTGGAAAGTATCGAGGATATTCGGCGCTACGAAAACAGCGCCAATCGTCTGCGTACGAAGAGGAAGTCCGGCAATGCTTGAGCAGGTGAACGTCTTCTACGAGGGCTGGGGTGAGCGATGGCAGTGGGGCACGCTGGCCTCCACGACCGCACTGACCGGTCGGCCGCTGATCGTGTTCGAGTACAGCAATGAAGCGCGGCAAAGGCGCTTGGAACTGTCTTCCTACACGCTGCCTTTGGAGGGGCCCCAGTTGCGTCGAGATTTTCCAGACCACCAGCTGTACTTGCCAGGGCCTGTTTACGACTCGTTGCCGGACGGGTGGGGGTTGTCGCTGATGGACCGGATGTTCAGGCGCCGCGGGCTCACCACGGCGCGCATTGGCCCACTGGAACGGCTGGCCTACATCGGGAGCAACGCGATGGGCGCCATGACGTTCGAGCCCGTCGCGGCCGAAGGGCAGCCATCTGATGTGCACATCCCGCTGGAACAGCTGGCCGCCGAAGTGCAGGAAGTGCTCCATGGAGACGGTGGCGAGTTCCTGCAGACATTGCTGCTGGTGGGCGGCTCGCCTCAGGGTGCAAGGCCCAAGGCCCTCGTCTATCGCGATCCAGCAACCGGCGCGTTTACCACCGCGGTCACTCCGGGCTTTGAAGCGTGGTTGATCAAGTTCCCGGCCAAAGAAGAACATGCCGAGGTGTGCGCGATCGAAATGGTCTACGCCGAGTGCCTGCGCATGTGCGGCATCGAGACCCCTGACACCCAGTACTTCAGCTTACCTGATGGTTTGGCCGCGTTTGCCAGCAAGCGATTTGACCGTCGCGATGGTCTGCGCGTACCCATGCAGAGCCTCGCGGCGTTTACGGGGGCAAATTACCGGTCTCCGGGGGTTTTGGATTACGTCAACTTCTTGCGGGCAACGCAGATGTGTACCAACGACGTGCGAGGAATGGCGCGGGCCTT